>Ga0074199_1000549_pt1 | contig 55273 bp, 54 predicted proteins | sample EPASupsiteSAE347_FD_64528 | JGI IMG/M metagenome (GOLD analysis project Ga0074199, IMG submission 64528) | Bioremediated contaminated groundwater from EPA Superfund site, New Mexico - Sample SAE3-47 | ecosystem: Environmental > Aquatic > Deep subsurface > Groundwater > Contaminated ... | reverse complement strand
TCCATTCTCCAAAGACAAGTCGTTGCTTGAAATCGGGTTTTGCGTCCGGCAAAACTTGATTTCAAGCAATCTCTTCTCCGTGTCTCCCTCCACCTCCGTGGTGAATCCTTTTCTTGTTTTTTATTGCGGTACTGAATGTTTAAGGTACTATCGCATTTCACCATGAATATGAAACGCTTCCCCGTTGACGATTCTTTCCCTGATTCTGCCGCATATAACCCCAGCCTGAAAGCTTTTGCCGGGCATGGTTATAATAATCGCCCTCATGCACGGAATTCATGTATTGCCGGTACTGTTGCGCGGCCTCGTTCCTGCGCCCCATTCCTTCCAGCGCGTATCCCTTGAAAAAAATCGTGTTGGGATTGCCGGGCAGCATTTTTTCATATTCGCTGAAATAGGCGTAGGCCGCATCGTATTCTTTCAACTGAGTTTTCGACATGCCCAGCAGATGCACGGCCTGGGGTTCCTCCGGATAAACCTCGTGGGCCTGCCTGGCGTATTTTTCCGCCTCGCCGGCGTTCTTGCGGGCCAGCTGGCACTTGGCCATGAGCATGAGTCCGGCATAATCGCGCGGAGCTTCCTTCAACGCCTCCCCAAGGGCGCTCTCCGCCTCGTCAAGTTTGTTTGCGGCAATCGCCTTCTCGCCCTCCTCCATCTTGTCAATGGCGTGCTTCATGGCCCTCAGGCGCGCCGTTTTCTCCTGAAACCTTTCGCGGTTTATGGGATAATTCGTGCAGGAGGCGTATTTTTCCGCGACCTCCCTGACGGCCGTGTCATAGCGCTCCTCGCTCATGGGATGCGTGGCAAAAAGCATCTCGACCGCGCCCGGCTCGTTTGTGGAAATCCGCCTGAGTATGTCCATGACGTTGATGCACCCCTGCGGATTATAATGCGCCTTGGTCATGTATTCCAGCGACAACGCATCGGCCTCCCTCTCATCGGAGCGGCTGTAGCGCGCCAGCAGCGCCCCGGAAGCCATGCCGCCCAGCCCGGACACCAGGCTGGTATATTCGCTGTTATTCTGCTGGACAACCAGCGCCGCCAGCGACACCGCGGCCGAGCCGAGAGTGCTCATGGTGTATTGCTGGGCGGTATGGCGCGAGCAGACGTGCCCGATTTCATGGCCCAGCACTGCGGCCAGATCCGCCTCGCTGTCCAGCCTGACCAGCATCCCCCTGGTTACGGCGATCGTCCCGCCGGGAAATGCGTAAGCGTTGATGTAAACCGCGTTTACCACGTTGAAGTTGTAGGGCATGTTGGGGCGGTGCGAAACTTCCGTCAGCTGATTGCCCACCGCCGACACGTAGCGGTTGAGTTCCTCATCCTGGACAGCGCCGTAGTCGGCCGAGACCTGATGCGGCGAATTTTCCCGGTCAAGCTGGACCTCGCCGGATTCCGAAAGAAACAAGAGCTGTTTGCGCCCGCTCACCGGATTGGTCGCGCAACCGGAAACAAAGACCATAATCCCGATGAAGGCGAAAAACGAAAATTTACAAAAGTTCTGCATCACAATGCGGATCCCATCCGATATTTGGCTTTCACTATACATTATTCTTGCATATTAGAACAAGCAAAATACAATCCCAGAGACAGTTCCTGATAAATTAGGCCTTCGGCAACCCTGGCCGAGTTCAAGCAGGCTGCCGTGCGCGGAGCGCCCGGCCCACCCGGATATCCTCAAGGGTGGCCGTCGACCTCCGGGCGACGGTTCCAGGACAACATTGAAATTTCTATGCTTATATTTAATGGCCATGTTTATGAACACGACTCGATATCCCGCTCGAATCCCTGCCCTGAATTGTTTCTCCGCCAGCGGCGTCCGCCGACTCTGGGGCGCATCTGCAAATTTTGGTATTTTCCGAATTTCATTTTTGGCCAAGGCAGGCTATACCAAAATCCGAAATCCGAATTTCGCATGTTCAAGCTGATAAATCCGATGCAGGGCCTCTGCTTGCCAGAGGCCGTCAGCTCGCCATGCACGGACGGCGCGCCGCCTTTCGGCAAGCTCAAGATCCTGAGCATAGTCGAAGGACAAGCGGCGGCCCTACATGAATTGAACTTCCTTGTCGTTTCAAGGTGTAAAGCGCCAAAACTCGCAGATGCGCCCCCGACTCCGCGAAACGGCGATATCTTGTTGCCGACAAAGACCGGAATATGATAAATACAAACCCATGTTTTCCGACAAACATCTGTCCGGCGCGCTTATCGTCCTGATCGCCTTGCTTTCCCTGGCCGGGATAATGAATCATGAGCTCTGGACCCCGGACGAGCCGCGCGAGGCGGCCATTGCCCTGAGCATGAGCCGCACCGGCAATTTTATCGTCCCGGAACTTGCCGACAAACCCTTTGTCGAAAAGCCGCCATTGTTCTACATGATAGCCTCATCTTTCCTCCTGGCTTTCGGCAAAATAATCGGCGACACTTCCGCCCTCAGGCTGACATCGGCCTGCTTCGGAATTCTTACCCTGGTTTTCACTTATCTGCTGTCAACAATTTATTTCAGCCGCAAAAAAGCCCTTATCGCCGCGGGAATCCTTGCCACGACGGTCGGATTCGTCCATGTCACCCACTGGCTTCTGGTGGATAACGCCCTCATGTTTTTCGTTGTCGCTTCCATTTGGGCCATGGCGCAGGCCTATGAGCGCGACCGTTTTTCATATCTGCCTCTGGCCGGCCTGTTCGCAGGGTGCGCCTTTTTAACCAAGGGCGTCATCGGGCCGATGATTATTTTTATCGCGTGGCTGGAGTTGGTCGCGGAATGGGGCTGCGGCAAAGCCAAAACTGTTCCGGCCAAAAGCGGATCAGCCAAGGCTGACAACGCTCAACATTCAACGCTCAACATTGAACCTAAACCATCCCGTTCAACGTTGGATGTTCAACGTTGGATGTTCAACGTTTCCGGAGCTATTTCACGGTTGTTGACAAAAAAAATACTGGCCTTTCACCTGTTCGCTCTCGCCATCGCCCTCGCAATCTCAGCCGTCTGGATCATTGCCTTTGCGATCAAGGGCGGTCCGGAATTATTTCACGAATGGTGGTGGAACAATCATTTCGGCCGTTTCACGGGGCAGTCGGTCAACCTGGGGCATATTTCCCCGTGGTATTATTATTTTATGATCCTGCCGGTCTACCTCCTGCCATGGATTGTTCCTTTCATAAGCGCCCTGGCCGGTGTGTCGAAAAAAATATTCCGGCATGAGCCGCTGCCGAAAGGTTCTGTTCTGCCGCTTTTCTGGTTTCTGGGGGCTTTTCTTCTGCTTTCGCTTTCGGCTACAAAACGCGACATTTATCTTTGCATCCTTCTGCCCCCCTGCGCGCTGCTGTGCGCCCAATGCCTCGATGACTCCGGCCCGCGACTAGCACGTTACCGGCGTCTGGTAATGGCGGCGGCGATTGCCTGGGCGGCCCTTTTGACCATTGCCTGCCCCATAATCGACCGCGCCAAAAACTACGCGCCGGCCTTCAGGAAAACTTCCGCCTTCATAAAATCCCGCCCCGGCCTGAGACCGGCCGGTTTTAACCTCGACGAAACCACGCTGGCCGGATTTTATTATTACTGCGGCCTGACGCTTCCCGCGCTTCAGAACCGGCCGGCCGCTGAAAAGGCGCTGGAAGGACGGAATGAAAAACACAACGCCGTGCTTGTCCTGAAAAAAAATGACGGAGCAATTAGCTTGTCAGACGCAACGAATCAGGTTATTTTCGAGGCTCGCATGGGTAAAAGACGCCTGCTGCAAATATTGGCGGCAAAAGACAGGCAGAAGGCGCAAAACAGGTAGGGCCTCTGCTTGCAGAGGCCGTCAGTAAAGACGGCACGCCGCAAGCGGCGGCCCTACGTAAAACAAAATAAATGCGCAACTCATTCTTACCGTTCTCAAAACCGAGCGTAAGCGAGGCGGACATAAACGCCGTGGCCGAAGTCCTGCGTTCCGGGTGGATAACCACCGGGCAGAACGCCGCCGCGTTCGAGGATGAATTTTCAAAATACGTTTCCGCCCAGGCGTCCGTGGCCCTGGCTTCGGCCACCGGCGGCATGCATCTGGCCATGCAGGCGCTGGATATCGGCACCGGCGACGAGGTCATCACGCCGGCCATGACCTGGGTGTCAACGGCCAATATGATCGTGCTCAGCGGCGCAAAGCCGGTTTTCGCGGACATTGACCGCGACACCCTCATGACCACGCCGGAACTGGTGGAGAAAGCGATCACGGACCGCACCAAGCTTATCATTCCGGTCCATTTCGCCGGCGCGCCGGTTGACCTGGATCTTTTCCGCCATATTTCCCAGAAGCATCGGATCCCCCTGCTTGAAGACGCCGCCCACGCCGTGGGAACGGAATATAAAGGGAAAAAAATAGGCTCCTCCGGCACATTGATTTTTTCATTCCACCCCATCAAAAACATCACGACCGGCGAAGGCGGAATGTTCTGTTCCGACGACAAGGTCCTGACCGAAAGGATCAAACGGCTCAAATTTCACGGCTTGGGAGTTGACGCCTTTGATCGCAAGACGCAGGGCCGCTCTCCCCAGGCGGAAGCGATTGAACCGGGCTTCAAATACAACATGACAGACATTGCCGCAGTCCTTGGACGCAAACAGCTCGAGCGCCTGGAAAAATTCATCGAAAAACGCTCCGAACTGGCCGGGCTCTACCGGGAAAAGCTTCAAAACATAGACGAAATAATGCCGCTGAAAGACCCGCCCTGGCCCATGCGGCACGCCTGGCACCTTTTCATCGTCCGGCTCGACATAGATCGCGCAAAAATGAGCCGCGACGATTTCATGGAGGCCCTGAAAAGGAAAAACATAGGCACCGGCCTGCATTTCCGGACCGTGCACCTGCAAAAATTTTATCGCGAACACTTCGGTTTTGAAAGGGGAATGTTGCCGGCCACGGAATGGAATTCCGACAGGATCCTTTCCCTGCCGCTTTTCCCGGACATGAATCCGGAAGACGTTGACGACGTCGTTTCCGCAATAAGGGAAACGCTGGCCGGAAAGACGTAATGCCGGGAACGCTTGACACGCAACGATCACAAATATATGGTCTGACACCATGAGCGAAATTCCTCTATCCGTTTCCATAGTCATTCCGGTCTACAACGAGGCCGACAACCTTAACGAACTCCTTGACCGCACCCTGGCCGCGTGCCGCAGTCTGAAAAATCCCTTTGAAATAATCCTGGTGGATGACGGCAGCCGCGACGGTTCCGAAAAAATCATCAAGGAAGCCGTTTCCAAATACAATGAAGAAATCATCGGCGTCTTCCTGAACCGCAATTACGGACAACATTCCGCCGTCATGGCCGGCTTTGCCCAGGCCAGGGGCGAAATAATAGTCACGCTCGACGCCGACCTGCAGAATCCGCCGGAGGAAATTCCCCGCTTGGTCGCCAAGATGTGCGAAGGCTATGATGTGGTCGGTTCTATCCGCAAGCCGCGCCAGGACAGCCTCTTCCGCCGTTTCTCATCCATGCTGGTCAACAAAATGACCGCCTCGGTCACCGGCATTCTCATGCACGATTACGGCTGCATGCTGCGCGCCTATCGCCGCCAGATCGTTCAAGCCATGCTGCAATGTCACGAGCGCAGCACGTTCATCCCCGCGCTGGCCAACAGTTTTGCGCGCCGCACCGCGGAAATAGAAGTCAAACACACGCAGCGCAAAAGGGGCGATTCAAAGTACAGTCTCTGGAAACTGATCAACCTGCAATTCGATTTGCTCACCAGCATAACCACCATGCCGCTGCGCTTCCTGACATTCGTCGGCGTAATCGTGTCGTTGATGGGCATGGGACTGGGCATCTTGATCCTGATCCTCAGGTTTTTATGGGGGCCGGAATGGGCGGCCAAGGGAGTCTTTACGCTCTTCGCCATCCTGTTCATTTTCATCGGCGGGCAATTCGTCGCCATGGGCTTCCTCGGCGAGTATCTCGGCCGCACCTATACCGACGTGCGCGCCCGGCCGCGCTATTTCGTGCAGTCGGTTGAGGGAAAAAGCAGGCTGGCAAGCGTGAAGCGGGACTAGTGAAGCGCCGCTCGCCCCGAATCTGACGAAATACGCTTCACGAACAACTTAATCAATATGGAAAAGACTCTCATCATCGCCGAAAAACCCTCCGTGGCCGCGGATATTTCCCGCGCGCTGGGAGGGTTCCGCAAGCAGGAAAATTACTTCGAGAGCGAACAATACGTGCTTTCCTCCGCCAGCGGACATCTGCTGGAAATTTATCCCCCGGAGGGCTGCGAGCCCAAAAAAGGCAAATGGAACATCGTCAACCTTCCGGTGCTGCCGCCGCATTTCGACCTGCGCCCCATCCCGAAGAGCGAATCCCGTCTGCGGCTGCTGCTGAAACTTATCAAGCGCAAGGACGTTTCCGTCCTCATCAACGCCTGCGACGCCGGCCGCGAGGGCGAATTGATCTTCCGCTACATCGTTCAATATGCCCAGGCAAAAAAACCCATCCAGCGTCTCTGGCTGCAATCAATGACTCCCGCCAGCATCAAGGAAGGATTTGCCGCGTTGCGCACCGACGTCCAGATGCAGCCCCTCTCCGACGCCGCCAAGTGCAGGTCCGAATCGGACTGGCTGGTCGGCATAAACGGCACGCGGGCCATGACCTCCTTCAATTCCAAGCACGGCGGATTTTTCCTGACCACGGTCGGCCGGGTGCAGACCCCCACCCTCATGATCGTTGTGGAACGAGAGGAAAAAATAAAGAAGTTCGCGCCGAAAAATTACTGGGAAATCGAAGCGACGTTTCAGGTAAAGGCCGGCCCATATTCCGGCAAGTGGTTTGCCGCAGGTTTTTCCAAGGAGAACAAAAGCGAGGACTTGAGGCCGGAGCGCATCTGGGATGAACAGCAGACCCGGTCCATCCGCAACAAGTGCCTGAACCAGCCCGGCTCGATCACCGAGGAAAGCAAACCGACCACCCAGATTTCCCCGCTCCTCTATGACCTGACCAGCCTGCAGCGCGAAGCCAACAGCCGTTTCGGTTTTTCAGCCAAGCGCACGCTCCAGCTCGCCCAGCGGCTTTATGAACACCACAAGGCCCTGACTTATCCGCGCACGGACGCGCGCGCCCTGCCGGAGGATTACCCGGATGTCGCCAAAAAAACCCTTTCAAACCTCGGCGCGGACGGGCGTTACGCCGCTTTCGCAAACAACATCCTGCAAAACAACTGGGTGCGCCCCAACAAGCGCATTTTCAACAACGCAAAAATCTCGGACCACTTTGCCATCATTCCGACGAACATCCTCCCCAAGGCCCTCAGCCCCGAGGAGGAAAAAATCTACGACATGGTCACCAAAAGGTTCCTGGCCGTGTTCTATCCGCCGGCCGAGTTCATGGTCACAACGCGCATAACCGTGGTCAGGGAGGAGTCGTTTAAAACCGAGGGCAAGGTCATGATGAAGCCGGGCTGGCTTGCGGTTTACGGCAGGGAAGGCGCAGGCGAAGAAAATCCCAATCTAACCCCGGTCGAAGCCGGGGAAACCGCCCTGACAACCGACCTTAAAATCGTCGCCCAGCAGACCAGGCCGCCGGCGCGCTTCACCGAAGCCACGCTGCTGAGCGCCATGGAAGGCGCGGGCAAACTCGTCGAGGACGAGGAACTGCGGGAGGCCATGAGTGAAAAAGGACTCGGCACCCCCGCCACCCGCGCCGCCATCATCGAGGGGCTGCTTTACGAAAAATACATACTCCGCAACGGCCGCGAACTGCAGCCGACCGCCAAGGCGTTTTCGCTCACCGCCCTGCTGCGCGGACTCAAAATCTCCGAACTTTGCTCGCCTGAAATGACCGGCGACTGGGAGTTCAAGCTCAAGCAGATCGAGCATCAAAAGCTGACCCGCCCGGAATTCATGCGCGAAATTTCCGGCATGACCGGCAGGATCGTCGAAAAGGTGAAGACCTCGGAACACGATTCCATCCCGGGCGATTTCGGGGAACTGAAGGCAAAATGCCCCAAATGCGGCGGCGTGATCAAGGAACAATACAGCCGCTTTCAATGCGGCGCCTGCGATTATTTCCTCTGGAAAAATCTGGCCGGCAGGCAATTCGAGGCCGGCGAAATCGAAACGCTTTTATCTTCCGGAACGGTCGGCCCACTGACCGGTTTCCACAGCCAGAAAGGCAAACCCTTCACCGCCTCCCTGAAACTGAACGCGGAACACAAGATCGAGTTCGATTTCGCCAACGATCCCCTGTCCTCCGACGTCACGGCGCAGGCGCTGGAAAACCAGGAACCGCTGGGCAAATGCCCGGTTTGTTCGGCAAGGGTTTTCGAGGCCGGGAACGTCTATGCCTGCGAAAAGATGTTCTCCAAGCCCCCGGCCTGCACCTTCCGGTGCGGAAAAATAATCCTGAGACAGCCCATCGAATGCCGGCAGATCTCCAAGCTTCTCGAAGCCGGCAAGACCGACCTCTTCACGGGTTTCTTCTCCAAAAAGGGCCGGCCTTTCAAGGCCTTTCTGGTCCTGAAGGATAAAAAGGTCGTTTTCGAATTTCCTCCGCGCAAAAAGGACCTCAAACAGCCGGTCCAACAAACCACGCAACCAGCCGCACAGACAAAGCCCCCGGAGTCATAAACGAATAAAAATCGGCTTGAAACCGCATTAAAATACGGTATGTTCTTGAAATCAAAAGAGCGGTTGAGCCGGAATCGGCTGTCGGCCAAATCAATGTGTACTGGCCGATTGCGGTTTCCGGCAAGGAAGGATTAAATGATTCTGCGTTATACTTTGGCCGGAGAGGAAAAAAGATTCGTGATCGAGAAGGACAAGATCACCCTTGGCCGGGGAGTCAACGTGGACTTGACCGTCCATGACAAGCTGGCCTCGCGCCTGCATTGTTCGGTCGAATTCAGGGACGGGATCTGGCATATCCACGACATGAATTCACGCAACGGCACCTACCTCAACGGAGAAAAAGTCAAGTCGTCCGAAATCGTCGCCGGCGACCGCATTACCATCGGAGACACGGACTTCATCTTCGAACGCGCCACGCCCAAGGGCACGGAAACCGTGATCAGGGAATTGAAAAACGAAATGGACGGAGGCAAGGGCTTCAAGACCATGCTGATCGAGATCGTCGGCGACGGGAAGGAAGACAAGGAAACCAAGAAGAGGCCCAAGCCCGGCGATTTTATCAGTTGAGCCAGTTTCAAAACGCGCTTATTGCCGTTGCGCTTCCTTCGAACCTTGTTCCGCCTGATCCGCCGCCGGTTTTTCCTCCGGCTTCTCTCCGGCGTCGGAACCCGCGTCCGGAGTTTCCCCCGGCTGTTCCTCATCATCCGGTTCCACGGTGGTGGCTGAAACGAGTTTGTCGCCCTCGTCAAGGTTTATGAGGCGTACGCCCTGGGTGACGCGACTGATGACGCGAATGTCGCTGACCCTGATCTTGATGGTCTGCCCCATTGCCGTGATCAGCATCAACGAGTCGCTTTCCCTGACGGTATGCGCGCCGACCACGGCCCCATTACGGTCCGAGGCGCGGATGGCCATGACGCCCTTGCCGCCGCGATGCTGGCCGCGGTATTCGTCGAAGGCCGTGCGCTTGCCGTAGCCGTTTTCGGTGCAGACGAAGAAAGCGGCCTGTTCGTCAACGATTTCGATGGTTTCAACCACGTCGCCGTCATCAAGCCTGATGCCGCGCACCCCTATGGTGGCGCGTCCCTGGTCGCGAAGTTCGTCCTCGCTGAAGCGCAGACTCATGCCGTTGCGGGTGGCGATCATGACGTCGTTACTACCGTTGGTGAGTTTTACCCCGATCAGGCTGTCGCCCTCCTCTATATTGATGGCTATTATGCCGTCGCGGCGCGGATTCCTGAATTCCGCCAGACTCGTCTTTTTGACGATGCCCTTGGCGGTGGCCATGACAAGGAATTCGGTTTCCGGGAAATTACGCACCGTGACCATGGCCGCTATCTTTTCATCGCTCTTGAGCTCCAGCAGATTGACTATGGCCTTGCCGCGGGCGGCGCGTCCGGCCTCGGGGATCTCGTAGACCTTTTCCCAGTAAATGCGGCCGCCGACCGTGAAGAAAAGCACGTAGTCATGCGTGCTGGCGTTGAAGAGGTGCTCCACGAAATCCTCTTCCTTGGTGTCCATGCCGGTCACACCCTTGCCGCCGCGCTTCTGCGCGCGGTAAGTGGCGGTGGGCACGCGTTTGATGTAGCCCGAGTGGCTGATGGTGATGATGCAACTGCGGTCGGCGATCAGGTCCTCGATGTTCATTTCGCCTTCCTCGGGGGTGATTTCCGTGCGGCGGTCGTCGCCGTAGGTTTCCCTGAGCTGGAGGAGTTCCTCCCTGACGACCCCGTAAATCTTGTTGCGGCTGGCCAGCAGGTCGCGCAAATACGAGATCAGCTTGATCACGTCAAGATATTCCGCCTCAAGCTTGTCGCGTTCCAGACCGGTAAGTTGATAGAGCCGCATATCCAGGATGGCGTTGGCCTGGATTTCGGAGAGGCCGAATTTCTGCATCAACTGCGTTCTGGCCTCGTCGCGGTTCTTGGAGGAACGGATAACCTTGACCACGGCATCAAGGTGGTCCAGCGCTATCTTAAGCCCTTCCAAAATATGCGCGCGCGCCTCGGCCTTCTCCAGGTCAAAACGGGTGCGCCGGGTAATGACCTCGAAACGGTGGGCGATGAACTTCTGTAAAAGCTCCCTCAGGTTCATGATCACCGGCCGGCCGTTGTCTATGGCCAGCATGATAGCCCCAAATGTGGTTTCCAGCTGGGTATGCTTGAAAAGATTGTTCAGGACGACCTTTGGCGCCACGCCGCGCTTTAACTCGATCACGATACGTATGCCATCCTTGTTCGATTCGTCGCGTATATCGGAAATGCCTTCAATAACCTTATTCTGCACCAGCCCAGCCATGTTCTCGATCAGGGTCGCCTTGTTGACCGCGTACGGTATTTCGGTGACGATAATGGATTCCTTGCCCTGTTTGCCTTCCTCGATGCCGGCCCGGCTGCGCACCCGGAGCTGGCCGCGGCCGTTTTTGTACATATCCATGATGGGCTTCATGCCGCAAACGATGCCGCCGGTGGGAAAATCCGGTCCCTTGACGTGCTGCATCAGATCCTCGACCGTGCTTTCCGGCCGGTCAATCAGGACCACAAGCGCGTCAATCAATTCGCGCAGGTTGTGCGGCGGAATGTTTGTGGCCATGCCGACCGCGATGCCGGTGCAGCCGTTCATCAGGAGGTTCGGCAGCCGGGCCGGCAAAACCGATGGCTCGTCCAGTTCGCCGTTATAGTTCTTGACCATCGGCACGGTATTTTTATCAATGTCGGAGAGCATCTCCTCGGCGATTTGCAGGAGCCGCGCCTCGGTGTAGCGGTAGGCCGCGGCGTTGTCGCCGTCAATGCTTCCGAAATTTCCCTGGCCGTCTATCAGGGGATAGCGCAGGGAAAATTCCTGAGCCATGCGCACCAGAGTGTCATAAACGGCGGTGTCGCCGTGCGGATGATATTTGCCGAGCACTTCGCCGACCACATAGGCCGATTTCTTGAAGGGACGGTTGTGGAAAAGCCCCAGTTGGCGCATGGCAAAGAGGATGCGGCGCGCGCCCGGCTTGAGGCCGTCGCGCACGTCCGGCAGGGCGCGGCCGATGATGACGCTCATGGAATAATCAATATACGAGCGCTGCATCTCGTCTTCGATATTGATCGCGTCAACCTTTTGGTTGGGCGTGGTTGTGTTCATATATCAAGATTCTTCACGTTCAATGCATTGGTCTGGATGAATTGGCGGCGCGGTTCGACCTCGTCGCCCATCAACAGGGTGAAAATGGCGTCGGCCTGCACCGCATCCTCAAGCACCACGCGCAGAAGTTTGCGCCGGGCCGGATCCATGGTCGTGTCGAAAAGCTGATCCGGGTTCATTTCGCCCAGACCTTTGTAACGCTGGATGTTCAACCCCTTGCGTCCGATGTTCCGGATCTGTTCGATGATCTGCAGGATGGATTTGATCTCAACGTCCGTCTCCCCGCTGGCAAGGCGGTATTTCGGCTTGTCTTCCGCATCTTTGCCGCCCTGGGCGAACACAAAGCCCTTCTTTTCTAAAGTCGCCAGCAGTTTGGCCATCTGGCCGGCGGAATATATTTCCTGCCAGCGTATGCCCTTTTCGTTATTTGCGTTTTCGTTGTCGGAAAAGATCTCGAGCTGGTAGCCGGCGTTCTGCTCCAGTTTTTCGCGCAATTTGGTCAGTTCCTCGTCGTCATAGACAAAATAATAATTTTTGCCGCTGCCGTTCACGGCGGAAACGTAATACTTGGGCAGGGCGCCGGACTGTGGATGCCGCCGGCCGATATATTCGTCAAACGGCACGCCCTTGCGCTTCAATCCATGGGCGAATTGTTCGAGTTCTGCCAGCGTTTCCAGGATGTTGAGAAGTTCATTCCCGGAATACGTCCTGCCTGCGCCCAGGGACTCGAGTTTCAAATCCTCGGAGCCGAGTTCAAGTAGTTTTCTGGTAAGCTTTTCGTCGGAATCTATGTACTCCTCCTTCTTTTTCCAACTGATCTTATACAAGGGCGGCTGGGCCAGGAAAACATGCCCGGCTTCTATCAACTGCGGCATCTGGCGGTAGAAGAAGGTGAGCAAAAGGGTGCGGATATGGGCGCCATCCACGTCGGCATCGGTCATGATAATGACCTTATGATATCTGATTTTCGATATGTCAAAATCATCCTTGCCGATTCCGGCGCCGATGGCCGTGATCAGGGTGCGGATTTCATTGTTGTTCAGAATCTTGTCGAGCCTGGCCTTTTCCACGTTAAGCACCTTGCCGCGCAACGGCAAAATGGCCTGGAACTCGCGGTTGCGGCCCTGCTTGGCGGAGCCGCCCGCGCTGTCGCCCTCGACCAGGTAAAGCTCGCAAAGCGCCGGGTCTTTTTCGGAGCAGTCAGCCAGTTTGCCTGGCAGGGAAGCGCTGTCCAGGGCGCCTTTTCTGCGGGTCAGGTCGCGGGCCTTACGGGCGGCGTCGCGTGCGCGCGCGGCCAGCATGCCTTTTTCCACTATGCGCCGCGCCACGGAGGGGTGTTCCTCCATGAAAGTGGAAAGGCTCTCGTTCACGATGGATTCAACGATGCCCTGCACCTCGCTGTTGCCGAGCTTGGTCTTGGTCTGGCCCTCGAACTGCGGATTGCCGATCTTGACGCTGATAACGGCGGTCAGGCCTTCGCGCACGTCGTCGCCGGACATGGTTTCATCTTCCTTGATGATTTTATTGGCGCGCGCGTAAGTGTTTATGGTGCGGGTCAGGGCCGAGCGGAAGCCGCTCAAATGCGTGCCCCCCTCGATCGTGTTTATGTTGTTCACATAGCAGCAGATGTTTTCGTTGAAGCTTTCCGTGTATTGAATGGCTATTTCAACCGCCACGTTGTCCTTCTCGCTGGAAAAATCAATGACCTTGGGATGGATCTGCGGCTTGTTGCGGTTGAGATGCTCCACGAACTCGGTTATGCCGCCCTTGAACCGGAAAATCTCCTCTCGGGCCGGATCCTCCTGCAAAAGCTTTATTTCAATGCCGCGGTTCAGGAAAGCCAGTTCGCGCAGGCGCGCGGCCAGAATGTCCCATTCGAACTTGGTGGTGGAGAAAATGGTCGCATCAGGAAAGAACGTCACCTTGGTGCCGGTGCCCTTGGTTTTGCCTATTTTTTCCAGCGGGGAGGCGGTCACGCCCCTTTCATAACGCTGATGGTAGACAATGCCGTCGCGCCGCACTTCCACCTCCAGCCATTCGCTGAGCGCGTTGACGCACGAGACTCCCACGCCGTGCAGGCCGCCGGAAACCTTGTAGGAACGATGGTCGAACTTGCCGCCGGCATGGAGCGTGGTCAGTACCACCTCGATGGCCGGTTTCTTTTCCGTGGCATGAATATCGACCGGTATGCCGCGGCCGTTGTCGTTGACCGTCACTGACCCGTCTGAATTGATTTGGACCTGTATGGCCGTGCAAAAGCCGGCCAGAGCCTCGTCAATACTGTTGTCAACCACCTCGTAGACGCAATGGTGCAGGCCGCGCACTCCCGTGTCGCCGATATACATGGCCGGCCGCATGCGCACGGCCTCCATGCCTTCCAGGACGGTGATGGTGGTGGCGTCGTACTTTTTTGCGGCGGCCTCGGTCTCCGCCGAATCCTGCCGCTCCGGCGCCTGTTCGTTCGCGACGAGTCCTTCGCCCCCGGGAGCGGCGGAACCATCCGATTCCGAGTCGTTTTTAAACAGGCTTGCTTCCGTTTCCTGCGTTGCTTCTGACGCTTCTTCTTTGTTTTTCTTAACTTTTGCCATTGGCTTTCTTGCCGTAGTTACGTGGTGGGTTATTCTATCAGGGAATTGTCACAAGACAACAGAATTCTGAAGATTTCTTGGCTGTAAAACCCGGCTGGTCAGGCGTATAAATTCAAGGATAGGAAATTCAAAGATGCGCGGCAACGGAGTGCCGCGGCTACAGGTCGGAAATGTAGCCGCCCCGCTCAGTTGGGGCGTCTTGATCAAGGATTTCCCCGAAACGAACAGCGGCCGATGGGCTTGTTTTGGCCCAGGAAAAGGATCTCGAAATTGGTGCGCTCGTGCTCGGCCGGGACAAAAGTTTCGATTTCGGAAAAACGCCGGTCCGCCGCCAGAATGTTCCTGATGATGGAAAAATAATCGAGGTGGTCTGTGGCGACGTGTATTTTGCCGCCGCTGCGCAATGTGCGGTTGACGGCGTCGAGGAATTCCGGACTGAAAAGTCTCCTGCGATGGTGCCGCCGCTTGGGCCAGGGGTCCGGGAAAAATATATAATAGGCGGACACGCTGTTTTCCGGGATCAGGTTCGTTACCGTAAAAAACGCCTCGGCGCAGACAAGCCGCACGTTTTCCAGCCCGTTGCGCTGAACGGCCCGGCCGACCTTTTCTATGCGCTGCCTGCGCCGGTCAATGCCCAGAAAACACGTTTCCCTGAATGCATTCGCCCTCGCCAGCAAAAACCGGCCCTTGCCGCACCCCAAATCCACTTCGAGGGAGATCGGCCCCGGACGGCCGAAAAGTTTTCCGGGTTCAAGGGCGGATTCACGATTTTCCGGCCTGATAACGATGTTTTGCGGGTCAATCATAAAATTTGTACCTGAATATTGCGTCGAAGGCGCAAAATTCAGGTAATAAACATATCAAATTGCATCCTTTTGGCAAAAATGAAAGAAGAAATATTGAATATTATTTTCTTTCTGGCAAACTGCCTTTCAACCGAGTCATGATTCGCACCGGCATAGGTTTCGACATTCATCGCTTCAAGCGGGGACGCAGACTGGTCCTTGGCGGCGTGAACATTAAATCCGATTTCGGCCTTGACGGGCATTCGGACGCGGACGCGCTCTGCCATGCGGTCATGGACGCCCTGCTGGGCGCCGCGGCGGACGGCGACATAGGCGTGCATTTTTCCGACACTGAAAAACGCTGGAAAAACGCAAACAGCATCAAAATGCTTGCAACGGTCGCCGGCAGGCTGAAGCAAAAAGGCTGGAAAATAAATAACGTCGACGTCTCGGCGCTGGCCGAAAAGCCGCGCCTGGCGCCCTACCGCGCAAAAATGCGCGCAAAAATGGCCAAAGCCTTAGGAGTGACCGTTGACAGGGTATCGGTCAAGGCCACCACCCTGGAAGGCCTCGGCGCCCTGGGCCGCGGCGAAGGAATAGCGGCCATGGCGACGGCGACTGTGGAAGAAAAATGTTGACATTATTCAATACTCTTACCCGCAGAATGGAGGAATTTGTCCCCATCGCGCCCCCGGCCGTGGGCCTCTACACCTGCGGCCCGACCGTCTATAATTACGCCACCATCGGCAATTTCCGGGCTTACGTCTTCGAGGACCTTTTGCGCCGCTATCTGCGCCTGAAGGGTTTCAAGGTGACCCAGGTCATGAACCTCACGGACGTTGACGACAAAACCATCCGGAATTCAAGAGCCGCCGGAATCGCGTTGGCGGATTATACCGCAAAATACAAAGAGGCTTTTTTTGCCGATCTCGCCGCGCTCAACATAGAAAAAGCCGAACATTATCCCGCGGCCACGGACCATATCCCGGAAATGATCGCGCTTATTTCCAAACTGATTGAAAAGGGGTACGCTTATCCGGCGGCCGACGGCTCGGTTTATTTCAGCATCGCCAAATTCGGCAAATACGGGCAACTTGCGCACCTGGACATGGCCGGACTCAAACCCGGCGCGCGCGTGGCCCAGGATGAATATGAGAAGGAGAATCTCGCCGACTTTGTGTTGTGGAAGGCGCACCATGAAGAGGACGGCGATATTGCCTGGGATTCGCCGTGGGGAAAGGGCCGGCCCGGCTGGCATATAGAGTGTTCGGCCATGAGCATGAAATATCTGGGAGAATCCTTCGATTTGCACACCGGCGGAGTTGACAACATTTTCCCGCACCACGAGGATGAAATCGCCCAGAGCGAGGCCGCCACCGAAAAACAGTTCGTCAAATACTGGATGCACTGCGCGCACCTGGTTGTGGACGGACGCAAAATGTCCAAATCCCTGGGCAACGTCTACACCCTGCGCGATTTGAACCGGAAGGGCTACTCAACCCGCGAAATCCGTTATGTACTCGCCGCCGCGCATTACCGCCAGGCGCTCAATTTCACTTTTTCCGCCCTGGACGCGGCGAGGTCCTCCTTGCAGCGGCTCGACGAATTTTCCGGGAGATTGTCCTGTAGGGCCGCCGCTCGCCCTTCGGCTCTGCTCAGGGTCTTGAGCCTGTCTAAAGGCGGCGCGCCGTCTTCTTCCGAATCAGGAGACCTCCGGCAGGCAGGGGATGCCAACCCGGACGCGTCACAAGGTCAATCGTCGGACTGGCTCTCCAAATGTCTGAACGATTTTTACGCCGCCATGGATGAAGATCTTAATCTGCCCCTGGCCCTGGCCGCGCTTTTCGAGCTGGTCCGCGAAGGCAACAGGCGTATGGACAGTGCCGCGCTATCCGCGGAGGAAGCGGCAAGCGCGTTGAAAATTATCGATACCATGGACCGCGTTTTCGGTTTCCTGAAAGGCGCTGCCGACCAGCCCGACGCGGAAGTCGTAAAACTGGCTGAAACGAGGGAAAAAGCGCGTGCGGCAAAAAATTGGGCCGAATCCGACCTGCTCAGAAAACAAATCGAGGAAAAAGGCTGGATTGTCCAGGATGCGGCGGGGGGATTTAAATTGAAGAAGAGATAAGAGAAAAAACTTTGAACATTCAACGCTCAACTTCCAACCGTTAACGAGAATTCCATATGAATGTTGAGAGTTGGAAGTTCAATGTTGGAAGTTTCTGCCATGGCGCCTTTCATTGAGGAGTGTTGCATGCAATCAAAATGTACCAGACGACGGCAACAAACAGGCAAGTTGATCACTTTCGAGGGCATCGAGGGCAGCGGCAAATCAACGCACACAAAGCTCCTGGCGGAAAAAATTTGCGCCGCCGGCCGCAGGTGCGTCTTGATCCGCGAGCCGGGCGGCACGCAGCTTGGGGAAAAAATACGCGTCCTGCTGAGCAGCAAGGAGGGCGAGGAAAAAATGTGCGCGCAGGCCGAGTTGCTGCTCTTCATGGCCAGCCGCGCCCAGCTGGTTGATACCGTGATTCTGCCGGCGTTAAAGCGCGGTGAACACGTCATCTGCGACCGGTTCCTTGATTCCACAGCCGCTTATCAGGGCTATGCGCGGGGCTGCGACCTGGAATTGCTGAACAAGATAAATTCGTTTGCGGTCCAGAATATTCTGCCGGATTTGACCATTTTGCTTGACCTTGAAATCAAGGCTGGGTTCCGGAGGCTCGCCTCCCGCAACCGGCGCAACGGCACCGGGAAGGACCGGATTGAGAGCGAGTGCCTTGCATTCCACGAAAAAGTGCGCAATGGCTACCTTGCCCTGGCCCGAAAAGCCCCGAAGAGGTTTTGCGTCATCAACGCCGACCGTCCGATGGCCAGAGTCCAAGACGATGTCTGGAAGGCGGTGCGAAAAGCTTCGCTCAATGGTCCACTTTGAGATTGAAAAACACATCGCCGTCGGGCAAATGCCGATCCGGGTAATATCAGTCGGATTGAACGTGGTGTCTGGCCGCCACCCCAGGATCGCGAGATATTGGATCGGTATGCAAAGGCGTTGGACATCAAGGAAGCGTCTGATGATTGGTATCGTTTTTTCGATTCAGCGGCAGCGGACCGCGGCATTGTCCCGCAAGATATTATGAGCATCTACCGGCCAGAACGGCGCTTTTGGCCGTTGGAAATTCTTCCAGCCGTGAAATTCAAGGTTCCCGGCGGCGGGCTGGCCGGATGGTTTGAATATCGGTGTGTCAAAACACAATTTAGAATGGGCCTTGCAAAAATGACAGGAACTGATAGATTGCAAGATATAAGGATAAACGCTGATGTCGCTTGAGTTTGAATGGGATCAAGAGAAGGCCGAATCAAACCTGCGCAAACATGGCGTTTCATTTGAAGAAGCGAGCACGATATTCAAGGACACGCTCTCGCGCACAATTTGCGATCCTTTACATTCGTCATTCCGCGAGCAGCGGTTTGTGACAATCGGTTTAAATGGTCGTAATCAGTTGCTCGTGGTGGTGCATTGTGATCGAGGTAAAAAGATCAGAATCATAAGCGCCCGGCGCGCGGCGCGCCGGGAAAGACAAAATTATGAAAACGACTAGAAGAACCAATGATGCGGATATGCTGGAGGAGTATGACTTCTCGCGCGGCGTGCGGGGCAAATACGCCAGGGAGTATGCCAAAGGAACGAACATTGCCATCCTCGATCCGGAGGTGGCAAAAGTTTTTCATAACTCCCGCAGCGTGAATGAAGCTCTTCGCTCCCTTCTTCCCATCATCAGAAATCATGCCGCAGCGCGTTGACCGCGGACAGGGAAACAGAACTGTTCAAGTGGATCGGGGGGAATGATTCGATAATGACATCGGTCAATTTGACCGGTCAAAGGTTCAGTCGCAAGTTATCAGATCAAAAGATTCTGACGGACATGGTAAAGAATATCGAGAACGGGCTTGCGCTTATTGAAAAATGGTTGAGAAATAAAAACACGATAGAATTCCTGGGTATTTGGGAAGAGATGTATAACCCTGATTTTAATTCCCCCGAATTCGAGGGAATTAAAAATCAGGCGGGACTCAACAGGTATGTTCTGAACATGGCATTATTCGGTATGACCGCGAAGGAATGGCGTGAAAGCCATCCGGATGAGAAGGGCAATATTCGAGACTACGCGAACGTGTCGCAGCTTGTTTGTCTCTCCAATCTGGAAAATCTGAACGCCCTTTTCGTCCGGGAAAAAGCGCCGCAGTCGGAGCGGCTCCGCAAGTTGAACCAGATCGCAATCCAGCAGATGCGGCTTCTAACGGACGACGTTGGAATCAAACGGCTTAAAGCTGGCGAGGATCACATTCAAAATGAACGCTGAAGAACAGATATTGCAGAAATTTCAGGAGGGGTTTGTCAACGGCAGGCTGGGGCACGCCTATCTGCTGGTGGGCAACCCGCGCGGCGCGGCGGGACGTCTGGCGGAAAAAATCGCGCAGATGCTTTTTTGCGAAGGCAAAAATCCGCCCTGCGGCGAATGCGGCAACTGCCGAAAAGCGGCCAGGCGCCTTCATCCGGACGTCATCCGGATCGAGCCCATCAAAAAATCGCGCGGCATACTTGTCGAACAGATCGAAGAAGTGCTGCGCCGGACATTTCAAACCGCCTATGCCGGCGGGTGGAAGGTTTTTATCATCACCGGCGCAGAACGGATGAACATCGAAGCGGCCAACAAGTTGCTCAAGACCCTGGAGGAGCCGCCTCCGCGCAGCCTTTTCCTCCTGGTCTCCGACCAGCCCGAAGCCCTGCTGCCGACCGTCGTCTCCCGCTGCCAGCGCGTGGTATTGCCCGAAAGCCTGGATGAACCGGATGAAGAACTGCGTGACGAGGTAATCGAAATTGCCTCATGTCTGGGACAGGGCAGCGCGGCCAGACGCCTGCTTAACGCGCGCAGTCTGCTGGAGCTCCTGAAAAAAACAAGGGAAGAGGTCGAAAACGAGGCGGAAGAAGCCTTGGAACAAACCGGCGAGGAGGAAAGGGAAGACGCGGAGGAAATAGGCCAGGGCCGCGTCGAGGCCGAATACCGGGAACGGCGGCGGCAAATACTGCGCCTGCTCCTTTTATGGCAGCGCGACCTGCTGCTGGCGGAGAACGGACTTGAGGATGACCTGCTGTTTTTCAAGTCCGCGGCCGAAAAGATCAGATCGGCCGCCGGCCGATTGACAAGGGCGGACATAACGCATAACATGACCGTCATTGAAGAAACGCAGCGGCGGCTCGACCAGCATCTGCCGGAAAATTTCGTGATCGAGCGGGCGTTTCTGCAGTTCAAAGGAAATCATGGAAAGAATACTTCAGGTTGATTGCGGAGACATACATGCCTGGCCATGCCGTTGCCCGGCCTCGCTGGCGATCAACAAGGGCGATTATTGCATACTCCAGAAGGACCATGCGCTTGAATACGGCCAGGTGGTCATGGAGGCGCAAAACGCGGAGGCGGATATCAAGGATCTGCCCGTGGTGCTCAGGCGCGCCACGCTCCAGGACCAGGCTTCCGCCAAGGAAAACATTCTCCTCTCCAAAAGCGCCCTCCGCATCTGCCAGGAAAAAGTCAACCAGCACAAACTGCAGATCCGCCTGGTGCGCGTCCATTATTCCTTCAACCGCGTCCATCTGGAGGTGGTTTTTACGGCCGAGGAGCGCTGCGATTACCGCGCCCTGGTCCACGACCTGGCCGGCGAACTGCACGTGCGCGTCGAGATGCGGCAGATAGGAGTGCGCGACCTGGCCGCGCTGCGCGGCGGACTCGCCTCCTGCGGCAGGGTCATGTGCTGCAAGAGCTGGATGAAAAAATTCGACAATGTGAACGTCAGCCTGGCGAAGAATCAGGGTCTGCCCCTAAAGCAGTCCTCCATCAACGGCATGTGCGGCAGACTGAAATGCTGCCTCAGGTTCGAATATTTTAATCCCGTGAAAAAAGACTTGGCTGAAGGCGTTAAATAGTGATAATGCCCCCTATATGTCGAGAATTCTACTTTTAAACGGCCCCAATCTTGGCAGACTCGGACGGCGCGAGCCTGCCGTTTACGGGACCGCCACGCTCAAGGACGTGGAGAGAAGGGTCCGGCGTGCGGCGAAAGCGCGCGGCGTGAAGGTTGACGCCTTTCAGAGCGATATCGAAGGCGAACTGACGGCCAGAATCGGCGGCAGCGAGGGAAAATATGACGGCATCATCTTCAATCCCGGGGCCTACACCCACACCAGCATCGCCCTGCGGGATGCGCTCCAGTCCGTGCGCGTGCCATGCGTGGAAGTTCATTTGTCGAACACCGCGGCCCGCGAAGATTTCAGGCATTTCAGCTATACGGCGCCGGCCTGCATAGGGCAAATAATGGGATTCGGCGTTTCAGGATATGAACTGGCATTGAACGCATTGCTCGATTATTTGAAAGGCGCCCGCGGCCGAACGGACAAGACGGGAAGATAGTAAAACATCACGCCTGCCTTTATAGAAGAGAGGTAAAAATGCAATTGGAAGAAGTCAGCCGGATCATTGAATTAATGAACACCCACGGCATTACCGAGTTCGAGCTTGAGGAAAACGGCGTGCGGGTCATGCTGAAAAAAGGTTCGGAAGGTCCGGTAATTCATACCGTGCAGGCCATTCCCCAGCCGGCTGCCGCAGCGCAGCCGGCCGCAACGGCAGCCGCTCCGGCAGCAGCGCCGGTCTCCCTGCCGGACAATATGGTCGAGGTCAAGGCGCCATTTGTAGGAACATTTTATCGCGCTCCGTCGCCGGACTCCGATCCATACGTCAAGGAGGGCCAGGAGGTCAATCAGGACACGGTGCTGTGCATAGTGGAAGCCATGAAGGTCATGAACGAAATCAAGGCGGAAGTCCGCGGAGTGATCCGCGAAATCATGGTCGAGAACGCGCACCCCGTCCAGTTCGGCCAGCCATTGTTCAAGATTGAAAAGATATAGAATATGTTCAATAGCATCTTAATAGCCAATCGCGGGGAAATCGCCCTGCGCGTTATCAGGGCCTGCCGGGAAATGGGCATCAAGACGGTGGCCGTCTATTCCGACGTGGATGAAAAATCGCTCCACGTCCAATTGGCCGACGAGGCCATCTGCATCGGCCCGGCCTCGGCCCAGGACAGTTACCTGAAAATTTCGAACATCATCAGCGCGGCCGAAGTCGCCGACGTGGATGCAATCCATCCCGGCTACGGCTTTCTGGCCGAAAACGCTCATTTCGCCCAAATTTGCGAAAGCTGCAACATAGCCTTTATCGGCCCCTCGGCCGACAGCATTCAGCGCATGGGGGACAAGGCCATAGCGCGCGAGACAATGAAAAAGCACGGCATCCCCACCATTCCCGGGAGCGACGCTGTTATAAAAACCCAGGAGGAGGCGCTGAAAATCGCAAAATCCATAGGCTATCCGGTCCTGATCAAGGCGGCGGCCGGCGGCGGCGGCAAGGGCATGCGCATCGCCCATAACGACGTCAGCCTGGCGCAGGCATTCATTATGGCCAGTTCCGAGGCCGAACGTGCTTTCGGCAACGGCGCCGTTTACGTGGAAAAATATCTTGATGACGCCAGGCACGTCGAAATCCAGATCATGGCCGACCGTCACGGCAACGTGACCTGGCTTGGCGAAAGGGACTGCAGCATCCAGCGCCGCCACCAGAAACTGCTGGAGGAAACCCCCTGCCCCGCCCTGAATTCCGATCAGCGGAAAAAAATGGGCAAGCTGGCCGTGCGCGCAGCCGAAGCCATCAAATATCACAGCGCCGGCACCATAGAGTTCCTGCTTGACCGTCAGGGGCATTTTTACTTCATGGAGATGAACACCCGCATACAAGTCGAACATCCGGTCACGGAAATGGCCACTGGGATTGACCTGATAAAGGAACAGATCCTGGTTGCGGCCGGCGAGCGTCTCTCCTTCACGCAAAAGGACGTGAACCCGACCGGACACGTCATTGAATGGCGGATAAACGCCGAGGACCCCCTGAATCATTTTGCGCCGTCGCCCGGAAAGGTCGAGTGGGTGCATTTCCCCGGCGGACCTGGCATCAGGGTGGATTCGCATATCTATTCGAACTACGAAATATTGCCGTTTTACGACAGCCTGATCGCCAAGCTGATTGTGCGCGGTCCGACGCGCTCCGAGGCCATAAACCGCATGTACGGCGCGCTGGGCGAGCTTATGATAGAAGGACCCAAAACGACCATACCGGTGGGCATGGCCCTGATGAACGATTCCTTGTTCAGGCGCGGCCAGTATAATACGGCGTTCATGGGCAATTTTTTGAAGGACAGCGCGGAACTGGTGGCTACGCTTAAGAGGTAGTCCGCAGTTCTTCTCGGACCAAGGAGTTAAAATGCAACCCAGTGACAATATGCAGCCCGGCTGGCCGGGAAAATATTCCGATGAACGCCCCGGCGAAGGCAGCGACTTGGGCGCCATAATGGTGCATGAAGGCGTCATTGCCGTCATCGCCCGCGCCGCCGCCCTGAAGGTGGCGGGGGTGGCCGAAATGAGCGGTTCATTTGCCGAAGGCATCGTCAACATGATCGGCAGAAACGCCGAGGAGCGCGGCGTAAAAGTCGAAGTGCAGGGGCAAAAGGTGAATATTGAACTCAACCTGATCATCGCATACGGAGCCAAAATTCCGCAGGTGGCCTGGAAGGTTCAAAACGAGGTCCGGCGCGCCATAGAGGATATGACCGGCAAAAAAGTCGGCACGGTTGACATTGTCGTTCAGGGCGTGCGCCTGCCTTCGGAAACAAAACAACAGGAGAAAAAACATGAAATTTCTTAATGCTCTTATGAAGCTGGTCATTTCAATCGTACTGCTGGCGCTGGGCATCTTGTTCCTGGCCGAAGTTTTCGGCGTTGATGTCCGGATCGGCCATTTCCTTCTGGGAGATCCCATCGGCAAATTCGTGACCGGCACGACGTTGATACTGACGGTCATGCTTTACTGGCTCACGTCAATAAACGGCGGCGCTAAGGAACAATTCCTTTCGTTCGAGAACGAGGGCGGCGCGGTCAACATCCGCATCAAGGCCGTCAATGAGTTCCTGAGGCGGCTGGCCGATGAATTCGCCGACATCGTCGATCTGCGGGCCGATGTCACGGCCGCGCATGATGGGCGCGTGGAGGCTCAGCTGTATCTGGACGTCAAAAGCGGCACGAAAATCCAGCAGCTTTCCCAGGTGCTGCAGCAGCGCGTGCGCGAAAGCATGCGCGAAGGCATGGGAATTTCCGAAATCGCCTCCGTCAAGGTCAACGTGAACGAAATAGTCCAGGCCGACAAGGAGGAAAAGAAGGAAACCAACGTCCGCGCCGCCGATTGGCAGGATCCCGCAGTTTAAAGATTTACAGCCAGCCCGTGACTTTTGCCAGGCAGCGCACGTAATGGACGTAATCCGGCCAGGAAACATCTGCGGGCACTCCGTGGTCGCATGAAGGTATGTAACCGCCGTCCTCGATCACCGGACGCAGTCGTTCGATTTCCTGCTCAATTATTTTTCCTCCCTTGGCCATGGCCCGCTTATCCACCCCGCAGCGATAGGCCATGTTTTTACCAAACCGTTTTCGAAACTGAATAATATCATTGCCGGCCGCGACCTCGATCGGGTCGCAGACATTGATGCCGGCTTCGATCCAAAGCGGGATTAGTTCGCCGATGAACCCGTCCGAATCCATGGCATAAATCGGAACTCCGGCGGCGCGAACGATTTCCCCCCAGCGTTTCCAGGCGGGCAACAGAAACTTTCGCGCCATCTCCGGCGAAATCATGGAAAAACATTTATAGGCCATATCTTCCGAGATAAGCACTGAGTCCGGAGTAAAATATTTGAAGGTCTGTTCAAGCAGGCGGGAGATATAATCCTGCCAGAAGGCGACCATGTCCTCGGCGAGCGCGGGGTCGTCATAAAACAGTACGCAGAGACCTTCGAAGCCGACCCATTCGCGCAGTTGCCAGAAAGGACCGGATATGCCGACTGTCACCGGCCAGTCGCGTTCGGCAAGTTTTTTCCCAAGTTCCGCGGCGTCCGCCGGAAGGCGCGTCTTGTCGTTCGCGTCGTACCGTCGTTTCATGTCCTCCCAGTCCTTCCGGTTTTCCACCGGGCATTTGATCCAGCGCCGCGTTACGAAGTCAATGGCATTGCGCAAATACTCGACGGTGAATTCCTTGCCGATCTCGCAGATATTGCCCTTCCAGTCCTGCACGATCCTGGAATTTGCCTTTTCCTCGACCGTTTTTTCGTCGAATCGGGGAATCATCCGTTCTTCGACCGGAAATCCCGGACCGCCGGCCGGCCACGGCAGTTTGCCGCCGGCCTGCCGGTAGGCGTATTCTTTATACCGTTGCAGTTCGGATTCCGGCAAACCGGTCCTAACCCAGTTGGCGCGGGTGGATTCGCGTCCGTTCCCCGGGCAGAGCGGAACACGGTCGGGCTTTTCAAACAGCAGAGTTTTCAAATATCGCTCGCGTTCGTTCATTTATGCCTCCAGGGTCTGATCTCATTCCTGTTTGATCTTTTAAAACTTATCGGATAACATGCTATTCGATCTTCAGTTGTGAATCAATGGACGTGGCAATCATGGTTATGAATGAAACGATCATCAATCTTCCGGTTTATCGCGAAACGCGGTTTCGCAATCCAAGCCCTTACGAGCGCCGGATCGGGTTCTGGGTGGACCGCATCGGCAGCGAGCAGCAGACTGAAAAATCGGTTTCCGGACTGCGCATACTTGGACAATATGCCGTGGTGTCCGTGGAAGCCGGCGCGGGCGAGTTACTGACAAAAACCAAGGGAGTTCATAGTGTTCAGACGGGCGATGTTCTTCTGCTCACCCCCGAGGAACCGGCGGCATATCATCCGCGCAACACCTGGTTCACGCGCTGGATCGTCTGGAATGGTCCGGCAGCCAGACAACAGGCCGATGCTTTCGGAAAAGACCGGCAGCCAGTTTTCCGCCGGACGGCAGAAATCGCACACATGGCGTTTTTTGAACTGGCCAGATTGATGGAGTTGGAAAGCAAGGCCGCGGCCCTGGAACGCCAGGCCGTTGTGTTAAACATGCTGGCGGCGTTGCTGCGGACGGAACAAACCGCCGGTTTCACGGGTAATCCGGGACCGGACTGGGAGGCTCTCATTAAACATATCAGGCGTCATCTCGATTCCAGGCCGGCGCCAGACGAACTGGCGAAAATGTGCAGTATGAGCGTTTCGCATTTCAGGAGAATGTTCCGGCGTCATACGGGCCGGAGTCCCATGGAGTTTTTAATGGCCGAACGGATTTCCACGGCAAAGGCATTGTTGTCGGGGGGCGCTTCCATAAAACAGGCGGCCCAGGAGACGGGATTTTCAGATCAGTTTCACTTCATGAGGGTATTCAAAAAAATCGCCGGTCAAACCGCCGGACGCTTTATCGCCGCGACAAGAAGTTCCGGCCCGTCAGCCGGCTTCAAATCAGCGAGCCGGTCCACCTGCCGCCCCCAAACGTGCGCAGCATCAGAAAAACGCCCAACAGTGCCATGACCAGGTTCGGCAGCCAAGCGCTGACCGCCGGCGTGAGGAACTGGTTTTTGCCCAGCCATTGGCCGAAGGTCATGAGAAAATAAAAACCGAAAAAGGTGAGCAGAGCAAACATCACTCCGATGAGCGCGCCTTTCCTGGCCGTGCGCACACCGAACGGGATGCCGAAAAGCACGACCACAAAACACGTCCAGGGCATTGCCAGACGCGCGTGCATGTCCACCAGGATGCGGGCGCGCGTCTTGTCGGAAAGATTCCTGTGCCCCTCCAGAAAACGCCAGAGGTCTCGCGCGGAAAGGAATTCCACGTTCTTTACCTCCTGGGTAAAATCCTCCGGCTTTTCCTCCCATTCGGCCATCTGGCGCAAGGGCTCGCAAGCCGGCGGTCCAAGCGGGTTGTTGTATAAATCGTATTTCTGCACGGTCACGTTGAACAGCCACCAGCGCCCGTCGAAGAATTTGGCCTCCTCGGCCCGTATGGTTTCAAGGTCGGAACCGTCCGCGCGTTGCTGCACGACCTTCACGCCCTGCATATCGAAGGTTGAAAGATCGAAACGGCGGACCACCCAGATGCGTTTCTGCTCCTCGTTCTTGAACGGCAAATCAAGGGCATGGCGCGTGGAGGGCTCGTCGCTTTTTTTCTGGCGGTTGACGAACTGCCAGGCCCAGTATGCGGAAGAGGGCGCCACGGTCTCCTGCAAAACGCCGATAACCGCCCCAAAGGCCAGGCCCACCAGCAATATGGGAACCGTCATGCGGTAGAAGCTGATGCCGCACGCGCGCATGGCCGTCAATTCGTTGTGCTTGCTCAATTGCCAGAGGCTGTAAAGCAGTCCCAGCAGGAGCGAAATGGGGGCGATGTAAACGAGCAGCGACGGCAGAACGAATAAATAATACTTCATCACCTCAAGAACAGGAGTTCTGGCGTCTATAAAGTCGGACAAGTGGTCGAATAGGTCTATGATCACAAACAAAAGCGTGAAGGTCAGCAGGCAATAGACGAGAGGCGTCATGAACTGCCGGAAAACATATTTGTCAATCAGCTTCATCGGTCAAAAGAATAACGTTTTTTTTCTTTCCCTCAAGACATACTTTGTGATACTTTTTTTCGACTCTAATGCCAACAGCTCAAAAAATAATCCGCGGGTTGTCCGTTGCTTTTCTGATCGCCGGTCACATGGCGTGCCTTGACGGGCTTGCCCAGGTGCGGGTTACAAAATCCCTGAACGAAGCCTCATTCCTCGATATTTCCGGATTCAGGAGCGGCAGCGACAACGCCTCCATGAATTTCAGACGCGTATTGGAGTCCGATCTGACCCGCTCCGGCTGGTTCAATCTGTCCGGCGGCGGACGGGCCGAATTCTCGGTGATTGGCGGCGGCAACCTGCAGGGAGGCCGCCTCGTTGTCCGCTGCGACGCCTACAACGTCATGACCCGCGAAAAGCTCCTGTCAAAGACCTACCAGGACGAGGCGAACGAGGCCAGAACGCTGGCGCACCGCGTTGCCGATGACATCGTATACGCCCTCACCGGCCAGCCTGGCATGGCTTCGGCCAAAGTCCTGATGACCGGCAACCGCACCGGCAACAAGGAATTATACCTCTGCGACGCCGACGGCGGCAGCCTCCGGCAACTGACGCGTGACAAGGCCATCAGCCTTGCCCCGCACTGGGATCCGGCCGGCAGACGCATCGTCTACACTTCCTATTACCGCACGCAGTTCCCGGACGTCTTCATAATTGATCTCTCCGGCGGCGACCGCAGGTGCGTCGCCGATTTTCCCGGGTTGAACTCGAGCGCCGCCTTTTCTCCGGACGGGCGCGAACTGGCGCTGATACTTTCAAAGGACGGCAATCCCGACCTGTTCGTGATGGATGTCAACGGCGGCCGCCTGACCAAGCTGACCGAGACCACAAGGGCGGCCGAATCCAGCCCCGCCTGGGCGCCGGACGGGCAACAGATAGTCTTTGTTTCCGACCGTTCAGGAACTCCGCAACTTTACATCATCAGCCGCTCCGGCGGCGAACCGCGCCGCCTGGCCGTGGGCGGCTCGCAAAACGTCGATCCCGACTGGGGCGGAAACGGTTATATCGTCTACAGCAGCCTGAGCGGCGGACAATTCCGGGTGTTCGTCGTCAATCCCGCCACGGGCGAAACGCGGCAGATCAGCCGCGAAGACGCGAACTATGAAGATCCGGCCTGGGCGCCGGACGGACGCCATGTGTTTTGCGTAAGGCGGCAGAACTACCAATCCCGCATTTTTGTTATTGACACCCTTAGTTCATCCTGTATAAGTTTGCTCAAAGAATCAGAAAGAGGAGACTGGTTTTCTCCGGATTGTTCGGGCAAATATAAATCGAAAAAATAATGCCGTCAGTTGACAACCGGCACATTGGAGGAAAATATGATTAAAAATCGTTGGTTTGTAATCGTGTCATTGGTTCTTGTCTGCGCGCTGTGCGCAACCGGCTGCAAAAACCGCAAGGCCGGCGGACGGCACGCCGGCGACAACATCGGCGGTTCGACCGAACTTGGCGATCAGGGGTTGGCTTCGCGTCCCGAAGGCGACCTGCAGATTCTGACAGCTGTCAAATATGACGCCGTGCTGTTTGATTACGACAGCTCCCAGATACGCGAATCCGAAAGGAGCAAACTCCAGGCAGTGGCGGATTATCTCAAGAACAACGTCGGCGTCGGCGTGATCATCGAGGGTAACTGCGACGAACGCGGCAGTGCGGATTACAACCTTGCGCTGGGCGAACGCCGCGCCGAGGCCGCACGGGCTTACCTGATAGGCCTGGGAATGGATGGCGCCAATATCCAGACCAAGAGTTACGGAGAGGAGAAACCCGTAGATCCCGGCCATGACGAAGCCGCCTGGAGGCTCAATCGCAGGGATGAATTTGTTTTCTTCAAGCGGTAACTCAGGCGTTGGCGTTTAGATAGGACAATTACCGCGCGCGGAGCGCACGGGCCACCGGGCTGTTGAGAAGGTGGACTTTGGTATGCATTTAGCCATTTGCAGAAATCTATTTAAACGATAGGTAAATTCGATATTCATGTAGGGCCGCCGCTTGCGGCGCGCCGTCTGTGCATGGCGATCGGACGGCCTCTGGCAAGCAGAGGCCCTACATCGGAAACGGAAATATCTTCTGCTAATGGCTAAATGGTTACGGATCTTGCGCTCCGCGCGATGTTTTTGCGAATGATGTCCGTTGGTTTTATTTTCGACTCGCTCGGAGCCGGAGAAATACTGGTGATCCTTGGGGCGGCCCTGCTTTTATTCGGAGCGGAACGGCTTCCGGCGCTGGCCCGCATGCTGGGACGCGCCATGAATGAAATACGACGGGCAACAGGAGATTTGACGCATATCATAACGGATGGAGATGTTGCGCCATCCGCCTCCAAAAAACCGGAACAACAAGACCAATCTGCAAACGAGGAACCTAAGAAAAGAGAAGGATGATTTCGCGCTTTTTCACCGCCAGACGCCCCCGCCAGAGGTGACCACTCAGCATGGAAAACAATCTACTCGCAAACATTGACTTGAGTTTCGGCCCGGCCTGGGCAAGACAGATGCCGGAAAAATGGTCGCTTTCCGACGCCAAGCAGGATGGTCGTCAGAAACGCGCCCGGGAATACGGCGGCAAGGCCGCGCGCGAGGGAAAACCAAGACGCGCCGATCGCGGCAACGAAAGAAAAAGCCGTTTTCCCGCCGCCAACCGGCAGCCGGAAGCTTCCCCCGCCCCGGAAACCGCCGATCTCAAAATATCCTTTATTCCGGAAAGGAGCGGACTGAAACCTCTGGTTCGGCAGCTTTCCGGCACAAGACGCGCCTGCTCGTTATTCGAAGTGGCCGCCACCTTTCTGAGCAAACCCGAATTTTATGCGGTCGCCATCGAGGTGAACAACCGGGCCGAGGCCGCGGCAGACACCGGCAGCCCTTCCGCCATCCTTTATCAATGCAAGGAATGCAAGGCCGTGTTTTCCTCAAAAGCTTCGGCTCTCACCCATGTCATGAACCGCCATCTGGATCTTTTCTATGACAAGGAGGAAAAAGAGGGCGAGGCGCCGCAGGGTAATTTTCTCTGCGTTGCCCGCTGCACTTTGAGCGGAGAACTGCTCGGACCGCCCAATCACCACGAGTTCGGCGAAAAACTGAACGAACTGCACCGGACACGCTTTCCCGGCATGCCGATCGACGAGTACAGGAAAAAAATAGTCAACGAAACTGATCCGGCCCTGATTGAGCAATGGAAAAAGACCGCGGCGCGCAAGACGATTTACCGCTCAAAAGATCAACCTGAACCGCTCGTCTTCGAACGCAGGGCGCTGCTGGAAAGCCATTTTATCGCCAACCATGCCGACTCCCTCCTGCGCGAAGGCAACAGGTTTGTCCTGCCGGCCATAACGGCGCAGGAACTGGAAGACCGGCAAATCAAAAGAATGATCCACGAGGCGTGGAAAAAGGAAATTCCCTTCCCCATCAACATGGCGCTCGCCATTCAAAAGCGGTTCAGCCGCCTCGGCCTTTACATATTCAAGACATCGGCGCGCATGTCCTTTGTAAGCGGCATAAAACCACATCCGCTCGACCCGGCCCAGGCCACTGAAATCGTCCGGCACATCCTTGAATGGATCGGACAAAACAACGGCAAGACGCGCCAGGACATGGTGGCCGCGCTTGCGCCGGGCTCGGCTCCTGAATCGGAACAGGTGGCCAACCTCATAAAGGAGCTGGTCTGGCTGATTGACCGCGGACACATCATTGAATTCATAAGCGGCAAATTAACCGTGCCCAACGGCATTCGCATTGTCGGCAAAAAATGACGGAAAACAACAATCAGCATTCCAAGCTGAAATTGACGGGCAATTACTACAGGCCGGAGGAACCTCCTGTCGTCCAAACGCAGAACAACGCCCAGGAAGCCCCTTCCCAAGCTCCCTTCATCCAGGCGCCTTCTTATGTCAAACAAGATACCGACCGTCTGCGCCGCCAGCGCCTGCTGGTGGCGGCCGGCTGGGTGATTTTCATCGTGCTTGCAGCCGCCCTGGTCTACGCGCGTTTTTTCGCCGTCATTCCCGGCATTGAGCCTGCCCTGATAAAAAAATACGGAATGATCGCCGTGGGGGGCGCCTACCTCATATCAATCCTGCTTGCTCTGAAGGACAACATGTTTGACGGACTGCTGGCGATCGTGGTTCCCTTTTATCCCTTCTATTATCTTTTCTTCAATTCCGGATCCATCCTGTTTAGATCCCTGACCGCGGCTTTACTGACGGCTTTCGGATATGACTGCCTGGTGCTGCTTCAGGCCCTGACTTTGGCGCTATATGACCGCATATTGTTCTGGATGCAACACGTGTAACGGCCCATGGACCAGCTCGTCAAAGCCTATATCAGCCGTTCGGCGCTTGAATTCAACGTCCGCCTTCTGCGAGAAAAGGCGCGCGTGCCGCTCTGCGCCATGGTCAAGGCGGACGCCTATGGACACGGCGTTGCCCTGGTGGTTAAGGCATTAAGCGGAATGAAGATTGATTTTTGGGGCGTAGCGACACTCAACGAGGCGCTTGATTTGCGCGCGTTGCGCGTGAAAAACCCCATAGCGGTTATGCGTCCGTTCACCCATTATGCTCCCGAAAGCGCAATGACCGAGCAGGTGGAACTCATGCGCCGTCTGAAAATCCGGCCCACACTCGCCGGAGCAGACATTCTGGATTTCCTCGGCAAAATCCTTAAAAAAAATCCGGCGCCTCCGCTGCGCGTACACCTGAAAGTGGACACCGGCATGGGCCGCAACGGTTGCCTGCCGGATGAAACCGCCGGTCTGTTGACCAGGGCCGCCGCCATAAAGGGACTTGAGATCGAAGGCATCTACAGCCATTTTGCCTGCGCCACCGCTCCGAACTTGGCCTGCGCCCGGGGGCAACTTTCCGTTTTCAAATCGGTTCTCGCCGGCATCAAGCGCACGGGCATTGCCGTTCCGATCCGCCACATGGCGAACAGCGGCGCAATCTTCTCCCTTCCCGAGGCGCGCTTCGACATGGTCAGACCCGGCAAGGCCCTGTACGGCTACAGCGCCGGTAACGCAAAGACATCGTTGCGCTTGAGGCCGGTCATGCGCGTGGGGGCGCCCGTCCTGCTGACCAAATGGATCAGAAAAGGCGGAACATGCGGTTACGGCTGCACTTTCACGGCAAAACGCCCAACGCGCATCGGATTGTTGCCGCTGGGATATGCCGACGGTTACTCGAGAAAACTTTCAAACCTCGGGCAGGTTGATTTCAACGGCAGACCAGCCCCGGTCATCGGCCGGATCAGCATGGACCTTACGATCGTGGATTTAACCGACCTGCCGCAAGCGGTCACAGGCTCAACGATCTGCGTCATCAGCGACCGCCGCGAGGACCCCAATTCCATCGAGGCGATCGCCGCACTGCGCGGCACGCTGCCTCATGAAGTCGGATGCAATCTCGGGCGCCGTATCCAACGAATCTTGACCGACTGAATCGCAAACGAACCCTCCAAAAAAAAATAAAAAAATCCATTGTCAAATCGCGAGTTTGTAGTAATTTTATTTTGAATGAAACCTGAAGCATTGGTGCGTTGGACATTGGAAAACGCCACGGAACTTTACGGCATCCGGAACTGGGGCACCGGTTATTTCGACATTTCGGAGAAAGGCGAGGTAATTGTCCGGCCGGGCGGCAGCGCCAGCCCGCTGTCCATCAGCATCATTGATCTCATTTCCGGCCTGAAGGCGCGCGGCCACAACATGCCGGTTCTGCTGCGGTTCGCCGACATCCTCTCCTGCCGTATCGCGCAGTTGCACGAATGCTTCAACAATGCCATCCGCGACTACCGCTATCAGGGCGCTTACCGCGGGGTTTATCCCATCAAAGTGAACCAGCAAAAACAGGTGGTGGCCGAAATCGTCGAGTTTGGCCGTCCGTTCCACCATGGCCTCGAGGCCGGCAGCAAGGCGGAACTGCTGGCCGCCATGGCCTTTATGGAGGATCCGGAGGCTCTGATCATTTGCAACGGTTACAAGGACGAGGAATTCATAGACCTTGCCCTCAATTCGCTCAAGATGGGGCAGCAGATCATCATCGTCATCGAGCGGCAGGAGGAACTGCCGCTTATTCTCGAGCGCGCCGCCCAGAAAAAGATCAGGCCGCGCCTGGGAGTGCGGGTCAAACTTTCCAGCCGGGCCGGCGGCCACTGGGACGGTTCCGGCGGCGACCGCAGCATGTTCGGCATCAACGCCGCCCAGGTGATCAAGATGATAGACCAGTTGCGCAAGGCGAACATGCTCGACTGCATGCAGATGCTGCATTATCATCTCGGCTCCCAGATATCCAACATACGTAAAATCAGGTCGGCCCTGCACGAGGCTTGCCGTTTTTACACCGAGATGGCCAAGGAAGGCGCGGCCATGGGTATGATCAACATAGGCGGCGGACTGGCGGTGGACTACGACGGTTCGCACACCAATTTTGCCAGCAGCCGCAACTATACGGAGCAGGAATACGCCGCGGACGTGGTGGAATCCATCATGACCGTGACCAACGAGGCCGGCATTCCGCATCCCACGATCATCAGCGAATCAGGCCGCGCGCTCGTGGCGCAGCATTCGGTGCTGGTATTCAACGTGCTGAGTTCAAGCCGCTTCGAGCCGCTCGGCAGCGCCGATCAAATACCCGAAAAATACAACAGCATGCTCCAGAACCTGCTTGAGGTGCGCAACTCTCTCTCCACGAAAAACCTGCAGGAGTGTTATCACGACGCCGTTTATTATCGCGACGAAATCCGTTCGCTTTTCGAGCACGGCAACCTTTCGTTGCGCGAGCGGGCCTTCGCCGAAAACATTTTCTGGGACATCATCTGCAGGATCGGCGCGGAAAGCAAGGAACGCAAATATGTGCCCGAGGAACTGCAGGGTGTGGAGGCGGCCATAGCCGATCTCTATTACTGCAATTTCAGCGTGTTCCAGTCACTGCCCGACTCGTGGGCGGTGGACCAGCTCTTTCCAGTCATGCCCATCCACCGGCTCAATGAAATGCCCTGCCGGCAGGCGACCCTGGCCGACATCACCTGCGATTCCGACGGCAAGATTGACCGTTTCATTGACCTGCACGACGTCAAGCCGACCCTTCCCGTGCATGAATTGCGGGAGAACGAGGACTATTATCTCGGAGTTTTTCTCGTGGGCGCCTATCAGGAAACCCTGGGCGATCTGCACAATTTGATGGGCGACACGAATGTTCTCCACGTGCGGGTTGACCAGGACGGGCACGTGCAGTATGCCCATGAAATAGCCGGCGACACGGTCGCCGACGTCCTTTCCTACGTGGAATACGACACGCGCGACATGATAGAAAACGTGCGTTCCATAGCCGAAAAGGCCGTGCGCGACAACCGGATCACGCCGGAAGAACGCCGCGAAATAATGACCGCCTACGAAAACGGCATGCGCGGCTATACTTATTTTGAGAATTAAACGACACCGTTCATGGATGAAACCGTGAACCTTGAACGGCGAACAGGACAACCCGAAATGCCCAAAAATCTTCAATTTCTGGCCGACCCCGCAAACACGCGCAATCCTCGCGCGCCGTTTGCCGTGCTGCCCATTCCCTTTGAACGCACTGTCAGCTTCGGCCGCGGAACGTCGAAGGCTCCGGCCGCCATACTCAAGGCCGGCGTGCAGGCGGAATTGTTCGACGAAGAATTTTTCTGTCCGCTTGAATTCAAAGTACAGACCCTGCCGGCCATCGCCTGCCGCGGATCAACGAAGGAGATTTTCGGCCGGATACGCCTCCGGGCGGAAGGCGTGTTGAAGGCCGGCCGGTTTCTCATGTCCTTCGGCGGCGAACATTCGGTGACCGTCCCGCTGGTCGCGGCGGCGCAATCGGCTTACAAGGACATTTGCGTCCTCAACCTGGATTCCCATCTCGACCTGCGCGACAGTTTCAGGGGCAGCCGTTTTTCGCACGGCTGCGTGTTCCGGCGCATCATGGATCAGGGCGTTCCCGTGGTGCATGCGGGCATACGCAGCCTCTGCCGCGAGGAGTACGAGCTTTGCCAAAAACGGCGCGTCAAGGTTTTCTGGGCGCGGCAAATACTTTCGGCCAAAAACGAGCGCTGGATAAACGAGCTTTTGAAACAGCTGAAAAAAAACGTCTATGTTTCAATCGACATTGACTGTCTTGACGTGGGACTCATGCCGGGCACAGGCACCCCGGAACCGGGCGGCCTTTCGTGGCACACCGTGCTGACCCTTCTGCGGCGTATCGCCATGGAGCGGAAAGTGATCGGCGCGGACATCGTGGAAGTGATCCCCCTGCCGGGCGCGCCCACCTGTGAATACGTGGCGGCGAAACTGGCGCTGAAGCTGATGACATACTGTTCAAGAAAACCCCAATGATCAAACACCGAATTCCAAACAATTAAATGGGATTCATGGACGACAAATATAAATTTTTCTTGATAATAATTGCCGGGGTTATATTCGCTCTTTTGGCCGGTTGCGCCCCGGTATTGCGCAGGGGGCCGGACGTGCGCGTCACCGGCGACATCGTAAAGGGCGACCAGAAAAGAAACATCTCCTTTATCACGAGCGACAAGGAACGGCTCGCCAAACTGGCCCTGACCGACCAGGATGAAGACGTGCGCCTGGCCGCCGTCGGACGCCTGACCGACCAGGTAGTCCTGGAAAAAGTAGCCGCCACGGACTCTTCGCGCAACGTACGCGTGGCTGCCGTGGAGCGCATCAGGGAAACCGACGTTTTGTACGGCATTGCCATGACCAACTCGGAACCGCTGGCGTGCCTGGCGGCCCTGGGAAACCTCAGAAACGAACAGATGTGCTTCAACGTCGCCATGTGCAACAAAGACGTCATGCTCCGCAACGCGGCCGCGGAGAAGATCAGGTCAAACAAACTGCTTTTTGAAATTGCCATGACCAATTCCGAACCTTTCGTGCGTATTACCGCCGTCAGCCGCATAACCAGCCAGAAGCTGCTGGGCAACCTGGCGCTGACAAATTCCGATGTCCTCGTTCGCCGCGCCGCAATCAGGCAGGTGACCTCCCAGCCGATCATTACCCGCCTGGCCCTGCATGACGCCGACCGCGAAATCAGGAAAACCGCCATAGAACTGGTGGCGTCACAGGATGTCCTTGAGACAATCGCCTTGAAAGATAACGATCCGGTAGTGCGCCATCAGGCCGCCCAGCGCATAAACCGCGAAGCCGTTCTTGTAAAAATCGCCTCCGACGATCCTGAACCGTTTGTAAGGAAAACGGCGGCGAGCAGAATCAAGAACGAAGAGGAATTGACAAGGATTGCGCTTTCCGATCATGACGAGGAGGTGCGGGCCACGGCAATCGCCGAAATGAAGGAGCCGGTGCCGGCGTCCATCCTGGAAAATGATCCTTCACCGGCCGTGCGTCTGGCCGCCGTACGGCATACCGATGACGAAGAAATACTGAAAGACGTGCTTATCTTCGACGAAGACTCTTCCGTGCGCGCGGCGGCCGCCGCCAAAATATGCAACCGTTCCGCCATTATGCTTGCCGCACTGGATGATGAAGACCTTGCCGTACGCCTGGAATCCATCAAGCGCGTCCCGGACCAGGCCGTCCTGGAATACATTGCCACGCGGGACACCAGCCCTGAATTGAGGGCCGCGGCAGCCGCCAGGATCATAGACCAGAACGTGTTGAAAAACATCGCCGGCTCGGATTCCAACCGCATGGTCCGCGAGGCGGCGATCGAACGCATCACCGACCAGGTCATGCTGGAAGAACTCTCGCGCGGCCCCAACGCCGCCGTACGCCTTGCGGTGGTAGGCAGGATTACCAACCCGCGCATTCTGGCCGATATCGCCCGCAACGATCCCTTTGCTCCGGTGCGCAGATCGGCGCTGGAACAGATCAGCGACCAGAACGTGATCAGGGTAATCGCCCTTGAAGACGTGGACCCTTCCGTGCGCAAAATCGGGGTCCAGAAAATCACGGATCCCAAGGCCCTGGCGAAAATCATACAAAAGGAAACGGATGAAGGTGTCCTGTCCGATGCCAGGACGCGCCTGAAACTGCTGGAATCCTCTTCAATAAAAATCACTCCCTGAAGTCAGCCATGAAAAGTTTCTTCTCGACAACGGGCCTTTCTCGTTTTTTACCCAGACTTGCGGTCGCTTTTATGGCAGTCACGGCTCAGATACTGCCGGCCGAGGATGCCGGCCCCCAGGCATCATCAATGGACCGGAAGTCGGAAAACGACGCGGAAAATCCGAAATCGAAAATCCAAGATCCAAAATCAGAACTGCCTTCCGCGGGGGAAATTCTGGCGCAGGCCCGCGCCGCCCTGCCGACCGAACCTTTGCTTATCCGTGGCCAGATTCTGACAGGAGGCAGAATCGGCAAATTGGGCCGGGCCTGTTACCTGGACATGTTCATGGAATTCGGAGAGGATCCCGCCATGATTTGCTGCCAACTATGCGACGCCTTTGGAACGCCGTTTGAGAAAATGAACATCACGGTCGGCGAAGATTGCGCCGCCGAATTTGAATACGAAACCGGAACCCCGCTTAAGCCCGCCGTTGCGCCCTCAGCTGGCGAATCGGTACTCGAAACCGATCTTGCCTGGAACGACCTCTGCCTTCTATTCCTGTGGCGCGCCGGCGGCCGAACCGTGCGCCTTGAAAATCTGCGCGGCCGCGACTGCTACGTCATTGAATTCGCCGGCGACGCCGCGCCGATCGAAAATCGAAAATCCAAAATCGAAAATAAAACATTCGTCTGGATTGACACGCAAATGATGGTGCCCCTGCAAATGGAAGAACTGGACCGGGAAAATAAACCGCGGAGGCGCATGGAGGTTAAAAGCATCAAACAAATATCGGATCAATGGATGGTCAAAAACATGGAAATACGGTCTTACCCCTCCAAGCACCACACGCTGATCAGGATTGACGACGTGATTATTCGACCACTCCGTTGACAATGCCAGGAGACGCGCCGTTTATGTATCTGATGGCATCCGTGCGCACGCCGTTGATTTTGTTTACAAGATTCAAGTTGGTCACGGAAACGTCATCAATATAGCTCGTGGAATTGCCGTTATAAATGTCGAATCCGTTGAAACTGTCCAGGTTGCCGGTGAAATTGATGTAGCAAGTGCTCGCCACCAGCGTCGTGTTCGACCAGGCCTTCAGGTTCCAGGTGTGGTTTTTATAACGCAAATTGACCTGCACCTTGGTGAAATAACTATTGGCAATCGGCGTTGCGCTTCCGCCGTCCGCGAGCGTGGAGGAAGTCTGCCAGTTGGTTCCGTTGCAAACCACAAAATATCCGTTACTGTCCACGTAAAATTGGGCCGCGACATTGGTTTCCACGGAAGGATAATTGGTGCCGTTATATAATTGCGGTTGAACACACATCTCAAGGCCGACAATACGCATCGTCGTATTGGAAAACCTGTTGGACAATGTCACGTCAATCGGAATCATGGCCGCCTGGGTGCCGCCGTGCTTGACGTTTGACTGTACAATGGCGCAATCATTACTTGCGCCCGAAAATGATGAAAACCAACCGTTGGTGCCGTTGATCAGCGGCGTGCCATTGGTATAATTTTCAAAATTATCATTCCATGGCACCGTGTTGGTGTCGCCGAAAGATACAACCACCGAGGAAACCAGCAATGTTACGAACAGAAAAAGCCAGCCGAATCCGGATAAAATACAGTTATTTTTCATTTTACAAAAGTATGACCTTATTTTTGAAGGAATATATACGATTTTTTTGCATTTTACAACTAAAAAAACACTGTTTTTTTTAGCGGCTCAGACTGCGTCACGCTCGGCTTTGTGACGCCCGGGCGGCTCGGCAGGCATCCGCTTCCACGAAAAACTCTTATGTCAAGTTCCGCCTGCGGTCTGCGGAAAAACAACACGCACAGTCGTTCCGGCATTTGGCGCGCTTTTAACATCAATATCCGCCCCGTGACTTTTTACTATCCCCAAAGCAGTGGAGAGCCCCAACCCCCTGCCAACCCCCTTGGTGGTGAAAAACGGATCGAACAATTTTGAACGAGCGGTCGCATCCATGCCCTGTCCGTCATCCGTGACGCTCAGGAAGCAGTAAAAACCGGTTTTTTCCGGCTTGCTCCTGAAAATCACATCATAGTCGTTGTGGTTCTGTCCCGGAACATCCGCCAGACCGGTCTCAATTTGAACGACCCCGCCAATGCTCCGGAGGGCCTCCACGGCATTGGCGACCAGGATGGAGAGCAACTGCCGCAACTGGTCGGCATCGCCGCTGATCGGCGGCAGATTACCGGTCGGCCGCAGACGCAATTCCGCCTTTCCGGCGACGGTCTTCTTGAGCGCATCGAAATAACCGACAACAAACTCGGAAATATCCAGCGGCCTGAATTCGCTGCGCGTCAACCCCGCGCCGAGCATCAACTGCCTGAGCACCGCCGTGGAACGCCGGCAGGCGGCGATTATGTTCTGCAAATGCGTGGAGACCTCCGTATCGGCAGACATGGCAAGCAATGCCAGGGAAGCATTCCCCTGAATGGCCATTAACTGATTGTTCAGCTCATGCGCCAGGGCCCCGGCCAGCGCACCCAATCCCTCCAGCTTTTCCGACTGTCGCAAACTGTTTTCCAGTCTTTCGCGCCTGGTCTGCTCCTCCTTCAACAGCGAAATATCCTGTATAGTGCTCCGGATTCCGGTCAGGATGCCGTTCCGGTCGCGGATGGGATAATCCTGCACCAGCACCGGAAGAATCCGCCCGTCGCGGCGCACGTAGTTTTTTTCGAACGGACTGGCGGTGATTTTACCTGAACTCAATTTCGCGATGGCGGCGCAGCGCGCCTCTTCGGGGTTCTGGCAAAACTGCCAGACCGGCTTGCCGGCCATGTCGGCGTTCCGGTAGCCGAGCATTTCCAATTCGGTCTGATTCACGCGCGTGATGTTGCCCTGCAGGTCGAGCTCATGATACCCCACCGGAGCGTTATCAAACAGGCAGCGGTATTGCTCCTCGCTCTGCTTCAAACGCTCTTCCAACGCGTGCTCGTGAACGCCGAGGTCTATGGTAGTCTGCAGTTCCTCGTCAGTAAAGGGCTTGATGATAAAGCCGCAGGCGTTGCCGGCCTTGACGCGCAGCAGGGTCTTGTCGTCTGAATAGGCCGTCACGAATATAACCGGCAGGGCAAAACGGTCATGAATTACTTCGGCCAGCTCAATCCCGTCGATTTTTCCTGCCAGCCTTACATCCGTGAGCACAAGGTCCGCCTTGACCTTTTCCATTTTCTGCAGGGCCTGTTCACCTGAAGCGGCGCTTCCGACGACTTCATGCCCCAAGCGCGCCAGACGATGCTGCAGATCCAGCGCCACGATCTGCTCGTCCTCGACAATAAAAACGCGTTGATTGCTCATTGGTTCCTTTGAACGGGCATTTTACAAATTATACCCGGCCTTGTCCAGACATATCCCATCCCGGCCGCAATTTAAAAAAAATCTTTTTTTTTCTTGCTTTATTCCGCCCGTTTGCAATTATTTCGGCAACAAACAATGGCCTGCCCACTGTGGCCGGCCATTAATATAGTAAGTCACGCCTAAGGCGTGATAAACAAAAAAGGAGGACAAACCATGAAGTTAAACCGTCTGCATCTGGTAGGCTGTGCTCTGGCAAGTCTGGCCCTCGTAGCGAGTGCCCAGACCGCGCAACCCGCGAAGCCGGCAGCAACGTCCACCGATGCTGGTAACTTCCAACTCTCTCTGGTTACGCCTGTCCAGATCCAAAATTCGGGTCGTGCAATCAACGGCCTGCGGATCAATCTCATTTATGGACAAAATACGGATGTAACCGGACTGGACATCGGCGTCATCAACCATGCCACCGGCAATCTGAGCGGCTCAGAAATCGGTGTCATCAATATCGTCGAAGGCAAGTCTACCGCTGATCAGCTCGGCGTCATCAACGGCGTCGGCGAAGATCTGAGTGGTGTGCAGGTAGCCCCTGTCGGCGTGAACTACGTCGGCGGCGCGTGCGCAGGCTGGCAGCTTGTCGGTGCCGGTGTTGATGTGATCATGGGTAAAATGGACGGCGGCCAGGCCAACATATTCGGCGTGAACTACGTCGGTGACGATGCCGAGAACCAACTCAGCGCGGCCGGTGTGAACTGGGCCAGCGAGAAACAGAGCGGCGCCCAGCTTGTTGCAGCCGGTTTGGACTATGCCGGCAGCGATGCCGATTTCCAGGCGGCTGGTGCCGGGTTTAACATTTCGCTTGGCAACGTCAACGCCGCCCAGTTTGTGGCTGCGGGCGCCAACATCGCCAGCGAATGTGCCGACAATCAGATCAACGCGGCCGGCGTGAACTATGCCGGTGATGCGGCCAGTGGAATTCAACTTAGCGGCGCAGGCATCAACTGGGCCGGCGGCAAAACCGACGCCCAACTTGTTGTGGCCGGTTTGAACGCCGCTCTTGATAACGTCAACGGCGCGCAATACAACGTCGTCGGCATCAACTATGCCAACAACGATGTAGCCGGATCCGAGTATCTTTTGGGCGCCGGTCTTAACATCGTCGGCGGCAAAATTGACGGCTCACAGGTTGTTCTGCCCTGGCTTGGCATCAACTATGCCAATGAAGTCAATGGCACGCAGTGGTCCGCGATCAACGTTGCCTCCAAGGTCAAGGGCTTCCAGGCCGGCGCAATCAACTATTGCGACGAGCTTGATGGCCTGCAGATCGGGGTTATCAATATAGCGGTACAGAATAAACTGCCGGTTATGGTTGTCGTAAACGCCAACTGGTAAGGCAGTTATCAGAGAGAACCGTTAAGGGCTGTCCGCCGCAAGGCGGGCAGCCCTTAATGTTTTTACCCCCTTTATTCCCCTTCCCCAAGCCCCAGCAGGTCGAGAATTCGGTTGAGGTCTTCAGAAGAATAGAAATCAATTTCAATTATGCCCTTGGACTTCTTGCCGTTCGCCAGGGTGCAACAGGGAGCGATGCGTATGCCGGTGCCGAAATGCCGGTGCAGACGGTCTGAAAGATGCTGCAAATGAGAGGCCGGAATATCCTCGCGGCTGACACGCGCCTTGCGAGGGGAGCGCGTCAATTTATTGACCGCCTTCTCCAATGCGCGCACCGACCACCCCTCCTCGACCGTCCTGCGCGCCAGAAAACATTTCTCCTCGTCCAGAGGAACCGCCAGTAAAACTTTGGCATGACCCGCCTGCAGCCTGTCCTCAACCAGCATCTGCCTGATTTCGTGCGGCAAGGCGAGAATGCGCAGCAAATTAGCCACAGTGGCGCGCGCCTTGCCCACACGCACGGCAATTTCCTCCTGACTGAGATTGAACTGGGTGTTAAGCCGGTGATAGCCCTCGGCTTCTTCAACCACGTTCAGGTTTTCTCTTTGAAGATTTTCAATGAGCCCCAGTTCCAGCATTTCCGGATCGCCGACTTCCTTGACGATCGCCGGTATGGCGGCCAGGCCGCTGTGCCGCGCCGCGCGCCAGCGCCTTTCACCCGTCACCAGTTCAAACTGTTGCCCCTTCCTCCGCACCAGTACAGGCTGCAGAACGCCATGGGTCTGGATGGAACGGGCCAGTTCATCCAATTCTTCCGCGGAGAACCTCTGGCGCGGCTGGTAAGGGTTCGGCTGAATGCTGTCCACCGGAATATGTTCCACGCCCGCCCCGCGCGCAACGGACTCAACCTCCGGCTGCGACTGCTGCACAGGCTCTTCCTTGATGAGAGCGCTTAAACCTCGGCCCAATCCATGTTTTGCCATGACTTTCCCTTTATCAAATTTTAAATAATTTGCTTAAAGAATAATGGCCGGCCATCTTAAAGCACTGCCAAATTCGTGGACAATATAGGACGCGGCAGCCACCTCAGTCAAGCACGAATCCTTCCCCCTATCCAAAACCGCTCAAGGCACACGGAAGCATTTCGGCAGCGGAAAGGCGTTTTGAACGTGCCGGACTGCGGGAGCCGAACAATCCGGCGTCCCGATGACTTCAACCACGTCGAACCGGAACGCCGGCGGCTGGTCTTTAATCCGCTTGAGATAACGGACGGCGGCGCGGGCCAGACGATATTGCTTGCGGCGGTCCACCGCGGCAAACGGACGGCCAAAATCCTCGCTCGCGCGGGTCTTTACCTCAAGAAAAACGAGTGCGTCACGGTCCCGGGCGATCAAATCGATTTCATCTTTCGGGCCGATACGGAACCGCCGTCCAAGAATGCGATATCCCCCGGCTTTCAGAAAACGCTCGGCCTCGCGTTCCCCCCAGTATCCGGTTTTCTGCCGGGGTGTTTCGTGCGGCTTGCGGCCTGCTAGAAAACGTCCAATAGATTTCCACATTTTTCGCCTGCGCGGTTGGGAGGTTTGCTTCTGCGCCGTATGGCTTCAATTTCACGGACCGGCCTGAAGGAACGCCTGTGATGCTCCGTGGGGCCGTATTTAAGCAGCGCCTGGATATGTGTCGGCGTGCCGTATCCCTTGTGGCAGCCGAACCCGTATCCGGGATGCCAGCGGTCCAGTTCGGTCATCAACTGGTCGCGAATAACCTTGGCCACGACGCTGGCCGCAGCCACGGAAAGACTGCGCGCATCGCCCTTGACAATCGCCAGTGAAGGACAAGGCAGACCTGCGACCGGCAGGCCGTCTATGAGGGCGTACTCAGGTGGAGAACAGAGATTCTTCAGGGCGCGCCCCATGGTAAGGTGGGTGGCGGCAAGAATATTTTTTTCGTCGATCTCGGACACATTTCCGAATCCGACGCCGATTGCAACATCAGGCGTCTGGGTCAGGACGGAAAAAAACGCATTGCGCTGTTTCTCCGTCAACTGTTTGGAATCGGTAAGGGATGCAAGAATGCCGTTTTCTTCCTTCTCGGCAAAGCCGCGCTCGAACACAATTGCCGCAGCAACCACGGGGCCGGCCAGGGGACCGCGGCCGACCTCGTCAACTCCGGCAACCCGCCTGCAGCCTTTTGCCCAGAACTGGCGTTCGAATTCCAGTAAATTTCCGTTCACTCAGGCTTGAGCGCCTTCCAGGCGCATCTTCTTATCCGTGGATTTACGCAGGTAATAAAGCTTGGAACGACGTGTCTTGCCGCGGGCTTCAATCTCAATCCCGGCTATGCTTGGGGAATGCAGCGGGAAGGTGCGTTCCACTCCCTCGCCGAAAGAAATCCTGCGCACGGTTATTGTTTGCGAAGCCCCGGAACCCTTGCGGGCGATCAGCGTGCCGGAATAATTCTGGACGCGTTCCTTGTCGCCTTCCTTGAATTTCACGGCCACCTTGATGGTGTCGCCTATCTTGAAAGCCGGGTATTTGTTCTTCGTGCGGTTTTCCGAGTCGATTTTTTTTACAATGTCAGTAACCATTTTTTCCTCTCTACCAATGCGGCAATGCCGCAGGCCAGGGTTTCAGTGCAACGGTGTAATTGCCTCTTATCTACCTTTTTTCATCAAGCCGGTCAAGCCGTTTGTTGTGTCAAATCAGGGCGCCTCTGGCGGGTGCGCTTGCCCGACTGTTCCCGGCGCCAGCGTTCGATTTCGGCGTGATCGCCAGAAAGCAGAACGGAAGGCACTTTCATGCCGCGGAATTCCTCCGGCCGTGTGTACTGCGGATGCTCGAGTTGATAGGCGCTGAATGAATCGGATTCGGCCCCGCCCTCTGCGCCCAGCACGTTCGGCAGAAGACGCACCACCGCGTCGATGACCACCACCGCGGCCAGGGTGCCGCTGGTCAGGACATAATCGCCTATGGAAATTTCGTCGGTGGCCAGCGCCTGGCTGACGCGCTCGTCAACGCCCTCATACTGTCCGCAGATAAACACCAGCTGGGAACAGCCGCTCAGTTCGCGCGCCATTCCCTGGTTGAAAACCTTTCCCTGGGGCGACATCAGGATCACCCTGGCCTCAGGAGTTTTCACTGATTCGACCGCCTTGAAAATGGGCTCTGCCTTCATGATCATGCCCGGGCCGCCGCCATAAGGACGGTCATCCACGGTCTGGTGACGGTCTGCGGTAAAATCCCGCAGGTTGATTATATTGTAGGATACGGCATTCTTTTCGGCCGCGCGCCCCAAAATGCTTTCCTCCAGGAACACCCGCAGCATTTTTGGGAAAATGGTGATTACGTCAATTCTGAGCGGCGCCTGCATGGGGCCCTACTCGACGATTTCAAGCAGGGACCTGCGCCGCTGCTTTGCCGCCAGCACGCTGAACAGGGTACGGATGGCCCCGATGGTCTTGCCGCTTTTGCCGATTATGCGCCCCATGTCTTCGGCATTACAGCGCAATTCGAAGATCACGGTCTGGCGGCCGTACAACTCGGAAATTACGACATCGTCCGGATGATTGGCCAGGGCCCTCAAAATATATTCGATTAATTCCCTCATTTCTTGTCACCGGTCGCCGGCTTGGGTTGCGCCGCTTCTTTCTTGGGCTCTTCCGCCTTCTTTTCGCCCTCGCCCTTCTTGACCTTCTTGACCCGCTTGTTGGCCGTGGAGGTCAGGCCGCGCCTGGCCTTATTGACAAGCGTCTGAACGGTTTCCGAAAACTTGGCGCCCTTGCTCCGCCAGACCTCGACCCGTTCCATTTTCAACTGAAAATTGTTGACCGCCTTTTTGGGGTCGTACCAGCCGAGCAGTTCAAGGTATTTGCCGTCGCGCGGCGATTTTTCGTCGGTGGCCACAATTCTGAAACACGGATCGTTGTTCGCTCCGGCTCTCCGGCATCTGATGATAACAGCCATTCTCTTCCTCCCTTTTATTGGTTCGTTGAGGCAAATTAATACATCATTTAAAAGCCGCTGTTCAAGCACATTTTTGCTATTTTTACGGCAGCGGTTTGTCCTCGTTGATCAGTTTGACGAGGTCGCGCTTTTCAGCGTTGGAGAGTTCGTATTTTTCCGTGTCTTGGTGGCGTGGCATGAGAGGCTCGGTTAGGGTTCGAATTGAGGAATGGATCGCACCATGAATTCGTCAAACAGCGGCACGGTAAAGGCCATATCTCCATGGGCTGGGCTGTAAAGCATCCCTTTCTTGATCAACTTGGCGCGAACCGGACCGAGGCTGCTGACCTTGACGCGCAAGATGCTCGCGATATCTCCTGTGCGTTGATATCCCGGCCCAAGCTCGGCCATGGCGCGCAAAAAGTGTTTTTCGCCGGGGGTGAGCCGGTCAAAGCGCACCCTGAAGAAATTCTGGTCGAGACGCGGGATGACCTGCTCCGTTGCGTTTCGAACAATGGGCAACGTGATCGGACTGGCCGGCGCGAGGTTCCAAGCCTGATAGCCCCATTCTTGAAGAAAATACGGGTATCCTTTCGTCAGGCGAAAGACTTCGTCCAACGCCGTGGCAGCAAAGACCACTTCCGCCGCTTGCGCCGGATCGCGGAGGGCCTTGGCGGTATCTTCCTTCGAAAGCGCGCCAATATCCGGGAAACTGAATAACCGCTCGGCATAGGACTTCGATTCCCCCGCCAGCCCGGGAAGGATTGGCAGTCCCGCGCCCAACAACACCAGCGGAAGCTGGCGTTGTTGCATCTTATGCATAGCCATGATCAGCGCCCCTAATTCCTTCTGATTGAAGTATTGAATCTCGTCAATCAAGACGGCAACGGCGCTTTTTCTTTCTTCCGCGGCTTCGGCGACGGCAACGAAAAGATTGGGAAGATCGATCGCCAAATCGCCGCTGTCGGCCGTGCCCTTTTCCGGATCCATATCCAATCCAAATGTAAGCTCGCCCACGGAAACCTTAATGGTCCCGATAAAGCTCCGCAAAAATCGGGTCGCGCCCGACCAGTTCAGGCGGCGGCGAGCCGGCGCCTGGCGAAAAAGGGTTTTTGATTGGATCCATATATATCTATTTATACATAGTTATATCTTAAAGCAAGTATATTTTAGTATATTGCATTATATCTTGATATATGTGGTTATATATTAAAGCAAGTAGCCGACATAGGCCGGTCTGCGCAAGCTCATTTTTCCGCGATCGCCATCCTGGCATTTCCGGAATAATCATGTTTAAGTGCGCATCGGCGGAAACCTGTCCGGACAAGCAGTCGTTCCACCTCCGGCCATTGGTCAAAACCGATTTCCATGAACAGCCGTCCGTTACCGCCCAGCATCTGAAACGCCTTACTGATCAACGGCCGGATCGCCTCAAGCCCGTCCCCGCCGCCATCCAGTGCCGTACGCGGCTCCCACAGGCGGATATGTTTTTCCAGCCGGCAATAGTCCGCCGTGCGCACGTATGGCGGGTTTGCCACGACCGCGTCCATTTCCAAGGACAAGTCAAGGTCGTTCAAATCGGCGGTAAGAAAAGTTATCGAATTGACCCCATGCAAACCGGCATTTTCCTTTGCCAGTTCGATCGCTTCAGGAGATATGTCTATCGCCCAAATCATCGCTTTCGGCCTTAAAAGCGCCAGGCTGACCGCAATGCAGCCCGTACCGGTGCCGATATCAATGATTTTGGTCCGCTTGGTTTGCCACAGCGGTTTATGACTAAAAACCAGCTCGACGAGTTGTTCCGTCTCCGGACGCGGAATAAGGGCGCGGGGATCGCACTTGAAAACGTGCCCCATGAATTCCGTCGTTCCCAAAACGTATTGGATCGGCTCGTGCTTCTCCAGCCGCGAGACGCCTTCCATTATTTTGTCAACCTGCGCCCGGCTTAACATTTCCCTTGCGCGCAAGGCAAGCTCAAGCCGCGGACATCCAAGAACCGACGAGCACAACATTCCGGCGGCCAGATCGGGCCGTTCGATACCGGCGAACTTAAGACGGTTTTCGGATTCGTCGAGAATTGTCTTAACAAACTTTGCTTTCATTATTTTCTGACGACGGCAGGGCGGGGCCACCCGGTTTTTGCTCTTTTATGCAATCAAATCCTGCGCTTCCTGCGCAGAATTTGATTGATAACCGTCTCATCCATCCAGCAGGCGCTCGATCCGGATATTTTCCTCGAACTGTTTCTGGTGGTAATGGTTGTAGAGAGTCTGCAGCAGTTCCTTTATTTCCCCCTCCATGACCCCGGCGAGATTGTAGGCGGTGAAATTGATCCTGTGGTCCGTGAGGCGGTTCTGGGGAAAATTATAGGTGCGGATGCGCTCGCTGCGGTCGCCGCTGCCGACCTGCTGCCGCCTGGAGTCGCTTATCTTTTCCTCGTTTTCGCGCCGTTTGGCCGCCAGAAGGTGCGAACGCAAAAGACGCATGGCCTTGGCGCGGTTTTTATGCTGGGAGCGCTCCTCCTGGCTGGCCACGACGATGCCGGTGGGCAAATGGGTCAGCCGCACGGCCGAATCGGTCTTGTTGACGTGCTGCCCGCCGGCGCCGGAAGACCGGTAAACGTCAATGCGGAGGTCCTCCGGCTTTATTTCTATATCGTCAACTTCGTCGGCCTCGGGCAGCACGGCCACCGTGGCCGCCGAGGTGTGGATGCGGCCGTTGGCCTCGGTGGCCGGCACGCGCTGCACGCGGTGCGTGCCGCCCTCGTATTGCAGGCCGCGGAAAACGCCCTCACCCTCTATCGAAAAAATCACTTCCTTGTAGCCGCCCTTTTCCGACGGGCTGGCGCTGATATATTCCAATTTCCATCCCTGCTGCTCGGCATAACGGCCGTACATGCGCGTCAGATCGCCGGCAAAAAGAGCGGCCTCGTCGCCGCCGGTGCCGGCGCGGATTTCCATGATGATGCTCCTGTTTTCATCCGGGTCGGGCGGATAGAGGTCAATCAGGAGGGCATTACCGGTTTCGGAAATTTCTCCGTCAAGCCTGGCCAGATCCTCCTGCGCCAAAGCTTTCATATCAGGCTCCGTCTGCTCATCCGCAACCAGGCGTCTGCATTCCCCAAGCTCCCTTTTGAGGCGCAGAAAAGACGTGGCCTTGTCGCGGATCTTGTTGAGGCGCATGTGGGATCTGGCCAGTTCGGCGTATTTCTGCTGGTTGGCCCCGGAGGCGCTTTCGGCCAGTTCCTTTTCGCGCAGTTCCAGCCGCTCGTTGAGGACTTTCAGAAAATTATCGTCTATGACATCGAGATTCATTATTTGAAATATGATGCGCAAATATCCCCTGGGGATAAGCTCTTGACAACGGGAAGAAATCCTATCCGCGCTCCGGTAAAAGTCAATTATAACTGAGTCAGTTGCAAAAGTCTTTTCGGAACCCACCCCGGCCTTCGGCCACCCCTCCATGGGAGGGGAACCCAAGAGATTACGGAACAAGCTGTTATGATCCCCTCCTTGGAGGGGTACGCGAAGCGGGGGGTGGGTCCGCAGTCGGATGGAAAAGACTTTTGCAAGCAACTCAACTACAAAAGCGCGCAAATGGTTCCAGCCGAAAGCTACCGGCATAACTACCGAAAAAATATTTGACTTGTGTTCATTCCGGCTGTAGTTTTCAGGACAAATGCCGACCGCCAGCAATAATAAAGAACGCATCGGGATTGTCTGCGCCGGTAACTGGATCGTTGACCGGGTGAAGATCATTGACCGCCTGCCGGGCAGGGGCATGCTTGGCAGCATAGTTTCGGAATCGTCGGCCTCCGGCGGCGCGCCTTTCAACGTGCTGGTTGATCTGGGCAGGATGAAGGCGAAATTCCCGCTGGCCGGAGTGGGCGTGATCGGCAACGACAACGGCGGGGATTTTATCAGGTCCATCTGCGATCCGCTGAAAATTGACATTTCCAGGCTCCTGGCGCTCAAGGGCGAATCCACTTCCTATACCGACGTCATGACCGAGGCCGACACGGGAGTGAGAATTTTTTATCACTATCGCGGCGCCAATGCCCATTTCGCCCCGAAACACGTTGACATAAACAACCTCACCTTCCGCATCTTCCATCTCGGCTATCTGCTCCTTCTGGACAGCATGGACAAGCCCGACGCGAAATATGGCACCGCTGCGGCAAAACTCCTGAAAAAAATCCGGGAAGCCGGGCTCAAGACCAGCGTGGACGTGGTCAGCGAGGAAAGCGACCGCTTCTGCAAACTTGTCCCGCCAACCCTGCGTTACACGGATTACCTCATTCTGAATGAAATCGAGGCCGGCCGCACCACCGGCCATCAGGTCAGGGACAGCCACGGCAAACTGATTCCGCAGGCAATCATGGATTCTGCCGAAGAATTGTATAAATTCGGCGACATGGAACTGGTGGTCATTCATATGCCCGAGGGCGCCTATCTGCGCACTCGTGACGGCAGAAAATATTCTCAAGGCTCGCTCAATGTGCCGCAAAGCTGCATAAAGGGAACGGTCGGCGCCGGTGACGCCTTTTGCGCCGGGGTACTTTACGGGCTCCATGAAAAATGGAAGTTGGATGAAACATTGAAGCTGGCCGTGTGCGCCGCAACCGCCTGCCTGGCCCAGCCGGGCTCCACGGACGGACTGCGTCCATTGAAGGAAGTGATGAAACTGGCAAAACGTTTCCCGGAACGAAAACCGCCGGTTCCTGTTTAGCTTTCACCGCCCCCTGCGCTAGAGGCGCGGAGTGCGCAGAGATAGAAAAATTCAATAAAAATATCTCAGCGGCCTCTGCGTCTCTGCGGTAAAGATATTCCATATGCAACGCGGACTTATCCAAATCTACACCGGCGACGGCAAGGGCAAAACCACGGCTGCCCTGGGCCTGGCATTGCGCGCCTGCGGCGCCGGACTTAAAATATTCATCGGGCAATTCATTAAAAGCGGCGATTACAGCGAGATCAAGGCCTTGCGCCGCCTCAAAGCGGACCTCGTTGTCCGCCAGTACGGCAGCGGACGTTTCATCAGGGGAAAACCTTCTTCGAAAGAAATAAAGGACGCCAAGCACGGCCTGGCGGAGTTGGGACTCATCATGGCGGACGGAAAACATGATCTCGTGATCGCCGATGAAATTTTCTGCGCAGTCAGCTGCGGGGCCGTAAGCATCGAGGAGGTAAAACGCCTGATCAATAAAAAGCCCGCAACCGTCGAACTTGTCCTGACCGGACGCAACGCCCCGGCTTCCATAATGAAACGCGCCGACCTGGTCACCGAAATGCGCAAAATCAAACATCCCTATGACCGCGGCATTTTTGGCCGAAAAGGGATCGAATATTAACCGGCATAGCCGGATTTTCGTATTATCACAAAACAGGAAAATAAAACATGCATGCATTATTGATGTTTATTGTTGCAGCGATAATCGTTCTTTTTCTGGCCGGCATACGCATTGTCCGCCCCACGCATAGGGGACTGGTGGAAAGACTGGGGAAATACCACAGGTTCGCCGATCCCGGATTCAGCTGGGTCATTCCGGTCATTGACAAGATGTTCCAGATCAACATCACCGAACAGATGGTCAATGCCGAACTGGTCAATATAATCGGCGACATTGCCGGCACCCCCGCAATCCTGCCGCTCAAGGAAAAATTCGGGCAACGTTGATTTCTGCTCAATTTCAGCCCTTCCGAATTAGATATTTTTCGGGTTAAGCAAGTGTCAGCCAAGACTTCCATGCCTTCTTACAGGGCATCTTCCCGAAAGTGATCCGTTGGTTAGACGAGTTGCCAGATCACAGGCTTCTTGTTATGTTGAGCTCAACATTTCAAAGTTGCCACAAAGATGCGCAAAATTCACAAAATAATTTTTTGTGTTCTGCTTGTGCTTTTTTGTGGCTAATGATCTCTTAAAAGTTGCGGCTTTGCCGCCTAATTCATCAACAACGCCAGCACGCCGACAATCATCAGATAGACCGCAAAGAGGCGCAGGGAATGATTGCGGAAGTATTTCAGGCTGAAATGTATCGCCAGAAAACTGGACACAAAGCTGACCAGGAGGCCGCAAAACACGATCGTATAATTGATGCCTGACTGCGGCATTCCGATTATGTCTCCGGTTTGAAGAATTGCGGCGCCGGCTATGGCGGGCACGGCCATCAGGAAGGCGAAACGCACGGCGTTTTCGCGTTTTTGGCAGCAAATGATCCCGGCTGAAGCGGTCCAGCCCGAACGCGATGCCCCGGGCAAAAACGCCACAACCTGCATGCAGCCGATAAAAAGCGCGTTCAGAAAATTGAGCGGTTTTCCGGCGGAGGGCTGCGGCCGCCTTTCGACGAACAGAAAAAGAAAAGCGGTCATGATCATGCTTAATCCGGTTATCCAGGCGTTGCGGATGACGGCTTCGCTTTCAAATACCGACTTGAGCGGCGCGGCAATCACGGCCGGAAGGGTGGCGACGACGATCAGCCACGGCAGGCGGCGATAGGCGGAGACGCTTTCAATCTTCAATGTTTGATTTTCGATTTTAGATTCAGGAACAGAAAAAAAATAGGCGCGCAAAATTTCCATCCAGTCCCGCCAGAAATAAATCAGGATCGCCATGAGGCTGCCGACGTGCAAAACCGTGTCGAAAACAAGTCCGCCGTCGTCGGACCAGCCGAAGATCCTCCGCGCCAGTACCAGGTGCCCGGAACTGCTCACCGGCAGAAATTCGGTGACGCCTTGCAACACGGCCAGCGCCATGGCCTGGTAAAAATTCAATGTGGTTTGCATTTGTCCGGAGCAATATTGCAAATCTATCCCCCGATTTCAAGCACTTTTGCCAGTTCTTCCGGATCAAGCCGGAAACAGGAACCTTTGCCCTCGTAAAAACCGTGTTCCGCTATCAGATGAACATTCAGGCCGGAAAAGATTACCTCCTTTTTCTGCCGCAGGTTGCGCAAGGTAACGACGGCTTTGCGGTGTTTTCCCGGCTCGCCGAAAGGGCACGAAAGGAAACCGCGCGCCATTTCGCAGGCCGCCTCGAAATGCGGCTCCAAACGTACGAATTCCCCGAGCCCCTTTTTGGCCTCACGGCTGAAATATTCCATGCGTTCGGCAATCGCCCGGTGCGTCAGGCCGATTTTTTTTACGGTTCCATCGTCGGCGCGGATGATTTCCTCGACCGGCCGATCGTCGGTTCCGAGGAAACCGTCGCACGTGATTACGGCCGGCCGCATTTGGTCGTTATCATGCGAATTTGTCATAAAAGATTCTTTCCTCCGGTATTTTTTTGCGGCGCAATATTTCCAGGCAGGCCTCGATCATGGCCGGACTGCCGCACAAGTACGCCTCGCCGTTGAAATTATCCTCAAGCCGGCGGTCGAGGACGCCGGTAACCAGGCCGATTTCGCCTTTCCATTTCTCCTCCGGGTTTTTGGCGGCCACCGTGGGAATGAATTTGAAGTCAGGCAGCGTCCGTTCAAGCGAGGCCATTAAATCCGCGTGAAAAATTTCGGCTGGGGAACGGGCGCCGAAGAAAAGGCGTACTTTCCTTGTTATGTTTCTATCGCGCATGTCGCAGAGCATTGACTTCATCGGCGCCAGTCCCGAGCCGCCGGCGATCATGACCATGTCGCGGCCGCCGTCGCTCAGGCGGAAATCGCCGTGCGGCCCGTTGAAGGACATGACTTGGCCGGTTTTCAAATGCTCGAATATGAAGGTGGTCGCAAGGCCGTTCCGCGCGTAACCGATTTCGAGTTCCACGTGTCTGCCGTCGGAGGGCGCCGAGGCGATGGAATAGGCGCGGTAGACCATTCTTCTTTTTCCCGGATAAGGCGGAATGCGCAACTGGATGTATTGTCCGCTTTTGAAATTTATGGTCTCCGGCTTGACCAGTTCCAGGACTACCTCCCTGATGCTGCCTGTCAGGCTGCGAACGCTTGAAACCACGGCCCTGTATTCCCTGATGTGGAAAAATTTCTCGGGAATCGATATCCGCAGGTCGCGCGAAAGTTTTACCTGGCAGGCCAGCCGGATGTTGTCCTGCTGTTCGGCCGGGCTGAGGTGGGCGAGTTCGGCCGGAGTGAATGCGCTGTCGGCGCCTTCCGGAACATGAACGCGGCACAACCCGCAAATGCCGTGTCCGCCGCAGGCCGAGGAAAGAAAAATATCGTTTTCCTTCAATGCCTGCAGGAGGGAAATGCCCGGAGCCGCGTAAACCTGCCGGCTTCCATTGATGAGTATCTTCCTGCCTTTCCCTTCCTCGATGTTTTCCATGCGGACAAGTATCCGCCTAAACCCGCGCCTGTCCAGCAGAAAAGACAGAAAGCTACGGAGCACGGAGCGGAATACATAGCGCCGTCAGGAAGATATTCGTAGCACCCATGTCCGCGATTCCGGAAAATCGGTCAATCCGGGAATGGCCGTCCAAATCCAACGCGTCGGACAGCCACTATTTATTCCGGCATTGACGGCAATCCCATAGTCCACGCATCGAGTTTCCTTGATGAAGAAAGCGCCTCCTCGGCGTCAGATTTATCTGGCATTCCCGTTGCCAAACTCCCGGGCAATGCGTCCGGATAGCGGGTTGGAATATAATAGCGATCCAGAAGCAGTAATGTTACGCGCCAAATTATGCCGTGGTGATCTCGCCAAATTGTAGCGTGGGAAAAAAGGGCCGGTGACAAGTTGCGGCGTGGTGGTTGCGGGAGGATGCCCGGTGGCAGGAAATATCGGCCGGGCGGTGCTGGTTGTATAAAATAGCTCAAGCCGGTGTTGCGATTTTATCATGGGCGGAAGGGACAAGACGGAGTGCGGGTCGGACATGCTCCGGAGTGATGGAATTGGCTTTACATCGTGCGGCCTCGA
>Ga0074199_1000547_pt1 | contig 55424 bp, 56 predicted proteins | sample EPASupsiteSAE347_FD_64528 | JGI IMG/M metagenome (GOLD analysis project Ga0074199, IMG submission 64528) | Bioremediated contaminated groundwater from EPA Superfund site, New Mexico - Sample SAE3-47 | ecosystem: Environmental > Aquatic > Deep subsurface > Groundwater > Contaminated ... | reverse complement strand
AGAAGTGTTATATTGTGTAGTATTAAATAAAGCGTAACTTCGACTGACATTTGTAATCACAGTCCTCTGTTAATAAGTTTGATACATCCTGAACCCCTGTGGATCTGCCTGCCGGCATAATCTGTGAAAACATAATCTTTTTTCTCAACTATTACATGGCAGGAGATGCATTCGTTCTGAAATGTCTTATCCTTTCCATAGGGTTCAAAAGTACCATTGCCGGGATCATATACAAATCTTGCATAACCCCATCCGTAGGCATCCTCAAATCTCCCGCTGTCTTTTATCATGTATTCGACCCTTTTCAAGACATCGGGCTCTATAGAACTGTTCCAATCAGGATTCTCCTTTACCGAGTATCCGATTTTTACCAGGATCGAGCCGTCGGGAAACGGTTTGCCATTTTTGCCTGCGCCATCCCTGTATGCCTCAATTAATTTGCTGTTCCCCAGTATAAAGCGTATTTCGTTTCTATCTGTCCTGTAATGACTTGATACAAGGTGCCAATTCTCATACCCTTTTATCACGCCGAAACTCAACCCGTTAGGAACAGTTAAAGAATATTTGCTATCAGATGCTTTGTCCTCACCAGTCACAACAAAGTAGCTTACCAGAACTACAATTATTGTAATTCCTGCTGCTATGGTCATCCACTTGCTTAATTTGAGCATGTTAACCTTTACTTTAATTTTGCTGATTCCACAGAGTACGCATTCGGTAGATATTAAGTTTTCATTGCCTACAGTATCTATGAGGTTAAAGGGCAGTAAGGGTTTTATTGCTGAGCACTTCATCCAAAACAGTGTGGAATTTCATAGCTATCTTTCCATTTATGAATGAATTTATTCATTTTTGAATTTATAAATGTTGAGGTTGAGCGCAATGGCATTAGATGTGGTTAAGACATGCCCAGGACGGGATTCGAGCCCGTGACCTCCAGATTTCTCAGGAGGCATGCGCCTCTTCAGTTTTACCCTATGAGTCTGGCGCCCTAACCAACTAGGCCACCTGGGCATAACCCTACCCTACATGCCAAGGATGTATTAAAATATATCGTATTCCGGATTTTTATTTATAAGAGTATAAGTAATCGGATGGACTGAGGATATTCTTATATACCGGCAGCAGAAGAAAGCGTTCTGAAATCTAAATCCAATCTCTAAACAGGAAACCCCATGTTCGTAAAACAAATCCAGAACGGTCTTGACCTCCAGGATGCTGCGAAAAGCATTGCAGCCATCTACGATACCTCACTTGCGCCAGGTGAGAGCATCCGGCCCCATTACCATGAGGATTTTGAAGAGATATACTATGTCCTCTCAGGATACGGCGTGATGACGATCGGGGACGAAAGGCAGGAGATCTCGCGCGGGGATGTTGTGTACATCCCTCCGCCCTCTCCTCACACGCTGCTCAACACAGGAAGCGTGCCGCTGCGGTTTATAATAGTCACGGTAAACGCATTTCAAAACCCAGACGGACTCGCGGTCACCCCTCACAGTGAACAAACAGGCTAAGCAGAAGCATTATCTTGAGTTCATAGATAAAAAGTTCGGGTCACTCGTGGTAACAAAAATACCCATGTTCGATGGGGAGGTAAGGGGAGTGGATATGCTGAAAAAGGTGCTAAATTAGCCATTATCCAACCAAACCTATTTAAGTATGTTATGGACAATTCCAGATACTTCTGAGGATACGATGCATTTAATCATAACAGAGAAACACGATACCGCAAAGAGGATCGCGGCTATACTGTCTGAAAAAAAGCCGGCGAAGGAGAGAATAAGCGGCGTCGACGCCTACAGGCTTGACGGAAGGACTGTAATGGGTCTATCAGGTCATATAGTGGAAGTTGATTTCCCGAAGGATTACAATAACTGGCAGAAAACAGACCTGAAGGAACTGATACATGCCGATGTACTGACAACGCCGACGCATGCGAACATAGTTACGGCGCTCCGGAAGCTCGGGAAAGAGGCAAAGAAACTGACCATAGCCACAGACTACGACAGGGAAGGGGAGCTGATAGGCGTTGAGGCGCTCAATATCATAAAAAAAGTGAATCCGGATATCCCTGCCGACAGGGTGCGGTACAGCACCATCACGCCGGCTGAGATAAAAAGCGCATTTTCAGCCCCTACCAAAATCGACTTTAACCTTGCAGCATCCGGGGAATCCAGGCAGGTCATCGATCTTATATGGGGTGCAGTCCTCACGCGCTTCGTCTCGCTGAGCTCAGGGCGGCTCGGGGATAAGTTCCTCTCGGTCGGGAGGGTGCAGTCCCCGACCCTGGCTATATTAGTGAACCGCGAAAAAGAGCGGGAGGCTTTTGTCCCCGTGCCGTACTGGGAACTCTTTGCCACTCTCGTGAACGGAGAAGAGTTTGAGGCACAGCACAAGAAAGGCAGGTTCCTGGATCAGGCTGAAGCTCTGGGAATAAAGGCTAAGCTCGGTAATACCGGGACTGTAAAGAGCATAGTTCTGGGGAAAAGGAACGAAAAACCCCCTGCACCGTTCAATACCACTGAGTTCCTGAGAGCCGCCAGCGCAATAGGCGTTTCTGCGGCAAATGCGATGAGGATAGCGGAGTTCCTCTACGTCAACGGGTACATCTCATACCCCCGTACCGATAACACGGTCTATCCTGCAACGCTTGATAGTAAAGGCATAATCTCCTCCTTTTTGAATACGGAGTTCAAAGACTACGCGCAGAAGCTCCTATCAGGGAATCTTGTGCCCACAAGGGGCAAAAAAGAGACCACAGACCACCCGCCCATCCACCCTGCGACACCTGCTAAGAGGAGTCAGCTCAAGGATGATGAATGGAAGGTATACGAGCTTGTGGTGAGGCGGTTTTTTGCAACTTTTGCGGGTGAGACGCACTGGGAGACCATGGCTGTTACCGTTGATATCAGCGGCGAGGAGTTCGGGGCGAACGGCGCCAGGCTGATAGAGCCGGGGTGGAGATGGTACTATTCTTACAACCTGCCTGAGGACAGGATACTCCCACAGCTCAAAGAAGGGCAGATCCTGACGGTCAAAGAAGTAAATCTAATAGGAAAAGAGACCCAGCCCCCGTCGAGATACGGTCAGGGTCACCTGATAAAGCTCATGGAGGACATGGGGATTGGCACCAAATCCACGCGGCACGAGATAATCTCAAAGCTCTACTCCAGAGCCTACGTTGTGGGCAATCCCCTTCAGCCCACGAAGACCGCATACGCTGTGATCGAGGCGCTTGAGAAGTATGCGAACACGATAACAAAACCGGAGATGACGAGCAAACTGGAAACGGATATGGATGAGATATCCGAGGGAAAGATCACAGAGGATTATGTGATAAAAGAATCCAGGGAAATGCTTGAAGAGGTATTCAAAGACCTGTTCAAGAACAAAGAGCTTATAAGCGAGTCCCTCAGGAACGGGTTATACGAAGACCGGATCGTGGGAACCTGTAAGAAATGTTCATCAGACCTGATTATCCGAAAATCCAGGAAAGGATCAAGGTTCATAGGATGCTCCTCGTACCCGAAGTGCGATTTTACCCTGCCGCTTCCAAGGACCGGGCAGATCGTGGTCACGGACAAGCAGTGCAAGGAACACGGGCTCTATTTTATCAGGATAATAAATAAAGGGAAGCGACCGTGGGATATCGGCTGCCCTCACTGCAATTTCATCGAGTGGCAGAAGAAGCTTGAGGAAGAAAAGAAAAACAATCCTGATAAGGTACAGGAAAAAGAGAAAAAGAGCAGAAGCTCAAGAAAAAAACAAGAAAAATAGAGTCTATTTTTTTATCTGTACCTGCGCTACGATCCTCCTCTCAGGAACTCTGTATGCCCACCTGTTGAAACTGTTAATATACAGTATATCTTCATCTCGTTTCCTCTCGATATACTGAATATTCCCTTTCTGTACCTCACCTGTCTCCAGTTTGAACTTTACAATGTCTCCTATAGCATATTTCATATTTTATCCCATCGTTGTATTTTCTGGCTGCCCGCGATCTTTTTTGTTTAACGCCTGACCGACTGCAGCCGAGATAATTATCACTATTAATCAATAATAAAAGGTGTATATAAAGTTATCGCTTGGCGGGTTATTTAATTCTTTTAACTACGACCCTGAAGAACTCTCCCTCATCTTCGATACTGACCACTTCATGCTCGTGAAGCTTGCTCCATTTCGGTATCGTCTCTTTTGCGGTCATGTCATCCGCTATTATCTCAAGCTCTTCACCAGGTTTCATTTCCGATATCTTCCGTTTTACATAGAACAGCGGGAGAGGACAGATCTTACCCCTGACATCAAGTCTTTCCATATATATCTTTAATTGTTTTTGATGATATTTCAATCTTGCCACAGGCAGGTTTAAAAGGAGCGTGTTTGACTCTATGCTTAAATAATACAAGAGTGTAGGTTGGCTGTGCATAATAATTCCAGAGAGAACGGCATATTCATCAGGCAGAAGGCATACAATGCCATCCTGCGCCTTCTAAACCCGGTTATTGGCGGCAGGGATTATCCTGATATTCATCTCAGCGAGCTTTTTAAAAAAGAGGAATTTTCATCTGATGAAAAAGCAGCTATCACTGGGATTGTATATGGAGTATTGCGCCACCTGGGAAGGCTCGATTACATTATCGGGAATGCATCAAACGTCCAGGTCTCAAATATCCGGCTGGACATGCTCAATATATTTCGGATTTGCACTTATCAGACAGTGTTCATGAGCGCATCGCCTGCAGGTATAATAAACAATGCAGTGGCGCTCTCATCGCGTGAGGCAAAATTAGGGGGGTTTGTGAAACGAACAGTTGAGGGGATACTGAGGAATAAGGACGTTATTTACCCTGACAGGGATAAAAACCCAGTGGAGCATATATCCGTATATCACTCGCATCCACAGTGGATCGTAGAAAAATGGCTCAGGGAATTCAATGATATCGAAACTGTTGAAGCGCTCTGCAGAGTTAATAATCTTGAACCTCCTCTCACCATAAGGACCAATCTACTGAGAACAGAGCGTAGGCAGCTTCAGAAATTGCTGCTTGACGAGGGCTACAGGTCAACTTCGACGATTTTCTCACCTTTCGGGCTTATTGTGGACAGGAAAGAGGGCATCTTCAGAACAGAGGCATTCAGGGGTGGGCTATTCGAGGTACAGGACGAGGGAAGCCAGCTTATCACGCTGCTTGCAGGGGCAAAGCCGGGTGAGCGCGTCATCGACGCCTGCGCAGGCAACGGAGGCAAGTCCCTATTCCTTTCAGGGTTGATGAAAGCGCAGGGGACTGTTATTGCCATGGATATCCATGCGGGAAAGCTCGCGAACCTGAAGCGGCGGGCGGAAAGGGGCGGCGCTTCAAATATACGGATCATGATGCCTGATGGCGCGAAGCTACGGGAGCTTACAGCCTCAGCCGATTGCGTGCTCATCGATGCACCCTGCTCCGGCATGGGTGTGTTCCGGAGGAACCCTGATGCGAAGTGGCGGCTTAAGGAGAAGGACATCAGGGAGCTTGCGGCAAAACAGGGGGAGATTATCAGGGAATACAGCGTACTTGTAAAACCAGGCGGAAGGCTGGTGTATGCTACCTGCACGATAAGCAGAGAGGAGAACGAGGATATAGTGCGCGCGTTCCTTGAGGAGAATGAGGGGTTCTATGTTGTCCCGGCGGCGGAAATGAGCCCCGGGTTATTTGGCGAATTTACAACCGGGGATGGGTTCTTCAGGGCACTGCCGCATGTTCATGGCACGGATGGGTTCTTCGGGGCTGTGATGCGACGAGCATCTTATGATTAGAAATCCCAAAACTATATCTATTGTTTAAAATTAATAACTATGTATATGAAGTTCGCCCCGTCCCCCTACAGAGAGCTGCTCGATGGTCTTTTAACAGGATTGAAAAAAGCGCTCGGTGAAAACCTTATCTCTTTTGTAGTGTACGGCTCAGTTGCGCGGGGCGATTACAGGAAGGATTCCGATATCGATCTGCTGATAATTTGCAGGGATTTGCCAAAAGAAAAGCTGCGAAGGCAGGAGTTGTTCATCCAGGTTGAGGATACGTTGAGCCTGGAGTCCCTCTATAAAGAAGGATTTTACCCGGATTTTTCACCCGTCCTGAAAACAGTAGAAGAGGCAAAGTTTTTGACACCCCTGTATCTTGATATGGTAGATGACGCTGTGATTTTGTACGATGCGGATGGGTTTTTTAAGAGTATCCTCAATAATCTGAGAGCTAATCTTAAAAAACAGGGCGCCAGAAGGATTTACATAGGGAAAAAATGGTACTGGGACCTAAAACCCGGATTAAAGCATGGGGAGGTAGTGACCATTGAATAGCAAAGGAATGGCAGAAAGCTACCTGATGGAAGGTGAGATTCGGCTTAAAACAGCGCGCACAGCCCTGGAAGAGGGACATTTTGCCTATGCTATACGCCAGTCACAGGAATCCGTGGAAATGGCTTTAAAAGGAGCGCTGCGCCATGCCGGAATAGAGCCGCCTAAATGGCACGATGTGGGAATCATACTGAGAAAAGAATCTGAGAGATTTCCGGTATGGTTTACGAAGAACCTGGACAGACTCGCCCTCATATCCAGGGAATTGAGGCGGGAACGCGAAAGCTGATCTTGTAATGGGATTATGCAAAAAATTGATTCTGGAGAATGAGCCTCAATAGATCATCTCCCCCTTTAAGAACGCAGCCGACCTTGCATCCTTCGGCGCGGTGAATATCCCATCCCTGCTGTTCACCTCTATCAACTCCCCGTTCAGAAGTATTCCCACCCTGTCGGCGATGCGCCTCACCTGGTAGATGTTATGCGTCGCTATAACTATGGTCGTTCCGTGCTCGTCCCTTATGCGTTTGATCATCTCCTCCACCTTAGCCGCGTTGGCAGGGTCAAGGTTCGCGGTCGGCTCATCGAGGAGAAGGATATCCGGGTCGTACACGATAGCCCGCGCAAAAGCCATGCGCTGCGCTTCACCTCCGGAAAGGGTCCTGGCCCTCTGTCTCTCTTTTCCCTCAAGCCCCACAATAGCTAATGCATTCCGGACTTTTTTCTCCAGGGTATATTTATCTACTCTGCGGATTCTCAACCCATATGCCACGTTATTGAACACAGATTCATTGAAAACCGCCGGCGCCTGGAAAAGCATCGACATCCTGCGCCTGGCATCAGTCTTTTGGCTCCCGTTTAACTGGAGCCTATTGAATGCCAGTCTCCCGCCTGAAGGCGTCTCTAAGAAATCCAATATCCGAAGAAGTGTGGTTTTCCCTGCTCCGCTTGGTCCGATCAGGGCAAATATCTCGCCCCTGTTAAACTGCAAGTTTATATTTTTTAAAACTTCCTTATTCCCAAAGGATTTACTGAGATTCTCTATCCTGATCAACTCCTCAGTCACTTTAATCCCTCCTCTGGAAGAAGTTAGCCAGAATATTTACAGAAAGGACAAGGGAGATAAGGATAATCCCCAGGGCGATAGATGTGGATATGTCTCCTTTGCTCGTCTCTGACGTAATCGCGGTCGTAAGCGTCCGCGTCTCGGAGAGCCCCTCGCCTATCCCGCCCACGCTTCCTGTAAGGGCGATATTGCCTCCCACGATGAGGATCGCACCCACCTCTGCAAGCGCCCTTCCCAGTCCTGCAAGTACGGCTGTGATGATGCCGTACCTTGCCTCTTTTAAAACAGCGACCGCAGCATCTTTTTCGTTGCCGCCGAGCGTATAAACAGTCTCGATTACGGGTTTAGGAACTGCTTTTATTGCAGCAAGCGAGATGCCTGTTATTACTGGAGTGATAAGAATATACTGGGCTAAAATCATGGCTTTCTGTGTATAGATCATATTCAAGAGCCCCAGGGGACCGGCAGGCACAAGCATAACGAAGACAACTAATCCAACAAAAACAGGGGGAAGCCCCATGCCCGTATTCACAAGCGTGATAAGGGCCTGCCTGCCACGGAAGTTCAGGAAGGAGATAGCGAATGCAAGAGGCAGGGCGGTCAGGGTTGCAAGGATGGTCGCAGCGCCTGATACTTTTATCGAGACGCCTGTTATACTCAGGATATAAGGGTTTAAGCTGAATATCAGCTCAAACGCCCTGATAATTCCCTGGAACAGGAAGTCAGCACTGCTCATTGCTCATTAATATCAGCTGTCGGTGTAAAAAGCGCTTCACCGTATTTATCCCTGCCGAAGCTTCCGATAATATCCTGCCCCTGCGGGGAAATTACATAGTCAATATACTTTAATGCAAGGTCGTATTTCACGTTCGGGAACTTAGCCGGGTTCACAGCCATGACATGATAGGGGTTGAAAAGGTACGTCTGGTCGCTCTTAAAAAGGATTTTCAGTTTTATCCTGTCCTTCATCGCAAGATATGTTCCCCTGTCTGAGAGCGTATAAACTCCCCTGGTATCGGCGGTCGTGATGGTCTCTCCCATGCCTTTGCCCACAGATTGGTACCATGCTCCGGCAGGTGTGACACTGGCAGCTTTCCAGATGGATTTTTCCATCTGATGCGTACCTGAGTCATCGCCGCGTGATATAAAGGGAACCTGCTTTGCTGCAATGCTGCGGAAGGCATCCGCAGCATTGCTGGCATTCTTTACTCCTGCGGGATCGTTCTCAGGTCCGATGATCACGAAATAATTGTACATCATGTAGGAACGGTTTATGAAACTACCGTTAGCTACTGCTTTTAATTCAGCCTGGACTGCATGCACCATTACCACATCCGCCGCTCCGAGTTCGCCTGTCGCTATCGCCTTGCCTGTCCCATCGCATAATGTAAATATTTTTATGTTATTTTCTTCCTCGAATTTTTTGTTCAGTACATCAAGCAATCCCGTGTCGCAGGTGGAAGTTGTTGTAGCTAAACGTAATTCCTGTGGAGCGGATACAGTCGGTGCCGGGGATATTGTATTTCCAGCCGGTGCCTGCTGTATGCAGCCAGCAAGTAGCGATACTAAGACCGGAACCAGGATTATTTTTGCGAACAGGTTTTTCATATAACCTTATGTTCACTCAAACATAACGTGTAATAATAAAGCTTTCGAAAAAAAATTGATATAATGGATCAGGGAGTTAGCAATTCCACGCCTGTCGAAGTGTCATTCTTTCCCGATCATTACTTCGGTCGCCTTTACCACAGCCAGCACTTTATCATCTTTTTTGATGCCCAGGGCATCAGCAGCTTCTTTTGTGATGATAGCAGTTATCGTGGTCGGCTCTATAGAGATCTTGATCTTTGCGATAAGACCTTCTTTCTCAATTTCGATTACCTTGCCTTTCATCTGGTTCCTTGCAGATATCTTCAACCCGATCACTTCCCAGAAAGTATTGTCATAAACGGTTTTTTCAAGTATGTCCTGATATGAACTATACACCTCAAGTAATCTTATCCCTTTTTCGGTAAGGGATGTGCCCTGAGCTCTTCCACCTTTTTAAAAAAAAGTGCCCCGGTTACTACGGACAGTATGCCTATAAATACATATCCAAAGCCCGCATGGCAAAAAACGCATCGATCACGCTTGCGATGCCCCAGAGGGTGATGAAAAATCCAGTGCCAAGGAGTGCTATTGAAATTGCTATGGAGAATAACTTCTCCCTGGACTTCTCAAGACCCTCTGTTATGCCATTGCAGACTGCATTGCTGGCAAGCGTCTCTATTTCATTGGAGATCCGCTGAATAATATATTTTGACGATCCCACAAATGATTCTATTACTCCCGGCAATGGTTTTTCCTCGACATCAAATAGCCAAAGGCTAATCCCCCAAGGAATGCCCCTCCCAGGCAAATAAAGGGTTTTTCCTTTATAGTTTCTCCGGCTTTAACCTTGCTCTCAACAAATGCTTTGGATATACCTCCCTTCGTCCCGATCAGTGCATCAGATAGCTCGTCCATTTTGGCACTCAGGGTTTTTAACTTCTCTGCTACGTCCACTTCGTCCATATTGACTGTTCCTCCTTCTAAATTTATGCTGGATAATCTGTTTTTGAATGACCTGCAGGAAATCCTCTTTTCTAGCGTCTGCCTTTTCTTGACATCAGAAGGCCAAGAGCCAATCCCCCAACGAATGCTCCTCCCAGATAAGTAAAGGGCTTTGTCTGGACTACTTCTACAGCCTTATTTTTTTTCTCGGCAAATGCTCTGGATATTCTACTTCTGGATACACTACCGGATATATTGCCTTGTCTCTCCATTACTGCACTGGATAGCTCGTCCAATCTTGCACTCAGGGTCTTTAACGTCTCTGCTACATCTACTTTTCCCATAATAACCTAATCCTCCCAACAAATATATGTTTATATGTGTACTTAAGTTTTTCTAAAATGCAGGCAAAGCCTCAAAAATCCCGGGCCGATCAAGGATTGATTTTTCGCTTATTTTATCTCAAGACCTCTGACATAGATACCCTCATCTATGATTTTACCCACTATATTCCCGCCCAGCAGCTTTGAGGCTTTCCGGGCTTCACTTTCGGGCAGGACAGCGACAAAACCCATACCCATGTTAAACGTTTTGTACATCTCAAGGTCTTCAACATTCCCTTTCTCCTGCAGGAACCTGAAGATGGGCTGCGGCTCTAACGGATCTGTAATGTCAAACCCGTACCCTGTGATGCGGTGAAGCTTCATGAGCCCGCTCCCTGTTATATGCGCAAGCCCGTGAACATCCAGGCGTCCGACGGCATCCAGTATCTCCATATAGATCTTTGTGGGGGTAAGCAGTTCATCCCCGATAGTAACATCTGCATTGTAGGGGAGCGGATCCCTGTATGAATACCCGGCATCTTTTATAATCCTCCGCACAAGGGAGTATCCGTTGCTGTGTATACCGGTAGACGGTAGGCCGATGATAGCATCTCCAACCTCTATACGCTCGCCTGTGATTATCCGGTCTTTCTTTACCATACCCAGACAGGTACCTGCCAGATCAAAACCGTTGATAACGTCCGGCAGGGTTGCAGTCTCTCCACCCACAATGGTAATTCTTGAGATCTCGGCTCCTTTTGCCAGCCCTTCCCCGATTTGCCTCATGATCTCATCATCTGGTTCACTTATGGCAATATAATCCACAAAAGCAATCGGTTCTATACCCATTGCCAGGAGATCGTTCACGTTCATGGCAATGCAGTCTATCCCGACCGTGTTCCAGCGCCCCATCTCGTTCGCGATCAGTACTTTTGAGCCCACGCCGTCCGTTGTGAGCGCAAGGGCATATTCGCCGAAGTCTATAAGGCCTGCATAATGACCGACATCCGTAAGAGGCGCGCCCAGGCCTCTTCTCTTATAAGTAAGCTGCCTCGCAAGCGCCGCAATAGCTTTATTCTCCTTCTCGATATCAACGCCGGAATTTGAATATGTCAGAGCCATGCGCCGTTTAATGGGAACGAATGCATAAAGAGTTTATGATTAGGATAGAGCAGGCATGGATAGGAGGTGGGAGTGACGTCAAAAACAGAATTACGCCTGCTCACTATGAGTATGAGTATCATAGTAAATATAGTTTTCGGTCTTATCTGTTCAATAGGAGGCGCCGGCGCATAGCGCTTATAGTACTAACCGGGTGGTAATAAAGCGGCCTCTCGATATCGGTTCCCGGAGTATTCTGGTTTATATATCGGATTTTCTCCTTTCTGCCGAAGCCCTTCCCCAAAACTATTTTATTTGATAGTAACTACAAGGAGGCAATGCTCACCAAAAGGATAATTCCATGCCTTGATGTTACCCTGGATAAAACAGGAGGATGCGTCGTCAAAGGGATCGAGTTCGTGCACTTAAAAGAAGCCGGGGACCCTGTGGAGCTTGCAAAGAGATATAACGAGCAGGGGGCGGATGAACTTGTTTTCCTCGATATCACCGCCTCCCATGAGCGGCGAAGTACCATGATCGAAGTTATAGAAAGGACCGCTGACGAGGTCTTCATCCCCCTGACAGTAGGGGGAGGGATAAGCAGTACTGAGGCTATACGGGGCATCCTGCGTGCAGGGGCGGACAAAGTCTCGATCAATACAGCCGCAGTCAAGGGCCCGGGTTTTGTGAAGGAGTCCGCTGAGATATTCGGCTCCCAGTGCATCGTTACCGCTATCGACTGCAGGCGCAACTTCGATATAAAAAACAACATGGATAAAACGATAATAGAGCTTGAGGACGGGAGGAAAGCCTGGTACGAGGTCGTTATCTACGGCGGAAGGACGCCTACGGGGATCGATACCGTGCAGTGGGCGGAAAAGGTAGAGCAGCTTGGCTCAGGCGAGATATTGCTTACCAGCATGGACAGGGACGGTACCAGGGACGGCTACGATATCCCCATAACCCGTACCCTTTCAGAGACGCTGGATATTCCTATAATAGCCTCGGGCGGCGCGGGGAATATAGAGCATATGTACGGGGCGTTCACCGAAGGCAAAGCCGACGCTGCGCTGGCTGCGAGTATCTTCCATTTCGGGGAGTACACGATAGGTGAGGCAAAGGAGTATCTTAGGAAAAGGGGTATTGCTGTCCGGGCAATCTAAGCGAACGGATGCTTGGCTGTATCCTTTCTCCTGAGCGCTTCTTCAACAGATGGCTCTTTCCTTACCGCTCTCTCTATTGCCAGCTTTGTAGCCTCGTAATTGTAGTCGTAGATCTTCTTTTTATCTTTAGCTTCCCAGTGGATGAATACAGAAACGATAAGCAGCAGGTCCTCAGCATCGTTTTTGCTTATTGTTCCGTCTTCGACGCAGTCCATCACGGCCTTTGCCACTGCTGCCTGGGCAGGTCCGAACATGAGCAATGCCTGGTCAGCGTTCTTTATCGTGACCTTGTTTATTATCAGCGTGGAAGGCTTCGGCTGCAGGTTCGGCTCAAGCACTGCCAGGAGAGGCGTATGCCCTTCCCTCGGCATTGCAAGTGAGTTCATGAACGCGGTTTCAACCGCACTGCCTTTTGTTCCTATTACCAGATCGATATGTGCTACTTCGGCTCCATCGCCTACAAGAGCTTCACCGATCATGCTTTTTACTATGTGTGCCATATTACCACCTCGCCCCCTCTGAGCACTGATTGTATATATTATTTTTGATTCTAACGCAGTTTGAAAGAAAAATAGTAAGTGCCCGGGGTATGGCAGCCCCAGACACTTTCTCTAGTACCCTCTGTTGGCAGAATTATATACTTATTGGACGCTTATTTTCGTAGTTACAGGATACACCATACTCGCATGCGCGCATCTCCTCGCATGACTGGTTGATGATGCGCGTAACGCAGTTGGTGTTCGTATGTTTGCATTTCATTGTATCACTTTATCCGGTCTGTTAATTTTGTCTCCATAGGAACGATGTTTGATTAGCACCACTCTTATATATTCACATTTTTATTAAGATTGGTGTGAAAAAAGTGTGAAAAGGGTGTTTAACCCGGGTCAAAATTTATGAACCGCTTCTACAAATTCAATTCTGCACATTCACTCTTCCCACCACTTCCTCCACCGTCACCAGCTCCTGCACTCCTGTCCTCATGTCCTTTAGCGCCACCTTGCCCGCCTCAAGTTCGTTCTTCCCAACGATAACGACATGGCTTGCGCCGATCGTGTTGGCATACGACATCTGGTCCTTGAACTTCCTGCCCATCACGTCAGCATACGTCGGGACATGCTCCCTGAGCTTCTTTGCGATAACTATCGCCTCCTTGCGCGTATCATCGAACGAGACGACCGCAATGCGCTTCTCCTGCGGCGGCGTTACCTCGCATATCTCCATGATCCTGTCAAACCCGATGGCATAGCCCGTTGAGGATATATCTTCTCCCCCGAACAACTGCGCAAGGCGGTAGGAGCCCCCGCCGCAAACCTGGTTCTGCGCCCCCAGACCTTCGCAGTATATTTCGAAAACCATGCCTGTATAGTAATCAAGACCTCTTGCTATGCCGAGGTCCACCTGGTACTCAAGCCCGTATACGTCCAGAAGCGAAAGCAGAGCCTCGAACTGAGATATAGCCTCGATATCACCGACCAGTTCCCGCGCCTCTGGCATTGCATTTACGCCCCGGAGCCCAATAAGGCGGAAGAGCTTGCCCTTGACTTCGTCGGGCGCATTGATCTCGTCGAGGAAATCCTCAAGCCCTTTATCATCTTTTTTATCCACAAGCCGCATTATCTTGCTCTGCTGCTCAGGCGGGATATCCTTAAGCAGGGTGCGCACGATCCCCAGGTGCCCGACATGCAGGTCGCCGCTGATGCCTGCGCTTTTCAGCATCTCTACCGAAAGAGCGATGACCTCGGCCTCAGCCTCGGGGCGCGGGCTCCCTATGATCTCAACTCCGAACTGGAAAAATTCCCTGAACCTGCCTTTTTGCGGGCGCTCGTACCTGAAGCAGTTATCAAAATAATAGAATTTGAGCGGCTTTGCCGACCTCTGGAGCGTTTCCACGTACATCCTGATAACAGGTGCGGTCAGCTCGGGGCGCAGCGCGATCTCCCGGTCTCCCTTATCCTTGAAGTTATATATCTCACCCAGTATCCCCTCGCCGGATTTTATAGTAAAAAGCTCGATATGCTCAAAAGTAGGGGTCTTTACCTCACCGTATCCCCACCGTATGGCGGCCTCGCGCAGCCTGTTCTCAACATACCTTCGCTTTGCCATCTCATCGGGCAGAAAATCACGGGTGCCCCGGGGTTTCTGGAATTCCATTGGTATACTTCCTTTCGCCCCGGATAACAGCATATTCCTTTATAAACCCTTATGCTTTCCAGTTATGCCAGTAAACGCACGGTTGATTTTTTTAGAATGATAATTGTCGGAAAATATTATGATTATTATACACATATTAGAAATCTTTTTAAGCAATGGCGCCGTAAAGAGGAAGGGTGACCAGATGCACAAAGCACTCCCAATCATACTGCTGTTTTTAATTGTCGCTTTTTCAGGCTGTACAGGTTCCGACTCATCAGATGAACTCGTTCAGACACAGTTTGAGCTTGCAAATCCCAACCTCAACGGGAAAATCGTTGATGTGAAACTTGTCCCGGGCGATATCAGAGCAGGCGAAAAAGTTACTGCAGAGCTGGTTGTCGCGAATACCGGCACTGAAAATATCACCGTGGAAACGGTTGATATAAAAGCAAAAGTAAAAACACTTAACGATACCATGGCGAACCTTGCCTTAAAATTCATGGACGACGAAAAGAAAACAAGGACTTTTACAATGGACTTTGACGAGGAGATCAAACCAGGTACTGTCGAAGCAATCAGTGCAATATTCAATACGCAGCAGGAAATGCAGGGAAGAAGTCTTGCAGGCACATATCAGATCACAATCACATTATCTGTCAACGGACAAAAGGTGGATGCAAAATTACTCCCGGTAACACTCCATTCAGGCACACCAAGAGTATTTACGCCCACACCTACGCCGCCCGCTCCGACCCCGGCGCCAACGCTGCCACCCGCTATCACTGCAACTGCAACCCCCACACCCACCCCGACGCCTGAGCCTGTGGTGACAGCCACACCGACCGGAGTGAAGGTTACTGCAAGGGTGATGGCTAACAGATTCACAGAACCGAATAAGCAGATAGATGTTGGGGATGCTATATTGTGGACCAATTATGATACTGATGAAACGTACACTTTAGTTGAGGTGAACGGAAAAATTGGCAATATAACCCTCAGCGATAGAACTACCTATGTGTTCGATACGACTGGCAGCTACAAATTATTGTTATATTATAACAGGATGCGAGAACCGTATAGTTACCAGAGTATTACTGTAAAAGTCAATGCAAGCAAATAGCTTGCATTCACAATCTTTAATTTCATAGAAATTAATTCGTGCTGGAGGGATTATAACGCTCAAAAAAACCCTGTTTTGTGTAATTGTAATACTGTTGAACGCAGGATTTGCTGCCGCAGCCACCCTGAACGTAGGGACAGGACGGACCTATACAACGATCCAGTCCGCTGTGGATGCGGCGAGTCCCGGCGATATCATCTCGGTCGGCGAAGGTACATATGCCGAGAACGTTGTTGTAAAAAAGAACGACATATCCATCATCGGAAAGAACAAAGAAAAAACCATCATCGACAGCAAAAAGATCGGAAGTGGCATCAGGATAGACCAGGCCAACTACGTGAAGATCAGCGGGTTCACAATCCAGAACAGTGGAGGAAGCGGTAAGGAAGATGCAGGAGTAACCATTTACTCGGCACACGACAATATGGTCGCAAACAGTATCATTACGAATAATGTAGCCGGTATTTCGATATATTCGGGCAGCAATAATAACATAATTGCAGGAAATGATATCAGAGCAAACGGTAATAACGGAATTTTCATATTCTCATCCAGCAGCAATAAGATATACAATAACAATATCCAGAAAAACAAATTCGGGATCTATGGGGATGCTGCGCGGGAAAACAGCATTTATTCCAATAATTTCATAGAGAACAATAACCAGGCTTATGATAACAGCGGCTTGAACTCATGGGATGACGGCAAATCAGGCAACTACTGGAGCACATACAGTATTCAGGGCAATAAGAACTCCAGGGATAATTATCAGCTCTCAAAAGCCGTTACAATAGAGGAAGTAACTGTCCTTACGCCCACTTCGCCACAGGAGCAGGTTGCCCAGGAACCGAAGCTGAAGGGAGAGACTGAGAAATCCTCACCCGGGTTTACAATGGTTCTGGTCTTGATCTCACTGATCATAATGGGAGCCTTAAGGATGAGGAAAATAGAGTAAATCCCTATAATCCAAGCTTTGCCCGTTTCAACTCGCTTTTCTTTTTCTCGAGGAACTTGTATACGGGTCCATGGGTTGAGCCTTTTAAAAGCATATCTATGCCAGCGCGGGCTACTGCATTCTGCTCAGGATAGCCAATCAGGCATATAGTTTTGCCATATACGGAGATATTCGCCTCAGTGAGCGTCTCAAAAACCTCCCGCGCCTTGCCTCCCCTGCCTATTATTCTTCCTTTTATGCGGGCAAGGTCTTTCTCCGACCTGGCGATATCGGACAGGTCAATGATCTCGAACATGAGAAGGTCGTCATCGAACAGCCGGAGCGCCTTTTCCGGGCTAAAACCCCGTGCGATCGCCTGTATTACCTCCTTTGCTCGCAACCCTTTGATCGGGTCTATGGATTCGATTATCTCCACATCCCCGCTCTGGCTGTTTATGTTGATCTTTGCAGTTGATTTCTCCTCGATGAGCGCTTTAGTTCTACCCTCCGGACCGACCAGAACTGCCACCCTCTCCAGCGGAATCTTAATGTGCTCTATCATTTTGTTTCCTCCTTTATCTTTAAAATTATTTCCCCCTCATTGACCGGGATATTTAATTTTTTAAAGAAACGTGCGATATTGTCCACATCGCGTTTTAAGTACGCCTCTGCATTAAAATGATCTGTCATCACCGACTGCCCCATATCAATAATCACCGGCTCCATATTGTTCATATCTACCAGTATATTATATTCGCTCAGATCTGCATGGATAAGCCCTGCCCTGGAGTACAGCAGCGTCATATATTCCACCACACGGTCAAAGATATGCATAGCTTCTTTTTCAGTTAATTTTACATCTTTCAGTTGAGGCATGGGGATACCGTCCTTACCTATAAATTCCATTAACAGTATGTTACGCCTCACAATATAGGGCTCCGGGACCCTCACCCCGGCCTCTTGCGCGCGTTTCAGGTTCTTGAATTCTTTTCTCGCCCATGCCAGTATTATATCTTTCCTTGTCTGCTTGATCCCGGTGAAGCGCGGGTCCCCCAGAATATAATCTTTCATAGCATTGAAGTTCGCCGTAGAGATCATATATATCTTAACGGCGACTTCAAGTACGCCGTTCTTTTTCGCGATGGCATGAAATATGTTAGCCTCTTTCCCCGTACTTACAGAGCCGCCCATGGCATCAATATAACCTTTTTTAGCAAGCTCATAGAGAGCCATCAGCGTTGCCGTATCAAAAACATCGCCAAATACCTCCCTGTCGCTTGAATCCTTTATCCGCATACGGAATTCATCTACCTTCACATCCATGCGGCGAAGCTTTTTATCGTTTACCATACGATTGATCTAACCCAAGAATTAACTTTTCAAAAATCCTTTCCGCTGCAGCCAGTTTACCTGAGGGGAGCTGTACTTCCAGACAATATCCGCTTTCTCGTTCTGAAAAGACCAAGGGACTACGATGACCACATCCCCTTCCATGATCCATATTTTTTTCTTGATTTTACCAGGAATGCGAGCGAGTCTTACAACACCGTCCATACACCTGACCCTTATCTTGTTGGCTCCCAGCAGAGTCTCAACAGTACCAAGGACCTCATTTGCGCTTTTCTGAGGAATACGAACCCTTGTGAACTCATCAGGCTGAGGAGCCTTTTGGTCTCGCTTTTTCAGTATAACACCTCTGATACATGCTTCATATTGTCCCTGCTGTATGTAAAGTTTACTGACAACTTAATAAGAAATCTATAAAATTATGCGATAATTATTTCAGAAACTATTACAATGAGACCACTGCAATAACCATATGTCTAAAACTCTTGTACTCGGTCTTGAAGGAACAGCATGGAACCTGAGCGCGGCCATTGTTGATGAGCATGATGTAATAGCGGAAACCACAGCCACGTATAAGCCGCTAACAGGCGGGATACATCCGCGTGAGGCAGCCCAGCACCACGCGAATCACATCAAAGAAGTGGTCGGAGAGGCGTTAAAAAAAGGCGGAAAGGACCTGAGCGCGGTTGCTTTTTCCCAGGGACCGGGACTTGGACCCTGCCTTCGGACGGTAGCAACTGCGGCAAGGGCGCTTGCATTATCCATGCAGATACCTCTTATCGGGGTCAACCACTGCATAGCCCATATCGAGGTTGGCAGGTGGAAAACTCCGGCAAAAGATCCTGTAACGCTATACGTGAGCGGTGCGAATTCTCAGGTACTTGCATACAGGGCAGGGTACTACAGGGTATTCGGCGAGACGCTCGATATCGGGATTGGTAATGCCTTTGATAAGTTCGCAAGGTCTGTGGGGCTGGCGCATCCGGGAGGTCCCAAGGTGGAGGAGCTGGCCAAGCAATCGGAGAGATATGTCCCTTTGCCGTATACCGTGAAAGGCATGGATTTTTCTTTTTCAGGTCTTACGACCGCGGCGCAGGAGTATGTTAAAAAGCACCCGCTGCCTGAAATATGCCACTCTTTCCAGGAGACGGCTTTCGCTATGCTGGTGGAAGTGACGGAGCGGGCAGTGGCACATACTGGAAAGAGCGAGGTTCTCCTGGCAGGAGGCGTGGGAGCAAACGCGCGCCTGCGGGAAATGCTGAAAATCATGTGTGAGGACAGAGCTATCGAATTCTACGTGCCCGATAAGCGGTTCATGGGCGATAACGGTGCCATGATCGCATATCTGGGGCTGCTTATGTATAAAGCAGGATACAGGACGCCTGTACCAGATTCCAGGGTAAACCCGAATTACAGGCCTGATGATGTGGAGGTCACATGGCGGTAATAGCAAGTGGCGCTGAGGCTGTTGTGTCCCTGGAGGGAGATACTGTAATCAAGGCAAGGATACAGAAGCGGTACAGGCTAAAAGAGATAGATGAGACTTTAAGGCGGGAGAGGACCAGAACTGAGGCGCGTCTGATATCGGAGGCAAGGAGATGCGGCGTTCCAACTCCAATAATCAGGGAAGTTGTTGACTTTGAAATAAGGATGGAATACATCAACGGGATTGCGCTTAAAAATGTAATAATCCCGGAGCTCAGCGAGCGAACAGGAGAACTTATAGGAAGGCTGCATACATGCGGGATCGTGCATGGCGATCTTACCACATCGAACATCTTATTTAAAGATGGAAAACTGTTCCTGATAGATTTCGGTCTTGCGTATCTTGATAAGACCGTAGAAGCCAGAGGTGTGGATATACATGTACTTTTCCAGACTTTTGAGAGCACGCATGAGAACCATGAGGAGCTTATCGAGGCATTTAAAAAAGGGTACGGCAGGACTTTCAGCGGCGCTAATGAAGTAATTGAGCGGGTTAAGGAGATTGAATCAAGGGGAAGGTACGCTTAAAAGAAAATTTATTTGATTAGTACCCTCCACCACCGCCAGTATATCGGGGAATAATTGTTATCATGTACTCAGGCGCATAAACGTGGGTGCCGTCTACTATGGCATGAGCTCTGAAATAAATATCACCGCTGGCTGGAGCCTTTATCTCAACGCTGAATTGCTGGGGCGTTTTACCAGTCTGGATCATACTGGTCCTGAGATAGTCTGCAATGTTCTCGCCGCCGCTGTTATAGTCCCAGTGGACTGCCGTATGGCTTATGTCTCCGGGTGGTCCTCCCGATACCTCCCACATGATAGTGAAATTGGATTCTCCGTTCACGCTCCTTGGGTAGGATGTTACCCTGATCTCAGGTTTAACGGGTGCCGGGGATGCAGTTACAAGGGGAGTGAGCACAGCTGTGGGCGTAGCTGCGGGTGTTAAAGACGGCGTTTCGGTCGGCGAAGGCGCAGGTATGGTCACAGGGGTCGGGGGTGGAGTTACGCAGCCTGATGCTGCTAACAAGAAAATGGTTGCTATGATCAATACTTTTTTTGTCATACTTAACCTCCGTATTAAGTTCTTGAGGAGGTAGTATTTAAGGTTATCTTTCAGTAAGTTTTTTCTGCATTTTTATGGGCAGCTTTTCCAAGAGTATCAATAAAATCTGCAAGATTCATGAGTATTTCGCAAGCTTCTTAAGTTGGATACTAATGGTCTTAATCCCGTCAATAGCAAGTTCCCAGTCGCAGTAATCCTCTTCAACCTGAAAAGGGTGACCCGATTCTTCAACAAATCGTTTCTGCTTAAACTCGTCAAAATCCATTTTGTAGCGTTCATGGAACACCTTATCCATCAGCTTGTATTCGGCAAGCCGCCTGCGCAGCTCGTTAATAACAAGCTGAATCGTACCCTCCACAGGTTCTTTTTTTAAGATATTTTGGTAGATATATTGGATTTCGGAGGGAAGTTCTACTGAGACTGGCATAAGTTAATCACAAGAAAGCATTTGATTATTTCAATAATTATCAAACAATGGAAAATCATCCAAAGTCGTTTGTCCAGATATTCCCGCCCATTCTCCCAATTTCAATACAACATACTGCATTGTCTTATGGTGCTGTTTAAATTTTGCTGTTGAAATATATTTGTTTTCCTTAAACTCTAGATATTCTGAAAGATAGTCCTTAATCAGGATTTTCATTTCATTATTTACTTTATCTATCAGCTGAGTTCTTGCAGCGGTTCCAATTTTGTCAGATAATTTATCCAATCCATCATCTACTATTTGAACAACAGTTTTCCCATCTCCTTCTGGCTGGAATAACTGAATAACTATTTCAATTAGTCCTCGGCGGATCTCCATTGGTTTCATCTCTGGCAACAAAGTGATTGAGATGTTAGGGAGTCTTGTTAAATCAGTTTCTTTTGCATTTATTAGAGATTTTTTTAATAAGTTATTCTTAATATAATCTTCATTTTCTATTTTGAGATAATCTTTCACAAAAATTTGACAATATGGACCATCATCTACTTTGGATAATCTACTCATTATTATATCCGGTTTCTTTGGATGAGTGATTAGGCCATATTGGCTAAGTCCTCTTGGGTCTATTGCTTCATACGATTCAAGATTCTGTTTTTTTGAGTTTGGGCTCGTGGTTAACTCTAATACAAACCATCCACTTTTGCCACTTGCCACTATATCAGGTTTTAAAGGTTTACCATTAGTAGAATCCAGAAAGAGAGATTCGACCCTATAACTGAATTTTGCTGCCTTAAAAGGGCCGATAAATTTTGGGCGTTTATATTCATGGAACGATTGGATAGTATTACGCCATAGAACTATTCTGGAATCAGGCTCAGGCAAATACTTCAACTCCATCATGATAAATAGATGTTTTTCCAGCATTATCTTCGCCCTGGATTGTAGCGATTCTTGGCGCGGCGTTAACACATCCTTTTCCTGGAATCGTAAGATATGCGAAGTCTGGTCCAATATCTAATAAAATACGATCCCAAGTGTGTAAATCTACTCCTCTGAATCTCCTGAAATCTGGTTCTGCTTCGGATTCAACAAGCCATAGCTTCATTTCGCCCGTACCTGTTGCCACTTTACTTGAAAAAGCATCTAAGTCAATCATCTGTGTGAAATCCAATTCGAAAGCGCCCATAGTATTATCACGAAGGTCAGTTGCTTCTTTTAAAGAGTCTGCATAGCGATTTGCCATTTCAGCTACAGAAATAAGAGCCTCATCGACATCTGATGCTCTGTTTATTGTGACTTTACCATTGCTATACCATTCTGTTGATATCGTAACCGAACCTTCCCTTCTTTTCTGCCATCTCGCACTATGTATGGCAAATTCTTCTTTTGCTTCATTAAGAATCTTATCCAGACCTTTTATACGTCGCGTTGCACCATAGAAAGCTTTTAAACTGAAATTGGCTGCATTTTCTTCATCCAGAGAAAGACCATCCTGGAATTTCAAACCCAAACCCCTTTGACTCCAGCCCATTTTTTCCCAATGTAAGAGATGGTTTCTTGTGAGCCAGCATCTATCCAATCGGTTCCTATTTTCTAGCCCTAGCCATTTGTCGATTATCACGTCTGATTCGGTTGCCTCCATCAGACTATAAATTATCCATACACGGTTTCTTGATGCATCTAAGAACAACGTGTTTGGAAGGTTTCCATCTTTATTACCATACCAGCCCACGGAGTCATCGAGTTTTCGCCATTTGCCATCTGGGCAAACTGCTTCATTGGGTGGTAATTGGCTTTCTATCAGGTATGCTTTAAGCTGCTTTGAGTAGGTTTTTCCATATTGCTCTAAGGATTCTTCGTTATTTTCAAATCCTGCCTGCAATCTTTCTTTCAAGTCACTAAGAGTCCTGATTTCACGCATGATAATTACCTAATACCAATCGGTTTCACAGGAATCATATTTCTATTCATCTTTCTATTTCTTATAAATGTTTTGTATTTTATATCATATCATGAGAGTATATTTAACAATTTGCTAAGAGTAGACTGAAAGTATTCAATTTGAGGGAATTGTTCAGGGATTACACGATGAGAGTCAATTTTAGAATGTGTTTTTCTTGGTTAGATTCATATGTTTGAGTTTATTAATTAAATCTTCTTCAGATTGTATGTTTTCAATTAAATAGACATTCTTTTCTTCACAATATCTTTTAATAAATTCGTTTGCATAAGAATTCGTGATACATAGTGCTTTTTTGGCTCCGATAGCTCCCATGTGATTAAGTAATCTTAAAATTGAGTCTTGCTGTATCTCTCGATATTTTGCCTCAATTAGTATTTTCTCATTATTGGTCTTTAAAAGAAAATCTGTCCATGGTAAATCATCTAAAGATTTTTCTCTTTCAATGTTTCCATTTGGGAAAGCTTTCTTTAAAGCTGAATATACAATTTCCTCAAAAATTAACCCCACCCCTCTCTCCAGCGCCTCCTCAATCTTCCCTGCATCTGTCCCCCCGCCCTGCGCTATTCCCGGCTTGCCACCCCCGCCGCCGCCCACCAGCTTTGACATCTCGCGCACTATCGCACCTGAGTTAACGCCCATCTTCTGCGCGCGCTCACCTGCCGCCACCACAAGCTTTACGCCTCCATGGTCGCTTGCTAAGATCGCCACAACGTCATCGTTCTTGCTGAACTCGGTAGCTGCTTTTATAAGCTCCTCGGCATCGGCATGGGGTATCTTCTTTGAGAGCACCCTCAAGCCGTTTATGCTCAATGCCTCGCTCATCATCGCTTTCGCCCTCGCCTCAGCCAGTTCAGCTTTCAGGCGTTCGTTTTCCTTCTTCAGGCCTTTCCACTCCTCAAAGAAGCGGTTCACAGTATCAGGCAAGTGCTCGGCAGATACCCGCAGCGCTTCAGAGGATCTATTGAGCAGATCATCCCTTTCCTGCCACTGTTTTACAGCAGCTTCGCCAGCCGAGAACTCAATGCGCTCAACCCCGTCCTGTATCCTCTCGGTCTTGATGAGCTTGATGGGACCTATCTTCCCGGTATTTGAGATGTGCGTTCCGCCGCAGGCTTCCACATCATCCCCGACCTGCAGGATGCGTATCTCCTTACCCGGCGGCACGCCGCCCTGGTACAGCACGAACCCGTACTTCTTCTCAGCTTCGATCCTGTCCATCCATTTAATTATTACAGGCTGGTTCTTCATGACCTCTTTGTTGGCGAGCAACTCTATCTCTTTGAACTCCTCGTCTGTGATCCGTTTATAATGGGTGACATCAAGCCTCGCCCTGTCCGTGGACTTCTGGGCCCCTGTCTGCCATATATGCCTTCCGAGCACCTTTTTGGCAGCCTCGTTAACTATATGCGTCGCTGTATGGTGTCTCATGTGAGCCATGCGGCGCCCCATATCGATCTTTCCTTTTACCAGGTCCCCTTTCTTGAACCCGAAATCCGAGTCGGTCTCATGGATTATGACGCCGTTTATGCTCTGGACGTCCATCACGTTCGCCACATAATCGTCTTTAATAAGAGTGCCGTGGTCTGGCGGCTGACCGCCGCCCTCTGGATAGAACAATGTCTGGTCAAGGATTATCTTGTTCTCAATGACTTCAAGGACCTTTGCCTCAAACTCTTCTCTCTCCGGGTATTCGTAGTACAATTTCCTCGTGGACGGAATATCCAGCGGCAGCTTTTCCTGCTCCTCCTCCTCGGCTCTGCAGTGTTTTTTCGCCACGAGCGAATAGAACGTATCCGGGAGTTCCACATCAACGCCAGCCTCTTTTGCCGCATCGCGGGCGATCTCAGGCGGGATACCGTGCGTATCGTACAACTGGATCAGTTCGCCAAGCGGTATCTTCTCCTTTTTCTCTTTGAAATGAAGGGCGGTTTTCCTTACAAGTTTCTTGCCGCGTTCTATGGTTTCAGCGTATTTTTCTTCCTCAAGCGTGACTATCTCGTGAATTGTATCAAGCCGCTCCCTGAACTCAGGGTACTCAGGGAAATTCCTTATCTGCATCTCTATTATCTCGGAGAGCGGTATTCTCAGGTCCAGATCTTTCATCATGCGCAGCGTCCTTCGCAGCACAAGCCGGGCGAGATAACCCGCTTTCACGTTGGAAGGAATGATGCCGTCCCCGAGCATGAACGCAAGGCACCTTGAATGGTCTGTGATGGCGTATACGGTCTCCACAGGCACCATTATCTTTTGCAGTTTCTCAACAGTCGTGCCTATGTTCTCAGCCACCAGCTTTCTCAACTGGAGAAGGTTTGCCTGCCCGCTTATGTCCATCACGCCGGCTAACCGCGCGTTCTGCGAGAATATGTTCGCATACTCAGGATTCTCTATCTCGTGCTCGATCCCTGCAAGGCTCATAAGCTCATTAACGACCTTGGGGAACACGGCATCGTATATAGTGGGTGAGCCTTTGGATGCCCAGACGAACCTCTCAAGCCCGTAGCCTGTGTCCACTATGTAGTTATCCATTTTCTCGTAGGTTTCACCCTTGATCTCTATCGAGCCGCCCTTTACCTGTTTCAGGTCCATGAATACAAGGGTAGCAAGCTCAAGCCCGGCAACAAGGACTTCGACACTCGGACCTGCGTTGCCTCCTCCAGCCCAGGGCGATTCTTTATACGTTACTGCATTAAGGTCAAGACCGAGCTCTGCCAGCAGGGAATCGCATAATTCTACTGTCCTGTCCTTCCAGTATATCTCCTTCCCGCGTGAATTGAAAGCATGGTGCGCCATCATCTCAAAAGTGGTGAGGTGGCGCCCGCTCCTGCCTACGGCATCGAGGTCGTCGAGGCGGATGCACGGCTGCGAGATGGTAAGGGGGTTCGCGGGCGGCGGGACCTGTCCGGAAGTAACGAAAGGCTGGAAATCTGCAATAGAGGCGATAGTGAGATATATATCATCGCGCCAGCGGGCGATAACAGGATAACGTTTTATACGAGTGTGCCCGTGACGCTCAAAGAACGATAAGTACTTCTCGCGCATCCCGGATATATCGTACTCTTTTTTGAATACGGGGGCGCCGATGAATGAGTACGCTACGCACGGCGGGTCCCCGCAGAACTCGGTCTCAGGGTCCCGCGTCCAGAAATTCTTGCCGCATTTCGGGCACTGTTTTCGCACAAATCCGTTCTCTTTGAAATAATCCAGCTGGTACTCTTCATCAAGCATACTGGGGTAGTAATTGTAAAGGTAATACATAACCATTCTGGAAAATCCAGAATTGTTAACCTGGCCCTTTCTGTATCCCTATAACAATGAGGAGCTGCTTGACCACGACCTCTTCAGCCAGTTTTATCAATGTCTGTTTGTCCTTTGTGCCCCCGAACACCCCGAGCGGTATCTGTGCGCCTGCAAGCATGGCATGACCTCCAGCCTTGTCTGACCCGAAAGCGTCCTGCATCACTTTTCCTATATTGATGCGCATATCCCGGCTTCTGCCTGAAATGTAGATGTGGTCCTCCCCGAGCCCGAACACGATGGTCGTGGTTATTCCCTCGAGCGTAAGTAGATAATCAGCAGCCTGGGCCAGCGTATCCCTGTTATGTATAGTGCCGACGTTTGAGATAAGGTAGCTGCCTTTTATATCCCTGTTCTTGATTGCCTCACCGAGAACGTCTATCTCCTCGACAGACCTGGACGGCGTTTCGAACTTTCTTAAAATGTCGTGGTTCGCAAGGGGGTATAGATAAGCTGCTGCCATGAAATCCGCAGGATCCGTGTTCCTCCTAAAATCATCCGTATCTACTTTTATACCGTATAAAAGGGCAGTGGCAAGTTCTGTCTTGATAGGGATCTCAAGGTCCTGCAGATACTTTGTCATTATAGTGGCTGTTGCGCCTATGTTCGGTCTGATATCGATGTACTCCGCCTTTACCTCATCGATATCGGCCTGGTGGTGGTCTATCACTATGCTGACAGGGGTATCCGGTGGGAGCAGGTTGTTCACCCCGGGCACAGAACATTCTACCAGGGCTATTTTCCTGTAATCCGTGGATTTAAAGTCCTTTGACTGGTCAAGTTCCACATCGAGCAGGTTGATGAAAGCCTTGTTCTCGTGGTGCCCGATCTGCCCTTTGTAAAGTATCTCAGCTTTAACCCCGACGCTGCCGGCTATTTCTTTTAATCCCATGGCGCTTGAGATAGCGTCCGGATCAGGGTTGTTGTGGACTATGATCGCAAATTTCCCATCGTCTACTGTACTTATCAGTTTCTTCAAGTCCTGTGCTAATTTTACAGAGGTTATTTTCTCGATGTACTGGACAACAGCCAGGGCGATAGCCTTATGAGGGAGCTTTGAGGGGAGAACAACAAGGTCAGCGCCAGCAGTCTCAAGCTCTTCCTTCTGCTGGTAATCCTGTGCCCTGGCCACGATCTGGATATCGGGCGCGGTTCTCTTTATGAAAGCCAGAGCATGTTTATTTGCCTCAGTATCAGAACTTACAATAAAAGCGGACCTGAGATGCTGGAGGTCGAGTTTGCCGAGCACATCGGCATCCTCGATATCGCCGAGGATCGCGTTCAGGTTCTGCTCTTTTAATGTTTCAACTTTTGCTGAGTCGTTGTCAATAAGTATGATATTCTTGTTCCTTGTCCCGAGCTCGTTTGCCAGAGCAAGACCTATACCGCCGCTGCCCAGGATCGCATATATCGCCCTTATTGGCTTTAAATCGTATGATTTCTCCTCTATGGCAAATCCTCCTGACATCTCCTATATTAATTAACATATATTAAAATCCATTGGCCTAATGAAATTCCGGGCAACTAGGAAAAGTATATATATCATTGTTATCATAATGATAATTAACGAGCGGGTAGGTACGACTTTTTTAACTAACCCCCACTCCCACTCCCCGACCCGCTCGTTAACTTTAACCATATAATAGACAAATAAAAGCTCTGTGAAACTGGACGGATCATACGGCGAGGGAGGGGGTCAGATATTAAGAACTGCTGTAGCTCTCTCTGCTGTCACGGGCGAACCCGTTGAGGTATATAATATACGAAAGATGAGACCAAAACCAGGGCTCGCAGCGCAGCATGTAAGAGCAATAGAGAGCGTTGCAACTATCTGCGACGCTGAGGTGGTGGGTTGCTCGCTGCATTCTACCAGCCTGAGTTTCAGGCCCGGGAAAATAAAAGGAGGAATGTATGATATCGATATCGGTACTGCGGGCAGTATAACCCTTCTTCTGCAGTGCCTGATGCCGGTTGCACTAAAAGCACCTTCTTCTATAAGGTTAAAGGTTACAGGCGGAACGGATGTATCCTGGTCGCCGCCTATCGATTACCTGAGGTTTGTCACGCTCGGGGCGCTAGAACGCATGATGTATAGCTGCGACATCCTCCTTATACGCAGGGGATACTACCCGCGCGGAGGGGGATACGTTGAAGTGACTATTAATCCCTCTGTTCTGAGAAGAGCGGATTTTGAAAAAAACGTATGCAACGTTATCCAAGGAATATCCCACTCATCAGGTCTGCCAGCCCACGTGGTACAGAGGCAGGCTGCTTCAGCCGAAAAAGTACTGAATAATGAGGGATATGAGACCAGGCTCTCATTTGAAGTACGAAACGAAGTATCGACAGGAAGCGGTATTACTTTATGGTGCGGCACAGAAGGCGGGAGCGCCCTTGGCAGACCAGGCTTAAGAGCTGAGAAAGTTGGCGGTGATGCTGCAGAATCGATACTTGCAGAGTTAAAATCAGGTGCAGGCGTAGATATCTATCTGGCGGACCAGCTAATCCCGTATATGGCATTAGCCGGAGGCGGTTCACTTGTAACGAGAACAATTACTCCCCACGCAAGAACTAATATATGGGTGACCGAGCAGCTTCTGAATATGAAATTCAGTATTCAAGAACTCAGCGGCGGGTTATTCAGAATATCGATCCCTTGATAGAGCATCATAAGATTGAGGACTAAGGAGGAAAGGAAAGCCCTCAATCTTTTCAATGCTCCTGTAAAAGGACATCATTTTTTATCCTTATCGGGAGGATCTCTCTATCTGGCAGGGAATAGGCTGGCCGGAAACTACCCCACCACGACTCTTTCCCTCCAGAAAGAGCAAAGCTTCCGTTCACCGGGCAGTATTAAATCCCCTGTCCGGGTATTAAAGGCAATATGGTAAAGGCACACCGGATGAATTGAATCTCATGGTTGCGCGAGGCTGTAGCCCCTATCAGCCTGTAATCACTGTGCAGACCCAGTGGCGCATTACCCCATTCCGGTATGCCTAATACCATGCCTAACTATAAGCAAACCTGCCTATTCCCTTTTTCTATTCCATGGTGCTCCCATAGCATTGGGTGAGTCACCATATGTACCGTTTAAGAGTACCATAAATAAATAACCCTATGAAATAAGAGCATATGCCATAACATATGCATGTTGCATATAACGTAATGAACTGATTATAGCCTCATCCCAGCATCTCGCCCACAGTCCTTATCTCATCCACGTTCCTTAATCTCTCAAGCAGCTCTAACCCCTTCTCTGTGATCTTGTAACCATCTGAGGGGGTGCTACATTTTGCTATAAAGCCCTTCTCAAGCAATAGCTCAAAATATTTTTTAAAGTTTCTCCAGTCAAGGTATGCTCTCTGCATAATTCGAGTTTTTTTAGCATCCTTCTCCTCGAACGTGACTCTCAGTACATCGTAGATGAGTTCCCACCTACTTCTCTTTTTTACCACTGCATTTATCTCCCAGCTTTTCATCTTTCAGATGTTTCTACCCCCGTTCACTCACTGACATTAAATTACATCCCAACAGTACCCTTATTCTTTTAATTGCTTCTTCACATCATTCGTGGGCTGCATAAGCTGACGCCCTGTGTTCCAATCATCCCATACACCAACTCCTTATTAATCCGTTATATGAAGAATGGCAGCTTTTCTATAAATACCTTTTTGGAATCACGGAGTAATCCAGGGCCGCTATATGAGATTTTTCCCGGCATTTGACCGAACCGATAGCTTAAAGTACTTGATAGTCAAAGTGAGTACCTCCTTATCATCCGTAGGAGACCTTGAGTCGAATACTACGGGAGGAATACTAATTGGAACACGATACGATTTTAAATGCTGTAAAAGATGCGCTTGATAAGTCGCCGCAGCGAAAATTCTCAGAAAGTATAGATCTGGCAATAAACCTTAAGAACCTTGATATGAACCAGCCGCAGAACAGGATAGATGAAGAGATAATCCTGCCAAACGGCATTGGTAAACCCATAAAGATCGCGGTATTTTCAAAAGGTGAGACCGCACAGAGGGCAAAGGCAGCGGGTGCGGATTATGTTTTTGATCCGGAAGAGATCAATGTTCTCGGTGAAGATAAAGCCAGAGTCAAAGCGCTTGCAGAAGAAGTCAACTTTTTCATTGCAGAGGCAGCGTACATGCCTCTGATCGGTAAGACACTCGGTCAGGTGCTTGGACCGAGAGGAAAAATGCCCATACCTCTGACTCCTGATAAAGATGTAGTCCAGATAATCAACAAATCCAGGAACTCCATAAAAGTCAGGTCCAAGGATAAGATGACATTCCACATATCTATTGGCAGGAGAGAGATGGACCCTGCAAAAATATCAGAGAATGTCGAGGCGGTAATAAACCGTATCGAACACAGGTACGAGCGCGGGTTATACAATGTTAAATCGGTTTATGTCAAAACTACCATGGGACCATCAGTGAAGGTGATTTAAATGGCTGCAGAGATACAGCACCACAGTATACATATCCCGAAATGGAAAAAAGAAGAGATCGAGGATATAAAGAAGTTAATAACTACCTATCCTTCTGTAGGTGTGGTCGGAGTTCACGGTATCCCCTCCAGCCAGCTTCAATTGATGAGGAAAAACCTGCGTGGCATGGCAAATGTCAAAATGAGCAGGAATAACCTTATTTTCAAGGCACTGGATGAATCGCCTGGTGATATTAAGAAGATAAGTAAGTATGTAGAGGACCAGACAGCTTTACTATTTACCAATGAGAACCCCTTTAAACTTTACAAAATCTTAGAGAAAGGCAGGACCGCAGCACCCATAAAACCCGGCGGTATTGCTCCGAAGGATATTGTTGTCCAGGGCGGTCCGACTTCGTTCCCGCCAGGTCCTATCGTTGGGGAGCTGCAGGGCTCCGGGATACCAGCCGGCATAGAAGGCGGAAAGGTCGTAATCCGGGAGACAAAGGTAGTCGCTAAAAAAGGCGATATCGTTGATGCAAAGCTTGCATCGATCCTTGCCCGCCTGGAGATTCACCCTGTAGATCTCGGGCTTGACCTGAGGGCAGTCTATGAGAAGGGTACAATATACGAATCGCAGATGCTTTCGATTGATGAGGCAAAATATATTGGCGATATAACGACTGCTGTCCAGAGAGCGTTCAATCTATCTATTAATGCGGTATATCCGGCAAAAGCCACGATCAGCACCCTGCTTGCAAAAGCTGCGTCTGAATCGAGGAATCTTGCAATAAATGCCGAGATAATAATGCCTGATATCATGGATGTATTGCTTGCAAAAGCTAATGCGCAGATGTTATCTCTTGCACAGATAGCATCGCAGAAGGATGCCAGTGCTATCAGCAGTAAATTAAAAGAGAAGCTTGCGGCTGCTCCAAAGGAAGAGAAGAGACCAGAGGCTGCGGCTGCACCAAAGGAAGAAAAGAAGAAGGAAGAGCCCAAGGAAACTGATATTGCGGCAGGTCTTGGGTCTCTGTTCGGTTAAGTTCTATAAAAGGTGATTAAAATGGAATACGTATATGCAGCGCTATTATTACACAGCGCAGGAAAGAAAGTTACAGAGGAAGGCATCACTGCTGTAATAAAGGCAGCAGGAATGGAAGTAGATCCCGTAAGGGCAAAAGCGCTTGTTTCTGCTCTTGAGGGTGTCAACATAGAAGAGGCGATCTCAAAAGCAGCATTTGCGGCAGCTCCGGCACAGGCAGCACCTTCCGCGGCAGCGCCTGCGGCAGAGGCACAGAAGAAAGAAGAGAAGCCGAAAGAAGAAGAGAAAGAAAAAGCTGAAGAAAGCGGAATGGAAGGGCTCGGCGCATTGTTCGGCTGAGTACCTTAACTATTTTTTTCCTTTTTTTAGAAACTTAATATAATTGCTCGGGTGGTGGCGAAGGTTAACAGCAATAGCAGTTGCTAAAAATCGCTCTGTATTATAATGATTGATATGTAAAAAATAATTAAGCGCTTTTTGATTTTCTGTCCGCAACGTTTATATACGAAGGTGTGATAGTTAGGGAAGCTCGATGACCAGGGAATCTGGTTATATGTAAGCTGGGAAAGTCAGAAAATACGCTGGTTTTCACATTAAAAATAGATGAACTCGTGTATAAAAAACCATACACGGGGGAAACAGTTATATACTGTAAATTACATATACGGAACTTCCTGTGAGGTAACAGGAAATGTATATGTAAGCTGGGAAAGTCAGAAAATACGCTGGTTTTCACATTAAAAATAAATGAACTCGTGTATAAAAAACCATACACGAGGGAAACAGTTATATACTGTAAATTACATATATGGAGCTTCCTGTGTGGTAACAGGAATGTTGTGTTGTTAAAACATAGCAATTGATTATTACCATATTAACTCATGGTCAAAATTTGGCGTCGGCCCCGATTATAGGACAAACCTGAACGTGAAGGGCTGTCTTCCAACCATGACACATAAAATGGAGACAGGAACGAAGTTTCTCGTCTGACGTTGACATGACAGTTCGGTTAATTCCAATCGATAGATGGGAATTAACAAGGAACTATTGTACCTTAATATAATAGTTCCTCCTAAAATTCCGATAGTTTAAGACCTCGCATTTATACGAGGACTAAATCTAATATGTGTGCAGATATCAACTGAGATATCAAACAATTCTGGTTGATCCTGCCAGAGGTTACTGCTATCGGGGTCCGACTAAGCCATGCGAGTCGAGAGGGTAAAGCCCTCGGCGTATTGCTCAGTAACACGCGGATAACCTGCCCTTGGGTCCGGGATAACCCCGGGAAACTGGGACTAATACCGGATAGATCATAGACGCTGGAATGCCCTATGATCCAAAACTCCGGTGCCCAAGGATGGGTCTGCGGCCTATCAGGTTGTAGTGGGTGTAACGTACCTACTAGCCTACGACGGGTAAGGGTTGTGAGAGCAAGATCCCTGAGATGGATTCTGAGACATGAATCCAGGCCCTACGGGGTGCAGCAGGCGCGAAACCTTTACACTGCGGGAAACCGCGATAAGGGGACCCCGAGTGCCAGCATCTAATGCTGGCTGTCCCGCTGTCCAAACAACAGCGGTTAGCAAGGGCCGGGCAAGACCGGTGCCAGCCGCCGCGGTAACACCGGCGGCCCGAGTGGTAGCCGTTATTATTGGGTTTAAAGGGCCCGTAGCCGGCCTATTAAGTCTCTTGGGAAATCTGGCGGCTTAATCGTCAGGCGGCCAAGAGATACTGGTAGGCTTGGGACCGGGAGAGGTGGGAGGTACTCCAGGGGTAGGGGTGAAATCTCGTAATCCTTGGGGGACCACCGATGGCGAAGGCATCCCACCAGAACGGGTCCGACGGTGAGGGACGAAAGCTGGGGGCACGAACCGGATTAGATACCCGGGTAGTCCCAGCTGTAAACGATGCTCGCTAGGTGTCAGGTGCGGTGCGACCGCATCTGGTGCCGCAGTGAAAACTTGAAGCGAGTCACCTGGGAAGTACGGTCGCAAGGCTGAAACTTAAAGGAATTGGCGGGGGAGCACTACAACGGGTGGAGCCTGCGGTTCAATTGGATTCAACGCCGGAAAGCTTACCGGACTCGACAGCACTATGAAGGTCAGGCTAAAGACCTTACCGAATTCGCTGAGAGGAGGTGCATGGCCGTCGTCAGTTCGTATCGTGAGACATCCTGTTAAGTCAGGCAACGAGCAAGACCCGTGCCTACAGTTGCCAGCATTCTCGCAAGAGAGATGGGCACACTGTGGGGACCGCCGCTGCTAAAGCGGAGGAAGGAGCGGGCTACGGTAGGTCAGTATGCCCCGAATGGTCCGGGCTACACGCGGGCTACAATGGTTGGGACAATGGGCACCTACACCGAGAGGTGATGGTAATCTCCTAAACCCAGCCTTAGTTCGGATTGAGGGCTGCAACTCGCCCTCATGAAGCCGGAATCCGTAGTAATCGCGTATCAACATCACGCGGTGAATACGTCCCTGCTCCTTGCACACACCGCCCGTCAAACCATGCGAGTGAGGTCTGAATGAGGGCATGCTTTAACATGTTCGAATTTAGGCTTCGCGAGTGGGGTTAAGTCGTAACAAGGTAGCCGTAGGGGAATCTGCGGCTGGATCACCTCCTAACGCAGCACACAAACGTGTGCTATGTAATATCTATCGATTGGAAGCCGAATAACTGTCATGTCATAGCGATTCGTGGGCCATACGAGACCACGATGCAGGGCTCGTAGATCAGTTGGAAGATCGCCGCCTTTGCAAGGCGGAGGCCCTGGGTTCGAATCCCAGCGAGTCCATGAAACTCCGGACTAAAGTCCGGGGAATCTGATACAGGCCTCAAAAACCCCGGATTAAAATCCGGAGGATGGCGAGGACGTACCAATGCACTCAGCGGTGTAATGCCGCTGCGGAAGGGTAGATTAGCGATTTCATAAACCAAAATCAAGCTAAATGAAACCGTGTATAAGCACAATCTGGACGCTAACTGAATGTAGTGAAACGTGTTCTGGCACTTATGCCATCCGGTGAATGGCTCGGCTCAAGCGCTGATGAAGGACGTACCAAGTTGCGATAAGCCTCGGCGAACCGCATGGAGGTATTGAACCGAGGATGTCCTAATGGGACCTCTCAGCACGCAAGTGTTGATCCGTAAGGATCGGGAACGCCCCGGATTGAAACATCTTAGTAGGGGCAGGAAAAGAAATCAATCGAGATGCCGCCAGTAACGGCGAGTGAAAACGGCAGAGTTTAAACCGAATCCCTTTCTGAAAGGAAGGGGAGATGTAGTGTTATAAGCCAGGCTATATGCAGTTCTAACCAGTGAAGCCGAAATTGTCTGGAACGTCATACCAAAGAGTGTGATAGTCACGTAGGCGTAAACTGAAGGACTGTTGTCTGGTCTTTAGTACCGTGGGTCGGAAATCTCGCGGGAATTTGGGAGTCATCAACTTCCAAAACTAAATACGTCTTGAGACCGATAGCGAAATAGTAGCGTGAGCAAAAGCTGAAAAGTACCCCAAGAAGGGAGGTGCAAAGCGCCTGAAATCGGATGGTGATGGAGCGATACGGCGTGAAAGGATCTGCATAGCGAAGGAAGATGTCGTGAGGCATTTGTACGGGCTATGCTGCCGGCGTCGTATTTTACGTTTTGAAGAACGGGCCAGGGAATGTACTAGAGTGGCGAGGCTAACCTATGTGGGAAGCCGAAGCGAAAGCAATATGCGCGCAACACTGTGAGGCGCAGCGTATACAAGTGCGTGGAGTCACTGGAGTACGACCCGAATCCTAGCGATCTAGGCGGAGGCAGGTTGAAGCGTCTCGAAAGGGGCGTTGAGGACCGCAAGCGTTTTTGATTTGCAAATCATTCGCGTGATTCCCGTCTAGGAGTGAAAGGCTAATCGAGCTGGGTGATAGCTGGTTCCTTCCGAAACATGTCGCAGCATGACCTTGCTGGAGATAGTCGGCGAAGTAGAGCACTGATTGGGGAATCCTGGAGGGAAACCTCTAGCTCTCCTGTCAAACTCCAAAATCGCCGTCGTCGTAGAAAGCAGGAGTCCGCACTGGTGGGTAAGCTAACAGTGCGTGAGGGAGACAACCCAGACCGTGGTTAAGGTCCCAGAGTATCGGCTAAGTGTAAACACAAAAAGGGCGTCCCAAGCCCTAGACAACTGGAAGGTGAGCTCAGAAGCAGCTATCCTTTAAAGAGTGCGTAACAGCTCACCAGTCGAGGTTTGGGGCCCCGAAAATGGACGGGGCTCAAGCCGACCACCGATACCACGGGACACCGAAAGGTGATTCTGTAGGAAGGCGTCTCGTTTGGATAGAAGCAGGGCTGTGAAGTCCTGTGGACCATACGGGAACGAAAATCCTGGCAATAGTAGCACCAAAGTTCAGTGAGAATCTGAACCGCCGTAGGGGCCAGGGTTCCTCGGCAATGATTGTCAGCCGAGGGTTAGTCGATCCTAAGTCGTACCGTAATTCGAATACGACAAAAGGGAAACAGGTTAATATTCCTGTACCATTCAGTCTTTCCCGCAAGGGACTGACGCATCCGGGTAGATCAAGCAGGCATGCCTGCCTGTCCAAGCGTGGAAACCGGTGGAGAACCGTAATGGTGAGAAGCCGGTGAAATCGTGAGTGCGTAAGTTGATTAATCCCAGGTGCCCGTGAAAAAGTGACTGGATGTCCGTACCAAGAACCGACACTGGTGCCCCTAGTTGAGAAGACTAAGGCGTGTCGGCATAAACTGGCTAAGGGAATTCGGCAAATTAGCTCCGTAACTTCGGGAGAAGGAGTGCCTGCCTTGAAGAAGGCAGGTCGCAGAGACCAGGGAGCACTGACTGTCTAATAACAACATAGCTGACTGCTAATCCGTAAGGATGAGTACAGTTGGTGAATCCTGCCCAGTGCAGGTACCTGAAAACCCGGTACAACGGGACGAAGGGCCTGTAAACGGCGGGGGTAACTATAACCCTCTTAAGGTAGCGTAGTACCTTGTCGCTTAATTGGCGACTTGCATGAATGGATCAACGAGTGCTCTACTGTCCCTAGTCAGAACCCGGTGAACTTTACGTTCTAGTGCAGAGTCTAGAGACCCCTTAGGGGAAGTGAAGACCCCGTTGAGCTTTACTGCAGCCTGTGGCTGGGTTGTGGTTTTGGATGCGCAGAGTAGGTAGGAGGCTTCGAAGCTCCCGTTTCGGCGGGAGTGGAGCCGCCAATGAGACACTACCCTTCCGAGACTACGACCCTAACTTGGAGACGAGGACACCTATAGGTGGGCAGTTTGGGTGGGGCGCCACGCCCTTGAAAAGATATCAAGGGCGCCCAAAGGTTGACTCATGTGGGTCGGAAACCCACAGTGGAGTGCAAGAGCATAAGTCAGCCTGACTGGATTTCGCACAACAAGAAATCCTGAGACGAAAGTCTGGTCTAGCGAACCACTAAGCCTTCTTGGTGAGGGCTATTGACTACAGAAAAGCTACCACAGGGATAACAGAGTCGTCGCCGGCAAGAGTACATATCGACCCGGCGGCTTGCTACCTCGATGTCGGTTCTTTCCATCCTGGCTGTGCAGCAGCAGCCAAGGGTGAGGTTGTTCGCCTATTAAAGGAGATCGTGAGCTGGGTTTAGACCGTCGTGAGGCAGGTCGGTTACTATCTATAAGGGGTGTTTTGAGGTCTGAGGGTAAGTTGCATTTAGTACGAGAGGAACTGTGCAACGGTGCCACTGGTGGACCTGTTGTCTGGCAAGGCATCGCAGGGCAGCTACGCACTAAAGGATTAAAGCTGAAAGCATCTAAGCTTGAAACCTCACCTAAAAAGAGACCTCTCAGGACTCTCGTAAAAGACGAGTTTGATAGAGTCGGGGTGTAAGCACCAAGGTGACGAGGTGTTCAGCCCGTCGACTACTAACGTCCACGCTAGATTTTGTTTTGCTACATTCGGGCGAATTTCAGATTGTGCATAATACATGGAATTAATTGGCGTTAGATTCGCCACAATCCACGTATGCTCGCAGGGCATACGTGTGTGCGTATTGCGGCGGACGCGACGCTGTTTACCGTCATAAGAGAGTATAGCGGCCAAAGCGGCGGGGCAACACCTGTACCCATCCCGAACACAGAAGTTAAGCCCGTCAACGTTCTGCATTGTACTATGATGCGCGAGCTCTAGGGAAGTGTAGAAAGCTGCTATGCTCACTTATTACTCTAACTTTTTTAAAATGAATCAATATCATAACTTTTTTAGAAGATTTCTAATTTTTAAAAATAACATACTTTGTTAACTCAAAAATCAAATCCCCATAAAGCGCAGCCACAAAAAATCCCAGCGTTATGGGAATCATGAAAGGTAGTCCGGGGGTAACCCATACCTCATTTCTGATCAAACCTTTTTCAGATAGAGTTTTAAGTTCAGAAATTACCTTCTCATTAACCTCCACTCCACCCCTCTTGAAACGCTGTTTAATTGTGCCATCTATCTCTTCAAAGTTCTCGATCAATTTGATGTGCCTTCCGGCGAGTTCGGTGATCTTAGCTTTGTAGCCTATGAAAATATACGCCGGCTTATCGATACGAAAACCCATCTTAGCCAGATTATATACAGCTAATCCGAGGGGAACCACTATTGTCAGCAGGACCGCGTTGCCAAATATGCCAAAGGCAAAAAGATCAATCAAAGGCTTATTTATCGGGAGGTTCATACCGGAGATATACAATCTCGGATACACAGGAAGTATTATTGATAGAACTATGAGCGACTTGGCATCAGCACCCCCGAAAGTCCCCATCTGAAAGAGAAGATATACAAACATGAATATCAACCCAACTGAAATAAATAAATGAGGGAGATACACAAACCCTTCGCTGTAGATATCGTAAAGGATAAAAGGGCTGCCGCCAGCCAGCATTACCAGCCACAGCTTGTTGGTGACACGGCGCGTCTTGATATCGGAATAGCAGGAATAAATCAGGAAGGGCGCGCAGAACAAGATCTTTAAAATATCCAGCATATTCTTTTAATTGTTTTTTATACTTAAAATATTATCCCGCCGAAAAGGTAAACTATATAGACCGAAAAACCATTATACACTTCTTTCATGCCGTCGTGGCTTAGCCCGGCAAAGCGGCTGATTCGTAATCAGCAGATCGGGGGTTCAAATCCCCCCGGCGGCTTTGATATAAATATTATAGATTGCAATGATGCTGAACTCAGCGTTTGTAGCGTTATTTATATTACGCAAGGCTGAACTTTAACGGATCTGGGAAAATATTACCATACTCATTTCATATTTTCGTAATCTTGTGATTGAGCAATACCTTTGCTTCGTTAAAAAAAAACCCAGCAATTCTTCTCAAAAACGGATTCCTGGGCCTGAGGTAATAAGCTGTAAAAGAAAAACACGTTAGAATACGATTAACCATCTGCCAAGTACTGTCATTCAGACAGATTGTCTTATTTCTCTTGCGCACCGCGACAACTCTACCTAAAATATCTTCGCTTTTTACGATGCCTGCATTTGTAGTGTTATCTCCCTTTTGAAGGAACAATAAACCGTTATTGTTAAACTTACGGATAATCCTGTGAACGATTAACTTATCTGAATTTTTAAATACTATAATATCCCCAGGTTTGATATTATCTGGCATAATAGACTGGATCAATACGTGATCTCCAGTCCGCAAGAGGGGTCCCATACTATCTGATAGAACCGGAAGCCAGGTCTGGCGTTTCCGCAGGTATAATTCTTTCCAGAGATCTATGGAAATATTTGATGTGATTTTATTTTCGTCTGTATACATACAGTTTTATTCTGGTAAATAAGGTGGAGCAAGTTAAAACTCGCTTCATTTTCCTTTGAGTTTATTGCCAGTTAAGTAGTTTAACTTGCTCCATTTTGTAAAACCGAAATAGTTCTCTATGATATATAGTTAATCTAAACCTCTATCTCAATGATTTCATGTCGAACCCTCTTCACTGCTGAAGCCGGGAACTCGTTTGCCCCTTTGAACCCGATTATCTGTAAATACCTCTGCAGTATATTTGAGGGCTGCCTGCTCTCGTATCATTACTTTTTGCGATTGCGTTTGAGTTTGTCTTTTTTATGAGATACTGGATCGCCGTCTTCATAGTAGAATCCATAAACTCCGATCTCAATGATGTCTGATGTTATCTCAGGCTTTTGATACTCTTCTCTCTCCACTTCTTTTCACCCCCTTTTATCTATTAATGAAGTCGGCTCAAAGCTGTTTTTGAGCCGGTTCATGTGATTGGGACTATCCTCTCACAAACTTACATGAGCATACATCTTATAAATATCTTCGCATTTTACGATTCCTACTTGCCATAGCTGTTAGCCTCTGTAATCTGCAAAAGGTTTTTATTAGCAAGCTGCAACCCGAACTCCAGTACATCTGCCTGCGCTATTTCAAATGATGCATTAAAATGATTGCATATCGATGAAGTAATTTCTCCAAAATCTTTAGTTCCATCAGATAGCTCCCATATTACGCCTCCCACTTTGTTGAGTTTATGTATCTCACTACCCACTGAAGTCATAATAACGACTTCGCCTTCAATAGATCTCCATATCGCATCCTCTGAACGCTTTGGGCGACTATTTAACGACAACATGTTCTACCTCCATTTTGTTATTTAATCCATTCAAACCATCAATCACATCCCAGAAACTCTTATCGGGTAAGAACTTCATCTCATAAAAAGGCACATTTACCGCAACGTCTGCGCAAAAATCCATCATCTCAAGCAGGACATCTTCATTCTTTGTTGAAAGCAGAGATTGCGAATATATAACCTCCTTGATAAATCTCGTTACAAACTCGGCTTTGCTGATTTGCTTGATATTATTCCTTTTACCGTGTTTGATCAAAAAAACAGCGTTCAATGGAACAGATATCGCACTATTTCCTTTGAAATCACCCTGAAAAGGCGTGCTGCAGAGAGTATATGAACCTTTTACTTTTTTTAAGATAACCAGTTCATCATTCAAAACGTCAAAATCAGAAGATAATTTGGCTATCGTGGATTTCCCGCTTCCAGAGCGACCGGTAAATAGATAACCTGCTCCATTTCGCCTGATGGCACATCCATGTATTACAAAATTGTTGATTATGTTACGCTGGTTGTGCTTTAATAAGGTATAATACACCTGACACAAGAACTGCTCAAAATAACGTATCCTTTTCCCTGAAAGAAGTTCATTTTTTACGTTGATGGAGCATTGTTTTTTATCAAGGTCCACAGATCCGTTTATCAAATCTGAATGGAAACTAAAATTATTGTTTTCTACCGTTTTGGACATGAGAAAAGAACCCGGGATTTTAATCGCTTCTTGATGTAAGGCTATCTTTATAGTAACATTAATATCAGGATCATTTTCAGATAAAAATTCTTGATAATGTTCCCGAGCAAATGAGCAGTACCCCGGATCTTCAAATCTCAATGAAAAACAGATATCTCCCATCTGCAATCTGTATTCAGTATCTTTATTAGTGATCAACATAACCCCCGCATGAATCCTTTTCTTCCCAATTTGATAATCCACAGCAGCTTCATAAACTGCATAGTACAATCAACGCGCTATCACAACGCCTGAATTTGTACTGTGCTATAAACACAACTCCCACAGACGTAAAAAAGTAATGGTTTCTTATGATATAAATTTATCGTTTACTCTGTAGTGCTAGTACTGAGTAAGACTGCCATCTACTTTCACTCTTCTGATCGCATACCTGAATGATAACATGCTAAGCGGCAGCATTATGATCGAGAATATTATCAAGGCAAATATATCTGTAGATAACGCTTCTAATGAATACCCCTGCAGTAAGGCATGCCTCATAGCCCGAAGTGAATAGGTAATTGGCAGAATATAAGAAAGGTTCTGAAGCCAGCCGGGTAAAATTGCGATCGGATAAAAAACACCCCCAAGGAACCCGGATGCGGTACTGAATATCGAACTTACCGGATCGCCTTGTTTGAAAATCATAATGAGGCTTGCAGAGATTATGCCCATGCTGCTGAAGCAAACGACCGTTAGAATGAGTACAATTAAGGCGGCAAAAAGATTTGCATTGCCCATATCGATATTGAACAGAAATATACCTACAAGCAGGTAAATTACAGCTCTGATAGAAGTAAAAATGAAGTCCCACAGGGAAGAAAAGAGTATTATCCGCGAAACCCCGGTAGAAGTTACCATCATCGCCTCCAGTGTTCCCATCATCTGCTCTTCTCTTATGTTCCCTGAGAAACTCCCTAATCCGGTCCACATGTAAGTGGTAAAAGCTATTCCTATCAGAACAAAGGAAAAATAATTTCCACCATATTGTTCAAGTGAAGGTATGGCAACCCCTTCAAACATCTTGGAAATAAAATAGAAGGTCAATACCGAAAAAAAGATGCCGAATAACTGCAGGAAAAAAGAAAATCTATAACTTGCCAGAAGTATGAAGTCCCTCTTAATAAAAACCAGTGCCTTTTTAAATGTCAATTTTCTCCCCCTTATTGACTAATTGATCGAAAACTTCATTGAGAGCTATTTTTTTTGTACTGCAAGCACACACTTTACCGCCGGTACCCACTATTATCTCAATTATTTGCGGTAAAACCGCCTCACTGCTAGAAAGCTCAACCTCCAGCAGGGTAAGATCCGAATGGACACGCATTGAAAAACTGATAACCTCCTCGATCTCAGCCAATTTTGTTAAAGCATACCCAGGAAACCCCTTTACCTCAAGAAGGTACGTTTCATTTCTCTTTATTGTTTTTCTAAGATCGTTCAATGCCCCACATGCCCTGATTCTAGCTTTATCGATTATCGCGATCCGGTCACATAACTGCTCGGCTTCATCCAGGTTATGTGTTGATAAAAAGACGGTCTTCCCCTGATTCTTCACAAGCTGTTCTTTAATAAAGTCCCTTAAATTCCGGGCTACAGAAGGATCAAGGCTTCTGGTCGGCTCATCCATGAATAAAACTTCCGGATCATTTAACAGTCCTCTTGCAATCGCCATTCGTTGTTTCATTCCAGTAGAATAGCTGTAAAATTTGGCATCTGCTTTATCTTTTAACTCCATAAGAGCCATCAATTCATCTATTTTGCTTCTGGGGTCAGGAGTATTGTTAAGAGCTGCAAAAAATTCCAGATTCTGCCTGCCGCTAAGCCTCCAGTAGAAACTCCGCTCGTCTCCTGTAACAAAACCCAAAGAGGCCCTGGCCTTTTCCTCTTCTTTTACAATGTCATACCCGTTCAGATATGCCGACCCGGCGGTGGGCAGGATAAGCGTGCACAGCATCTTTATAAGAGTTGTCTTGCCTGCTCCGTTCGGTCCCAGAATCCCAAAAAGCTCTCCTTTTTTAATTTTCAGGTTCACATCTTCTACTGCGGTTACCTCTTTTTTTCTGAGCGGATGTAACAAGTCAATGAATCCACCTACCTGGGCAAATCTCTTTGTCAAACCAAATGTCTCAATAACACATCCCATGTTCCTCCCACTTAATAGGGCATTATTTATTTAAGAATCATTCCTTATAAAGATTGATGCATTACCAGTCAAAAGAAGATTTGCTCCTGTTATCATGCGCACGTACAGATGCGAATATGAGCAGGATCAAAGAGATTTTAAGCAGCCCTTTAAACTGGGATTACATTATAGTGAATGCACAGAGGCACGGTATTTCACCCCTGCTGTATCACAACTTAAGCAGCTTTGAGAATGATACTCTCGTGCCAGAGAAAGCCATGAAAAACCTGCGAGGTAAGTACTATGCTACCCTTGCCAAGAACATGCGTCTCTATGATGAGTTGCATAAGGTCCTGGAGTCTTACAGGGACGCGGGAATCGATGTAATTGTCTTAAAAGGGGCGGCGCTGGCGGAAAATACCTATCATGATATAGGACTGCGCAGTTTTGAGGATATTGATATCCTGGTCCGGGAAGATGATCTGCAAAAAGCTAAAAGGATAATACTCGCAGGAGGTTATACTTTGAATGAGAGCTTTTCGCCTGCAGCATTCAGTGAAAAATACGGATGTGATTTGCATTATGTTAAGGATATAATTATAGAGATTCACTGGGATATTATACGAAGAAGAATATACAACCTGTACACAGAGATCAAAATCGATGAATTGTGGAAAAATGCGCAGTCCGCAAAAATCGCAAATACCAATGCGCTGGTGCTTGCTCCCGAAGACATGCTCTTGCATCTCTGCGTACACCTGTCCAAACACGGCTATAACCGGTTGATATGGTTATGCGACGTTTCTGAGGTCATAGGACATTATGATATTAACTGGGAGCATATACTAAAAAATGCTAATAAATATAGAGTAAAAGCGTATATGTACTATGGTTTGCAATTTGCTTCCAGGCTGCTGGGCGCAGATGTGCCAGGACATATCCTGCAAGAGCTAAAACCGAATAATTTACAGACCAAGCTGTTTTATTCACTTCATAAGAATGTATTGTTTTCGAATAAGAGAAATATCCTATATAAACCATTATTGAAATTACTGCTGATTGATAGAACGAGGGATCAGTTAAGGTTCTTAGGGGAATATGTTTTTCGTATTTGTTTAGCTAACTTCTATAGGATTATGAGCAAATAAGTAACAAAAGTTAATCCGGCAGATATTATGGCAGACCTTGAAAAGAAAGGCATCAAAAAATTCTGGATACACTGGAGGACTGGTACGCCTGAAGTAAAAAATAGATGCAGCGGCTCTCAGATACAATGCATCACCGGCAAATGCCCCATGATGTACCTTGCCCGCGGGCTCAATATACATACTATGCACAGGGGAGTGGTGAAACTGATAGGAAAATATTGAGAGCATAGATTTTATCTATGGATTGGCTCACCTTCGCCCTCATCGGAACATCCTCCCTTGCTGCCACAGGCATACTTGATAAGTTCATTCTAAGCCGTTATATCAGGAATTCTGTTGCATATCTGATCTTTCTTATACTCGTGCAGCAGCTTTTTACAATCCTTATCCTCATTTTCAGGGGGGTGCAGTTCGTCTACCCTGCATCGCTCCTTGCCTTAATGGCAGGGTCTTTCCAGGTTGTGCTGTGGGTCTCGTATCTGCGGGCATTACAGGTCGAAGAGGTATCCAGGGTTATGCCCCTTGTTTTTGTCTATCCTCTGTTCGTCTTCATAGCTTCCGCGCTCCTGCTTGGGGAGACCCTCTCTCCCGCCCGTTACACTGGCGCTCTCATGCTTGTACTGAGCGCAGTCCTTGTCTCTTACAGGCCCACTGCGGGAAAAACCCCTCTTGTGCTGTCGCCGGCTGTCAGGTACCTTTTCTTTTTCTGGGTATTTGTCGCGCTCTATGCTGTCACGGCAAAGTACCTGCTCTCGTTCATGGATGAATGGCAGCTATACCTCTGGTCGTCCATTGGCAACCTCATCTTCGGCATACCCCTGCTCCTCTTCCGAAGAATAAGGACTGAGACCCGGAGCCTGCTGGGAAGAGGATATCAGGTGCTTGGTGCAGTACTGCTGGAGGAGATTTTTGATTTTTCAGGGAGGATCAGTTTTATTTTTGCCTACTCTCTTGGCTCTGTGGCTCTCGTATCCAGCGTCAATGCGCTTCAGCCCATAATAGTTCTCATCTATGTCATAATCCTGAGTCTTCTTATGCCCGGCATACTGAAGGATGAGATCAGCAGGGATACCCTTCTCTTCAAGTTCATCGCCGCTGTATTCGTAGTGATAGGGATGTACCTGATAGTCTGAGGTTACCGCTCGCATACATAACTATACGAGAATGTCAACTGGCATATTCCAGGATATCATTGATATTACCGACATACTCTGCTTTTATACCGACATTTGCCTCAATGTACTCCTTTGTGTCTATGGTCTCAGGCACAACATCGATTATCCTGATGCCATAAACATCTCTCGTTCTCTCAGTATAACGTACCAGTTTATCATTCTCTGAAGGCAGGAGGAACAGGTTTTTCCCGCTCTCTTTTGCTGCTGCCGCCTTCTCAACGACCCCGCCGATCCTTCCGACATTGCCATCCTGGTCTATAGTCCCTGTCAGTGTCACATCCTTTTTAAGCTCGCGGTTCTCAAGGCTTGATATCACGAGCAGGGCCATCAGGGCGCCTGCGCTCGGACCGTCCACAGACGGTATCTCACTTTGCGCCTCGATGCTGAAGATTATATCGCTGCCAGAGAGGTCCCGCCCTGTTCTTTTCTGGGCAATGAAGACCGCTGTATTGGCTGCATCCTGGAACACCACTCCCATGAGCGGCTTTGTCTGGACAAGTACCCTTCCTTTTCCCGGTTTTACTTCTGCCGAGATGTTCATCATGGTGCCCTCCTCCACGACCTGCTGCCTGATAAATGGATAATCCTGGATATATTCGACCCTCTGTATGACCGCAGGCGCCTGAAGTTCCGTGAACCCTGTAAGTGCGGTCGGGGTAGCGTTCAGTTTTGATTCAAGCAGCGCTATCCTCTGCCTGTAGACATCGAGCGTTGAGGCATAGTTTTGCAATGTGATGTTATCGCGGTAGAGCTGCTTATTCAGTTCTGCGTTCGTCCTTTCAAGATTGTTTATCCTGTTCTCAAGTTCCTGGAGGTTCTTTTGCTGCTGTACGGGCTGGTACAGGAAGAGAGTATAGAAATTCGCAGTGATCGAGAGGATAAGCAGGACAGCAAGGATTCTACTCTTCATATAACTATAGATTTCCCGTCCTGGGTATTTTACTTTTCTCTGAGGAAAGTTATAAGTTATCCGGTTACAATTGAATAATGGGATATCTTGGGGTTAAAATCTGGAAATGCTGACTGAAATATTTGAACAGGTCAGATCTCACAGGAAGAAACGCCTGGTTATAAGACCTGAACCGTTCTGGTTGTATCAATTTAAAAAGCTGGTTCCGACGCTATCTATAGTGTATGTGATGACCCTTTCCATACTTTTTATCGTGATGACCATACATCAGCAGATTGGATTGTTATCCAATATAGGCATTCTGCTCTGGAGCGCGTCCGTAGCTATCTGTCTCTTCTGTTCGACCGTGCTTAGAAAAGATATTAATAACAGGGAACTGCCTCTATTCCTGTTGTTCTCAGGCATCATAACATCCATTTTTCTGATCGATGACCTCTTTTTCTTTCATGAGAACATTTATACGTCATACTTTAACGTATCAGAAAAAACCGTTTATTTAGTATATGCTATAATGGTATTGCTCTATCTTATAAGGTTCAGGATGACGATCCTTGGCACTGAATTTCTTCTTTTGCTCTTCGCCTTTATATTCTTCGGGCTATCTGTTATACTCGGTATGAAGCTGGTTGAACTGTCAGCCAGCTACTTCCTGTTTAAAGACGGAGCAAAGCTGTTCGGGATCGTTACGTGGTCCACCTATTTCACAAGGACCGGGTTAAGGCATGTGAAACACGCGATCCTCTTCCGCCAGCAGGGTTTTGCTTACGATTGAGTATCAGAGCTTATCCGTATGTTTTTGGTGCGTTCAGCGGGGTATAATAAGCATGTATAATAAACATGGCATGAATATGAGAGGTCATGCTTATAAAAAAGCTACAGGATTGCGATGAATTCACAGCAGGGGACAATTCTCTTCTGAGGGAGCTTCTGCATCCTGCTAAAGCAGACCTGGCCATACGTTACAGCCTGGCACATGCTGTTGTAAAGCCGGGAGCGACCTCAAGACCTCACAGGCTGAAAACATCCGAGGTATACTATATCCTGGAAGGGGAAGGCATCATGCACATAGATGGGGAATCTGCAAGGGTCAGCCCTGGTCAGGCGGTCTATATCCCTCCGCACTCAAAGCAGTATATCCAGAATACAGGAGAAAATGAAATGAAGTTCCTGTGCATCGTAGATCCTGCGTGGCGGTGTGAGGATGAAGAGGTATTTTGAGACCTCTCCACGCCTGAAGGCGGGAGCTTTCTTACCCCTTTGAACCTGGTTAAGCCAGATTCACACTGTTTTCACAAATCCGTATATATTTTTGTAATCTATTATTTATTCTTAAGAAGCCGGCGCAATGCATGGTTATCATACGCTCCTGACGGTATGGTCTGAAAGACTCAAAGAATCTCTGGAGTTGAACAAAATGAAAAATGGAATGAAAAACAGCCTTATATTTAAATTGCTGCCTATAATTGTTGCAGGTGTGTTAATACTCACTGGAATATTTTATTATACTTTTGTGAGCGTACAGGAGAAGAACCTGGACACTTTGAGTCTGGATAAAGTGAAGACGGCAAAAGAGATATTCTACGATCTTGAGAATAATGACATAAAAATGCTTTCCAGCACTCTGGAAGCAATCCTTGCCAACAAAGAATTAAAAGAAGTATATCTTAAGAACAACCGGGAAGAATTATACAATTACGGACAGCCACTGTTCAATAGATTAAAAACTCAGTTCGGAATAACGCATTTCTATATTCATTCGCCTGATGGTACAAATGTTGTCAGGATGCATAAAAAAGCAGAGTTCGGAGATAAGATAACAAGAAAAACCCTTGAGAAATCAATGCAAACAAAGGAGTTCGGCACCGGACTGGAGCTGGGCAAGACAGCATTCGCCTTAAGGGTAGTGCATCCGTTTTATGACGGATCAAACCTGATCGGTTATGTTGAACTGGGAGAGGAAATCGACCATTTCCTGAAAGCAATGAAAAAGCAGACTGGCAGCGAGTTTGGCATCATTGTCAGGAAAGAATTTATAACACCTGATGTCTGGAAAGCTGGAAGAGAGGCGAAGGGACTGAGGAATAATTACGATGATCTTAAGAACTATGTAATGATCGAATCAACCTCTGAGGATATCAGTTCATTCGTAGCAGGCGCTGAAGATAGGCTGTCAAAAATAAACGATGATGGTGAGGTGTTTAACAAGTTCCAGAAAGACGCATCCACCTACATTACTGGAGGATTCCCCCTATACGATGCAGCCGGAAGCACTGTGGGAATAGTTGTTGTTGTAATGGATGTAACCTCCATTGTGAGCACAGAAAACGAAAACAGCAGGTTTGTTCTTGTCATTGCCCTGGTCTCCGTGATAGCTATAATCTTTGTAGCGATCATGCTTGTGAATAAGTATATACGCAAACCTCTGAACAACATAGTTGATGCATCTAACAAAGTTGCAGAAGGAGACCTGACAGCCAATGTTAAAACCGAATCCAGGGATGAAGTCGGACAGCTTTCTGCTGCTATCCAGACCATGACCGAGAACTTAAAGGGAGTAATCGGCAAGGTTCAGAGCTCCGCATTGAAGGTTGCTTCAACAGCCAGGGAACTTTCAGCCTCAAGCGGGCAGATGAGTGCTACCACAGAACAGGTATCCAGTACCTCACAGGACATTGCAAAGGGCGTAAGCCAGCAGGCTTCGAAGATATCAGAGATAAGCAGAGCTATGAGAGAAATGGCTGAAAGCGTACAGCAGGTCGCAGTTAATTCCCAGAAAGCGTCTGAGGGTGCACAGGACGCCAACAGGACAGCTCAGGAAGTCGGAAAAATGTCGGGCGAGGTTGCACAGAAGATGATCGAGATACAGTCAACTGTGGACAACTCAGCAGTTGTAATAAAGGAGCTCAACAGCAAATCACAGAAGATAGGTGAAATTATAAGCGTGATAACCAATATTGCTGACCAGACTAATCTTCTCGCGCTGAATGCTGCCATTGAAGCGGCCCGTGCTGGAGAGCACGGCAGGGGATTTGCCGTAGTCGCTGATGAAGTTAGAAAATTAGCCGAGGAATCAAGGACAGCAGCCAATCAGATCACTGCACTCATAAAAGAGGTACAGCAGGGAACAAAAAAGGCTGTTGATAGCATGGAAAAGGGAACGAAGACAGTCAATGAGGGCGCAAAGACAATAGATAACACTGTTTCTTCTATCAACCTCATTGTCAAAGCTTCAAACGAAGTTGCCAATATGGTTCAGGAGATTGCTACCACATCAGAAGAACAATCAGCATCCGTGGAGGAGGTCACAGCATCGGTTGAGGATGTGTCAGCCATCAGTCAGGAATCTGCTGCCAGCACTCAGGAAGCCTCAGCCGCCACAGAAGAACAGGCAGCATCAATGGAACAGCTTGTGAAGCTGGCGCAGGAGCTTGCACAGCTGGCAGAAGAATTGAAAGCCGAAGTCGCAAAATTCAACCTGGGAGTAGATATAACAGTAAAACCGGTAGATGAGCCTTTAAAAATTGAGCCATAAAGCTGAAATAGAGGATTATATGGCAGAGCTATCTCAGGAATCAAAAGCAATATCAAACGGCGAGCTCCAGCTTGTCGTCTTCAGCATTGGCAGCGAAGAGTTCGGCGTTGAAATAATGAACGTGCAGGAAATCATCCGCATGACAAATATCACTAGGATTCCACAGGCGCCAGATTATATCAGAGGTATAATCAATTTACGCGGAAGGATCATCGTGGTTATCAACCTGAATGTGGTGTTGGGCATGCAAAGTAAAGAGCAGGACGAAAACACCCGCATCATAGTGGTTAGCATAGGGGATACTGTAATGGGATTTGTGGTAGACTCTGTGAGCGAAGTTATCCGTCTTTCGCAAAAGAATGTTGAGCCTGCACCTGCTGTAATCGCTGATAAAGTGGGCACGGAATATGCCGTGGGAGTGGGTAAGCTTGATAACAGGCTACTGATACTTCTCAATCTTAGGAAAGTACTTGGCAACAGAGAACTGCACAGCATTAAGGGCATATCCGCAGAGGCTGAATGTTAGAAGAACTGCAGATAAGTTTCATTGTTATTGCTATCTCATTTGGAATTATTGGGTTATATTTTTACACCAAAGCATGGCATTTATGGAGACATATAGATAATGATACTCTGAGAGCTAAGGCATTTCTTACAAAGGAATTCCTGCATAGAAACTTTATAATCGCTCTGATTGTGGGTATTTTAGTGGCATTCCATACTGTTATGGAATTTAATGAATTCTTTGGATACCCATCAATCTTAAAAAATATAAAATCTATAAATAAAATTACTGGAGAGATTCAATGCCCGATATAATGGATAGGATAGATAAAATACTTGCTGATCTGAATAGAATCGGTGGGGTAGAGGCATGTATTGTTGTAAGTCGTGATGGGCTGTACATCCGGGGCATTTTGCAAAAAGAACAGTTTGCAGAGTCCATATCTGCAATGTCCGCTACAATGCTCGGGGCAGCAGAGACAGCTACCACAGAGCTTGGAAAAGGTATACCGAATAGAGTTATAGTGGAAACTGAACAGGGACGATTAATCGCGGTTGGCGCAGGACCAAAGGCACTGCTCATCGTCATTGTAACTTCAGATATTGGATTGGGTTTAATCCTTCTGGGACTGGAAAAAGCAGCAGAAGAGCTCAAAGAACTATTAATATGATAAAAAAGAGGCACAAGCAGCTGCAATCAGTACGACTTTAACAATTGTTAAAGCTCCCTCGGTTACAATAAGCCAAACAAAGCCATCTTTATAGAGTTCACGAATAACCAGAAGCAAGCCAGAAACTACTGTTACTGAAGGAAATACCCTGCGATATTTCCATATCTATAACCGCTCCGCCATACCATACACTGAAACCGATAAAGTGAAAAAACAGTAAAGCAATCTTGATTGGTTTGTCAAAAGGTATTGTCTTTTCACTTTTGATTTTACTTCAATCACTCTTGGTTCCTACCTGATATAACCTCCAATGATAAAAACCAGGTACAGAGCAACTAAAATCCCACCGGCCCAGCGCGGTATATTTTTAGCAAGCATAAAGAGCGAGATCGCAATAACTGTGACGAAACATAAAGGAAGATAGAACTCCAGGACGTCAGAACCAACTGCGATTGGATTTACCAGAGCGATAATCCCTGCATTAAACAGGAAAAAGGCAAGAATGGAACCGGCTACATTCCCAAAACTGATCTCAGGCCTTCCCTTTAACGCTGCCGGGAGCTCTCTTGCAAGCTCCTCTATACTTACCAGGAACGCAAGAACAGTCATTCCAAAAACCGTATCAGAAAGACCGAGGCTGGCAATGATAGTTTCAGAACCGGTTACCAGCATTTCACTTCCAATGAAGATAGCGGCAAGCGATAAAAGTAGAAGCCCGAAGGATTTCCACCTGCTTAAGTTTTCAGCTTCTTCCAGAGTTTCTGCGACTTCTCCAGTTGGTTTGATGTCAAGACCTTTTTTGCCCAATCTCAGGAGGAAGGCAATAGATAAAACAAATCCAATAAGTAAAATCGCGCCATCCCTTCTCGAAAGCTGACCGTCTAAACCCAGGATCCAGAAGATAAGTACCGACAGAATCGGCACGGCAAGGATCTGTCTTGGAACTTGCTCGAACCGCATAGGAACAACCATTGCCGTTATCCCAAATGCGAGAGCGATTGCAACCATAGTAGCTCCGATGATGGACCCCAGGGCAATACCTGCTATCCCCTCATAAGAGCCGACAGCGCCAACAGCAAGATTTTCAGGATCAAAACCGATAAAGATGACACTGATAAGGAAGGTAGAGATCCCGAAGCCTATGGATGCTCCAACAGCCCCCTTGACAAGCTTCTCTGCAAAGTAAATTACTAATCCAAGCCCGATAATAAATAGTATTATGGAAACGATCATGTTCATTTTTATAACCTCACTTCATCGTTTTTTATTTTCCCAAAACTTCCTCCACAAGTTCTTTAATTTTCATTTTTGACTTTTGAAGCATCTCCAGACCTTCTGGCGTGATCGAATAATATTTCCTCACTTTTCCGTTTACTACCTCTTTTCTGCTTTTCAGATAGCCCTGTCTTTCCAGCAGATGAAGAGCAGGATATAGGGTACCTGGACTAAGGGAATAGCCGTGCCTTTTTAATTCATCCAGGATCTCAACCCCGTAGATCTCTTCTTTGCCGGCATGATAGAGAATATGGACTTTAATAAATCCAAGGAAAAAATCTTTATCTATAATGATATCAAATACCGATATCGTAACATGATAGCAACGGGCTTAAAACTTTCGGTTACAACATATAGTGACCAGATAAGTATTTATTTTTTGACTTTGTTCTTAATCATTAGATAGGATAAGGCAGTACCGAAAAATGAGCAGAAGTTCTTCTTCCAAAAGTGATACCATGATCAAAACGTCTTTTAAGATAATTTGTTTTGTGAGCATTTTGCTGATTATTTTACCTGTAAGCTGGGCTGAAGAAGAGAAGCATGAGCAGGAGATAGACTGGAAAAATGTAACGGATATTAATGAGCAGGATATCACATGGGTCAGTACCCTCAATGAAACCATGAAATGGGGAGATAGGATCAATATAAAAGACCGGGCACTGGGAAACTTTACTATTGAACTAACAGACCTTATGAAAGATGCGACAAACAGCAGAATAATCGGCACTCTTATGACAGTGACAGGCGAAAATAAAAGAAGCCAGGTTATGATAGGCAGTAATGAATCGCAAATAGTAGCCTTCGAAGCGCCGCTCTATGATGATGAAATGAAAATAAGCGCAGGTATCGATGGAGGAAGAATATGGGGCAGGGAGCTTTTCGAACCCAATATATCAGTTCAGGTTTATCTAAGAGGGAAACCTGATATTAATATCTCCTATAATATTTATAACGAAGACCCCGCAAGTAACACCAATCTCAATGCTACTTTCGACCTGGAATCCAATAAATTATTCTACATCCAGGTCTCGATAGAGAATAAAGGCAATGCAACTCTTAATGATGCTCTATTGGATGTGAATCTTACCAATTTTACCATTCAAGAGCAGATAGCTGTTCAGAGAGAGGGTGTGAGCTTTAAATATATCGGTAGCTCCGTAGTCTATGATTTAAACGATTTGAGAGCTGGCGATAGAAGGATATTAAATCTCAGCGCAGTATCGCCTGTATCGCCTGTTAATAAAACCTTCATTATACCGATGAGATTGACAGGTGGCGATAATAAAAATATACATTATACCTTTCGAATAGAGAAACAATTAATCGTTAAACCATTTATCGATGTAAAAAAACAGGTAGCGCTTTATGTTAATTACTCGGGTGCTGACGTTCTCTATGTTAATGAATTGTTCAAAACCCTCCTGACTATGAAAAATCATGGAAATCAGGATGTTATGATCAATTTGACAGATTCTGTGCCCGATTCTTTTGAATATCAAACAAACGAGAATAAAAGCTTGAACTGGTCTGTTACTGTACCGGCTAAATCCTCCCAGACAATATCATATTCGATTAAACCAGTAAAATATAGAGAAACTGTATTAATTCCAAAGGCAACTGCAAGATTTGAATTAGAAGGCAAGATATACAGTGTGGAATCAAACGACATCGAAGTAAAAATAATAGGTTCGGATGTATCCATTACAAAAGATATAAAGATCGATCAGCAGAGCAATGGAATTATAAATGCAACGGTAATAGTGAATGCCAGTAATCTGGGAGACCAGCGTGTATCTCTCAAAATAATGGATATTCTTCCTGATAATGCGAGTTTGACCAACGGAACTACTTCTAAAGAAAATATATTCCTTGAGAAAAATGAATTATATAGTTACAGCTATGAAATTTCGATCCCGTCAGGAGAGGAGATAATCTTGCCTGCAGCAAAAGGGTACTATATAGATTTTAGAACATATCTCGAAAAAGACAGTAGCAGGAAGGAGGATATCTGGCGTAAAATAGAGTCAAATCAACCTGTTATAGGGCTAGGACAACCCACGCCTGCTGTAGCACCAGAAAATATAGGTCAGAAACAGGAGAATATCTCCCTTACCAACAATGAAAATATCACCCAGCCCACTCTTGCTGAAAAAGAGGAGCGTAAGACAAAACTTGCGATTATAAAAAATTTCATACTCAAGTATATCGGGTCAATCGTAGGTAAACCGGAGATAGAGGAATCCCAGGCTGCATCCCTGATTGGAATTCAGCCTGTTATCAAACGAATCGAAGAAATGCATTCTTCTTTCACATGGACTGTCGGCTGGGAGAGGCAAGAAGATGCCAGTGCCAGCAGCGGGGCATGGAAGGTATCAGGAACGCCGGGATCAAAGGTGGGAGTTTCCTTTACAGGAACAGGTGTAGCGCTGCTTTACGCCGCAGGACCGGAGGGAGGCACAGCAGGCATAGAGCTTGATGGGAAAGCATATCCTGATATCGACATGTACTCACCGATCCCTGAAAGTAAGATAAACATGACAATAGCCAGCGGCTTAGAAAATACTCAGCACACTTTATCGATCACAGTTTCAGGTAAAAAGAATCCGGCAGCATCCAATTCATTTGTAGTTATCGATGCCGTGGAAGTTATCCAGCCATAAAACAGGCACATGGTATTCCTATCCATATTCATTAATATTCTCTAACTTTATGTAGCGATAATCCACCATGCCCGGGGGTTATCACATGCGCTTCCCAAGGTCTTAATAGCTCTGGTCGGGATTGGCGCATTCGCTCTATTTTAAAAAGGGAATTACTAATGGAGTTGTACCGATAATAGTCTCACATATGTAACTTTTTATAATAATATTTAATGATTTTAAACAAGCAGCTATCGATTTATAAGCTTTTTTCTCTTTTGTAATTATTTGAGACTTTGATAAC
>Ga0074199_1000546_pt1 | contig 55444 bp, 54 predicted proteins | sample EPASupsiteSAE347_FD_64528 | JGI IMG/M metagenome (GOLD analysis project Ga0074199, IMG submission 64528) | Bioremediated contaminated groundwater from EPA Superfund site, New Mexico - Sample SAE3-47 | ecosystem: Environmental > Aquatic > Deep subsurface > Groundwater > Contaminated ... | reverse complement strand
GGTTTGGTTGTCCCTGACCGCGGCCTGTATATCCGGGCCATATTTCTGGAAATGGAAAGGATGTACAACCATGTAAGCGATATCGGCGGCATTGCCCTGGATGTGGGTTTCGGCGCTCCGGCTAACCTGGCGGCAATGATCAAGGAATCGTTGCAGCAATTGAACGGGAAACTCAGCTCCAGCAGATTCTTGAAAGGGGTAAATACCTGCGCCGGGGTATCGCAGAACCTGGACGGGGAGAAAACAGGCTTTTTGCGGAACGAGCTGGCTAAGATCACCGCGGATCTCAAGCTTTTGAACGATATGCTTTTTGAGAGCGCTTCTTTTATGGACAGGGTTGACGGTACAGGGATCTTGCGGAAAAATACCGCTTTTGACCTGGGGATAAGCGGTTTAGCTGCCAGGGCCTGCGGGATCAGCCTTGATCTGCGTAAAGATTTTTGCGGGGTATACCCGGGAGTAAAAGCGAAAGTAAGCCGGGAATACGGCGGGGATGTCCTATCCCGGCTTAAGTTACGGATCTTTGAATTTAATGAATCAGCGGATCTGATCAAGGGATATCTGGATAATCTTCCTCGCGGCAGTATCCGCAATGACCATATCCAGCATAAAACCGGGTTTGGCCTGGGTTATGCCGAGGCTTGGCGCGGCCCGGTATTGTATTGGGTTTGCCTGGATGAGCAAGCCAGGATAGAGCGTTGTAAAATAGTCGACCCTTCATTTCAAAACTGGCAGGGCCTGGCTTTCGGGGTGCTGGGAGATATTATCCCGGATTTTCCCGTCTGTAATAAAAGCTTTGACCTGTCTTATTCAGGGGCCGATCTGTGATCAAGGCCCGGTCTTGAAAAGCATTGGCGAAAGTAAGGTTATAAAAATGATAAACATAATAAAAACGAGATTTAAAAAAGGCATCGCGGCCCGGGATATAAAGGCCGGAATTCTTCCCGTCGGATCTGGATCCTGCGGAGCCGAGCTTAAGGAAATGATCATTAAAAAATTCGGCCGGTCTTTGCATATCAGGCAGGTGGATACCGGTTCCTGCGGTGCCTGCGTGTCGGAGATTGTCGCCTGTTCCAATCCTGTATATGATATACAGCGTTTTGGGATAAATTTCGTCGCTTCTCCGAGGCACGCGGATTGCCTTTTGGTCACCGGCCCTGTGCCCCGGAATATGGCGAAAGCGTTGAAGAGCGTTTACGATGCCATGCCTGAACCGAAATTCGTGATCACCCTGGGCGATTGCGCTCTGGACGGAGGCGTATTCAAGGATTCTTATTATGCCTCCGGCCCGGCCAGCGCCATTGTGCCTGTAGCCCTGCATATCCCCGGATGCCCGCCTGATCCGGAAACTATCATTAAATCACTGCTCGGATTCCTTTCGGTTCCTTCCTGAGAACAAAAAAACTTAACTTTTTTTATTTAAATGGTATAATGAAAAAAATCATATACCAACTATGAAGAAACTCCTGCCGGTCATAATCGTCTTTATATTATTTATCCTGGGCTCCGGAGCTTGCCGGGCTGAACAGGATAAACCTTTTGCTTTTACCGGCGTTGAATATCTTACCGGGTTCGGTTACAATCACCTGCGCCAGAGCCAGGGCATTTACAATTTAGCCCCCCTTTTCTTAAATTTTGATTTCGATATCAAACCGCTTGCCGATAAGCTTAATATTCATACCCCGGGGTTATTGCAATTTGTGGAAGAGCCATTCTTGAATTACGCCAGCCGCCCGAATAATAATATAGAGATCGGCAATAATATTGCTATTAAATTCGGACTGTTGCCGGAAACGTCGAAATTTCAGCCGTATATTAAAGCCGGAGCCGGAATAATCTATCTTACCCAACATATTTTAGGGCAGAGTACCGAGTTTAACTTTAACGAATACGCCGGTTTTGGCTGCCATTGTTTTATCAGCGAAAATACAGCCTTGACCGCGGAATACCGTTTTCGCCACGTTTCTAACGCCAGTATCGCTCATCCCAACAGCGGCATGAATACTCAATTCGCGCTTCTCGGCGTATCCTATCGTTTCTGAAACGGCCAGCATATCGCTACAAATTATTTATAATAACCTGTTAGATTTTCGTATTTTTTACGTCTGTTATAAGTGAGCACATGAGTTATAGAGCGTTGATCATTCGGGTAAGACGATATAACTCATAAGTGCGAACTTATTCCCCGTAATACAGCGAGTGTCGGGGAGCAGTGAGCACATGAGTTATAGAGCGTTGATCATTCGGGTAAGACGATATAACTCATAAGTGCGAACTTATTCCCCGTAATACAGCGAGTGTCGGGGAGCAGTGAGCACATGAGTTATAGAGCGTCGATCATTCGGGTAAGACGATATAACTCATAAGTGCGAACTTATTCCCCGTAATACAGCGAGTGTCGGGGAGCAGTGAGCACATGAGTTATAGAGCGTCAGTTATTAGATCAGGACGATATAACTCATAAGTGCGAACTTATTCCCGCTGACCCGAGAATGGTAATGGGGGCAAGTGAGGGCGGTTATCGCCCCAAGGAGGATAATTATAATGGACGTAACAAGGTCATCGAATGGCCCGGCTAATAATACGATCAGGGATTGGCCCGTCAATGAGCGCCCCCGCGAGAAGTTGTTCAGGCATGGGGAGCGCGCGTTGTCTGATTCTGAATTGTTGGCGATAGTCCTGCGCACAGGTTCCAAGGGGGAAAGCGCCATTGACCTGGCCCGCGGGATCATGGCGAAATTCAAGACTTTCCGCAACATGAGCCATACGGATATACGCGACTGGAAAGGGTTTAAGGGGCTGGGCCAGGCAAAGCTGGCCCAGATAAAAGCCTCTTTAGAGATCGGCAAGAGGATGGTTGAAGAAAAAGTAAAGGATAACCGGAATAAGATCCGTTCTTCCCGAGAGGTATTCGAGATCGTCATGCCCAGGCTGCGCGATCTTAAGAAGGAGGTCTTTAAGGTGGTGCTTTTGAATCCCCAGAACCGGATCATTGATATCGCGGACCTGGAGGAAGGGACCGTAGATCAGGCCTATCCCATAAAAAGGGAGATCTTTCATCAGGCGCTCCAGCGTTTTGCCGCGTCGATCATTTGTGTGCATAACCATCCTTCCGGGGAATGCCGGCCGAGCGAAGAAGATATCGCCTTTACCCGGGACCTGGTAAATTGCGGGAATACGCTGCAGGTCCAGGTCCTGGACCATTTGATCATAGGCAGCAGCGGGTATTTCAGCTTTAAGGACGAAAAACTGATCGATTGACCCGGGCCTGCCGCTTTTGCGGGGATTACCGGTTCTGCGGGAATGGTTTAATTTTTAACTTTGGGTTTTTATACCGCGGAAGTATAATAATTAAGACAAATAAATGAGGTGGTAAATGAATACGGTTATTTATTACTTTTCAGCTACCGGTAATTCACTGGCAGTAGCGCGGGATCTGGCGGATGAATTGGGCGGCGCAGGGATTGTCCCGATAACCAAGCGGCTAAATCCCGGCGTTGAAGAAGCTGATTCCGTTGGTGTTGTTTTTCCGGTGTATATGTTCGGCCTGCCGTTGATAGTAAGGGATTTTTTAAAGTCTCTTAAAGTAAAACCCGGAACGTATGTTTTCAGCGTGGCGACCTTAGGCGGTCTGCCGGGCCGGGCGCATACATTGACAAAGAATATCCTGAATAAACGGGGCATAGAACTGTCCGCCGGTTTTTCGGTGATGATGCCGGGAAATTATACCCCGTTGTATGAGGCTGTTTCTGCGGAAAAGCAGGAGGAGATGTTTAGTAACGAAAAGGTCAAAGTCAAAGAGATCGCCCGGCTGGTATTAAAGCGGGCCAGGGGTATAGTCGAAGAAAAACCCCGCTGGATAAACTTTCTGCTGTATATATTGTTGTATCGCGGCGGCTCCGCGCAGATAGCTAAATCAGCCGCGGGTTTCTGGATCACCGACGCCTGCACCAGGTGCGGTTTATGCGCCAAGGTTTGCCCGGTTAATAATATTGAAATGCGCGCCGGTCTGCCGGTTTGGCTTGGCCACTGCCAGCATTGTATGGCTTGTTTGCAATGGTGCCCGGTTGCGGCGATCCAGTATAGGAGATCCACTATGGGCAGGAAGCGCTACCATCACCCGGAGATAACAGCGGAAGATATCATGGGGCAGAGATAATATGGATGCGCGGATCGTTTATTCTACTGAGAAGGGAAAGATCTGCCCGGAGTGCGCCCAACCGTCCGGCGAATGCTTATGCCGCCGGCGGGATAAGACAGCTGTCCCCAAGACTGACGGGGTTATCCGGATCAGGTACGAAACCAAAGGCCGTAAAGGCAAAGGGGTGACCGTTGTTTCCGGCCTGCCTTTAGACCGGATCAGCCTCGAGGGGCTGGCCAGGGGCCTGAAGCAGCGTTTCGGCGCCGGCGGGTCAGTGTGCGGTCATACCATAGAATTGCAGGGCGATCATTGCGGTCAGGTAAAACAGGAACTGCAGAAGGCCGGATATAACGTGCGATAGGTTGCAGCCAGGATGCTTACGGTAAAAATAATGGAGAGTTATTCAAACTCGGGCTTAATTTAGGCTTGGGTTTTTTATTTTACAGCGGTATAATAAATAGCAGGATCACCCGGCAAATAAGGAGGTTGAAATGAAAAGAGCTGTTTTTTTGTCAGTCGTAATGGTCCTGTCCATTCTTTCATACGCTTACCCGCACAGCCCCTATGATATTAAAATAACCGCCAGCGCCCAAACCGTGAATATCAAGGTATACCATCCGGTATCCGATCCTTCTACGCATTACGTAAAGAAGGTAGTGATAAAAGTGAACGGCGAAGAGGCGAGGACGGATGAATTTACCTCACAGACAGGCGATTACCAGGACCTTTCGCGGGAGATCTCCGGACTTAAAAAAGGCGATCTGATCGCGGTCACCGCTTATTGCAGCCGTTATGGAGACCTTACCAAAGAAGCGAAAGTGGAATAAATCCTGATCGAGGTAGAAAGGATATTATGGACGCCGAAAACAGATTTTTCGCCAGGTTCCTTGTCGCGGGCACGATACTTGTGCAGATAAAACTGCAGGGGGCGGTCAAGACGGTCAAAGGCGAGCTGCTGGACCTGAGTTTTAAAGGCGGCGGGTTTTGCAGCAAAGAACAGCTTAAAAAAGAAGACAGCATTATATTCCTGCTTTTAAATAATGAACTGAGCGTGCGCCTGCGGGGCGAAGCCAAGATCGTTTCAGTACAAAAGATCCAGAAGGACGGCGCGGATCTTTTCAGGTACGGGATGGAATTCAGAAAGTTGGACAGCGAGAACTTACGGAATATAGTGCTTAATCTTCAGAAGGATATTAAGCGCGGTTTCGGCGGACCGGGAGTAAAATGAGCTTCATATCAGGCCGGACATATACCCGCCAGGAGATCCGCGATCTGGCGGGAGGCGGGTCTGTGCAGGATTATCTGCCTAACGAGAACGGCAAGATCCTTTGCGCGTGCCTCAGCCAGAAATACGGCCCGGATATTCCCCGGGTAGTCCTGGTAGGCCAGGGCCCGGGAGTGCAGCGGCAAGCGGAGATATTCTGGCAACAAAAGAGCGCGGTGCCGGTGTTTTTTAAAAAGGCGGCCAACCTCTGGGAATACGCCGGGAATTTCCGGCCGGTCAATTCCACAGATGACCCGGACAGTATAGCCGAATTTGCGGAATCATTCGGCCGGATGAATTTGACCAGGATAATTTTCCTGGAGGAAGAAAAATGAGCGAAAAGCGTTTCCGGGAAATAAAAGCGCACTTTGAAAAGGAAGCCGCGGCTTTCGACGGTCTTTTCTTCAAGGTAATGCCGCGCTATGAAGAAATGACGCAGGCAGTGGTGGACGCGCTGCCTTTTAATAAGTCCGCCAGGTTAAAGGTGATAGACCTGGGCTGCGGCACGGGTAATCTGGCTAAGAAAGTGATCGCCGCTTATCCCGGTTCGCGGGTTACCTGCCTGGATATGGCCGAAAATATGCTGGCTATGGCTAAGGCCAAACTGGCAGGGAACCGCCAGGCCAGGTTTTGGCTGGGAGATATCCGCGATTTTAATTATTCGGGAAAGTATGACGCAATCGTTTCTTCTATGGCCCTGCATCATATCGAAGGCAAAGAGAAGCCGGGGTTATACCGGAAGTTATACGCAGGGCTTAAGGACGGAGGGGTTTTCTTCAATATCGATATATTCCTCTCCCCTGATAAACATTTGCAGCAACTGTATATGGATAGATGGAAGATGTTCATGAAAACAAACGGATTGCCTGCAAAAAGGACCAATGAGATGCTCAGAAGGCACCAGCGTGAAGACCGCCCGATGGTCTTTACGGATGAGCTGGATATTTTGCGCAAGGCCGGATTCAAACGAGTGGATGCGGTCTTGAAAAATTACAATTTCGCGGTTTACGGCGGGATCAAATCCCGCGGTAAAAAGAACTGAAACTGTGATTATTTGAAGGGGGGCGTATGCCGGAGAACAGGTTGTTCACCCGTTTTATCGTGGAAGGAGAGGTCCTTATCCATTTTCACGGCCAGGGGGCAGAGCTGGTCAAGACCGAGCTGGTGGATATCAGCTTTAAAGGGGCTGGCGTGTATTCTTCCAAGATGATCGAATTGAATACGCCGGTGAAGTTCATCGTGAGCGGGAAATTATTCAAAAATACCATAAGAGGCGAAGGCAAGATAAAATATGTCCATCCCTGGAAACGCAACGGCCAGGATGTTTTCAGGATAGGAATAGAGTTCGTTGATGTGGACAGCGACCTGGTAATGGACAGGCTGAAGTTCCTGCGCGAGTCACTGCCTAAAAACCAGATGTATTAAAGGCAAAAATATTAGTTGACAAATAGCCGGATTGTGTTATACTTCTTCCTGTAGTAGATAAAGATTAGAAGTTGGGAAGCCGAAGCGGTTAACTAAGTCTAGCCTTTCGGCTTTTTTTGTTTCTTGCCATTGTTTGACCGCTGGAAATCGGAAGAGGTCAAGATGGACGCGATTTCTATCGGTGGTTTACTATAAATCTAGAGAAAAGGAGGTAACAGACAATGGCAATGGTAAAAGGAAAAGTAAAGTGGTTTTCTGACCAGAAGGGTTATGGTTTCATCACACCTGAATCCGGAAATGATGTATTCGTACATCACAGCGTGATCCAGGGCGAGGGATACAAATCTCTTGCTGAGGGCCAGGAAGTTGAGTTAGAAATAACTCAGGGACCCAAAGGTGAACAGGCTTCAAAGGTTGTGAAGTTATAATCTTCGCAATATCAGCGGCCCGATACTAACGTGTCGGGCCGCTTTTTTTTACGAAGGGCCTCTGACGAGAGTTAACATCTTGATTGTGGCGCCTTGTTTTAAGTAGTATAATAATACCTGTTACTAAAGGGGTGGCAGGTATGATCAGCGGATGCCTTAAGGATTATGAAGCAACTTTCTAAAACAGGAAGTTGCTTTTTTATTTACAGCCGGCACATTCTGAATTTGTTCAATGCGTTACGGTAAAATAATAGCGGTTATTTCTATCTTCCTGCCGTTGATATTGGGAGCAGAGATGAAAGATCCTGATAAAAAGGTGCCGATATTTAACGCGCGAACCGGCAAAGTAGAGCGGCTTGACAAGGTTTATAAAAGCGGAGCCGAGTGGCAAAAGCTGCTTACCCCCGAGCAATACCGGATAACCAGGCTGAAAGGCACGGAAGCGCCTGTTACCGGTAAATGCGACCTCCCGAAGAAAAAAGGAGTTTACCAATGCGTCTGCTGCGCGACGGACCTTTTTAGCGCTGAAAATAAGTTTGATTCCAAAACAGGCTGGCCGAGTTTCTGGCAGCCCGTCTCGGATTTGAATATAAGGGTTGTTGACGATAACAGCCTGGGAATGCGCCGGGTTGAAGTCCTCTGCAGCCGTTGCGCTGCCCATCTCGGCCACGTATTTGACGATGGGCCGTTGCCTTCCGGGAAACGTTACTGCATTAATTCCATAGCCTTGAAATTTACCCAGAATAGATCTCCGGAATTGCAAAAGGCGACTTTTGCCGCCGGTTGTTTTTGGGGCGTAGAGGAAGCTTTCCGTTCTCTTAAGGGGGTGGTATCCACCCGGGCCGGTTATACCGGCGGAACTTTTAAAGATCCCACTTACCAGGATGTTTGTTCGGATAAGACCGGCCATGCCGAAGCGGTAGAGGTTATCTTTGACCCGGAGGAGATCTCCTATCAAAAGCTTTTAGATGTATTCTGGGATAGCCATGATCCCACTACTTTAAATCGTCAGGGCCCGGATCAAGGGAGCCAGTACCGTTCTGTAATATTCTATCATAATAAAGAACAGGAACGGCTTGCCCGCGATTCAAAAGAAAAATTGGATAGATCCGGCAGGTTTAAGTCAGCGATCGTTACCGGGATAGTCAAAGCCGGAGAATTCTGGCCGGCTGAGGAATACCATCAGCAGTATCTCAGGAAACGCGGCGCCGCAAACTGCGCGATCGGACCATTGCCCCCAAAAGGCAAATTATGAGAAAGAATACACCCTGTAAAGAAATGTTAAGAAGCGCTTTTCTCGCCGGCTTAATGGCTGCGGTATTGATTGTAAGTTCAACCACCCGGGTAATCGCGCAGTCCGGTAAAAAAAACGAGGGGACTGTGAACCCCGCAAAATACATAGTCCTGGCCTGGAATACCCTGGGCATGCATTGCTACGGCAAGGATTACCAGGACCTGGCGATCCTGCCGCCGTATAATGTGTTGTGGGCTCAGGTGATCAAAGTGGCTGAGCCTCCGGAAATAGCCGTTGAAGGGATCATTGTAGAATATAGTTTTAAAGAAAACACCTATTCGGCGGGTAAACCGGATATGCCGGATAAGACGAATTTCTGGAAATACGTAAAACAACTTTTTAATAAAGACATAAAGCCCGATATGGGGCTGGCAGGCAAGGGGTTATCCGGCGAGATGGACCTTGACGGAGATCGCTTTATCGCCGCAGGGATACCTCTTACCGAATATAATGACAGCGACGTAAACGGCAAGGGGCGCGAATCCTGGATAACTCACCATTATCAGCTGGCCACTATTGTGGTAAAAGATATATTGACCGGACGGGAGCTTTGCCGGACAACCGCTGTCGCCCCGGTTTCTAATGAATTAAACTGCGCTAAATGCCACAGCGATGAAGGCATAGCGACGCGGTCTTCCGGCATTACTCCTACGGGCAGGGCAGGTTCCAATATATTGAGCACGCACGATAAATTAAATCCGGCGAAATATACCCCGGCGTTAATGGATAAAAGGCCGGTGCTTTGCGCTGAGTGCCATTCTTCCAATGCCCTGGGAGCAAAAGGCAAGGAAGGGGTTCCCAGTCTCTCCAATGCCATGCACGAAAAGCATAAAGATGTCCCCGGGATCACCCCGGATACCCCCGGTTGTTACAGCTGTCACCCGGGCTCGAGAACGCAATGCCTTAGGGATACTATGGCTACGAATTATATGTTGAACTGCACTACCTGCCACGGGACTATGGATGAAGTCGCCAGGAATAAGGACCCCTGGATTGTTGAGCCGCGCTGCGATAATCCTTCCTGCCACGGGAGCGGTTACCGTTTGGATAAACCTTTATATAAGGATTCCAAGGCTACGGTCAAGATATATTGCGCAGGCTGCCATGACAGCCCGCACGCGATCGCGCCCAGCAGGGAAGAGGCTGATCAGATAAAATTCAAGGAGTTGCAGGGATATAACGGGACCCTGCGGGAATGCGCTGTTTGTCACGGCCAGATGCCGTCTAAACCATTCAAACATTAAGTAGAGGCTGATAAAAACCAAGGAGGCTGGATATGAAGATACTTATCGTGTTTTATTCGTTATACGGGCATGTTTATAAAATGGCTGAGGCGGTTGTCGAGGGGGCGAAAGAGATCGCCGGCGCGCAGGTGGACCTGCGCCAGGTACCCGAGACATTGCCGGACGATATCCTGAAGAAAATGGGGGCGGTAGAGGCTAAAAAGAAATTCAGCCATATCCCCGTATGTTCGGTGGATGAACTGGCTGCGGCTGACGCGGTGATATTCGGCACGCCGACCAGGTTCGGGAATATGTGCGGCCAGATGCGCCAGTTCATGGACGCCACCGGCGGCTTGTGGGCTAAAGGCGCTTTGGTCGGTAAAGTCGGAAGTGTCTTTGCCGGCACCGCCACCCAGCATGGCGGACAGGAATCCACTATTTTAAGTTTTCACACCACGCTCCTGCACCACGGCATGGTAGTTGTGGGCTTGCCGTATAGTTTCCAGGGGCAGGCGCGCATAGATGAGATCACCGGGGGTTCTCCATACGGGGCCTCGACCATTGCCGGCGGCAAGGGCGAGAGGATGCCCAGCGAGAACGAATTGGCGGCAGCGCGGTTCCAGGGCAAACATGTAGCAGGTATTGCGGCTAAATTAATAAGATAAGCGATACCCGCAAGCCTTGGAAGTAGATCGGGTTTCTTAACCTGTTAATTTCTATACGGTTGGGAGACCGGGTCTTATTTTTTTGCTTGACATGTTTTACATGCTATGGTATGCTTTTACATGTAAAGCATGTAAAACATACATTGAGCGGGAGAAGAAGATGAAAAAACTTCCACCGATACCCAAGGTGTACGGTACTGTAACGGTCGGCGAGCGCGGCCAGGTCTCCATTCCGGCAAAACTGCGCCAGGAATACGGCCTTGCCCCCGGCGACAAACTGCTGGTGATCGGCGGTAACGGAGGGCCTATAGGATTCGTCCCTGTCGCCGATTTTAAGGGTTTTCTGGAACAGCATGAGCGGCTTCTGGCCCAGATAAAGAAGAGCATACATGATTAAGATCAAAACAGTTGTTTTTATATCCCTGTTGTTCTTTGCCGCCTGCGGGCCATCTGCCCGGGCTGAAGAGGTATTGACCTGGGAAGACTGTATAAAGGAAGCGGCGCGCAACCATCCTGACCTGATATCTGCCGCAGAGGCGATAAAAGAGAATGAGGCCGCCAAGAAGATATCGGCCAGCGGAGAATATCCCCAGGTGGACGCGGGCATCAGCGGTTCCACGACCAAGACAGGCGGCAGGGGTTCGGTTGAAAGCTATTCCACTTCGGTGACCGGGACCCAGCTGGTTTTCGACGGCAAGAAAACGATCAACGATGTTAAAGCTGCGGGGGAGAACATCCAGGCGGCAAAATACAGTTTCCGTTACACATCTTCCGGAGTCCGCCAGGCGCTCAGGTCCGCGTTCGTCAACCTGCTTAAGGCCCAGGAGATGATCCGGATCACCAGGGAGATATATGAAATACGCCGGGGCAACCTGGAGTTGATAACCCTGCGTTACGAATCGGGTCTGGAGCATAAAGGCGCGCTGTTGACCGCCGAAGCGAACCTGGCGCAGGCGCAATACAATATTAATGCCGCTGTGTATGACCTTCAGGTCTGCCGCCGGAACCTGATCAAGGAACTAGGCAGGGATAAATGGGCGGAGTTGAAGGTCAACGCTGATTTTACCGTGAAGTCTACCGCCCTGGAGCAGGTTGACCTGGAGGCGCTGGCTGAAAGAAATCCCCAGGTCCTTAAGCTGGTCGCGCAAAAGAACGCCGCTGAATTCAATCTGCGTTCCGTTTACGGCAATTACGCCCCTTCTGTTTCGGTTAACGCCAGCGCCGGCAAGTCCGGGACGACATTCCTGCCGCAGACTACGGCAAAAAGCGCCGGGTTCTCTTTAAGCATGCCGATATTTGAGGGCGGGCTGAGGGCCGCGCAGGTGGCCCAGGCAGAGGCTTCGTTAAACCAGATCAAAGAGAATATCCGCAGCGCCCAGGATAGCGTCATCGCCACCCTGGAACAGTACCGCGCGTCTTTACTCGAGGCGATCGATAATGTGGAAGTGCAGAAAAAATCGCTGCTGGCCACGGAAGAGCGTTCAAAAATATCCGAGGCGCAGTATTCCATAGGGACAATTACATTCGATAGCTGGACTATCATTGAAGATAACCTTGTCAGCGCCAAAAGATCTTATTTAAACGCTCAGGCTGAGGCATTGCTGGCTGAAGCGAATTGGATCATGGCGAAAGGAGAGACGCTGGAATATGAATAATAAAAAGAAATTCTTCATATGGTTGATTCTTATCGCGGCGATCGCCGCAGGCGCAGTGATCTTTGCGCGGCCCAGGAATAGCGCGACCGAGGTGCTCAAGGAAATAAGCCCGCATACCGGCTCGATCCAGACCCTTGTATCCACTACCGGCGATGTCCTGCCTAAGAACCGCCTGGAGATAATCCCCCCGGTGGCCGGAAGGATCGAGAGCATCCTGGTTAAGGAAGGGGATAAGGTCAAGAAAGGCCAGACCCTGGGTTGGATGAGCTCCACGGAACGCGCCGCCTTGCTTGACGCGGCTCAGGGCCAGGGCGAGGACAAAATCAAATACTGGCAGGAGGTTTATAAACCTATTGCTTTGGTCGCGTCTATCGACGGGGAGATCATCGTCGCTACAGTCCAACCCGGCCAGACGGTTACTGTCTCCACAGCGGTACTGGTTATTTCGGATAAGCTTATAGTCAGGGCTGAGGTGGATGAAACGGATATCGGCAAGATCAAAGTCGGCCAGCAGGCCATAATCAGCCTGGACGCTTATCAGGACACTAAGATCAAAGGCGTAGTGGATCATATTTATTATGAATCGTCGATAGTGAATAACGTGACCATTTACAAGGTGGACATCCTCCCTGACGATATCCCGGTATTTTTCCGTTCCGGGATGAGCGCCAACGTGGACTTTATCGTAGAAGACAGGCAGAACGCCTTGCTTATCCCTGAAGAAGCTGTGACTACCGAGAATAACCAGAGTTATGTATTGATGCGCGGCTCAGACGGCAAAGAACTGGTGATGAATCCGGTTACCCTGGGGATGACCCAGGATAAGAACGTGGAGATCCTTTCGGGGCTGACCGTTAACGATACCGTGATCGTCAAATCCAAAAAATTCGAGTTGCTTACATCATCGACTCTGGGCAAGAATCCATTCATGCCCAGCATGAAGAAAACCACGAAGACTAATGCCAACGGCAAAAAACAAAGCGGGAACTCAAGCCCGCCGATGTAAGATTTACCGCGAAAATGATCGAGATAAAAGATATAAATAAGACCTATATCATGGGCAATGTGGCTGTCAAGGCCCTGGACGGGGTAACCCTTAAGATCGAAGACGGCGAATTTGTGGCGATCATGGGCGCTTCCGGTTCAGGCAAGTCCACGCTTATGCATATTCTGGGCCTTTTGGACCGGCCGGACAGCGGCGCTTATTATCTCCAGGGCAAGGAGGTCACCCAGCTTTCGGATAAAGACCTGGCAGTGGTCCGCAACGGACTGGTCGGTTTTGTCTTCCAGCAATTCCATCTCCTGCCCAGGATGAGCGCTTTGGAGAACGCAGAGCTTCCGCTCATCTATGCCGGCAAGAGGAATATGCAGGATAAGGTCAGGAAGGAGCTCACCAATGTCGGGCTGGCTGAACGTATGGCCCACAGCCCGAATGAATTATCCGGCGGCCAGCAGCAGCGGGTGGCTATCGCCCGTGCGCTGGTCAATGATCCGGTGATCCTTTTTGCCGACGAGCCTACCGGTAACCTGGATTCCAAGAGCAAATCCGAGATCATAAATATCATCAAGGGGCTTAACGCCAAGGGCAAAACCGTGGTCCTGGTTACCCATGAGCCGGAGATCGCCCAAGAGGCTAAGCGCATTATCCATATGCGCGACGGCAAGATCATCTCGGATGAGCGTATTGTTAAAAACGACGGCTCTTCTGCGCCGGATCCCGCCAGAGGGGTTGATGAGGTCCTGGCCCAGCAGCGCAAGGCTTTAGGTAAGATGAAATTCCTGGATTACGCCCATCAGGCGGTCGTGGCCATGATCTCCCACAAGCTTCGGTCCGTATTATCCATCTTAGGCATTCTTATCGGCGTGGCCGCGGTCATCGCCATGCTCGCTTTGGGAAGCGGGGCCAAGGCCTCGATCTCCCAGCAGATGGCATCGCTGGGCTCGAATCTTTTAATGATCCATCCGGCGCATGCCAAATCCGGGGCAGTTGCCTTGGAGGCGACCACTACCAGGTTCACCCTGGATGACGTGAATAGCATCCGAATGCTGCCCAACGTGAAAAGGGCTTACGGAACAGTGCAAAGCCGCGTCCAATTGGTCTACGCTGGAAAGAACACGAATACCCAGGTAGAAGGGGTGGATATCGACTATCCGGATATGCGCGCGGCAAATCCGACTATAGGCAGGTTCTTCACTGAAAGGGAAGTACGCGCGCGGGATAAGGTAGCTGTTCTGGGGACTACGGTAGTAACAAATCTTTTCGGTCAGGCAAATCCTGTTGGAGAGACCTTAAAGATAAACCAGATCAATTTCAAAGTGATTGGCATTTTGCCTACTAAGGGCGCAGGCGGTTTTCGCGATCAGGATGATACAGTGGTGATCCCGGTGACCACTGCCATGTACCGGGTCCTAGGCAAGGATTATGTGGATAGCATATATGTCGAGGCTCAGGCTACCGACAAGATAGATGCGGCCCAGGATGAGGTTTCCGCCGCGCTGTCCAAACAGCATCATATTACAGGAGATCCGGAGGATTCCTTCGATATCCGTAACATGTCGGATATCAAAAGCACTCTGGAATCGACCATGTCTACCTTGTCCATGCTGCTGGGTTGCATCGCCGCCATATCGCTTCTGGTCGGGGGTATCGGGATCATGAACATCATGCTTGTTTCGGTTACCGAGCGCACCCGGGAGATCGGCCTGCGCAAGGCTATAGGAGCGAATAACAAGGACATAATGATCCAGTTCCTGATCGAGTCGGTGCTGATGTCCTTTATAGGCGGGATCACCGGTGTCCTTTTAGGGATCGGCGCCTCAGCCGGGATGAAGATCTTCGCCGGCTGGGCGGTCCAGGTTTCTTTGTTCTCCGTGGTGATCTCTACGGTGTTCTCCCTGGTAGTCGGGGTGGTTTTTGGCCTGTGGCCGGCGCAAAAGGCGGCTCAGCTCAATCCTATCGAAGCGCTGCGTTATGAATAAATAACAGCTCAGGATCTTAAAAGATTTAAAAGCTGAAATATACCCAAGCCGTTTTTCGCTTGGGTTTTTTATTGAGCTGGATTATAATATGGGAAACAACCTTTTGAATATAACGGGGATCATATGAGAAAAAAACTGGATTTTGAGATAAAATTTTTTGAAGGGATACTGGAGAAAAAGCCGGATTTTATCGAGGCATTGATCGCACTGGCCGAGGATTACACCAAGAAAGGGCTGTATGATAAGGGGTTGCAACTGGATAAGAAACTGGCCTTGCTGCGGCCGGATGATGAAGTCGTCCGTTATAACCTGGCCTGCGATTATTCGCTTTTAAAAGAGACCGAGCTTTGCCTGGAAGCGCTGGAAAAGGCCATTGAACTTGGTTACGACGATTTCCGGTATATGCTTAAAGACCCGGACCTGGAATATGTACGCAAGGACGAAAGGTATGTTAGTCTGCTGGCCAAACGGATATTAAGACCATCCGGGCTTTTGAGAAAGGGCCGCCGGAAAGAGGGTAAAAAGTGCGCGGATTGATCGAACGGTTCTTCAAGTTAAAAAGCTTGAACAGCGATATCCATACTGAGGTCATCGCCGGGGTGACCACATTTATGACCATGGCTTATATTATCTTTGTAAACCCGTCGATGATCGCCCAGACCGGCATGGATTTCGGGGCTGCGACCATGGCTACCTGTTTATCCGCGGCAGCGGCTACGATCATGATGGGGTTATACGCGAATTATCCCATTGCCCTGGCCGCGGGGATGGGTGAGAACGCCTTCTTCACTTATACCGTTTGCCTGACAATGGGTATTTCCTGGCAGGTGGGTTTGGGTTGTGTTTTTATCGAGGGGGTTATTTTCATCCTGCTGACATTGTTCAAGTGCAGGCAGGCTATATTAGACAGTATCCCGGCTTCCCTGCGGTATTCGGTCGCCTGCGGCATAGGCATGCTTATCGCTTTTGTGGGATTGGTTGACGGGGGTTTCATAGTCGGCCATCCGGCTACCCTGGTCACGCTGGGAAATTTAACAAGCCTTTCTTCCCTTTTGGTAGTTTTCGGGCTGGTGGTGACCGGGGTGATGCTGGCCAAGCGGATAAAAGGGGCGATGCTCTGGGGGATATTGATCAATGCCGTGACCGGGTCTTTGCTCGGGCTGGTAAAATACCAGGGGATCGTCTCCTGGCCGCCTTCCATTCAGCCGACTTTCATGAAGATGGACCTCGTTGGCGCGTTCAACCTGGGTTTGCTTTCGGTTGTTTTTATCTTTTTATTCATGGATATCTTTGATACAGTGGGGACGCTTGCCGGTGTAGCCGACCTGGGAGGGTTTATGAAAGACGGCAAGATGCCCCGGGCAGGCAGGGCACTGCTTTCCGACGCCGTAGGCACCTGCGTGGGCGCTGCCTGCGGGACCCCGACAGTTACCAGTTATATTGAAAGCGCTTCCGGCATAGCTTCCGGAGGAAGGTCCGGCCTGGCCTCGGTGGTTACCGGATCATTATTCCTGATGGCGGTATTCTTTTATCCCTTGATCAAAATGGTCGGAGGAGGGTTTGTCGACGCCGCCGGGCGGACATTGCATCCGGTGACTGCCCCGGCATTGATCATTGTGGGCAGCATGATGCTGCGTCCGGTGGTCAGGATAGATTGGAAGGATTATACGGAATCGATCCCCGCATTTTTAGTGATAATTCTGATGCCTTTGACCTTCAGCATAGCTTCTGGCCTGGCCATCGGTTTCATAAGTTTCAGCGCGCTTAAATTGCTCAGCGGCCGCGGAAAAGAAGTCCCCTGGCTGGTATATCTGCTGGCGCTGTTGTTCGTCCTGCGGTTCGTCTATCTTCAGGCGAGGTAATTATATGGATAAGCCCCGCTATATCGTCCATATAGATATGGACGCGTTCTTCGCTTCGGTGGAGCAGAGGGATAACCCGCAATACCGCTTAAAACCGGTGATCGTCGGCGCTGACCCGCAATCCGGCAAAGGCAGAGGCGTGGTTTCCACCTGTTCTTATGAAGCCCGGAAATTCGGGGTGCATTCGGCTATGCCGATATCTACCGCATACAGGCTGTGCCCCCAGGCGGTCTATCTTCGCACGGATATGGAAAAATATTCCCGGGTCTCGGACGAGATATTCGCCGTAATCTATGATTTTACCCCGGTCATCCAACGGGTAAGTATTGATGAGGCGTTCCTGGATATCAGCGATTCTTATAAACTTTTCGGCACGGCTTATGAGGCGTGCCGGTTGATGAAATCCCGGATAAATAAAGAGACCGGGTTGACCGCGTCCGTGGGTTTGGCGCCTACAAAGATGGCTGCCAAGATCGCCTCGGATCTTAAGAAACCGGATGGCATGGTGGAGGTGACTGAAGAGGGCATGATGGAATTCCTGCGTCCTCTGGATGTCGGCAGGATCTCCGGGGTGGGCGAAAAGGCGAAAGCCCTGTTGAACCAGATAGGGGTAAGGACTATCGGCGATCTCGCCGACAAGGATATCAGGGACCTGGCGGCGGTATTCGGCAAGAACGGCCTGTGGTTCTGGAGGATCGCCCGGGGTATCGATGAGGACGAGGTCGCGGCCGAAAGCCGGACCAGATCGATAAGCAATGAAATTACTTTTGAGCGCGATACCCAGGATGAAGGTATGATCAAAAGCCGGCTTTCCGGGCTTTCGGAAGAGGTCAGCGCAAGGATGCGCAGCGAAGGTTTTAAATGCCGGACTATCACCTTGAAGATCAGGCTGGAGGGTTTTCAGACCTTTACCAGGTCGATCACTATAGCCGAGCCGTCTAACTTCACCGATATTATGTCCCGGAATATCAAAAAGCTTTATGACGATTTCCAGGTCAAGGATAAAAAAGTGCGTCTGGTCGGTGTAAAGGCATCCAATCTTGTCCCCGCGGATGAACAGACCAGCCTGTTCAAGGATAAAACGGACGCGCGCAAAGAAAAGGTAGAGAGCGTTGTGGATAAGATCAGGAGCAAGTTCGGGGATAGTTCGATCTGCAGGGCAGCGAGCAAGGGTTAATTTGCACCCAACCTAAATGGATAGGTTGGTGTTGTGACAATAACTGGCACCCGGCGCAAATTGGCACCCGGCTTTATTTGAATCAGCCGGTGTGCGCTATGTAGCGCAGAATATGAGCCGGTGTCCCCCTTGTGGGGGAGGAGGGTTGTTATGAAGATAGGCAGTTTGGAGGTGAAGGTTTTCAAAATAAAGAACCGTAAAGGATACGCCGCGATCTGTTGCGATAACCTTACCGAAGGCTCGACGATACAACAGGCTTATGATCGGATGGTCAAAGCTGTCCGCCGAACGGCTAAGAAAGTAAAGTAGAACGTCTGGATTTGGATATCCGGTCAAATAGGTGTGCTACACCCAACCCTATTGGATGGGTTGGTGTGCGCTTTCTGCGCACAGGCATATGACCGGATGGTCAAGGCTGTCCGCCGGACGGCTAAGAAATTAAAATAAAGCTATCCCCGGCCTTGTAATCCGGTAGCAATGTGTTATACTTAATTGCAACATAGAGAACACCCTGTGTTAAAGGCAAACTGGCAGTAATGCTGGGGCGCAAAGCGACAGTCCCGGAATTCGGGAGGCTGCGTTGCCAAAGAGGTGGTTGAAGCAGGAAGCAGAGACAGTGTTACGTAAGCGGAAGCAGAAACGAAAGTAGAAGCGGAAGCGGTAACAGAAGTCTCTTTGGCGGTGGCAGCTTTAGCAAAAAGCCCTGGCATAGGTTTGCCGGGGTTTTTGATTTTTTAGAGGTCGACTAAAACCACCTGCCACGGTAGGTTTAAGCTAAAAGACCGGTTCGTAAGAACCGGTTTTTTGTTTTCTATGCCGGTTTCGCGTGGTATAATCAGTGAAACAATAATAAAAACCTAAAAGCGAGGTATGTATGGAACGTTCAAGTAATCCGGTTCTAAAGAATGACATTTTCACTAAGGCAGGGACTGTCGATCCCGCGCAAGCTATGACTATCCAGGGAACAGTGAACAAGAGCCTGTTCCTGCTGGGATTGGTGCTTTTAACCGCGGTATGGAGCTGGGCTAATCCGGCTAAACTGTTTCCTTTGATGTGGCCTCTGTCTATTGGCGGGTTTGTTGTGGCCCTGGTCACTGTTTTTAAGAAAGAATGGTCTGCGGTAACCGCGCCTGTTTATGCAATGATCGAGGGCTTTATCCTGGGTGGGTTGTCAGTGATCATGGAAAAGGCGTATCCGGGGATCGTGATCCAGGCTGTGGGGCTTACCTTCGGCACGCTTTTCTGCCTGTTAATGGCTTATAAGTCCGGCCTGATCAAAGCCACAGAGAACTTCAAGCTGGGGGTGGTAGCCGCCACCGGGGCTGTCGCTTTAGTTTATATAGTGGATATGGTAATGGGTTTCTTCGGGCATCGTATCCCCATGATCCATGAAAGCGGGCTTATGGGGATAATCTTCAGCGCGGTCGTAGTGGTTATCGCTGCCCTGAACCTGGTCCTGGATTTCGATTTTATAGAAAAAGGCGCTCAGGCAAACGCCCCAAGGTATATGGAGTGGTACGGCGCCTTTGGATTGATGGTTACCTTGATCTGGCTTTACCTGGAAATACTCAGGCTTTTGGCAAAAACGCGCAGAAGATAAAGCCTGCCGTTTTAACGGGTTTTCACCCGTTTAATTTGTTTGACAAAAACGCTTTTTGACCTATAATAATTTCAGTGAACATATTGCCCGAAAACAGGGGTTTTTGACTGATATTCCCGCCAAGATCATCCTAAGAATAGATGCACAATATGTTTGGAGGAGTTGTATTTTTCGCAAGGTCTAAATAAACTTTATTTATTACTTACAAGTGAGGTGATGGCAATGAATACGGCATGCAAAAGGTTTTTTCTGTTGTCGGTTATCGCGTTATTATCGTTCACCCTTGCCGGCTGCGCTTCTGACCGCGAAGCCCGCAGAAAAGCGGAGATGGACGCCATGCAGAAGAAATTCGCCTGGTGGCCCACTGACGCCCAGCCTAAGCCGGTGAAAGACGAAAACCGCAGCGGTTATTGGTGGTGGCCGAGCAAGCCGGGCAGCGCAAAGCTTTGGGGAAACAGGGGTTATGTTTATCTGAACAAGATCATTTATGATTATAAATCCGAGGAGCTTCCTCCGGCAAAACCCCAGGAATTAAGGCCGTCACTTTTGGTCAAGAAGATACTCAAGAACGTCAAGGTGTATTTTGATTACGATAAATCCAGCCTCAGGCAGGATACGGTCCGCATACTGGAAGACGCGGTAAAGATCCTGGGAAAAAATCCCGAGGCCAACATACTTATAACCGGCAACTGCGATATCCGCGGCCCGGAGAATTACAATATCCGCTTGGGCCAGAAACGGGCCGCCAGCGTGAAGAATTTCATGCTGGATAACGGTATTCCCGAGGAACGCATCAAGATCATCAGCCGCGGAAAACTGGACGCGATCGCCCGGGTCACCGACCTGGTGGGTATGCAGAAAGACCGCAACGCCCAGTTCATGATCGCTGAGGTAGAAGAAGTAATGCTCCCGACACCGGAAAGCGCCATCAGAGGGCAGGAACCCGCGCTGACCATACCTGAAGGAGCGCAGCAGGTCGAGGAAGGCAAATATGTCCAGGAGACCGAAGAGACCGTTGAAGGCGAAGTCAAGGTCGATACTAAAGAATATACCGTTAAAAAAGGCGACTCGCTGTGGATAATCGCCCAGAAGGAATTGGGCAGCGGGCACCGTTGGAAATATCTTTACGAATTGAACAAAGACAAGATCAAGAATCCGAAGAAATTGCGGGTAGGCCAGACAATAGTCATACCGGTCGAATAAGTTTTATAGGGAGGACCGGCTGGCATAGTTCTAATGGAAGGAGCCAGCAGTGGCAGCGAGCGCTTGTGCGAACACGAAGTTATCTTCTTTGTTAAAAGAGAAATATATAAACCTGAGCCTGAAGGAAACTAACAAGACTAAACTTATCGGCGAGCTGCTCGATCTTATCGGCCAGTCCAAGGAGTTGAAGGATAAAAAAACCCTGCTTAACCTGATCCTGAAAAGGGAAAAGCTGGGTTCTACCGGCATAGGCAACGGCGTGGCTATACCGCACGCCAAGTCCGACAAGGTAAATAATTCGATAATAGGGTTCGCCAGGCATAGCCAGGGCGTGGATTTCGGGGCTCTGGACGGAGAAAAGACATATATCTTTTTCATCCTTGCTTCATCCGAAGCCAATGTGGGCGGGCATCTTAAGATCCTCGCGGATATCGCCCACCTGGTAAAAGATAAATTCATCGTGGAGCGCCTGAAGAACGCCAAAGATAAGAAGGAAGTCCTGAAGATAATAGCCACTTATGAAAAGTAGTTTAGCAGCCCGGTAGTTCATCCCCTTCCGTAATGATAAAAAAGATCATCATCCTTAATCTGTTTTCCCTGTGTATAGCTACCGGTTTATCCGCAGCTCCAGCCCCGGAAAAGCCTAAATTGGTCTTTTTCCATTCGATTACCTGCCATGCATGCGCCCAGGTAAGGGAGGAGACCATGCCCGGGATCAAGGAAAAATATAAAGACGCCCTGGACATAGAATACCGGGATATCGCGGATATCGAGAACTACAAATTATTACTGGGGCTGAAAAAACAATATAAGGTGACAGCGGAGTTGCGCGTTCCGGTAATATTCATTGCCGGAGAATTTTTAAGCGGCAAACAGGAGATAACCGGCGGGTTAGAGAGGCTTATTCTCCGGACGTTGGCCGGTTCTCCGTATAGCCCTGCGGCTAAACCTGAAGTGGACTTGGTAGGTTATTTCCTTAGTTTTACCCCTTGGGCCGTGGTTTCCGCAGGGCTTATAGACGGCATTAACCCCTGCGCGTTCACGGTGGTAGTTTTTTTCATATCATTCCTCGCTTTACAGGGGTATCGAAAACGGGAATTACTGGCGATCGGGTCATGTTTTATCCTGGCGGTATTCCTGACCTATCTGTTGCTGGGGCTGGGATTGTTCAGTTTTTTCTACAGCCTCAAGGGATTCTGGATAATAAGAAGAGGTGTTAATCTGGCGGTGGGCGGATTAAGCCTTTGCCTGGCGGTGATGGCGCTGTGGGACTTTCTGGAGTATAAACGGACAGGCAATACCGAGGGGATGTCCTTACAGCTGCCGCAGGCGGTGAAAAACAGGATACACGCGGTCATAGGCATGCATTACCGCCAGCCCAAAGACGGCAACGGGCAGGTGCCGCAAAAAAACATCCTCAGGCTCATTCTTACAGCTTTGATCACCGGCTTCCTGGTTTCCATTTTAGAGGCCGTCTGTACCGGGCAGGTATATTTGCCCACGATAACCTTTGTTTTAAAATCCACGCCGATAAAATTGCAGGCGCTGGGATATTTACTGTTATACAACCTGATGTTCATCCTGCCGCTGGCAGCGGTATTCGCTTTCAGCATGATGGGGGTGACCTCGCAGGATTTCTCGCGGGTCCTGAAAAAGAATTTCCTGGCGGTTAAGGTATTGATGGCAGTTTTATTCTTCAGCCTTGGGGTGTTTCTTATCTGGAGGGGGTAGGATGAAAATATTTCTCGGCATATTATTCTTTTTATCCGTGTTGGCCGTATCTTACGTCCAAGCCGGTCCGTCAGGCGATGCCGCCGGCCAGGTTCAAGCCGCTGATCCGTATATCTGGGATTTCGGCGCGGTAAAGGCGGGAAAGCCGGTTGAACACGAATTCATTTTCACGAATAACTCGGAAAAACCTTTTAATATAACCGGCAGTTATACCTCTTGCGGCTGCACCGTGTCCAAGATCGCCAGGAAGAGCCTGGCGCCCGGCGAGAGCACGTCGATCGACGTGGAATTCAAGACTGCCGGCTACAACGGCGATGTCCAACAGTTCATTTACGTGAATACCGATGACCCTGCTAATCCGGCATATAAATTAACCATCAAGGCTCACGTGATAAAATAGGAAGGCTTATATGTTCGCGCTAAAATTAAAGATGGGTGTTTTGCTGGCTGTCTTATTCGGCATTGTTTACGCGATCGTAGTGATACTGGGGGCGTACGCCGGCATAACCAATTTCTATTTCTACCTGGTCTTTTCATTGGGCTTGATGTTTGTCCAATACATGATCGGCCCGATGCTGATCGAATGGACCATGCGGGTAAAATACATAAAACGCCAGGATAATCCCAAGCTTTTCCAAATGGTGGAAAGCCTGGCGATCAAAGCCGGGCTGCCTATGCCGCGGATCGGCATCGCCCAGATAGCCATACCCAATGCTTTTGCTTTTGGAAGAGGCGTTAAAGACGGCAGGATCTGCGTGACCCAGGGTATCCTCGGGCTTTTGGATGACGAGGAATTAAAGGCTGTCCTGGCCCATGAGATGAGCCATATCAAGAACCGGGATGTACTGACCATCACCATCTTATCGGTGATCCCGATGATCCTTTACCGGTTGGCCTGGAATTTCCTTTTCTACGGCCGCAGGCGCGGTTCGGACAGGAATAGCGGCAACACCGTGCTTATCGGGGTAGCCGCGTTTTTGTTCTATTTCATCACCAACCTTTTAGTATTGTACGCGTCGAGGATCCGGGAATATTTCGCCGACCGCGGGGCGATCCTTCTGGGATGCCGCCCGCAGGCCCTGGCTTCGGCGTTATATAAGCTGGTTTACGGCTCAGCCAGGATGGATAAAGAGGAATTAAAGGAGACCGAGGGCCTGAAAGCCTTTTTTGCCAATGACCCTTCCAGGGCCATGGATGAGATCCGCGAGCTTAAAGCCCTGGATAAAGATAGAAGCGGCACGATCGACTCCGCCGAGCTTCTGGCAGTGAGGACCAAAAAGATCAAGCTGGGCGCCGGCGACAGGATGCTGGAGATGTTAAGCACCCATCCCAATATGTTGAAAAGGATAAAGCAGCTGGCCACATATCAATAAGTTTTTAAAGAAAAGGACGACGATGAAAATCCTGGTTATCAATTCCGGAAGTTCTTCCATTAAATACCAGCTTTTTGAGATGCCGCAGGAAAAGGTCCTGGCTAAAGGCCTGCTTGAGAAGATCGGCGAAGAATCCTCCTGGTATTCCCAAAAAAGCGAGCGCGGCAGCTTTGAGATAAAGAACCATATCGCCGACCACGAAGAAGGCATACATTTCATTCTTAAGATGCTCAGCGACCCGCAGCAGGGGGTCATATCATCCGTTGACGAAATAACCGGGATAGGCCACCGCGTCCTGCATTGCGGCGAGGTCTATACTGAATCCGTAATAGCGGATGACCGGGTAGAGAAGGTCATCGAAGAATACATGGACCTTGGCCCGTTACACAATGCCCCCAACCTCATCGGGATCAAGGCCTGCAAAAAATCTCTGCCGCACGCGGTTGAGGTCGCTACCTTCGATACCGCTTTCCATCACAGCATCCCGGATTACGCCTACCGTTACGCCATACCTTCGGAGTTATACCGCAAATACAAGATCCGGCGTTACGGTTTCCACGGGACCTCGCACCGTTATGTCAGCCGCAAGCTGGCTTCGGTCATGAGCCTGGAGCCGGGAAAAGTGAATTCGATTATCTGTCATCTGGGTAACGGCTGCAGTATCTGCGCGGTGAAGAACGGCTGTTCCGTGGATACGAGCATGGGGCTGACCCCGCTTGAGGGTCTGGTGATGGGCACGCGCTCCGGCGATATCGACCCGGCAGTGCTTTTATATCTGGCCGGCAAAGGTTATTCTCCCGAGGCGCTGAACACCCTTTTGAATAAACAAAGCGGTTTGCTGGGTATTTCCGAGATAAGCAATGATATGCGCAATCTGATCGAAGCCCGGGAAAAAGGCGATAGCCGGGCGAAACTGGCGATAGATATTTTTTGTTACCGTTTGAAGAAGTATGTAGGGTCTTATCTGGCGGCCTTGGGAAATACCGACGCTATCGCTTTTACCGGAGGCATAGGCGAGAATAACGCGTTCATCCGGGCGGAAAGCGTTCGCGGCCTGGAAAACCTGGGTATAGAGATAGACCCGGAAAAGAACAAGGCCGCGGCTTCAGGAAAAGAGTCTTTGATCAGCAAAGACAGTTCCCGGGTAAAAGTATATGTTATCCCGACCAATGAAGAATTGCAGATAGCCCTGGACACCTTTGAGATCACCCGCGGTCATATAGGTTAGGAGCATCGCGAGCCGCCAACAGCTTTTTAAAAAATTATCTGGCAAAAGCCTTTTGTTTAAAATATAATAAATGCAAATTACCGTTTAACTGCCAGCCAAGAGGTCACGAATGTTCAAGATATTGGATAAATATACGTTAGGCCCGAAAATGCATTATGTCCTTATGGAAGCGCCCTTTATCGCCAGAAAGGCCCGCGCAGGACAGTTTGTCATTGTCCGGGTGACTGAAAAAGGCGAGCGCGTGCCGTTGACCATCGCTGATTTTGACAGGGATAAAGGGACTGTTACTTTAGTCTTTCAGGAAGCCGGCCAGACTACCACGCTTTTGGCGGGGATGCAAAAGGGCGATTTTCTTTTGGACCTTTTAGGGCCTCAGGGCAATCCTACTGAAATAGAGGACTTCGGACATGCCGTAGTTGTGGGCGGAGGCATAGGCGTCGCCCCGGTTTATCCCTTAGCCCGGGCTTTAAAGGAAAAAGGCAATAAAGTCACTTCCATAATCGGATACCGTTCCAAGGAGCATGTCTTCTGGGAGGATAAGATGAAAGCGGTATCGAATGACCTGCTCATCGCCACCAATGACGGCTCTTACGGCCGCAAAGGTTTTGTTACCGACCTGCTTAAAGAGGTAATGTCAGCCGGCAAGGTCGATATAGTATTTGCGATAGGCCCGCCGGTGATGATGCGGGCGGTAGTTGAGCTTACCCGGGGCAAGGTCAAGACGATCGTCAGCCTTAATTCCCTTATGGTCTGCGGTATGGGGATGTGCGGTGCGTGCCGGGTCAGCGTCGCCGATAAAACCCGGTTCACCTGCATGGACGGCCCGGATTTCGACGGACACCAGGTGGATTTTGATCTGTTGATGAAGAGGCTCGAGACTTATAAGGCAGAGGAATGCAGTTGCCAGTGCAAGAAATAGCCCGCGTGAACAGGCGGTAAACAACCAGTTTGCCCCGATTTCCCTCTGTGAAATCGGGATTTCGCCTGAAGGGGCAAATTTAAGAGCATCATGTATTTTAGCCCGGAAGGGCTTAGCATCGGAGAGAAAAATGGCGGTAGAGAAAAAAGCAGTGCCCATGCGCGAGCAGGAACCCGCGGACCGGATCAGGAATTTCAACGAGGTCCCTTTTGGTTATAATGAGGTAGAGGCGTTAAAAGAGGCGTCCCGCTGCATGCAATGCGCCAAAAGCCCTTGCGTCGCAGGATGCCCGGTCAACATCAATATACCTGTTTTCATCAAAGCGCTTAAAGAAAAAGATTTTCAGAAAGCGGTCGATATAATCCATGAAAATGATTCCCTGCCCTGCATTACCGGCAGGGTCTGCCCTCAGGAAGAGCAATGCCAGGATCTTTGCGTGATGAAGAAGATGGGCGATCCGATCTCCATCGGCAGGCTGGAACGTTTTCTGGCTGACTGGGACCTGAATAACCGCGATAAAAATAAAACGGTCAAGGCTGCCGTCTCCGCCGGTAAAAAGAAAGTGGCTGTGGTCGGCTCAGGCCCTGCCGGCCTTACCTGCGCCGCTGAACTGGCCAAGATGGGTTACAATGTCACGGTCTTTGAGGGCTATCATAAATTAGGCGGGGTGCTGGTTTACGGCATCCCGGAGTTCAGGCTGCCCAAGGCTATAGTGGAGAGCGAGATCAACCAGCTCAAGGAGTTAGGGGTGGTTTTTGCCACTAATATGCTTATCGGCAGGGCTTTGACCATCGAGGAATTGTTCAAAGAAGGATATTCCGCGGTATTCGTGGGTTCGGGCGCGGGCCTGCCCAATTTCATGGGCATACCCGGAGAGAACCTGAACGGCGTATATTCGGCTAACGAATTCCTCACCCGGGTCAACCTGATGAAGGCGTATAAATTCCCGGAATACCACACGCCGGTCAAAAAAGGCGTGAATGTGGCTGTGGTCGGCGGAGGCAACGTGGCCATGGACTCAGCCCGGACAGCCTTGCGGCTGGGGGCCAAACACGTTTACCTTATCTATCGCAGGTCGGAAAAAGAAATGCCGGCCAGGGAAGAAGAGGTCGTCCACGCCCGCGAAGAAGGGATAGATTTCCGGCTGTTGACCAATCCTCTGCGTTACATCGCGGATGAGAAGGGTTTTGTGAAACAGGTTGAATGCATAAAGATGGAGCTCGGCGAGCCGGACGCCTCCGGCAGAAGAAGCCCTGTAGCGGTCAAGGGGTCCGAATTCCTCATCGATATAGACGAGGCCATAGTGGCCATCGGCAACACCCCGAATCCGATCATCGCCAGGACCACTCCGGGATTGAACGTAGGCAGGCACGGCGAGATAAAGGCCGATGAACAGGGCCTGACCTCTATACCCGGCGTATTCGCCGGCGGTGACGCGGTCACCGGAGCGGCTACAGTGATCACTGCCATGGGCGCCGGCAGAAAAGGCGCGCAGGCCATCGACGCGTATATCAACTCGCGCAATAAATCATCATGATCTAAAAAAACTTATCCCGCAAAGCATCTCCTTATCAAGGAGGACCGTAAATGAAAAGCAGCCCTCGCAGCGTGGTGGATACCAGGATCATCGACCAGGTAATCGAGAAATGCCGGGGAACACCCGGAGAGCTTTTAGGGCTGCTCGAAGAGATACAAGGGCTGCATAAACAGAAATACCTCCCCACGGAAACACTCGAATATATATCCCGCAAGACTAATATCCCTTTATCCAGGATCTACAGCGTAGTGACGTTCTACGCCTTCTTCAACCTTAAACCCCAGGGCGATCATTCCATAATCATCTGCCGGGGCACAGCCTGTCATACCCGAAGGTCGAAAAACCTGCTGGAATACCTCAAAAAGATGCTGGGGTTGCGTGAGGATGAGGCCAGGCAGGGCGAGAAGATATTTTTGACCACCTCCGACAATAAATTCACTCTGAAGACTGTGGCCTGTTTCGGGCAGTGCGCCCTGGCCCCGGTGGTCGAGATCGACGGGACCATATACAGCCATATGACCGAGAACAAACTCAAGGATATAGTTAACCGCGTCGCCAGGGGCAAGCAGGCTGGAATGAAGGGAGGCTTGGCATGAAGATCACCGGCCTTGATGGGTTGGACCGCGTTAAAGACAACGGCCTTAAGAAATATCTCCCCGGGATAACCCGGGTGGCTGTGGGCCTGGGCACCTGCGGAATAGGCAATGCCGCGGATGAAGTGTTCAAGAGCTTAAGCCAGGCTTTTAAGAAAAGGAAATTGCCTGTCCTGCTTGTAAAGACCGGATGTTTCGGGTTTTGCGCGCAGGAGCCGCTGGTGAATATACATATTCCCGGAAAACCGCTGGTCATTTTGCATAAAGTTACTGTAAAGGATGTGCCGGGGATAGTCGATAGCGTAGCTAAAGGCATTATCCCGGAAAAACTCGCTTTATGCCGGATAGAGGAATGGGACCATTTGACCGGCCAGGTTGTTTTCGGTAAAGGCTTGCCGGGTATCCCTCTTTGGAATGAAGTGCCTTTTTTTAAATGGCAGAAAAAAATAGTGCTGCGGGACAGCGGCCTGATCAATCCTGAGGATATCGAGGAATACATCGGCGTAGGCGGATACAGCTCATTGCGCAAAGTCTTTTCCGGGATGTCTCCTGAGGCGGTCATTAACGAGGTGAAGAATTCCAAGCTGCGCGGAAGGGGCGGCGCGGGATTCCCCACCGGCAGGAAATGGGAATTGATGAAACAGGTCCAGGCGGATAAGAAATATATAATCTGCAACGCGGATGAAGGCGATCCGGGCGCTTATATGAACCGCAATGAAATAGAGTCTGACCCGCACATGCTCATTGAAGGGATGATCATCGGCGCGTACGCCATGGGAGCGGATGAAGGCGTTGTCTATATCCGGGCGGAATATCCGCTCGCGGTCCAGAGGCTCAAAGAAGCGATAACGCAGGCCAGGGAATACGGATTGTTGGGGAATAACCTGTTGGGTACGAATTTCAGTTTTGATCTGCGGGTGGTTGAAGGAGCCGGAGCTTTTGTCTGCGGAGAAGAAACCGCGTTGATCGCTTCGATCGAAGGCAAGCCCGGAAGGCCAAGGCCCCGGCCGCCTTTCCCGGCCCAGCGCGGGCTTTACGATAAGCCCACGACCATAAATAACGTCGAAACCTGGTGCAATATCCCGGTGATAATCGCTAAAGGCGGAGAGTGGTTTACCCGCACCGGAACAGCCAACAGCGCGGGGACAAAGGTCTTTTCTCTTGTCGGCAAGATCAAAAATACCGGATTGGTCGAGCTGGCCCTGGGCCAGCCGATAAAAGTCCTGGTTTATAATATCGGCTCAGGCACAGGGACCCGCAAAAAGGTCAAGGCAGTGCAGACCGGCGGCCCTTCGGGAGGCTGCATCCCGGTGGAGCTCTTCGACACTCCGGTGGATTATGAATCCCTGAACAGCCTGGGCGCGATAATGGGCTCAGGCGGCATGGTGGTCATGGACCAGGATAACTGCATGGTGGACGTGGCCCGGTATTTTACGGAGTTCACTACTTCGGAGTCCTGCGGAAAATGCACCCCCTGCCGGGAAGGGTTGTTCCAGGCATTAAGGATATTGCGCGATATCAGCGACGGCAAGTCCGATCCCGGGCAGATCGGGTATTTGCAGGAGCTCGGCGAAGGCATTAAAGATACCGCGCTTTGCGGCCTTGGACAGACCGGGCCCAATCCCATACTTACCACCTTGAAATATTTCCGCAAAGAATATGACCAGCATATCGAGGCCAAGCACTGCGACGCCGGGGTATGCCTGAACCTGTTCCTTTCACCCTGCGAGAACAGCTGCCCCCTGCATATGAATATACCGGGTTTTCTCGCCCTGCTTAAAGAAGATAAACTTAAAGAGGCGTTTGAGTCGATCTACCGGGATAATCCTTTTCCGTCATCCAGCGGGAGGATCTGCCATTTCCATTGCAAGATGCGCTGCCGCAGGGAAGATATCGATGAGCCTGTTTCCCAGGGCGAGGTCCACCGTTATGTGGCGGATAATGTTTATAAAGCCGGCAAGGAAAAAGGCGTGCTTAAAAAACTGGCCGAAGAAATCCTCGCGCCTACGCATAAAAAGATCGCGATCGTCGGCGCCGGACCTGCCGGGCTGACAGCCGCGTTCTATCTTATCCGCTTAGGGCATAAAGTTGCCCTGTTTGAGGCGAATGCCGAAGCGGGCGGGGTATTGCGTTACGGTATCCCGGAATACCGGCTGCCTAAGAAGGTCCTGGCTAAAGAAATAGGATTTATTAAGAAATTGGGAGTGGAATTCAAATTCGGTAAAAAAATAGATACTGAAGGATTGCGCAGGATAAGCAAGGTTTATGACGCGGTATTCATCGCTACCGGCGCGTATAAGAATATGTCCCTGGTGATCCCGGGCGAGAACCTTTCCGGGGTGGCCAGCGGCATAGCCTTCCTGGAGGCTGTATCCGAAAAGCATAAGCCGAATATCGGCAAGAATGTTCTGATCATCGGCGCGGGCAATGTCGCGGTTGACGCCGGCCGCACCGCGCACCGTTTCGGGGCAAAAGTGACTATCGTTTACCGCCGGGACAAGGATGATATGCCGGCTAATAAAGACGAACTCTTTGAGGCTGAGCGCGAAGGCATACATTTTGTTTTTTACGCCGCCCCGAAGGAGATATTGGGCGATGAAAAAGGCAATGTCCGGGCGCTTAAAGTGAGCAAGATGACCCCCGGGGATTTCGACGCTTCCGGAAGAAGAAAGCCGATGCCCACGGATGAATGTTATGAAATACCCTGCGATACGGTTTTGCTGGCTATAGGCGAGCGGGTTGACGCCCAGTTCCTCCAGGATTTCGGCATAGTTTTGAACCAGAACGGCGCGGTCCAGGTGAATCATTTTACCCTGCGCACCAGCATCGATAAGGTGTACGCCGGAGGCGACCTGGTAATGGGCCCGGCAACCGCGGTCGAGGCTATGGCTGACGGCAAGAATGCCGCCCGACAGATAGATAAGGCTTTGATGGGCGAGGATAGATTCGGCCGGTTATTCAAGAAATTCGATTATCCGATGCAGGTGCCGATGAATCCCGCGCTGGCGAAGAAGCAGACCGGGATAAAATTGAAGGTAAAAGAGCGGCATCTGAATTTCAAAGAGATATCGTCGGGGCTTTCCCAGAACCAGGCGCACTTGGAAACTCTGCGCTGTCTGCGCTGCGACGTTAAGACTGAATAAATTGGCGAAACTCCGTAAATCATCCGTTCATTAAGGAGAAAACCATGGTGAATATCAAGATCGACGGAAAAGACTGCCAGGTCCAGGAAGGGACAAATATCCTGAACGCTGCCCGGGCTAACGGGATAATGATCCCGGCGATATGCTATCTTGACGGCGTCAGTGAAGAAGCGGCTTGTTCGGTCTGCCTGGTCGAGGTAAAAGGGGCGAAAACGCTTTTGCGTTCCTGCGTCACCAAAGTCGCCGAAGGTATGGAGATATTTACCAACACCGAACGGGCGCGCAAGGCCAGGGTTTTGAATCTTGAACTGCTTCTGGCCAGCCATCCTAAAGACTGTTTTGTCTGCGACCGCAATCAGAGTTGCGAGCTGCGCAAGATCGCTTATGATATGGGGATCAGGAAGGTGCGTTTTCCGAAAGCGACCAAGCTGGAGATGGAGATCGATTCATCTTCGCCTTCGATCATCCGCGACCCGAATAAATGCATATTGTGCCGCAGGTGCATCGCGGTGTGCGCCAAGGTCCAGACCGTTAACGCCATTGATTCGATGAACCGGGGAAAGCTTACCAGGATATCCACTTTTATGGATAAAGGCCTGGGCAATGTCGATTGCGTGAATTGCGGGCAATGCCTTCTGGTCTGCCCCACAGGCGCGCTGGTAGAGAACAGCCAGATCGCCGGAGTCTGGAAAGATATTGCCGATCCGGGAAAATTCGTGGTTGTTGAGGCGGCTCCTGCGGTCAGGGCCAGCATCGGCGAAGAGTTCGGTTATCCCGCGGGCACGCTGGTTACCGGGAAGATGGCCGCGGCCTTGCGCAGATTGGGCTTTGACAAGGTATTTGATACGCAATTTTCCGCCGACCTGACCATAATGGAAGAGGGCAACGAATTGATCGAGCGGATCAGGAATAAAGGCGTGCTTCCTTTGATCACCTCATGCTCACCGGGCTGGATAAAATTCGCCGAGCACGATTATCCGAAAGTCCTGGAGCATATCTCGACCTGTAAATCGCCGCAGCAGATGTTCGGGGCGATAGCCAAGACTTATTACGCCGAGAAATTAGGCATAGACCCGAAAAACATATCTGTAGTTTCGATAATGCCCTGCACCGCCAAGAAATTCGAGGCGAAGCGGCCGGAGATGAACAGCGCCTTTCAGTATTGGAAAGACAAAAAGGGATGGAAGGACGAGGAGAGTTTCCCGGACGTGGACCATGTCCTGACTACCAGGGAAGCTGCCCGGATGATCAAAGAAGCGGGCATTGATTTTACTTCTCTGGCGGATGAGGATTTTGACGAGCCGTTAGGCGTATCTACCGGAGCCGCGGTTATTTTCGGGGCTACCGGCGGGGTAATGGAAGCCGCGTTAAGGACAGCGTATGAGGTGCTTACCGGGAAAACCCTGGAAAATCTGGATTTCGAAGCGGTGCGCGGCCTGCGAGGTATAAAAACCGCCGAGGTCGACATAAACGGAATGCCGTTAAAAGTCGCTGTGGCGAATTCCCTGGGCAATGCCCGGATATTATTGGACGAGGTCCAGGCCGGCAAGTCGCCATACGCGTTCATCGAGATAATGACCTGCCCGGGCGGCTGCCTGGGCGGCGGAGGACAGCCTATTCCCACGGACACCGCGATCCGCCAGAAAAGGAAAGAGGCCATTTATCAGGAAGATAAGAACAAGCCGGTGAGAAAATCCCATGAGAACCCTGCGGTCATGGCGCTATATAAAGATTTCCTGGGCAAGCCTTTAAGCGATAAGTCTCATCATTTATTGCATACGCATTACCATGAGAGGGTTGTTTGTTAGCCGCAGAGCCCGGCCCCGCCTTAGTTATTTTTTCGATTCGCGGTATCATTAATTTGTGATAGAATCAATGTTGATTGAAAAGCATTCACCGGCACTTATTATCCCGGGATCTTTAATCTTCAGGTAAATAAAATATGCAGTATCTCAGCGAACACCATATCCTGATATTCTTAGTCCAGATATTCATCCTTCTGGGCCTGGCCCGCGGCCTGGGCGAGGTATTTAACCGGCTGAAGCAGCCGGCGATAACCGCGGAGATACTGGTAGGTATTCTTCTGGGGCCTACCATCCTGGGCAGGTTTTTCCCGCAGCTGCACCAGGCGATATTCCCTCCTGACCTGATGCAGTTCAATATGTTCGAGACCGTGGCCTGGCTGGGGCTGTTGTTCTTCCTGCTGGAAACCGGGCTGAAAATGGATTTCTCCAGCGCATGGCGATACCGTTCAGAAGCTTTGACCATCGCTCTTACCGATATAATCGTGCCGATGACTATAGCCTTTACCGCCAGTTATCTTTTACCGGCGCGTTACCTGGTTGATCCCGGGCAAAGGGTTGTTTTTTCGCTTTTTATGGCCACGGTAATGACCATAAGCGCGATGCCGGTGACTATCCGGGTCCTTAACGACTTGAACCTTTCCAAGACCGACCTGGGTTTCTTGATCATGTCTGCTTTGGCGGTCAACGAGATCATTGGATGGCTTATATTCACTCTGATACTTAGTTTCATCTCCCGGGCGAACGTGGATATCGGCGGGGTTTTTCTGGTTTTTTTCGCGGCTATAGGGTTTATAATTTTCTGCATGACCATAGGCAAGAACCTGGTCAACCGGGTAATTTCCAGGATAAAAACGCTGAACATGTCCGAACCGGGAAGTTCATTGACCTTTATTTGCCTGCTCGGTTTTTTCTGCGGCGCGGTGTTCCAGAAGATCGGGATCAACGCCCTGCTGGGTTTTTTCATCGCCGGGGTAATGGCCGGAGAGGCCAGGTCGCTCTCGGTCAGGACCAGGCAGGTAATATCGCAGATGGTCTACGCTATTTTTGTCCCGCTTTTTTTCGTCAGCATCGGACTGAATGTCGATTTCTTCAAGAACTTCAATCTGTTCCTGGTGCTTTTCGTGACTGTTATAAGCGTAAGCGGAAAATTCCTGGGCGCATGGCTGGGGGTGAATTTCACCAGCCTTCCCCGGATGAACCGGCTTTCCATAGCCATAGCCCATACCCCCGGCGGCTCGACCGAGATCGTCATCGGCCTCCTTGCTTTGAATTATAACCTGATCAGCCCGGTCATGTTCGTGGCTATTGTCTGCGGGGCGATAATTTCCTCTATAATATTCGGCCCCTGGCTGAAATATTCGGTCACCCGCCGCAAAGAGATCAGCATACTGGAATTTTTCTCGCGCGAAGCGCTTATCCCGGAATTAAAGGCCGGGACCCGTGATAACGCTATAAATGAACTTTGCAGCCTGGCCGCCGAGCAGGAGAACGCGCCTCAGGCGGATACGCTTTATTCCGGGGTAATGGAACGCGAAAATTCGATGGGCACGGCGGTGGAGGATGGGATAGCTTTGCCTCACGGCCGTTTTCCGTCTCTCAGGAGGCCGCTGGTGGTTTTCGGCCGGTCGGTTACCGGGATCGACTGGGATTCCCCGGACGGCAAGCCCACGCATTTTGTTTTCCTGATATTGACCCCGGCCGGAGATGATGAATTCCAGATCCAGATATTAAGGCATATCGCCAAGACCATGATCGAGAAGGATACCCGGGAATCGATAATGCGCTGCGGCAATGCCCAGGAATTATGGGGGCTCCTGCAGAACGCGCTCACCGCAAAACGCATTGTCCGTAAAACTAAAAACCAAGGGGATAAATGATCGAACACCTGCTCGGCAATAACTTGACGGAACTGGTCCAGGGGTTGGGGGATCTGGGCGTTTTTCTGGCGATGTTCCTGGAATCCAGCGTTATACCTATACCCTCGGAAGTTATCATTATCGCCGCCGGCAGCTTTGGCGTGCCGCTGGTATCTATTGTTATATTCGGCGCGCTGGGCTCGACTTTAGGCGCGGTCGTGGGATATCTTCTGGGCAGGTACGCGGCTGTGCCGGTGATATTGAAGTTCGGGAAATTCATCCTGATCAAACCTCATCACATATATAAGGCTGAGGCCTTTGCCAAGAAATACGGGATCTGGAGCGTTTTGATCGGCAGGATACTGCCTGTCGTCCCGTTCAAAGTATTCTCCATAGCCGCGGGTATCACTAAACTTCCTTTGTGGCCGTTCGTGATCTGCACGCTTATCGGGGTATTGCCGAGGATCTATCTTTTGGCGCTTTTCGGCCTGACAATAGTCAAATACACCAAACCCGCGGTATTGGTCTTGGCGGCGGGGCTGCTACTATTCCTGGCTTTTAAGGCTACGCGGTTGATCTATAACGGCAAACAGGCAAAACCTTCGCGGTAACCAATTTCATATCGGAATTATGGCAATAGAACAGGGTAATATTTTCCGGCATCCGGCAGGCTCTAAGGATAAAGAGGTCTTCCAAACCATCCTCGAGAATGATTCTTTCAAGCTGGAAAGTATAATATCGAACGGCCAACGCACGGAGCAGGGCAAATGGCTGGATGAAGAGGATAACGAATGGGTGATCCTTTTAAGCGGTGGCGCCGGGATATTGTTCGGCCAGGGCAATTCTCTTCACGAACTCAAGCCGGGCGACCATCTTTATATCCCCGGGCATTGCCAACACAGGGTGGAATGGACTGCCCCGGGTGAGAAAACCGTATGGCTGGCTTTGCATTTTAAACCTTCGGGAAAACCCCGCGGCTGCGCTTTTCAGGAACCCGCGATGATCCAGGTGAAGATCACGCGCACCTCCAGGAGAAAGAAGACTATCGCCGCCAGGATGGATAACGGGGTTTTATGCGTTTTCTGCCCGGCCAACATTTCGCAGGACTTCCTGGAAAAGACCGTAGAAAAATTCAAGATAAAATTCCGCAAACAGGCTTTAAAAAAGCAATTGAACCGGGATAAGGACCTGCGAACTGTCGCGGCCGAGCTTAACCGGAAATATTTCCAGGGTAAATTAGTTGTTAATTCCATAGAATACGTCACCGACCAGAAGAGCAAATTCGGGTGCTGCAATTATCACAAGAAAACCATCCGCATCGCCCATTGCATCGCCGCGATGCCGGAATGGGTCAGGGATTATGTGGTAGTGCACGAGCTGGCGCATCTTCTGGTTCCCGATCACAGCAAGGCGTTCTGGGGCCTGGTGGCGAACTACAAACTGGCGGAAAGGGCTAAGGGGTATCTTTTAGCCAAAGGGATAGATCATCATGAAGAACCGGAATTTTAAGCGCGGGTATTTATTACCGGCAGAGTTTGCGGTTGTTCTCGGCCTGACCTTATCAAGCCTGGGATGCGTCGCTCCGAGGGAGCGCCTTTATTATTCCGCGCCGACTGTCATAAGCCAGACCTCCCGGCAGATGCAAACCCCGGGGTTCTGGATAAGCAGAAATCCTGATCCTGACCGGGTAATAATGGATCCCGGGCAGATCGAGCGGTTTAACAGCCGGATAAGCGAAGAACTGGGCCTGATCAGGGATATAGCCAGCCTGGGGGATTCTTATCCCGGTAAAAGATTGGCCGATGAATTCAATAAACAGATCAAAGGCTTTCAACGGCAAGGGCTTTATATGTTCAACGGTAAAAAAGCCGGCCGGGATTTCTATAAAACAGCCGAAGATCTGATGGCCTTGGCTGAGATAGAGCCGCAGATCAGGGTAAAATTCGGATTTATCTGCGCTTTCGCCAACCAGCGGCTTCTGCCTCTTGAGGACGGGCTCTACGCTAAAATAAAAGACCTGGATTTCGATGAATTGCAGAACAGCAGCCTGGATATCTCCACTCCGGTCGCGGTGCTGCACCAAAGCAGCGACGGAAAATGGCTCTATCTTTTGTCGCCGCTAAGCGACGGCTGGGTAAGGGCGGAGAATGTGGTTTTATGCGGCAGGCAGCAGCTAAAGGATCTTTTATCCAGCCGGCGTTTCAGCGTGGTCATCAGCGCCAAAGCCGATATTTTCCTGGATGAACAGCTTACCGATCATTACGATTGCCTGCGCATGGGCTCGCGGATAAAGGCCCAGGAGGATCCCGCGGATGGAATAGCCAGGGTGAGTATCCCTGCGAGGGACGGGGCCGGCGGTTTTATCGAGAAAACAGCGTACATGAAAAAAACGGACCTCAACCTCGGGTATCTTCCGTATACCCCGCGCAATATGATCGAACAGGCGTTCAAACAGCTTAACAGCCCTTATGGCTGGGGAGGGATGAATGGCGAAGCGGATTGCTCCCAGTTTGTTAAAGAGGTATTTGCCTGCTCAGGCATATATCTTCCGCGTAATTCCTCCAGCCAGGCCAGGATAGGCGCCTTGATCGCGGAGTTCAATAATAAGGAAGACTCGCGGTCAAAAAGAGGCGCCTTGGGAAAAGCCCGGGGCGGCATTACTATTTTAGGGCTTAAAGGCCATATCATGCTTTTTCTGGGCATGGTTGACGCCAGGCCTTACGCGATCCACAGCCTCTGGGCTTACCGGCAAAGATCCGGCGGCAAGGATACGGTCAGGCTGGTCAACCGGGTCGCGGTGACCGGCCTTGACCTCGGAGAGGGGTCGGCCAAAGGCTCTCTCTTGCAGAGGATAAATAACGTAAGGCAGATATCCGATTGAGCCTGTCCCTACCATTGTAAACCTAAAATAAATATATAGTTGACAGTAGCTTCCCGGCTGTTATAATTTGATCATGCCGGAGCGAATAAGGATTTTTATATTAACCGCGGTATCCGTCAGCTGCGCCTGTTCTTTTTGTTTCGGCCAGGAGGATCCTCTCAGCCTTGAGCCGATAGTCGTGGCCAGGAGCAATACCCGTTTTTTAAAGGCATATCCGGTAAGTTTTGATGAAAACAGCGGCATATCCGAAGATCCCCCGTTCAAATCCCTCGCCCGCGTTCCCCTGGACCTGCAAAGCCGTAATCTTTCCGGAGATATCCAGACAGACCTGTCTTTGCGCGGATCAGGCTCTCAAGGCGTCCTGGTCGCCATCGCCAACCAGAGGATCAACGACCCGCAGACCAGCCATTATAATTGCGATATACCTCTGACAGCTGAAGATATCGAAAGGATCGAGGTCATTCCCGGGGCAGCTTCTTCGGTATTTGGGCCGGACGCCGTAGGAGGGGTGGTGAATATCGTCCCTAAAAGGCCGGCCGTTAAAAAGGCGGTCATTGAAACGCGGGCCGGTTCTCACGGGACATTTTACGAATTGTTCAGCGTCAGCGATAAAACAGAGGATCTGGGGCTGCGATTTTCCCAGGAGAACCATGTTTCCGCCGGGTTCCGCGAAGACACGGATTTCAGAAAATCCACTACAACCGTAAGTTCTTCTTTTGACGCCCCGGACCTGCAGGCGGATATTAACCTGGGATACCAGGATAAGGAGTACGGGGCTTATGATTTCTATACCCCGGGTAAAGGTTATCCTTCCAAGGAGCATACCCGGACCTGCCTGCTGGATTCCCGATTAGACTGGCAAACAGAGGAATTAAAGATAAAACCCGGCTTCTTATGGCGCAGGCATTATGATAAATTCATCCTGGATAAGACCGGATATAAAAGCAAGTCGATAAACCATCATCGCAGCGATATATATACCCCGTCTGTTTATCTGCAGAGGGAAAGCGAATTCTTCGGGACCTTGGGCGCGGGATTGGAGTACGGCCAGGAGAGGATGCGTTCCAGCTCCCTGGGCAACCACCGGCGCGGGCATAAAAGCGCCTATATAGAAGATGAAAAAGAGCTTAATGACCTCTGGGCGATAGGGGGATCAGCCAGATTGGACGATTATGACGGGTCCGGCCGGGCGTATACCGGGTCTTTGAACAGCAGGTATAAGTTATCCGGAAAAGATTCCGTGTCTTTGGCTGTATCCCGCAATATCCGGCTGCCTTCTTTTACCGAACTTTATTACAGCGATACGACAACAACAGGCTATTCCGGCTTAAAAGAAGAAAGGTCGATCAATTACCAGGCAGGTTATGAGCGCAGGATAGAAAGGGGCTCCTGCGGCCTGGTCTTTTTTTTGAGAAAAGAAGACAATACAGTCGATTGGGTTAAAAGTGCGCCGGGCCAGGAAAAATGGCAAGCGGAGAATATCCCGGGCGTGGATGTTCCAGGCATAGAAAGTTACTTTAAGAAAGATATCAATACCGCGATCAGCCTGGATTCCAATTATACCTATATAAATAAGCCGGCGGATAAACACGGGTATATTTATAAATACGGCCGGAATTACGCCCGGCACCTGGCGAATGCGCTCTTTAACTTCAAATTCCCTTTCGCGGATTCATTTTTAGGGGTTACCTACAAGAAAAAGCCGGGCCGGGATGGCTGGGTTATAGCGAATGCCGGCATCAGCAGGCAGGTAAACAAGAATATTAAGGTATATCTGAAAGCGGAGAACCTGTTTAACAGCGAATATCAGGAGATAGAAGGGATCCCCCAGCCCGGGCGATGGGTAGAGGCGGGAATGCGTTTGGAATGGTGATCGCTGTGGGTTCTGTCGCGGCATGTTCTCCCGTGGACGCTTGTTTTGCCCCTGCGCGGCAAAACTGCGCTCGGGTCGGCTGCGTCGCTCTCCGCCTGCGGCGGAACCATGCCCGCTCCTTGCCTTTACGCCCCGTTCGAACATACCGCGCCAGTTCCGCAGCATTAATGTTTGATTCCATTGGCACCCCGCGTTAAAAGTTGGTATTAGGCGGTAAAATCGACAGTCGCTGCGAAAACGCAGGTTTATTCCAAATTTACCACTAAAGACGCATCCTTGCTTCGGTTGATTTTCAGATTCACGTAACACATTGATAATAAATGCATTTTGTTCCTGAATATAAGGCTTTTGGAGGCAGAAAAAGGCTTATAGAAAATAAAAGTTGACAAAAACGGGATTTGTGGTAATATTTATTCAGTAAATAAGGGAGTAGTTATCTGGGACCGCAAGGCGATAGAGAGTGACTCGCTGAGCGGTTTTTTTGTTACTGCCGTTATTTACTAAAAATATTAGAGGAAGGAGGACAGTGAATAATGGCAAAAGGTAAAGTAAAATGGTTTTCCAACCAAAAAGGTTATGGATTTATTACTCCTGAATCGGGTGCTGATGTATTTGTGCATCACAGCGCGATTAAGGGTGATGGCTATAAGACTTTAGATGAAGGACAGGAAGTTGAGTTTGACATCGAAAAAGGTCCTAAAGGCGAACAGGCTACAAACGTCGTAAAGTTATAACCAAAAGTTACAAAAGGCCCGGTTTCATAATGAGCCGGGCCTTGTTTTCTTAAAACAGACAGGAGCGACAAAATGCATACCGGAAAAATTAAAAAGCTGGTCCGCGACAGAGGTTTTGGTTTCATCAGCGACACAGACGGCAGGGAAGTTTTCTTTCATCAGAGCAGCCTGGTGGATGTACAGTTTGCTGCTTTGAATGAAGACCAGTTGGTTGATTTTGAGGTAGAAAAATCGCCGAAAGGCCCTCGCGCCATAAACGTCAAGCCTTCTACCGGTGAAGCGCCGGCGGCTTAAGTAACACGTAAACGCCTCGCTTTAAATAGTAGAAGAAGCATAATAATATATAGAAGTGATCCTGCGGTAAGGAGCTAGATTCTGTAGCCAAGGGTGAGAGACAAATCAGGCCTATCCTTGTTTTCGCAGGGATAGGCCTTGTTTTTGGATAGACCGGTGTTAATAGGGTAATTGACACCCGGCGTAATTGGTACCCGGCGTTATTTGAATACGCCGGTGTCCGCCCCGTGGCGGAGAATATGCGCCGGTGTCGCGTCTTTACGCGAGGGGGATACAAATGGAAAAACATCTGGGAGCAATAGTGATAATCGTGAAAAAAAGGCAGGATGCGGCTGCCGGGGTGAATGAACTGCTTTCGCAATTCGGCAATATAATCGTTTCCAGGATGGGGTTCCCGTATGAAAAACGGGCGGTCAGCGTTATCACTCTTATTGTGGACGGGACCACAGACGAGATCGGCGCTTTGACCGGCAAACTGGGGATGTTCAAGAATGTGACTGTTAAGACCACGCTGGCAAAAGTGTAAATAATCTATGATCGGGGAGTCCACAGCCGATAGCCTTAATGCAGGAACGGAAAAGGAACGAAAATGCACAATGCGTTAAAAGATTTTAAGAAAATGACCATTAAAGAGGAAGAGAACGCTAAGTATCTTAATGGGGGCAAGGATTTCATAGATGAGCCGGAGATAACCCGCCTGTTAAAGGTCCGCCGGGATATCGAGCCGGGCGAGGTCCGCGATATTATCCGTAAAGCCATGGATATTCAGAGCCTGGAACTGTCGGAGGCCGCGGCTTTGCTTAACGTTGAAGATAAAGGGCTTTGGGAAGAGATATTCCAGGCTGCCGCTGTGATCAAGCGCAAGGTTTATGACAACCGGGTGGTCACATTCGCCCCGCTTTATTGCTCCAGCCTTTGCCTGAATAACTGCGCTTATTGCGGATTCCGCGGGGAGAACCGGGTCATTGAGCGCAGGATATTGACCATCCCGGAAGTCCGCAAAGAGGCGGAAGTCCTCGCCGGAAAACTCGGCCATAAAAGGCTGGTCGTGGTTTTTGGCGAGCATCCTTCGTCCGGAGCCGATTATATCTGCGAGGTGATGCGCGAGATCTACAGCGTTAAAGTCAAAACCCGCCAAGGCTTCGGGGCTATCCGCCGGGTCAATGTCAACGCCGCGCCCATGAGCATAGCCGATTACAAAAAGATCAAGGAAGCCGGCATCGGGACTTTTCAGGTCTTTCAGGAAACGTATCATCTGGCTACGTATAACCAGGTGCATCCTTATTCGACTATAAAAGGAAATTATCTTTGGAGGCTTTATTCTTTGCACCGGGCTATGGAAGCGGGGATCGATGATGTGGCAATCGGCGCGCTTTTCGGTTTGTACGACTGGCGTTTCGAGGTTATGGGGCTGCTCGCCCACGCCCGCGACCTGGAAAAACATTTCGGTATCGGGCCGCACACCGTGTCTTTCCCCAGGCTTGAGCCCGCAGCGAACACCCCTTTCATAAAGAAAACAGATTACGCGGTAAAAGACGGGGATTTCAAGAAGCTGGTGGCGGTGTTGCGTCTGGCCATACCTTACGCCGGGATGATCGTTACCTGCCGGGAAACCCCGCAGATGATGGGCGAGGTCATATCCATGTGCACCCAGCGCGACGCTTCCTCCAAGGTCGGCATCGGCGCCTACAGCGAGCGCGGCGACGCCCAGGAGGAGAATATCCAGCAGTTCATTCTCGGGGACAGCCGCTGCCTGGATGAGGTGATCAGGGACCTGGCCAGCCGGGGTTATATCACTTCCTTTTGCACCGCGGGTTACCGCTGCGGACGGACCGGGGATAATATCATGTCCATGCTCAAGACCGGCAGGGAAGGCTGTTTATGCAAATTGAACGCTGTGCTCACTTTCCAGGAATGGCTGGATGATTTTGCCAGCGATGATACCAAAAAGATCGGCGAAGATCTGATCGACCGGGAGATCTCGGAGATAAAAGCCAGGGTCCCCGCGGATTTCTCCGCGGAAATGTTCCAGGCGTTCAGCGCGTACCTCAGCCGGATCAGGGCCGGGGAAAGAGACCTTTGTTTTTAAACCGGAGATAAAATGGAATACCGCATAGAAAAAGACCTGCTTGGGGAATTAAAGATACCGGAAAACGCTTATTGGGGTATACATACGCAAAGGGCTATGGCCAATTTCGCGGTCAGCGGCAAGAAAGTCAATCCGTCATTGCTGCGGGCATACGCGAAGGTGAAAAAGGCCTGTTGTCAGGCTAATCAGGAATTGGGGCTTTTGGAAGGCAAGAAGGCCAAGGCGATTATCCAGTCATGCGATGAGATCATCGAGGGTAAATTCGCCGACCAGTTCCCCGTGGACAGCCTGCAGGGCGGAGCAGGGACCTCGACCAATATGAACGTTAATGAGGTCATCGCCAACCGGTCCATAGAGATCTTGGGCGCAAAACTCGGGGATTATTCCATTGTCAATCCCCTGGGAGAGGTTAACCTTAATCAATCGACCAATGATACTTATCCTACGGCTTTGAAGATAGCCGCGATAACCGGTTTCCGGGATCTAAGCCAGGCAATAGCCGAACTGCAAGGCGCTTTTCAGAGGAAAGAAAAAGAATTCGCGAAAATAGTGAAGATCGGCAGGACCGAACTGCAGGACGCGGTGCCGATAACCCTGGGCCAGGAATTTTCCGCTTTCGCCGAGGCTATTGCCCGCGACCGTTGGAGGGCTTTTAAATGCGAGGAACGCCTGCGCCTGGTGAATATCGGCGGCACAGCAGTAGGCACAGGCATTACCGCGCCGCGCAGTTATATTTTTTTGGTAATTGAGACCTTACGAAATGTTACCGGTCTTGGTTTAAGCCGCGGCGAGACAGTATTGGACCAAACCGCAAACAGCGATTGTTTTGTGGAAGTTTCCGGGATACTTAAGGCCCATGCCAGTAATCTGATAAAGATCTGTAATGACCTGCGGCTTTTAAACCTGCTCCAGGAGATCGAATTGCCCGGATTACAGGCCGGTTCATCGATCATGCCCGGAAAGATCAATCCGGTCATCCTGGAAATGGTCATCCAGGTAGCGGTTAAGGTCATAGCCAATGACCTGATAATAACCGAATGCTGTTCCCGCTCAAGCCTTCAGATAAATGAATTCATGCCGCTTCTGGCTGACGCTATATTGGGATCATTGGATATCCTGATCGAGGCGAATAAGATATTCAGCGGCCATATATCAGGGATAAAGGCTAATGAAGAAAAATGCCGCGAGTATTTTGACCGCAGCCCGGCTATAATAACGGTGCTTATCCCGTATACCGGTTATGACAAAGCCGAAGCCCTGCTTAAGGAGTTTTTCGCATCAGGGGCAAAGGATCTGCGCGGGTTTTTGACTGAAAAGCTGGGCAAGGAATTGATCGAAAGGGTCTTTGACCCGTATAATCTTATTTCATTAGGATACCAGGCCAATGAAAAAAACCCCTAAATCGCTGAGATTGCATATAGGTATTTTCGGCAGGACCAATGTCGGAAAATCCAGTTTTCTGAACATGATCGCCGGCCAGGATGTGGCTATTACCTCGCCGGTGGCCGGGACAACCACTGATGTGGTGGAAAAACCGATGGAGCTTATGCCCATAGGCCCGGTAGTTTTTCTGGATACCGCGGGCCTGGATGACAGTTCTGTTTTAGCCGAGGCCAGGATGAAAAAGACGCGCAAGATCTTTGACCGCGCTGATGTGATCGTCCTGCTGACCGAGGCGGATAATTGGGGCAATTACGAGGAACAGGTGCTGGAAGAGGCCGCGAAACGCCAGACGCCGCTCATTACGGTCATAAATAAGACAGATCTGAAGACCCCGGCGGAGGAGTTCATCAATAAAATAAAAGAGAGGTCCCCCAGGGTTATTTGCTGTTCCAGCGTTGAGTGGGCAAGCCGGGATAAATATGTCAACGCTTTGAAAAAGGAAATGCTGGACGTCTGCCCGGATGAATTCCTGAATCCGCCTCCGTTGATCGCAGACCTGTTGCCTGCTGGAGGGCTGGCAGTATTGATAGTCCCTATTGATTTACAGGCTCCCAAGGGAAGGTTGATACTTCCTCAAGTCCAGACTATCCGCGACGCTTTGGATAATGACGCCGCTACCCTGGTGGTCAAAGAAAGGGAATACGGGCATTTGCTGAGTAAGTTGAAAGAACCCCCGGATATCGTGGTCTGCGATTCGCAGGTAGTTTTAAAGATGGTCGCGGATACGCCCAAAGAAGTAAAGTGCACCACATTCTCCATACTTTTCTCGCGTTATAAGGGAGATCTGATCGAGGCGGCTAAAGGGGCGGCCGTTATCAAGTCTTTGAAACCGCAGGACAAGATCCTTATTGCCGAGGCCTGCAGCCATCACGCTATTGAGGATGACATAGGCCGGGTAAAGATACCCCGCTGGCTGCGCCAGTATATAGGAGGGGATATACAGATCGATGTTTACTCCGGCAGGGATTATCCCGAGAATCTGAAGGAATATAAGCTGGTTATTCATTGCGGCGGATGTATGATCACCCGCAGGGAAATGCTTTTCCGGATCGAAAAGGCTAAGGACGCGGGCGTAGCCATTACTAATTACGGGGTGGCGGTGTCTGTGCTGCAAGGTGTGGTCCACAGGACGCTTTCCCCGTTTCCGGCTGCCTTGGACGCGTTTGACAGGGCGGTTTTAAATCATGTTTGAAAAATGCCCGGGCCAGGATGGCAGGAATCTTAAAGTGGAATCAGTGGCTTGTCCGGCTTGCAGCTACCAGGTGGAGATGTTTTCCGATGAAATGAAGGTCAGATGCCCAAAGTGCAAGGCCAGGGTGTGCCGGGTCAGGCTGCCTACCTGCATTAACTGGTGTAAACACGCCCGGGAATGCGTGGGAGAAGAAAAATGGAGGCAAAACAACCCGGAGGAGGTTTAGTAGATTGACAAAACCGGCTTTTGTGCTATACTCAGTCCGTTAATATGAAGTTAGGATAGACAAAACCGTCTTCCAGCATGTCTTCTGGAAGATTTTTTGCTTTTATGGAGGTTTTAAAGTGAACCTGCTTTTGTTCTTAATAGGCTTTCCTTTAGCGCTGGCGATAGTCCTGCTGATATTGCCCTGGGTGGGGTTACGGCGGGCCTTGGTCAGGATCGGCGCGATCGTCCTGTCAATAGCTACTATCAGCCTGCTTACTCTGCATTTTTCCAAGGATATACTTTATTTCGATCTGGGATCCGGCTTGATCAATAAGGCGATGATCGGCATTGAGGCGCTCGTCTGCGCTTATATAATTTACATGTCTGTCCGTTTCAAAAAGTATTGGGCAGGGATATTGAGCCTGCTGCAGACAGCCATGCTTATTGTTTTCGAGCTCAGCCAGGGCCGCGCCGCACATGTAGAGCACAATCTTTTTATCGATAAATTCTCGGTGATCATGGCCCTGGTAGCCGGAGTGATCGGCAGCCTGATCGTGCTTTACGCCACAGGCTATATGCAGCAATTCCATCACAGCTATCATAAGGGCCTTAAAGACCAGCGCAGGGTGTTCTTCCCCGTGATCTTTACCTTCCTTTCGGCGATGTTCGGCATAATATTCTCCAATAACCTGGTTTGGCTGTATTTTTTCTGGGAAATAACCACGCTTTGCTCGTTCCTTTTGATCCGCTACAAAAAGACCGCTGAGGCCAATGAAAATTCTTTCCGCGCCCTGACCATGAACCTTTTGGGAGGATTGGGCTTTGCCGCCGGCATAATTTATCTGCAACATTTCTTCGGCATCGCCGGATTGGATCAGCTCTTAATGGCCAACAAAACCGGGATTATGCTCGGCGTGGTCTTGCTTTGTTTCGCCGGTCTGACCAAATCCGCGCAGCTGCCTTTTTCTTCCTGGCTGGTAGGGGCGATGGTCGCGCCTACACCGGTATCCGCGCTTTTGCATTCCACGACCATGGTCAAGGCCGGGGTTTACCTGGTCCTCAGGATGGCGTTCGTCCTGCAAGGGACGCTTTGCGGTTTTCTGGTGGCTTTGATCGGCGGGGTCACTTTTATCATTTCTTCTTTGATCGCTATATCCCAGAGCGACGCCAAGAAAGTCCTGGCGTATTCCACTATAGCCAATCTGGGTTTGATCGTCTTATGTGCCGGTATCGGGACCTATGAAGCGGTCTGGGCCGGGTTGATGCTGATAATATTCCATGCTTTGGCCAAATGCCTTTTATTCCTTTGCGTGGGTGAAGTCGAGCATAAGATCCACAGCCGCAATATAGAGGATATGGAAGGGTTGATCGTTACCATGCCTAAACTTTCGATCATGCTGCAGATCGGTATCGCCGGGATGTTCCTGGCGCCGTTCGGCATGCTGATCAGCAAATGGGCGGTGCTGCGGGCGCTGGTGGATACCAATCCTTTGCTGGTGATATTCGTGGTCTTCGGTTCGGCGGCCACGGTATTTTTCTGGGTTAAATGGATGGGCAAGCTGATAATTGTCTCGCACCCCAAGCCGGAAATGGAATCCGGGATAAGCCGCTGGGAATGGACGCCTCTTGTCCTGCTTTCACTGCTGACCATCGCTATCTGCGGGTTTTTCCCGCTGGTTTCCAGCAATCTGGTCGAGCCTTATGTCATCGAGATCTATGGAAAAACTTTTACCATGAGCGCCGGAAACATCCATATTATGTCCCTTATGCTGGCTATGGTCATGCTATTCCCTTTAAGCTTCTTTAATTACGGCAAGAAGGTCAAGGTTGTTGACGCATATTTAGGCGGGGCCAATAGCGAATCGCGCACCGAGTTTAGCGGGTTCCGCGGCGAGGTAAAGAGCATTGAGCTGAAAAATTATTACTTGATGAATTACCTTCCGGAATCGAAATTATTAAGATTGGGCGTTCTGGTCACGGTGATCTTTATGGTCCTTATGCTGGGGGCGGTATGGATCTAAAAGCGATAGCTATTGTTGTTTCGTATATCATCCTGGCGCCGGTAGCCGGCGGTTTGCTCGCCGGGATCGACCGGGTGATCTCCGCCCGGATGCAGGCCAGGAGAGGCCCGCCGTTATTGCAGCCGTTCTACGATGTCTTTAAGCTTTTCAATAAAGAGAACCTGGTGGTCCGCCGTTCGCAGAATTTCTATATCTGGTTCTTCCTGGCCTTTGTGATCTTTACCGGGGCGTTGTTCTTCAGCGGCGGCGACCTTTTGCTGGTGATCTTCGCTTTAACCTTATCCGGGATGTTCTTTGTCCTGGCCGGGTATAAGGCCAGCTCTCCGTACAGCTTTGTCGCCAGCCAGCGCGAGCTTATCCAGATGATGGCCTATGAGCCAATGGTCCTTTTATGCGCGGTGGGTATGTATATGGTCACCCGCAGTTTCTATGTATCGGACATAGCTTTTTCCCATAAACCTTTGATAATATATCTGCCGGCTCTTTTCGCGGGTTTTGTTTATATCCTGGCGATAAAATTGCGCAAGTCGCCGTTCGATCTGTCCCTGTCGCATCACGCGCACCAGGAGCTGGTCCAGGGTATGACCACGGAATTCTCCGGAAGGGCGCTGGCGATGATCGAGATCGCCCACTGGTATGAGAACGTGTTCATCCTTGGTTTTGTGTATTTGTTTGTGGCCAATAACCCGCTGGCCGGCCTGGCCGTGGTATCGGCAATATATTTCTTCATGATCCTGGTGGATAATACTTTCGCCAGGATGAAGTGCAGATTCGCCCTGGAGAGCTCCTGGGCCATGGCGCTGGTCCTGGGCCTGGGCAATATCCTGGTTTTATTCTTCATTAAGAGGTAACGATGCCTTTTTTAAAAAAATCGCCCTGGATACTTCATTACGACGGTTCGAGCTGTAACGGCTGCGATATAGAAGTGGTCGCCTGCCTTACCCCGTTATATGACGTGGAGCGGCTGGGCGTGGTAAATACCGGCAATCCCAAGCACGCGGATATATTCCTGATCACCGGCTCGGTCAATGAGCAGAACCGTCAGGTCATCCATAACCTTTATGAACAGATGCCTGATCCCAAGGTCGTGGTGGCTGTGGGTATCTGCGCCGCTTCCGGAGGCATATTCAGCGATTGCTATAATATTTTAGGCGGGGCCAACAAAGTGATCCCGGTGGATGTGTTTGTGCCCGGATGCGCGGCCAGGCCTGAGGCTATAATCGACGGGGTTATCGCCTCTTTGCAGGTCCTTGAGGACAAACGGGCGCGGCTGGCGGCGATGAGCGCGGGCAAAGAGGAATTTATCGTGGAAACCGCGGCCGTATCAGACAGCGCCGAGATCCTGGCTTTGCAGAAACTGGCGTATACCAATGAAGCGGAGCTTTATAACGACTTCAGCCTGTCTCCGCTGCGCCAGACCCTGGATGAACTGCGCGAGGATTTTGAGACAATGACCTTCCTGAAGGCGGTAATGAACGGCAAGATCGTCGGTTCGGTCCGGGCCTTTGCCTTAGGGGATACCTGTTTTGTATGGCGTTTGATAATCCATCCTTTATACGAAGGTCTGGGTATCGCCCAGCGCCTGATGGATGAGATCGAAAATAGATTTACCTGCCACAGGTTCGAGGCTTTTACCGGCACTAAGACTAAAAGGAAGATATTCTTCTTCCAGCGGCGCGGGTACAGGATCTTCGCCAGCGAACAGGTTTCCGAGAAAAGAGGCAGGGTTTATCTGGAGAAAGTAAGAAAGGCCGAAACTAATGTCTGAAGAACAGAAAATAATCAAGATACCCGTACCCCAGCTTTTGGCTGAGGCGCAAAAGATGTCGGAGGCGGGATACCGCCTGGTGCAGATAGGGGCGACCAGCCTGGGCGGTGGATTCCAGGTTGACTATTCTTTTGACAAGGATTATCATTTCGTGGACTTAAGGGTAGAGATCATCCCGGAAAAAGAGAGCCTGCCGAGCATCAGCCCGGTCTACTGGAGCGCGTTCCTTTATGAGAACGAGATCCAGGACCTTTTCGGCATTCCGGTAAAAGGGATGGCGGTGGATTATAAGAACAATTTTTACAAACTGGCGGTAAAAACGCCTTTCTCCAAAGTTAAAACGCAAGAACAGGAAAATAATAATGGCTAAGCGCACAATAGTCCCTTTCGGTCCGCAGCATCCGGTTCTGCCTGAACCAATCCATCTGGACCTTATATTGGAAGATGAGCGGGTGGTTGAGGCTGTGCCGACTATAGGTTTTGTCCATCGCGGCCTGGAAAAACTGATCGAAAAGCGGGATTACCAGGATTTTGTTTATGTGGCTGAACGCATCTGCGGGATCTGCAGTTTTATTCACGGGCTTACATATTGTCTGGGGATAGAAGAGATAATGAAGGTGCAAGTGCCGCAAAGGGCGCAATATTTGCGGGTAATCTGGTCGGAATTATCCAGGATCCACAGCCATTTGCTTTGGCTGGGGCTGATGGCCGACGCCTTTGGCTTCGAGAGCCTGTTCATGCATTCCTGGAGGATGCGCGAAAAGATACTCGATATAATCGAGGAGACCGCCGGAGGCAGGGTTATTTTCGGTTCGGCGAAAGTAGGCGGGGTGCGCCGGGATATCGCCAGCGCGAAACTGCAGGAGATAATCCGGAAATTAAATGAATATGCCAAAGAAATAAAAGAGATCAGCGATGTTTTTATCCGCGACTCTTCGGTAAAGCACCGGCTTTGCGGGGTAGGCGTGTTGACCAAAGAAGACGCGTATAAACTGGGCGCGGTAGGCCCGACATTAAGGGCCAGCGGGATATCCCAGGATATGCGCAAGTTAGGCTATGCCGCGTATAAGGAGATTGATCTTGAGCCGATCATCGCCGCTGAAGGTGACAGTTACAGCCGGTGTAAGGTCAGGATCAGCGAGATATTCCAGTCCGTAGATATCATCGGCCAGGCCGCTGCCAAGATGCCCGAAGGCCCGATAGAAATAAAGGTTACCGGCTCGCCGTCCGGTGAATTCTTCAGCCGGACCGAACAGCCGCGCGGCGAAGTGGTTTATTACCTGAAAGCCAACGGCACGAACTTTTTAGACCGCTTCAGGGTGCGCACGCCTACGTTCTCCAACCTGGCGGCGTTATTAAAATTACTGCAAGGATGCGAATTAGCGGATGTTCCGGTTTTGATCCTGACTATCGATCCCTGCGTCAGCTGCACGGAAAGGTAAGCGATGTCTATCTTCTTAATGGCCAGAACAGTCTTGAAAAACCTTTTCTCCAGGCCGGCAACGGTAAAATACCCGTTCGGCCCGGCGATATCGCGCGAGAACAGCCGGGGCAGGCTGAATATAGATATAGCCAAGTGTATATTTTGCGGGATCTGCCAGAAGAAATGCCCGACCGCGGCTATCAGTGTATCCCGGCAGGATAAGAAATGGAAGATCGCCCGGATGCGCTGCATTATTTGCGGCTGCTGCGTGGATGTCTGCCCTAAAAAATGCTTGAGCCTGGAAAACCGTTATACGCCTCCGGCGTTGACCAAGGAAGAGGAAGAATTCAGCAATGCATGAATATCATATTGTTGAGAGAGTAGTAAACGCGGTCAGGGAAAGAGCGATAGCGGCAAAGGCTTCCCGGGTCACCATGATCCGGATGGCATTAGGCGATCGTTCAGGTTTGGCGGAAGACTCAATAAAGATGTATTTTGAGAGTATAAGCCAGGAGACATCGCTTGAGGGCGCTGCCCTGGAGTTCAAACCGCTGGAAAACAGCGCGGAATTCTACATCGAGGATATCGAGATCGAGACCGATTAAATAAACTCTTCTCGGGATTATTTTACCCGCCAAAAGGCCAATTCAACTCTTTAAACCGAGGGGAATTGGTTTTCTCATTACTATCAACCCCATGTTTAGATCCGGTCTTTAGACGGAAAACGCTTTCAAAAGAAACGGAATCCGTCTTGAATTAGCGCGTTTTAAAGGCTACCCTTTAATTGACTATATATAGGTAAATCGTCCTAAAATTTCATTATCAAAAAATCCTATTGCCACGGATCTCGATTCTGTTTTTGATTGGGGTTCGCGGTTTCTTTTATATTTACTAAATAAAAACTTTATTAATTACTATTATTATGTTGAGAAAAATAACCGCAATATTCATCAGTTTCTGTCTTTTATTTGAGCAAAGCGGCTTTGCCCAGATAGCCGGGCCGCTGGTTTTGCCTGTTTTTGTGGGAGAGGCGGCTTGCGCGGATACCTTCCGGCCGGCGCATCTGCGTTCGATTTCCTATGAGCCGCTGGAGAGTAATTTTAAAACCATTCTGGATAAAGGAAGTTTAAAGGAAAAAGATCCGTTAAAACTTACAAATTCCGTCAAGGAGCTCTTTAATTACTTTTTGGTCGGTTTAAGCCTGCCTGATGAGAGCTTCTGGGTAAATCTTCGCCCTGATTCCCCGGATAATATCATTGATGAATATCTGGCCAGGACCGATATCGGCAAGGTCATGTTGGAAGCTGATGTCCAGTTGAAGAAGGATACCGCTAAATACACCTCGCCTGACACTGCTTCCGGAAGAGCTTATTGGGACAAGCTTTATCGCAAAGCTCAGGAGTTGTTTGAAAATGAGAATATCAACATCCCCACTCTGACCCGTCCATGGATAGTTCCGGATGAAATAATCATTCGTCAGGCTAAGGACAACGCGTATATCTATAAAGCAACTTTGAAAGTTATGTTGGAAGCGGATTACTTGTTGCCTTCTGTTGATAATCCGAAGGCGGTAAAGGATTTACAGACGTATTCATTCGATGACCCGCGTTTAAAAGCGCTCAATGATTATTCATCGCAGTTGATCCGGGATTTGGTTTTGCCGAAACTGACCAGGGATGTGAATATTACCAAGCGTTACGCGCCATTACGCCAGGTTTATTTTTCGCTGATCCTGGCGCAGTGGTTTAAACACAAGTATCAAAATTACACATCCGGAGAAAATCTTTATACCGAAAAGATAGACAGCAGGGACTTGACTAACCTGGTTTCCCGGATCAAATGGGATAAAGATACTTATTTCCAGGAATACCGGAAATCGTTTAAGAACGGAGAGTATAACAAGCAGGAAAATGTCCAGACTGTATACGGGGTCAGCTTAAGACAGTATTTTTCGGGGGGTGTGAGGTTCGGAGGAATAGCTGCGGCGATTGAACCGGGAAATATTATTACGGCAAATAAGCTGTTGGAATTTTTACCGGGCAATGTTGAACAGGAAGTGGTCAAGGTAGTTAAAGATGGCCCGTTGGGAATAGAGAAAATTACAGGGGCGTCTCAGCCAGGCGGTTTACCTATAGTCGAGGATCAAAACCTGCCATTTGCTGGCGCCCCTGTTTTAAATTCAAAGGACGGCGGGACAATCCAGATAAAAGAGAAATTTAACCTTTTGAATGAAGAAGAGAAAAATGAGCTTAACCTGCGATTAAGAAAGCTGCATCAAGCTGCCTTAAACAGAGCCGGCAAGCTCAAGGACAAAGATACCGATCCGCAATTTTATACGATCACCATCCGGGAACAAAGAAGATTTATTTCCGTGTTCCTGGATAAGTTCGCTGCCGGAGTGATGCTCCCGAAGAAAGAGCGGACCTTTATAAGCCAGCTCAAAGGTAAGGTCTTTAAAGATAATGCCTATAAAGCGGACCAAGAACGCAAAAGGGTTTTTGAAAACGCGTGGAATGAAGCAAGCACAATTTACCTGGATATGTTCGGGAAGAAAGCCGGGAGAATTATTGTGCCGGGAGGTGTGGCGCAGATCCATGCGGACGCTTATTCGAAGCTGGAAAGTTGCCTGGCTACGGATATTTCCACGTTGTTCCTTTGTCCCCTGGCAACTCTGGACGGGCTTAATGGCGCACTGGAATTGTACCGCCGGAATAATCCCGCTGTTTCCGTGGAGACTATAATTGGTACCCCGGATACCGACCGGATGCAGTTGATCGGAGCAGAAATGCCGGTTGCCCCCCAAGACAGGAAATTCGCAGGCGAAGTCATTCGTTTCCAGAAAGGAGTGCTTTACCGCCTGGTAGACCTCGCTAAGGCGAATTCCCGTAAGATTTATGTTTTGCGCCTGGAACAGGTGGAGGCTTTGTCCGCCAAGGTTTGGGTGCAGTTGAACCAGTTTTTGCTTACCGGAGAGTTATGGGTCCCGGAAACCGGCGAGAAGCTGGTTATGCCGGATAATCTCAAGATCGTAGCTTCGCTTTCCACCGGGTTGAAAGACAGCGCGTTTTACGACCGCTTCCTGCGTAAACAATTAGAAATACCGGATGAACAAAGCCTGGGGGAATACGCCTGTCAGCGTTTCGGATTGCCCGAGGAGCTGGTTTGGGAATTCCTGGAGATACAAAAAGACAACAGCGAGAATATCTCCGAGGGGCAGTTACTGGTTTTATTTTCTTATATAAAAGGCCGGCTTGACGACGAGAAGGAGGCTGTTGATTCCGAACGCGCTAAGGAGATCGTCAGGGAAGAGCGGGATCTGTTCTTCAGTAATGCGGGCAGGGATAATAAACGGATCCTGTTGGGAATAGACAAGCTTGTAAAATCTGAACCTAGAGAAATCGAGTTGACTGAGGAATTGCAGTTTGAGGCCAGGAAATACGCGACCGATATTGAACTTAGGTCGTCTCATACCGGTTCTTTTATCAGCCAGGATGAAATCAATTCAATCCTAAAGAAATATCCGGATGACTGGAAGGATAAGATACGGAAATTGGCGGGTATCAAAGATGATTTTGATAATTTTAAGGAAATAAGCTCTGAGCGTAAAGGTCCATTGGTGCGTGAAGCGATGCGGGATAAGGATAAGTTTTGTATGCTTCTGTTCGATCTTGACGCCGACTGTTATGTGACGTTGAAAGAACTGGAAGGGTTAGATTCGGACAGGTATAAAGTCAATTTCACGCTGGAGGAGGCTGTGCGCGTGTTGGTATTCGCGAATAATGATTTTGGGAGTATTCTCGAGCGTGATGGAATTGAGGGATTGGACCGTCTGATAGACATGCGCGCGGCATTTAAGACCGTTATCACAATTGATCCGGTTACCAGCCACAAGGTTGTCTTTGAGCCTGCTGCGGGAAGATTCCTGGTTGATGGAGTTGAATTGCCGATCAGACAGGATCTTAAAGATAAAATCTCCCAGGCTATGAAAACGAGGGATATGGAACAGGCGATCAAAATGGTGATGAAAGACGAACTGGGCTTGACCTTAACTAGGGATGTTGCCAAAGCTTTGTCAGCGATCGCCCGTAACTACAGGTACGGCACCAAGGTCTTGCGGCTGGAAGGTCCTACCGGCACCGGAAAAACTTATATTGCCCAGGTATTAGCTAAGATGCTGGATATTCCCTTTTACGGCGAGCCGTTCCACGCCGCCAGCAAGCAATCCAAGCTTTTAGGCGCGCTTAAGCCTGATCAAAAAGGCGATTATTCCATGGATACGGATACCCCGTTCTTAAGCCTCCTGGAGAACGGTGGGGTGATCGCTCTTTCGGAATTAAATGCCGCGGTTAAGAATGACAAAGCCCGTTTCGGATGGTTGATGGTGCCTTTTGCCCGTGGGGATAAGAAATTCATCCTTA
>Ga0074199_1000545_pt1 | contig 55544 bp, 39 predicted proteins | sample EPASupsiteSAE347_FD_64528 | JGI IMG/M metagenome (GOLD analysis project Ga0074199, IMG submission 64528) | Bioremediated contaminated groundwater from EPA Superfund site, New Mexico - Sample SAE3-47 | ecosystem: Environmental > Aquatic > Deep subsurface > Groundwater > Contaminated ... | reverse complement strand
ATACATATTATCGTCGGTGTACTTAAAAATCAAATATCTTTTAATCCAAACTATGCACTTTAACATTGACTTTGAACGCAGAATCTCTGTGGTGAATTATTTCTGCTCTATAACGGAATTCCCCGCCAGCCAACCGGTCGAGAAGGCGGCCTGCAGGTTGTAGCCGCCGGTGTCGGCGTCGATGTCCAAGACTTCGCCGGCGAAATAGAGACCCGGAACGATTTTAGATTGCAGTGTTTGGTTGTCGACTTCGTTCAGTGCGATGCCGCCGGCCGTGATGATCGCCTCACCGAAGTTGCGGTGGCCGATAATGTCGAATCTGAAATCCTTCAGCCATATTCGCAAGCGGCGGCGCTCCTCGCCGGTGATCTGGTTGCCCGTTTTTTCGGCGGGAATCTGCATCAGGTCGATGCAGACCGGGATGAGTTTCTGCGGCAACAAATCATTCAGAATTTTGCGGAATTGCATTTTGCCGTGCTGGTCGAGATCGCGCTGGAGGCGCTGATCGAGTTTCTGTTCGTCGAGCGCCGGTTTCAGGTCGATGCTGATCTGGACTTTCTGTTTGGCGACCAAAGCATCGACAACTAATTTGCTGATAGTCAGAATCACCGGCCCGGAAAGTCCGAAGTGCGTGAAAAGCATTTCGCCGAACTCACCGGCAATCTTTTTATTATCGGCGAAAACCTTCACCCCGGCATTTTTCAGACTGAGTCCTTGCAGACGCGCGGCAACGTTTCCGGCAGTGGTCAGCGGCACGAGCGCCGGGCGAATCGGTGCGATGGTATGTCCAACGGCTTTGGCCAAGCGGTAACCGTCGCCAGTCGAACCGGTTCCCGGGTAAGAATTTCCACCAGTCGCGATGATGACCGCGTCGGCCGGAATTATTTCGGTGTTCGAATTTTGATCTTTGACGGTTACACCGCTAATTCGGCCGTCTGTGATGACAAGCCGTTCGACTCGGATGTGGGTGTGGATTGTCACGCCGGCGGCTTTAGCCCAGCTCGTCAACGCTCCGGTGATCTCATTGGCGTCATTGCTGACCGGAAAAATACGCCCGCCGCGTTCGGTGACGGTTTGAATGCTGAGTTTTTCGAAGAATGCGAGTAATTCGGGGACGAAAAAGCGGTGGAAGGCCGGTCGCAGAAAGCGCCCGTTGCGGCCGAAGTGCGCGAGAAATTCGACCAGGTCGGTGGCGTTGGTCAGATTACAGCGGCCTTTGCCGGTAATGCTCAGTTTGCGGCCGGGGCGATCCATTTTTTCCAGCAGAATTACTTTAGCGCCGGAAATTGATGCCTGACCGGCCGCCATCAGCCCGGCCGGTCCGCCGCCGATGACGATGACTGAAGTCCGATTCATTGGTAATTCCATCTCATCATGCGCCTAATATAGGAGTTTTCGGGAAATACTTCCTTGTCCTTTTTGAAGTACAAAAATGACAAAAAACGCCTGTGGCAAATTAAACTCTGTGGCCTCTGGGGTGAATTAAACGGACAAACTTATCATTTGAAACATTCAAAAAAATGTTAAGTATAATTGACCGGATTTAAAAACCGATTATTTGAGAAAGGAAACAGAAAAATGAAACGTAAAATTGGAATAATACTCGGCGGAGTAATGCTGGTAGCACTCGGATTTATCATCGCCAGCATAATTATCAGGCCCGGAAAAGTCGTCTTCTTTGAAGGAAGTAACTCTGGCGGCGCGACTATCCGCCCGGCGGCCTTTTTATCCGGCGAACAGGATATGCCTTCCCTGCAGGCCTTCAACGATGCCTTTGTGCGGATTGCCGATGCCGTCAATCCTTCGGTCGTTACAATTACCACCGAAAAAGTCATCAAAGCCCAGAAACAGCAAAATTTTCCCGGGATGCCGGACGACGATCTTTTCTGGCGTTTTTTCGGAATGCCGCAGGGCGAAATGCGCAGTAAAGCTCTCGGTTCAGGCGTGATCGTTGACCAGAAAGGTTATATCCTGACCAATAATCACGTCGTCGAACAGGGCGACAAAATCAATGTCAAACTGATCAATAACCGTGAGTACAAGGCCGAAATCATTGGCACAGATGCGCGCACCGATCTGGCGGTGATCAAGATCGATGCCAAAGATTTGCAACCGGCTTTGCTCGGAGATTCCGATAACTTGCGGATTGGCGAATGGGTTCTGGCGATCGGCTCGCCGTTCAGTGAGAACCTGGATCACACGGTCACGGCCGGAATCGTCAGCGCCAAAGGCCGCAGCGGCGTGATCAACAATTCCAATTACGAATCGTTCATTCAAACCGATGCGGCCATTAATCCGGGCAACAGCGGCGGAGCTTTAGTCAATATCCGCGGTGAATTGGTCGGAATTAACACCGCGATCGCAACCAGTGGCATGTCGCAAGGCAACCTCGGGATCGGTTTCGCCATTCCGATCAACTTAGGCAAGAAAGTTATGACCGACCTGATCGAAAAAGGTAAAGTCGTACGCGCCTGGCTGGGTGTCATGCCGAACGATGTCGATGAAAAAATCGCCAAATCACTGAATGTCGACAGCCGCGAAGGCGCCATCATCAGCGAAGTCGTCAAGGATAGTCCGGCAGACGCGGCCGGTCTGAAAGTCGGCGATATTATCAAGGAATTTGATAGCAAAAAGATCAAAGATTCGGCCCATTTACGGACTCTGGTCTCGAACTCGGAGGTCGGAAAAACCAAGACTGTTCTGATCCAGCGCGGCAAGAAAGAATTGTCGATCGATGTCAAACTGGGCAAATTACCTGAAACTGTCGCCCGTACCGGTCAGTCGCAGGAGAAGACCAATTCCAAACTCGGAATCCGGATTGATGAGATTAATTCAACCACGGCTCGTCAGTACAACGTCAACGCCAATGAAACCGGCGTTCTGGTTACCGGCGTAGATCAGGATGGTCGGGCGAACAGGGTCCTCCAACCCGGCGATATTATCAAGCGCATCGGTGAACAGGATATCAAAAACCTGGCCGATTATCAAAATGCTATTAAGGATATTAAGAACGATGTGGTGTTAGTTCTGGTCAAACGGGATGACACCACCTTTTTTGAGACAATCGACCTCAGTAAATAATTCTTTTTCATTTTGTCTCTCCTGAAATAAGGGCTTCCCAATCGGAAGCCCTTATTTTATTCCGACGGTAATACATGCCTTTTTGATTGTTTTTTAGGCGGGTTAAATCTAAATTTCGCGGTCGTTTTGAAAGGATTTATGTGAAAGCCAGGTTAGGCATTATCGGAGGAACCGGATTTTATAATCTGCGCTGGTTGGAAGTAACCGGCTCGTTGTTGGTTTATGTTCCGTTTGGTAAAAAATCCGACAATTCTATCATCGGACGAAGACGAGACCTCTGCAATATAGTATTGGAGAAGAGGTCATGAGTCAGCTCAGTAAAATCCTGATTGTTTTTGGCGTGTCGCTGGTTCTGCTTGGATTCCTGCTGACCGGTGCCGGTAAAATTCCTTTGCTCAATAGATTCGGACGTTTACCGGGTGATATTATCATTCATCGCGGACGTCTGACATTATATTTTCCGTGGGTAACCTGTCTGCTGGTTAGCCTGGTATTCTACGTTTTATTCAATATTTTTCGTCGTTAGGAGGTTTTTCCGTGATAAAGAAAGTTCCGTCCAGCGTGGACTTCGTGGCACTTGAACATGAAATCCTGACTTTTTGGGAACAGAATCAAATATTTAAAAAATTAGTGGCGCAGAATGCCACCGGCCCGCGCTGGTCGTTCCTTGACGGCCCGATAACCGCCAATAATCCGATGGGAGTGCATCACGCCTGGGGACGCACCTACAAAGATATTTTTCAGCGCTATAAAGCCATGAACGGTTTCCGCACCCGTTACCAGAACGGTTTCGACTGCCAGGGCCTGTGGGTCGAAGTCGAAGTCGAAAAGGAGCTCGGTTTCAAATCCAAGACGGACATTGAAAGTTACGGCATCGAGCGCTTCGTCGAATATTGCAAGGCCCGGGTACGCAAATATTCGAAAATCCAGAGCGATCAATCGGTCCGGTTGGGCTACTGGATGGACTGGGATAATTCCTATTATACCATGTCCGATGAGAATAACTATACGATCTGGCTCTTTCTGAAAAAGTGCCATGAGAACGGCTGGATATTTAAAGGGCATGACGTCATGCCGTGGTGTACGCGTTGCGGCGCAGCGCTGTCCGAGCATGAAATTGCCACGGAAGGTTACAAGGACCTGACCCACACCAGTGTAACGGTGAAATTTCCCTTGATCGATCGTCCCGGCGAAGCTTTGCTGGTCTGGACCACGACACCCTGGACGTTGACCTCGAATACCGCAGCGGCCGTTCACCCGGATCTGTTTTATCTGAAAATCCGTCAGGGCGATGAACTTTTGTACGTTGTCGAGGGCCGGGAAAAAGAAGTTATCAAAGGTGAATTCAGCATCGAGGGTAAGATCACCGGCCGGGAAATGCTCGGCTGGACTTACCATGGTCCGTTCGACGATCTGCCGGCCCAGGCTAATGTCAAACATGTGGTGATTGCCTGGGAAGAGATCAGCGCCACCGACGGAACCGGTATCGTCCACATCGCACCGGGTTGCGGCCAGGAAGACCACGAACTCGGCAAGATCAACAACCTATCGGTCCTGGCTCCGCTGGATGAATTCGGTAATTATCTGGACGGTTTCGGTTGGCTGACCGGCCGGAACGTCGATAACATTTCCAAAGAAATTTTCAAAGACTTAGATACCAAAGGCATTAAATATCGCGCCGACGCTTATACTCACCGTTATCCGATTTGCTGGCGACATGGCACCGAGCTGATCTTCCGCCTGGTCGATGAATGGTTTATCGGGATGGACGGAGCACGCCAGGCAATGATGGACGTAACCCGCAAAATCCGCTGGATTCCGGACTACGGCATGAATCACGAACTCGACTGGTTGCGCAACATGCACGACTGGATGATTTCCAAGAAACGCTACTGGGGTCTGGCGCTGCCGATATTCGAATGCGCGGCCTGCGGACACATCACGGTCATCGGTAGTCGCGAGGAATTGAAAGAGAAAGCGGTCGAGGGCTGGGAAAAGTTCGAGGGACATTCACCGCATCGTCCCTGGATCGACAATGTCAAGATTGCCTGCCCGCAATGCGGCGTAAAGGTCAGCCGCATTCCGGACGTCGGCAATCCGTGGTTAGACGCCGGCATCGTGCCTTATTCCACTTTGCATTACACGACCGATCGCGCTTACTGGGAAGAATGGTTCCCGGCTGAATTTATCTGCGAATCACTGCCCGGTCAATTCCGCAACTGGTTTTACTCACTGCTGGCCATGAGTACGGTTCTGGAAAATCGCGAGCCTTTCCAGACGATTCTCGGACATGCCTTGGTCAAAGATGAAAAAGGACAGGACATGCACAAGAGCGCCGGAAATGCCATCTGGTTTGACGAAGCCGCCGAAAAAATGGGCGTGGACGTCATGCGTTGGCTTTACGCCGATCATAATCCGGTCAATAACCTGAATTTTGGTTACACTGTCGCGCAGGATTTTCGCAAGCACCTGATCACGCTCTGGAATTCGTATTCTTTCTTCGCCACTTATGCGGAACTTGACGGATATTCGCCTGAAAAGCATCCGGTGCCGTTTCAAAATCTGAGTGAGCTGGATCGCTGGCTGTTGGCCCGGCTCGCGCAATTGATCCGGCTGGCCCGCGAAGGGCTGGACAATTACGCTCCGGCGCGCGTCATGAAAGGTATCGATGATTTTCTGGAGGTACTCTCGAATTGGTACATTCGCCGTAGCCGCCGCCGTTTCTGGAAATCGGATAACGATCAGGATAAATGGAGTGCCTATCAGACGCTTTATCAGGCGCTGAAAGGTTTGATTCTGGTGTTGGCTCCGATCACTCCGTTCATCACGGAGGAGATCTATCAGAATCTCGTGCGGAATCTGGAGCCGGATGCGCCCGAGAGCATTCACTTAGCCAAATACCCGCAGATCGAAACCGAATACGACGAAAAATTGCTGAAGAAGATCGATACGGTCATAGAAATCGTCTCGATCGGACGGGCGGCCCGTAATAAAGTCAATCTGAAGGTCCGCCAGCCTTTGGCACGCATTTATGTAAAACTGCCGGCCGGCCTCGCATCGGCTGACTTAGCCGATATGACCGGGCAAATCATGGAAGAACTGAATATCAAGGGACTGGAATTTATCGGCGACGAAAGCCGGTTCATTAAATTCCAGGTCAAACCGAATTTTGCGCAGGTCGGCGTGAAGTACGGCCGTCGTCTGGGTGAGATTCAGCCGGCGCTGCAGAAATTGAATCCGGCGGATGTCGCCCGTAAAGTCGAACAGGGCGGTACGGTTGAACTGGATCTGGCCGACGGTAAAGTCTTTTTATCCGGCGCTGAAATTATTGTCGAGCGCAAAGAGAGCGAAGGTTACTCGGCGGTAGAAGAAAACGGCATCATTATCATTCTGGATAAGAAACTGACGCCGGAACTTTTACAGGAAGGTCTGGTGCGCGATTTCATCCGGCACGTTCAGACCATGCGCAAGGAGGCCGACTTCCAGGTCGAGGATCGCATCCGGGTGGCTTTCGAAGCGCCGAACGATTTTACGGCGGCAGTCATTAAGCATATCGACTACTTCAAAAATGAAACTCTTGCGCAAACAGTCGAGAATAACTTTAAACCGGGCGAATATGAGAAAGATCTGAAAATCGAAGGCAACAAAGTTCGTGTTTCTTTGAACCGAATTAAGTAAATTTCGTCCAGCAGGAGATTTAAGTATGGAATCAAAAACGACGAAAAAAGCTTGGGGCAAAGAGGATCTTGATTATTTTAAAAATCTGATCCTTAAGAAAAGAGATGAGACTATCAAAGCCATTAAAAGGCTCGAAGCGACCACTGTCAACGACACCACCCGCAACGACAATACCGCGTTGGACTCGGCTTACGCCTATCACATGGCTGACGTCGGCACTGATTCCCAGGAACGTGAAAAAGCATTCCTGTGGCTGGCGCGCGAAAATAAATTCATGACCCACCTGAACACCGCCCTGGAGCGTATTAAAAGCGGTGAATACGGTGTCTGCATCGAGTGCGGTGAATTGATTTTGAAGGAACGACTCGAGGAAGTACCGCATACCCAGCATTGTGTCAAATGCAAGAATAAGCCCAAGAAATAAATCTGATTTAACTGATTGATCGTCAACAAACCGCTGATCTTACCGAATATCATGCAAAATACGGCCGGAGTAAATATTGTCGGTCTCGCGGCAGTCATTTATTTTGATTATCTGATTCTGTTATTGATATAAGTTCCGGATGAATCTGGAAACAACCAAAATCATTGAACCTGCGACCAGCGCTGCCGTCGGTAAACGGCTTGATATTTTTTTAACCGAACAAATCCCAGAACTATCCCGTACAAAGATCGGGACAATGATTAAAAACGGTAAAGTGCTCGTCAATCAGCAGGCTTCCAAAACCGGTTATCGCCTGCGGGAAAAGGATGCGGTGCGGGTTTTAATCGAACCGGATCCGCCCTCGCAAATTCAGCCGGAATATCTTCCGCTGGAAATTTTATACGAAGATAAATATCTCTTAGCTGTCAATAAAATGCCCGGCATCGTCGTTCATCCCGGCGCCGGTATCCGCCAGGGAACCCTGGTCAGCGGTTTGCTGAATTATACCAATGAATTAAGTTCGGTCGGCGGTATCGAGCGCCCCGGCCTGGTTCATCGCCTCGATAAAGACACTTCCGGCGTCATCGTCGTGGCCAAAAACAACGAGGCGCACTGGAAAATGAGCCGGCTTTTTGCCGAACGCCAGGTTTACAAACAATACCGGACCTTTGTCTACGGTGTTCCGGAACCGGCCGAAGATCTGATCGATGCGCCGATCCAGCGCTGTCAGCACAATCGACAAACGTTTACCGTACATAACAGCGGCCGCCCGGCCCGGACCCGCTATGCCGTGTTGAAAGATTTTCGGATCATGGCCTATCTGTCCGTCGTATTGGAAACCGGCCGCACCCATCAGGTCCGCGTCCACCTGCAATATATCAATCATCCGGTCGTCGGTGATCCGGTGTATGGCGGAGCCGCCCGGAAAGGTCCTTCCGTGAACGCCAGGGATGTTGGTGTATTGAAAAATGTCCAGGCTCTGGCGCGGCGGCAACTATTGCATGCCTTTCTGCTCAGATTTAATCATCCTTTTACCGGAGAAGATATTGAGATATGCGCGCCCCTGCCGGCGGATTTCACGGCAGTCTTGAACGTACTGGAAGCGGGAATTGGTCAGCAATGAATACCGAGGAAATGATCATCAAGTTTATGCGTTTTCTGGTTCAGGAGCGGGGCTATTCCGGAAACACGGTGGAAGCCTATCATCGCGACCTCGATCAGTTCTTCGGGTTTTATGCCGAATACGCCAATGTGGTACCAGTCGATATTAACGTCGTAAATAAGATCGGTATCCGCCATTATCTTGGAATGTTGAGCGAATCCGGGCTGGAAATCAGTTCGGTTTCCAGAAAATTAGCCGCGCTGAAAGCCTTTTTCAAGTTCGCCGCGCGCCAGGGGTATGTCGACAGCAATCCGGCGGCCCTGATCCTTTCACCAAAGAAGATAAAACGTCTGCCGGTCGTACTTTCCGAGGAACAAGTTGCCCGCGCCATGGAAATTCCGGATGACAACACGTTGGTCGGCAAGCGCAACCGGGCGATCCTGGAACTGTTTTACAGCACCGGAATTCGGTTAGGAGAATTGCTTTCACTGAATATTGGTGATTTGAATTTCAGCCGCCTGACTCTGCGTGTGTTTGGAAAAGGTAGCAAAGAGCGGGTTGTGCCGTACGGGAAAAAGGCCGAACAGGCGATCAACGAATATCTGAATTTCAGGAAAACCGAGCAGGGAACGTTTACTCTGAAGGAACCGCTGTTTATCAGCAGCCGGGGCGGGCGGGTTTCGCGGCCGTTGATCCAAAAACTTGTCACCGGTCTGCTGCATTCAGTATCGGAACAGGAACATCTCAGCCCGCACGTTTTGAGGCATTCATTTGCTTCGCATCTGCTGGATCACGGGGCCGATCTGAACGCGGTCAAGGATTTGCTGGGACATAACAGTTTGTCGACGACCCAATTGTACACCCATATCCGGATTGGTAAAATGAAAGAAGTCTATCAACAGGCCCACCCGCATGCGGATTGAAGCCGAAAGTTTGTAACTAATTTGACCGAAGGATGCTCATAAAATTCAGCAATGCACGAACACAAGGCTGGTTACGATCAAATATAATGTGTTATCTTTTGTCGGAAAAATTATAAAATTGCCAAAGGAGGTTTTCTATGAACATTGAACTAACTGCCCGTCATTACGAAGCCGCCGACCGGGCGAAAAAACACCTTGAGGAGGAAATTGGCAACCTGGAAATCTACGAGGACCTGATCTCCCGCTGTAAGGTGATTCTGGAAAAGACCAAAGATGGCGAAATGGTTGAAATCTCCATGCACGTGCGCGGCAAGGATTTGATCGCGCAGGTTGTCAGCGACGATATGATTAAATCGATCGATCAGGCCGTGACCAAGATCGAACGGCAGTTGCAGAAATTCAAAGAGAAAAGGTTTACGCGATGAACTCAGATTTACTGACAGTTGGCCGGATTTATCACGAGAACCGCAAGAAGTTCGGATTTACGCGGATCAACGGTGAGATCGGGCAAGACACCGTGGTAACATCTTCCAAACTGAACCGGCCGGGGCTGGAAATTTCCGGCTTCTGGGAAAGTTTTGATCCTCTCCGGATTCAGCTGATCGGTGAAGGTGAATATCGGTATATTAAGTCGTTGCCCAGGGAAAAAGTTTGCGAGGTTTTCGAGCATTTTTTTAAAGCGGGAATTCCACTGATGATTTTTGCCCACCAGGTCAAACCACCGGCTTGCGTCGTTGAATTGGCCCGAAAGTATAAAGTGGCTTTACTGGCGACCTCAGTCACGACAACCTTGCTGGTGGCTTCCCTGCTGGACTACTTAGATTGGGAATTAGCCCCTTCGACGATAATGCACGGCAGTCTCGTCGATGTTTACGGAATTGGATTACTGTTGACCGGGCGCAGTGCCATCGGCAAGAGTGAAATCGCGCTCGATCTGGTCGAACGCGGTCACCGGTTGGTGGCGGACGACGTCGTTAAAATTATCCGCCGGGCAGACAATGTCGTGATTGGTACCAGTGTTGAAATGCTGGAGCACCATCTGGAATTGCGCGGTCTGGGAATCGTGGATGTCCGCCAGATATTTGGCATTCGCGCAGTTCGTCAGCAGAAAAGAATCGAAGTACAGGTCGAACTTGAAGATTGGGATAATGAGAAAGGTTTCGAGCGAGTCGGCTCGGTCGATAAGCATTCTAAAATATTAGACGTGGATGTACCGTTGATTAATCTGCCGATCTATCCGGGGAAAAATATCACCGTGATCGCCGAGGTCATTGCTCTTAATCATGTTCTGAAAATTATGGGTACGAATGCCGCCCATGATTTTGAAAAGAAAATAGCCGCCAGTATCCGTCAAAAAATACGAATTGACGAACTACAGAATTACCTGAAAAAAGACCTGGAATAGAAAGGATGCGTGGAATTTGAAGGCAATTATTCCCGCGGCCGGGATCGGCGAACGCCTGAGGCCGCTGACTCTGACGAGACCCAAAGTGCTCCTGCCGGTGGCCGGAAAACCAATTCTCGGACACATCTACGATCGCCTGGCCTTGACCGGCATTAAAGATATAACTGTAATCATCGGTTACTTTGGCGAGCAGGTGCGCGATTATTCACTGCGGAATTATGATTTTAAGTTCACGTTTATCGAGCAATCCGAACGGCGCGGACTCGGACAGGCGGTCGGGCTGGGATTGCAGGATACCGACGGCCCGGTGATGATCGTACTGGGCGATGTGATTCTGGATCTCGATTTTAAGGAATTGAGTCTCAGCACTGAAAACCTGATCGGCGTCACCCCGGTTAACGATCCGCGGCGCTATGGAATTGTTGAATTAAAGGACGGCATAGCGACTCATCTGGTTGAAAAACCACAGAGTTCACCGAGTAACCTGGCGATTTCCGGAATTTATCTGGTTCAGAACGGCGGACTGCTCAAGAAAGCCGTTGATCACATCATCGCCGCCGACATTAAAACCAAGAACGAATATCAGTTGACCGACGCCCTGCAAACCATGCTGGAATGGGGCGAGCGGTTTAAGGTTGTGTCCGTTGAGCATTGTCTCGACTGCGGTACGCGCAAAACCCTGATCGGGACCAACGCTTATCTGCTCAATAAAAAACAGGAATTGCCGCCGGCTGTACCCGGTTCGGTTATCATTCCGCCGGTGTTTATTGCCCCCGGTGTGAATATCCGGCGCAGCATAATCGGCCCGAATGTTCATCTCGGGCGCGGCAGTCATGTCACGAACTCGGTCGTGTCTAATTCGATCATTTGCGATGAGGCGATATTGAAAAATGTTATTCTGGACGACAGCCTGATTGGCTTTAAAAGCCAGGTTTCAGGGGCGGTTCACCAGATAGATACCGCCGATCACACAATTCAGAATTTGAGTTGATTTTATCAACACTTTACAGTATGTTTGAACGTTTTAAAAAATAAATGGAGTTGTTAAAGTGAAAAAATATTCATTTACCTCGGAATCGGTCACCGAAGGACATCCGGATAAAATCTGCGATCAGGTCTCAGACGCAATACTGGACGCGTTGCTGACTATTGATCCTGACAGCCGCGTAGCCTGCGAAACGATGACGACCACCGGCGTGGTCATGGTCGTTGGTGAAATCACGACCAGAGCTTACGTCGACATTCCCCGCCTCGTACGTAATACCGTCGAGAAGATCGGTTACACCGATCCGGATTTTGGTCTGGACGCCCGTTCATGTGCCGTTATGACCGCTATCCACGAACAAAGCGAAAACATTGCCCTTGGCGTCGATGAAACCGAAAAACACGAACAGGGTGCCGGCGATCAGGGCCTTATGTTCGGTTATGCCTGTGACGAAACGCCGGAGCTGATGCCCCTGCCGATCAGCATGGCAAACAAGCTCACGATGCGTTTGGCGGAAGTACGTAAAAAAGGAATTCTCAACTGGGTCAGACCGGATGGTAAATCCCAGGTGACGGTCGAATACGAGGACGATGTCCCGAAGCGGATTACCAATGTCGTGGTTGCCGTTCATCATAATCCTGAGATCGCGCATGAAAAGATCGTCTCGGATATCAAGAACCATGTAATTATTCCGGTTTGCCAGGATTACCTGACCCCCGAAACCAAGTTCTTCATTAATGCTACCGGTATTTTTGCGGTTGGCGGACCGGAAGCCGATTCCGGCGTGACCGGACGCAAGATCATTTGTGATACTTATGGTGGCATGGGCCGGCATGGCGGCGGCGCCTTTTCCGGCAAAGATCCGTCCAAAGTCGACCGCTCGGCCTCATACATGGCGCGCTATATCGCCAAAAATATCGTGGCGGCCGGGTTAGTGAAAAGATGTGAAGTGCAACTGGCTTACTCGATCGGCGTGGCTGAGCCGATTTCGGTTTACGTCAATACTTTCGGAACCGGAACAGTTTCCGAAGAACGACTGGCGGAAGCCGTGCGGGTCGTATTTCCGTTGAAGCCCGGCGCGATCATCAAACACCTGCGTCTGAAACGGCCAATCTATCTGAAGACAGCGGCTTATGGCCATTTCGGTCGGGAAGATGAGGAATTTTCCTGGGAAAAGACTGACAAAGTCGCTGAATTAAAAAAGTATTTCGGAGTTAAATAATGATAGGAAAAATCAAAGATATTAATTTAGCACCGGCTGGCCGGCTGAAAATCGAATGGGCCGAATCACGGATGCCGGTTTTAATGGCATTGCGTAAAAAATACGGTGCGACCCAGCCCCTGAAAGGCATGCGTATCAGTGGTTGCCTGCACGTCACGAAAGAGACGGGCGTGCTGGTCAGAACCTTGATTGCCGCCGGCGCGGAAATCGCCTGGAGCGGGTGCAATCCACTGAGTACTCAGGACGATGTAGCCGCCGCACTTTATGAAGAAGGCGCTCCGATCTGGGCCTGGCACGGTCTGTCCACGGCCGAATTCTACTGGTGCATCGAACAAACTCTCAAGCAAAAACCAAACCTGACGCTGGATGACGGCGCCGATCTGGTTTTTACAATTCATAAAAAATATCCCGAACTCGTAGCCGGAATCCTGGGCGGTTCGGAAGAAACCACGACCGGCGTGCATCGCCTGCGGGCCATGGCCGCCGACGGCAAATTACTTTACCCGATGGTGGCGGTCAATGACGCCGAAACCAAATGGGACTTTGATAATGTATACGGCACCGGCCAATCGTCAATCGATGGTATTTTGCGGGCGACTTCGATCCTGTATGCCGGGAAAACGATGGTTGTTGCCGGATATGGGCATTGTGGCCGCGGCGTCGCCAAACGCGCCAGCGGTATGGGCGCCAATGTGATCGTTACGGAAGTCAAAGCGACTGCGGCGCTCAAAGCCACACTCGATGGATTCCGGGTCATGCCGATGGATAAGGCCGCCGAACTGGGGGACATTTTCATTACCGCAACCGGCATGAAAGACGTCATCATCAACCAACATTTCAATAAGATGAAAGACGGCGCGATCGTCTGCAATACCGGTCATTATGACTGCGAACTCAATCTGAAAGAGCTGGCGAAACTGACGGTTTCCACGAAAGAGATTCGGCCAAATTGCGTCCGTCATGAACTTTCCGACGGACGGGCAATATTCGTACTCGGTGAAGGACGCCTGGTGAATTTGGTCGCGGCCGAAGGACATCCCTCGGAAGTGATGGACATGTCGTTCGCCAATCAATTCATGACCATGATCTTTCTGGCGCAAAACGGGCCGAAACTCGAAAAGAAAGTCTATGACATCAGCCCGGAACAGGATCAGGAAATCGCCCTGCTGAAATTAAATACGATGGGAATTGGAATCGACAAACTGACCGACGAACAAGTTCGCTATCAAACCGCTTATAACGAAGGAACCTAAACCGCGGAAAACACAGTGCGCAAGTCAAACCGGATTTATTTCTTAATTACCCTGATAATATGGCTTGGCGCCTGTGAATTTAAATTGCCGACGATGCCCAGTTTGCCGGCAAAATGGAACTCCAAGCTAATTTTACCGCTGATCGACCGATCCTATTCGTTTGGCGATATGGTCAATAACGGGCGTACCGGCAATCCGATCTCGGCCGATACGAACGGTTATTTGTTCTATCTGGCGAGCGACTCGACTCCCGCGCCGATTACGGTGGATGATAATTCATTCTGGATCGTGCCCGGTACTGAATTGGAGAACACCCTCGACCTGAAAAAAAAGGTCAAGCTCAATGCCGATAGTACGGTCAAACTGATCTCGTTCACTTTGAAACAGATCTGGGATGATACCAATAACCGGATCAGCTACGGAGTAATGGATAATGCCACCGGCACAGCCGCAAACGGGCAGGAGATCAACGCCCTGCAGTTGAACGTCCAATTGACCGACTCTTTTACGAATCCGATCAGGATCCGGCTGACCGCTCAGAATTTCCGGGAAAATCCGGGACTGGCGATCGTGCTGGACAGTCTTGACCTGGCCGTCGATTCCCTGTATGACAGCCTGACGATTGCATTGGACGGCGACTCTCTGATTGGTGGGACGGATGGATCACCGATCGATTCACTGAAATTTAATATTGAAGTCCATGTACTGGGAAAATTGCCGACTACCGCCAGTCGCCTTACTCAAAAATTGACCGTCACAGTGACGCTGGGACAATTACAAATGGATTCGTTTTACGGTCAGGTCTTTGCCATGGGTGAAGCTCCGGCCAGCGAGATCGATCGAAGTCTGACGGGAGCGACCGGAATCGAATTCGACAGTGCCATGGCGACCTTGAAAGTTGACGATCTCAGTGCGGGTTTCGATTCGGTCTATGTGCGCCTGAGCGGTAAGAAAATCCGCGGTTCGGCAACAGTCACCGATACGATGCTGGCCATGACTGCGGCAGAATTCAGCCTGGATGCCGGCCTGGTCATGTCCAATCTGCCCGACACGGTGCGGGTTTACGTAAAAGCGTTGAGTATCAAAGGCGCTTACCAGAAATCATCCGCGTTCGGGTCGGGGCTGGACGTGAAATACAGCCTTTCCGTGCCACTGCAATTTACTCTCCCGGTTACCATCACACTGGCTTCCGGCAAAACCTCGACCTATTTTATCAAGGATAGCACAACTCGCGCCCGCATTATGTCTGCCCAGCAGGGCGCCGAACTGGATTTAACGGTCGAAAACCGTACACAGATGCAGGGTTATCTCTATTTCCTGATCGGCAATTTTGACTTCTTTCCGTTCGATACGGTCGGCGACAATCTGCCATCCGGTTATGTTGCGACCAACGATACGATCTGGCATTTCGGCACCGACACAATCATGGTGAAAATCGATACTCTGGCCGTGATGAATTTTCCGCCGGCGTTGTTCAGCGGTAGTTCGATCACGCCCGGCCGAAAAACTCAGACCTATCTGGCCGATTCGTCCACCATCAGTTTGCTGGCCGACAGTTGTTACCTGAAGCCCTATTTTAAATTGGTCAATCCGGATACGACTATAACGACAATTACCAGTTCGCAATCGATTCATGTCAAAGGTTTTCTGAATCTCTATTTCGATGCGGCCGTTCTAAACGATTCCGGACAATAATCACATGACGATCTTTCGAAAATATAAAGCACTGCCGGTCCGCAAACGAGTCGTCGGAATTGTACGAAATTCGGATCTGATCAGCCGGCTGGTAATAATACTGGCGGCCGTTTCGCTGCTGAACGCTCAGAATTACGACAACCCGATCGCGCGGGCGATGGGCGGCTCCAATACCGCCATGTCGCGCGGACTTTTCTGTATCGGCCATAATCCGGCGAACCTCGGACTTTCCGCGCCGTATCGGACTTACTTTCAGGTTTTTGGACTGAATTACTACATCACCAATAATTTTTATTCACTCGAATCCGGAACGCATTTCGGCGGGCAAGACCTCACGGCCGACGGTGGAAAACTCCAGCAGGAATTCCAGAACAGTCTGCCGGAAGATGGTTGGCGGTTGACTACGGGATTAACGATGCCTGTGCCGTTAGTCAATTTTTCAACCGGCAACAAGGCTTTTACGACCAACCTGATCTATGCGACGGATTACTATATTTCCCGGGATGCGCTTGACGTAATTTTTGGCGACTGGGAAAAGGGCACCGTCTATGATCTGGATCTGCGTTGTGACGCCATGACCGCGGTCGAATACGCCTATTCGATGGCAATTCCGTACGGTGAAATGTCGATCGGATTTTCGTTGAAATATTTGCAGGGGCTGGGATATTACGGGTTGGACCCGGCGCACAGCACCAGCCGGATTGCAGTCGATACTACCAATTTTGTACTCTACGGGGCCGGTGATTATTACTTCCGCGAATCCAACAGCGGGCGCGGTTTTGGCGCCGACATCGGTATTGCTTTCGAAGACATTAACGGCTGGAACCTGGGAATCAGCGTCCTGAATCTGGGCGAATCGATCAAATGGAATTCCGAAACCATGCTTTCCAAGACGCTCGGGAACGGTATTTTGAGCCTGATGGGCGGCCAGATCAAGAACGGTCTGATTAAGAATACGAACCTGAAACTCGACTTCGAGGGCGAAAGTTACCGTTACAATTTCCAGATCGACAGTCTGGATGCTTCCGATCTTTTCCGCGGCGACAGCACTTATCAGGAATTGTTCAGCAGTAGCAAACTCATCGGAACCGATTCTACGACTTTCCGGGTGAAAATTCCGTTGGTGCTGAAAATCGGCCTGGCGAGAAACCTGCAGAAGGATTTAATGATGGCGATCGATTTCAGTGCCTGTTTCGACGACCGGCTGAATTATCGGCAGGGTTGGCGGACGGCGGTTGGATTTGAGTATTCGCATTTTCCCAAAACTCCTTTGCGGGTTGGATTAGCGGTCGGTGATATCAGCGGCTGGGAATTCAATATCGGGAGCGGTTTGGCACTCGGACCTCTGCATGTTGACTGGGCGATCGGTATGGATCGGTCACTCTGGGCTCATTCCATGCAAGGTTTGGACTTTGCCGTTTCCACGTATTTTGTGAAGAAAGAAAAATCGAAATAGATTCATAAAACTGAGGTTACATTCAAGGGAAGAGAATCTCAAGTCTACAGCAGCTGGGTGGTTATAGAATGGAACTGAAGAGCATGAAAATCCGGGTTGTCCAAAAGATATTAAACCCGGCCTTGGTTCTTATAACCGGCTGGCTGATCAGCGGTTGCACTTATGAACCGCTCGAGTCGCCGGAAATGCCGACCTATTATCAGACGATCAATATTCCCCTGGCCGATATTACTCTGCCTCTATCGGATATGGTGGACTCGACCAACCATATTTACGGCGATTCAAGCGCCGACGAAATATATTTCAAATTCAATGGTAATCTGGATACCATAGCTTTAACAGAGGATATTTTCCAGATTCCGGCCGCTGCCAGTTTGAATTTTTCTCAAAATTTTGACCAGCTTAATCAGGCCGTGCCTCCCATCAGTCAATCCATTACCAATACGTTCAAGCTTTCCGAACAATTAGGTCTGCCGTTACCACTAGCATACGACTGGCCTGTTATTGGTGGTGTTCCGCGCACTAAGTTGATGGATAGTAAGTACGAATACCAGATTTTTGATAAAAATAGCATTCCCTACTTTGATCGACTGGATTATGTTACGATCGGCTCGGGGACGTTTATGACGGAAATTACCAATGAAATGCTGGTTGCCCTGGATTCCGTGCGGATTTCGCTCCGAAACAGGGATGGTTCCCTGCTGGCGGAAACTTTTTTTGAGACTATTCCATCCGGAACGACTGCGCGTGACGGTGAATCCGGGAATCTGGACGGTGCTCAGTTGCGCGATTCAATCGATGTTTATATCTCGGCAATTTTGGCCGGAACGAATGGAGAAACTTTAATCATCCCGGCCGGGTCCGATCCGTATCTGAGGATCCAGGTCAATATTGATGTCGATAACATCGAGAGTGTCACCGGGTTACCATCGCCGATTGTGACTTCCCAGAATCAAGCCTTACCCGCTTCAAATAATACGATAATCAGCGCCAAGATCGCTCAGACAACCACGGCACCAACCGATACAAATTATCTGAATATGACAATCGGCAACCAGATGCCGTTCGATCTCGGTATGGAAATCGTTTTTCGTAATTTTTATCTGAATGGTGAACCATTAGCGATCGACACGGTGGTACCTTCCGGCCAGACTGTCGAAAATCCCAAGCGTCTCGACGGTTACGTTTTTCGTAATCCGGATTCCACGACGGTCGTCGATTCGATCCTGGTCGATATTGTCGTCACGATCCTGCCGGAGGAAGGCGATACGGTCGTCACTATTCCGATGGATATGGGCGACGCGGCCATCGATATCGGAGTGATTTTTGCCCGGCTGAAATTTGAGTCCCTGGAAGGCTTTTTTAATGAATCATTTTCCATTCCGGCAATGGCGATCACGAACATTCCGACCGGTTTTGCCAATGTCAACTTTGGTTCGGTGCTCCTCAAGATAACATTTTTTAATGAAATTCAGGCGCGCACCGATCTGTCCTTAGAATTGCAAGGCTTCCGTGAAGGATTTGAGCCAAGGGAAATTACAGCATCGGGTACGATTGCCAAAGCGACGAGCACCAATCCGGTCGCTGAATCTAGTATAGAGATCGACATCGCTCCGGTTTTTAATATGGTTCCCGATACGATATTAATTTCCGGCGAGGCTGCTTTTCCATCGGATGACACATCGCGCTTGCAGGTTGGCAGAGCTTTCTGGGGAACCTACGAAATTGTCGTGCCATTCCAGCTCAAGATCGAACCGATGACCTTTATTCCGGTGAAATCAAATGAGATGGCGGCCATCGATTCCAGCACACGTAAAATAATTCAACAGGGGCTGATCGAATCATCCGTAATTACCGAGATTATTAACGATTTTCCGTTCTCCGGCAGTCTGGCATTACTGATTTCGAACTACGATTATTTTCCGCTGGAACCAGACAGCCTCGATCCCGGTTATTTCTGGCTGGACGATACCCTGTATGCGATTACGGACACCGGCAACGTCCCGGTGATTATTGACACGCTGGTATATGTCGTGTTACCGGAACCACTGGCTTTTGACAGATATGGCGGAGTCAAGACGCCGGGATTCAGTCACATGGAAAATGTGCTCGATTCGCTGAAAATGGAAGTGCTTTTACGCAATGAGACTCATTATATCCGGGCGCGGATTCACTTTAACGGGACGGATGATTTCGTGAAGGTCGGCTATAACGATGAAATCCAGATCCTGTCAGCCATTTCACTGACGGTCGATACCGGGAAAATCCTCGGCGGCGATCAGGAAGAGGAACAGCCTGCGCCAGTGCCGAAGATTGCATTATCGAAATCGAATACTGTACGGAGCAGAGACCTGTTTGGTGTCAAATAAGTTTACAGCGGTTTTTGGTCTGATACTCTGCGTCGGCGTTTTGGCGTCGGCGCAAACCCGCCGCGATCCGCGTTGCATGGCGCTGGGCGGAGCTTACGGCTCTCTCTCTCGCGGTATTTTCACGGTCGATTATAACCCGGCCAACCTGGCGATTGCGCACGAGTACGACTCCTATCGGATAATGGGCGGGTTGGCCACCAGTTTATCCACAAATTTTCTCTCAATCAAAGCCTATCAAAAATATAACGGCAAGAATTTAGAGGCCGGTAACGGTCACTTGAAGGATGAATTCATGGCTGATCTTCCGGATGACGGCTGGCGCATTTTTACCGACCTGTATTTTCCTCTGCCGTATATCAATCATTCGACTGGCAACCGGGCAATCAGTTCGGATTTGATCCTGATCGGCGACCTGGGTTTGCCGGATGGTTTGTTGCGCTTTCTTTTCGATGAAAATCCGATCGGAAAATCGCTCGACCTGAATTTTCAGGAAGAATTTATGGCCGTTCAGCAATGGGGTTATTCGATCGGTTTCCCGGTTGGCGACGTTTTCCTGGGCGTGACCGCCAAATACCTGCAAGGCTTAGCCTATATCGGTCTGAACCCGGATTCTACGTACGGTAAGATCACCACCTATTTCGAACCGGGGCGGAATTATATCGAAGGCGGCGGGCAGTATTATTTTCAGCAATCGCTGGGCGGGCGCGGATTTGCCCTGGATATTGGCATGACGACCAAAGTGATAAACGGCTACCGGCTCGGCCTGAGCATGACCAATCTTTTCGGCCGAATTACCTGGAATAAAAGCACTTTATTCTCACGGTTAATCGATCCGAAAAGTGTCCTGCCGTGGAATGGCGATTTCTTCAAGTTTCAGTACTCGATCGACGAGGCTCGCTTTGACAGGTTTTTCAAGAAGACCGGATACAAGGAAGTGTTCACCGGGAAAGGTCAAACTTTCAGCGATTCGAGTACATTCAGTGTACGCTATCCCAGCCTGGTAAGATTCAGCGTGGCGAAAGAAATCGAGGAGAAAGTGGCCTTGGCCTGTGACCTGGTGGTCGGGTTCGAGGATCGCCTCTATTCGTTCGGTTCCTGGAAACTGTGCCTGGGGCTCGAATCGACTAAAACGGAACGCTTTCCGCTGAGATTCGGCTTAGCCATCGGCGGCAGGCAACACCTCAAATTCAACTTCGGCAGCGGTTTTCATTGGGGCTTCATTCACCTGGATTGGGCGCTCGGAATGAATCACGGCCTCTGGCCGACGACCGCGACCGGAGTGAATTTCGCCTTAATGGGCTATACGACCGGCAGGGCGAAGACCAAATAATTATCGTCAGCCGGTAGTCACTCGATTGTCATTCAATAGTCACGTATAGTCATTTGTCCCGAAACGGGACGTCAGTGATGGCCGTTGTCAGTAATTGATTATTATTCATGTTTATTAACGGTCAATATTCAATTAAAAATTTTCAACTTTCAATCTACAATTTGAAATGCTCCGCGTTACTGCCGGATTTTATAGAGCAGGTAAGCGCCGGCGATCAGGAAGAGAATATTGCCGAACCAGACCGAGAGCAGCGGGCTGAGGATGCCTTTATATCCCAGAACCTGGCCGAATTTGATGAAGCCGTAATAGATGAAGATCACCAGCAAACTCATGCCGGCTCCGAAAGCGATGCCTTTGCGGGGTTTGACGGCCGCCAGCGGAATACCAAACAGGATGACAATAAAATTGGTGAATGGAAAGGCCAGTTTGAAATGTAGATTGACCTCCCATTTGCGGGCTTCGTTGCCGCTCTCATGCAGACGCCTGATGAAATATTTCAGTTCCCGGTAGCGCATCGTCTCGGGATTCAGGTCGGTCTTGACGATGTCTTCAGGGTGGAGATTCAAATTAATCAGCGAGTCGCCGAGGGCGGGCAGAACCGACTCGGTGCCGTCAACGTCGAAAGCGCGGATTTTGTAATCGTATAACTGCCAGAGTTCTTTGTCCGGTAACCAGACCATTTTGCGGGCGTCGATCCGGCGCAGCAGTTTTTGTTGTTCGTTGAATTGAATGGTGACGGAATTTGCGGTATTATCCCGGGTAGAAAAGACCGAAATGACGATGTTGCAGGTCGGCGAATCCTGATACATGATGTTGGTGAAAATGGTTTTCCCGATATATCGGTTACGGCGCAGGTTATTGGATTCGATTTCCTGCCGCAGGCGCGTCGCCGGAATGACGACAAAATCATCGAATAAAAACGAGCCGATGCTGAGCAGGATGCCAGTCAATAACAAGGGGATCGATAACCGGTAAAGGCTTATGCCGGAGGATTTGATCGCCGAAAGTTCATTGTGTTTGGCCAGGATGCCGATCGTAAAAACCGACGCCAGCAGGAGCGACATCGGAATGGCGACATTAATGTAATAAGGCAGTTGGTAAAGATAAAACCGTAAGATAAGGCTGAGCGGGAGTTGATTCTTGAGGAATTTATCGAGTTTTTCAATTAGGTCGACGATATTAAAAATGACCAGAAATGCGAGTAGGGAAAGCGCGAAAATGAGCAGGAATTTTTTCAGTATGTAGCGATCGAGTAATTTCATTTTAAAATCCGGCAGAAATTATCACTGAGGGAGTAGTTTATCAAAGTTTTTCTTTTCCCGATAAAAGTAAATGTCTTAGATTGACCGGTCGCCTGCCTGTAATTTGACCGATCATTTCGTTTAGGGAGAACCGATGAAGCCGAAACCAGCCAAAAATATGACCATTGGAATTGCCCTGATACCAATCGTCTGGCTGGCAGTCAGTTTATTCGCAACCCTACGTTATTTTAATGGCGATCCGCATATTCCGATTCTATCTGCGGCGGTTATCGGAGCGCTTGTAGCCGTTTTAATGGGCTATAAATGGGCAGTCATCGAAGAGGGCATTGTCAATACGATCCGTATGTCGATGGGCGCGGTTTTGATCCTGCTGATTGTCGGCATGATAATCGGCACCTGGATTCTGGCGGGGATCGTACCAACCATGATCTATTACGGATTGAAGATTTTAGCGCCGGGTTCTTTTCTGCTGGCGACGGCGGTGATTTGCTCGATCGTATCGCTGGCGACCGGCAGTTCCTGGACGACGGCCGGGACGGTCGGAATCGCCTTGATCGGAGTCGGTCAGGGCTTTGGAATTCCTTTGCCGATGGTAGCCGGGGCGATCATTTCCGGGGCTTATTTCGGCGATAAGATGTCGCCGCTGTCCGATACGACCAATCTGGCGCCGGCCATGGCAGGGGCCAAACTGTTCGATCATATTCGTCACATGGCTTATACGACCGGCCCAAGCCTGGTCATCGCGCTGGGGCTTTACTGGTGGATCGGCCGGAAATATGCCGTTACTAATTTCGATGACACCGCCGTGCAGACGATTCTGGAGGGTTTAGCGGGTCATTTCCGGATCAATCCGTTTTTGATGTTGCCACCATTATTGGTGATAATTATGGTCGTTCTGAAAACCCCGGCAATTCCCGGACTGATGGGCGGAGCCGTTCTGGGCGGATTGTTTGCCTGGCTGTTCCAGGGTGCCGGAATGACGGCGATCATCAAATCGGCGCATTACGGTTATATTTCCGGGACGGGTGTGGCGGCCGTCGACAGTTTACTGACCCGCGGCGGATTGAACAGCATGATGTGGACGGTCTCGCTGGTTTTGTGCGCCCTGAGTTTGGCGGGCGTGCTGGAAAGTACCGGCATGTTGAATGCGATCTCGATTGCCATAACGAAATTAGCCCGCGGAACCGGTTCGCTGATCTTCGCCACCCTCTGTACCTGCGTCGGGACGAATCTGGTGGCCGGCGACCAGTATCTTTCGATTGTAATTCCCGGCCGGATATTCAAGGATTTGTATGCCGAGCGCGGTCTGAAACCCAAGAATCTTTCGCGGGCGCTCGAAGACGCCGGAACGCTGTCATCGCCATTAGTGCCCTGGAATACCTGCGGGGCTTTTATGTTTACGACGCTGGGAGTTTACCCGTTTGTATACGCGCCGTATGCTTTTCTGAACCTGATCAATCCGGTCATATCGATGATTTACGGTTATACAGGTTTTACGATCGAAAAATTTTCAGCGGAAGAGATCGCCGATCGGAAATAATTACTGGGTTACGTAACGGGTGACTTTGGTCATCTTGCGCTCGACGCAGATGTTGATCGCCCGGACATAGCCGCCCTCGCGGAAAGCCTCCTTTAAATGCGCGACCAGATCATCCAGTTTTTCAAAACGGGACGGATCGGTCTGCGCCAGAATCCGGCCGAAGGATCGCACGCCGAGCAATTCATGCCGGAAAAGGGCCATGTTTTCCATATAAACATAATCGGTGATTGTGCCGGCATCTTTTTTTCTCTGACATTCGGCGAGGAGCAGTTCAATGTCGGCGGCCAGATCTTCGATCTCGACCTTCAGGATAGCGACGAAGTTTGTTATGATATTGCGCATAATTCCTCCCGCTTTTAAATAAGCCTACAATTCAATTTATTATCTGCAGACTGAATTGTAAACAATTATTTTGGAAGGCCGGAATGCGGAGGGAAAATTCAGAAGGCGAGTTTTAGCGCCACCGGGCGGTGATCGGAAATCTTAACGGCGTACTCGTTCCAACCGCCGCTGATGAAATTATCAAGCAGAAGCGTCTTAATGACCGAGGATGGATTGGCAAAGGTATCGAAGAGTTCATTAGTGATCAGGATATGGTCGATGTGGCTGGGATAGGTCGGATACGACCAGTAGGTGCGACTGCCGGACGCGATGGCATAATCAGTAAATTTATAATCAGCGGGATTGCTCAAGAATGGCCAGAGGACATTGACGGAATAAGCATCGGTTAGTTCATCATTGAAATCGCCGATTACGATGACGTTGGAATCGGCCAGGTTCGTGCGGATATAATTTTCCAGTATGGTGCTGGCATTCAACCGGCGGCTTTGCGAGTCGGCATCGCCGAGGGCTTTGTAATGATTGTCTATCACGATGAAAGACCGAGAATTCCAGGTCAGTTCGATAACCAGTGGTGGGCGTGGGAAAGCATCCTCATGCCGGAAAATTTCATAAATCTGACCGACGGTAACTGTAACCGGATTATAGACAAAAGCCAGGTCAATATTATATGCGGCGCTGTTGGCACGATAACCCTGCCAGGTGCCGAGCGAATCGAGCAGTTGCTGAAATCCGGTCTCGCTGACGATTTCCTGTAAGCCGACCACGTCAACATCGAGGGCTTTGATCGCCTGGCTGACGGCGTCGACCGTAATGCTGTCGTAGCGAGGAAAGCTTAAAAGGTTCCAGGTCATCACTTCGAAAGTTTCGGGAGTGCCGAAATAAAGGCTGGAGAGCGTCAGAGAACCAACTGTGGAATTACTGACTGACGTGCCGGAAAGAGCCGTAATCCGGTATTTAACGGCCGTGTCAGTGGGCGGATCGGTATCGAAATATTCGGTCGTGTTCGAATCGCAGAGCGCATACCCGGTTTTCCAGGAACCGGTACCGACCTGGCGATCGATGCGGAAGCCGGTTTCGCCGAGCGACCGGTCCAGCCAATTAATGCGGAAAACCGACGGCCCGGTTTGTTTCAGGACGACAGCTGCCGGCTGGCAGGAATCCGACATTAAAGCGACGGCCGCAGTGGTTGCGGTAGTATCCGCACCCCGGAAAAGTTGTAAGCGGTAGGCGTAGATCGTGGCCGTAAGGGTGGATATCAGAGTATCCACGAAAGCATTATCGTTGGCGGGGACGATGGCAAAGTTTGTCCTCCAACCGGCCTCACCCGCTTTACGCCGGATGATGACGCTGTCATATTTTTCGAATTCGCCGTGCCAGGTTATGGCCAGGGTCGTGTCCGAAAGAACCTGTAAGGCGACCTGACCGGGCTTTGACAATTGATCCGGGGAACCAGTCGGTAAAGAACAGCCTAAAACGCTGATACTAAGCCCGATGAATAATGGTAAAAGGAATTTAGATTGCATAAAAACAAGAAAATCAAGGCCAGAGTTTGTAAATGTAGCCACAGTACATCGATAACAGGAGCAGTCCTTCCAGGCGATTGATTCTTAAACCGGTCACTAATATCGGATATAAAACGACTGATATCGTGACCATAGCCATGAGGTCGAAAGATTTGATCCCGATTCCATTGATTGGAGCCAGCAGACCGGATATGCCGAGGATGCATAAGAGATTGAAGATGTTCGAGCCGATGATGTTGCCAATCGCGATTTCCGGCTGCTTTTTAAAAGCGGCTACAACCGAAGTCGCCAGCTCCGGCAGACTGGTACCCAGAGCGACGATTGTCAGGCCGATAACGGCTTCTGAAACGTTCAATCGAACCGCCAGTTCGATGGCACCTTTGACGAATGTTTTGGAACCGAATACGAGTAGACTCAAGCCCGCTGCGATGAAAAGGATGTCGAAATAGATATTGCGGGTCGGTTTCGGGACAGTTTCATCAATTTCGGCCTCGATCTCGTTGCGGATGTGCTTTTTAGCGAGGAAATAATTACCGGCGGTATACGCACAAATCCCCAGAAAAAGCACTCCGGCTTCGATTTGACTGATCTGTAAATCCCGGAACATTACAACGAAAAGTAAGGTTGCCCCGATCATTATCGGTGTGTCAATGCGGGTCAACTGGCGTTTGACATTCATCGGGCAAATGAGCGCCGCCAGGCCGAGAATGGCCGCAATATTAAAAATGTTCGAGCCGATGATATTGCCGATCGCAATTGCGCCCTGGTGCGCCAGGTTGGTCTTGATGCTGACGACCAGTTCCGGTGAACTGGTGCCGAAAGCGACCACGGTCAGGCCGATGATCAGCGGCGGTAAGCCCAGACGCGCGGCCAGGGATGACGCGCCTTTGATTAAAGCCTCGGCTCCGAGATATAAAAAAAGAATTCCGATCAGGATTAAAACAGCGATTAAGAGCATTTAAGAGTTCCTACATTATGAATACTACTGCGGCGACCACGGTAGTCCAGAGACCGTTTTTATCGCCGGTAGCCGATTGGGTAACGTTGTGGGTTTTTATCATAATTCCGCTGGAATGAAAGAGTTTTTTTCGTTCGTCCCAAGCGGTTTGCGGATCGAATTCCAGGCCGCGGCTGGTTGCCAGCATCGTAGCCGCCAGATCCTCGGCGTAATCGCCGGCGATGGTTCTCGATTGCCCGAAGGAATGATGTTCGGAAATGTAGCCATAACTTTCCGGACCGGAGGGAATGGCGATGCCGATGGACGCGGCCAGCAGACGGTGCGGTTCGTTGGTCGAATTTTTCGAAAGAACGACGTAGGTAATTTGTCCGGGCGGTAAATGCGAGATGCCATTCTGCCGCGAAATCTGTTTGCAGGCGGGCGGTAAAATGCTGGAAACGGTCACTAAATTGCAATGCTGGATACCGGCGTTGCGTAAAGCCAGTTCGAACGATTGCAGGTAATCCTTATGCCTGCCCTGGCCTTTGGTTATGAAAAATCTGGCTGGAATCATGACGGTTTCTCCCCGATTAATGATAGTGTGGTTAACTGGTCCGGGACGGATAGGTTCATCAAACTGGTTCAGATGTTCTCAGTGCTCTTGCGCAGTTCCATCGAATGCTGATAAAATTCTGTGGGAGTCAATTCTTTGATAAAAACCAGTCCGTGAGTTGCCCGCAGACGGGGATGCTCGTTTTTAATGAAGTAATCCCGTCCCAGGCAGGTCTTGATTTTCAGATATTGATCGACCTGAATTTTGCGCGCCAGACGGCAGAAGGGGCCGTCGAATTCCCAGCTCGGGAAACTGGCCGATTTTTGGGAGCCGAAACTTTCCATGAAGGCGTTTTCCATAATGGCCATTGAGTTCAGGCTGACCGGAATGTAAATATTGGCGCTGGCCGGATGAAAACGGAACCAGACGTTACGGTAGCCCCAGATACGCAGATTGGAGATGTCGTGATCCTTTTCATATAGTTTGAGCGCCTCGGTGATCGACTGCAAAACCTTGTAATGCGTGTCCGGCCCACTGCCTTCCGGATCGAGCGCGACCGTAATGACGCTCGGTTTGATCTTTTTCATTAGTTCGTAAATCGGCAGAACGTCGCGGTCCATCGTCGGTTCTTCGGAGAAAATGTCACCTTTGTAAAAACCGAGCCGCAGGTGAAAGACGTTGTTTTTATTAAAACCGAAATAGCCCCAGAGCACGTCGGCTTCCCATTCGCGGATCATCCCTTTCAATTTCTGAACATGGGCGATGTCTTTTTTACCGGGATACTGGGTAGTGAAATAATTGATCAGTTCACTGATCCGGTCCTTCAGGTAAATGATGTTGTTTTCCTCGTAGATTTCCGTCAGGATGGAGAGCAGGCGGCGCGATTCGGCTTCGATCTGTTTTTTGACATCGTATAAGGCGACACCGTCGAGGTATAAATTGACATCCCGGTTACGGGCGGCGGCATTGGCCGGATCGAAATAATTGTCTTCCATTAAAGCCTGGAAGCGCGAATGATCGACCAACTCATTCAGGTTTTTCATGCGTTCCAGAACGTAGGAATTAGTCACGGCATTGAATCCGCTGGTCAAATAGGTGAAATAGTGCTGGTTATGCGGATTGCGGACGAGATGCACGATGTACGGCAGGTACCCGAGCATTTCATCGTCATGATGCGGCGAAGTGTGCATAAAAACCTCGCCATCCAGATTAACCATGCCGCGTTCGATCCGGGCGATGATGGATTTATGCAAACTCTCATTAATTGTGGTGTGAGTCAGTTTGGTACGCTTAAGAATCAGTTTGGAAAAGCGGTCGGAATTATAATCCTCGAGCGATAGGGCGGAAAGTTTCTTGTTTTTGCTCAGTGTCAGATTGAAAATGGCTTTTTCAATCGTTTTACTGTCGAGTTCGGCCAGGTTTTCGACGTTCTCGTACCATCTTTCAATGAGTTTGATAGCCGCGCCTTCCGTTAAGTAAAAACGGGCATCGGGCAATTTCTGCAGGACGGTGGCCGGGTACTTGATCGATGGTGGATTTTGGATCGAGTCGCGCACGATGTTGGACTTGGCCTGTCCGGCGGCGATGATGATGGTTGTGGCGTTTTTATTATAAGTAATCGTATCGAGACCGATCGTTATGACTAATCTTTTACGGGCGACTTCGATGCCGCCCAGATCGCCGGCGGCCGCGGCCTGGGTTTCGTAGTTGGTCTCGATCAGGCGGGTCGTGGAATAATGATCACTGCCTTTGACGTTGAATCCGATATGGCCGTCCGGCCCGATACCGCCCATGAAAAATCCGATACCGCCCAGCGCCCTGATCTTTCTTTCATAATCGACGCAGAACTGGTCGGTTCTTTCGATGGTTTCCTTCTGGAGTTCTTCGAGTGGAGTTTTGGGCCAGCGCACGCGCAGGGAAAGGTCGACTTTTTCATCGCCAAAAATGCGTTCGATGCTCAAGTCATTGGCCGTACCGATGTCGTACAGGTTGATCATGAGGGCTTTTTTCGGATCGAGGCCGAAATTTTTAATGTAGTATTTCTGGATGTAATAGTAAAAACTGTTCTGCTGGTTGGGATCGATCGGATAAAACTCGTCGATCTGCACGAAATGCAAACGGGACATGTCGGGTTTGCGGGCCGGATCGATGCCGACCGCTGCGAGGTCTTTGACCGCCGCCGGTGAGTGCCAGTTGGCCAGGTAATACTCGACCCATTTGATGAAATGTTCCGGCGTCTTGCCGGTCGGGAGTGAAATAACACCGTCCGGATTGTTCTGCACCCATTCCAGGAAGCGAAAAGCGGCCAGTTTACCCAGCATCGGGAAATTGGCGACCTGGATGACCGGGATTTTTTCGGTCGGCGGATAGATGAATTTTTTTCCGGAGAGGGCGAGATAGGTTTTTTCGACGTTGGAGATTAATGATTGGAGATGGTCATTAGTTTTAATCGCAGATTTCGGTTTTGGGGAAGGCATTTATACAATCCTTGTTCTTTACAGTAAAAATCAATTTTCAACGGCGAAATTTACCCTATTTTTTCCGGTTTGCCAATTGTGCATTCATCGGATTCGATGGAAATGTTATCTGCAAACGGTCCTGACAGAGAATCACTGCCTTAAAATACGGCTGAAAATTTCCGCAATCCGGTCAACGGGGCGGATACGGATTTTAAATTGTATATTCCCGGAAAAATGCCGTAAATTGCGCCGTTGTTATTTGTAATGGTTAAGGATCGATTGAAACAATGAGAGAAAGACGAGCCGCGCGTGAACTTGCTCTGCAAACGTTGTACGCAGAAGAATTGACCGGCTATCCGCTGGCACAGGTAGCGGAAGATGTGGCTGGCAAATCAGATCTGCCAGTGGAATTGAAAGAATTTGCCAAGGCTTTATTTATGGCGGCGAGCCTTCACAGAGACGAACTGGATAAATTTATCCAGGATAAATCGGAAAACTGGGATTTTGAACGAATAGCGATCATCGACCGTCTGATAATCCGTATGGCAATTTGCGAGTTTTTATACTTTGAAGATATCCCGCCGAAAGTATCGATTTCGGAAGCTATCGAAATTGCTAAAAAATATTCTACCGATGACAGCAGTGCTTTTGTAAATGGTATCCTGGATGCTGTACTGCATCAGATTGGTGCGGATATAGCTCACAAATTAATAAAAACGGAAGACAGCCCTGTAATAGCGGAAGGCTGATCGCGGCCAGGCGGCTACCGCTTCGCGACGCGGATTCAGCGCTAATAAGCTATGTCGTGGAAAATGATTAATATAAATTCTGTAAGGGAAATATGGGAATAGGGGCCTATTTAACTAAGATATTCGGAACATCCTCCGACAGGGAAATTAAGAAAATCCTGCCGATAGTTACTGAAATCAACCGCATTTTTGCCACTTTGGCCGATCAACCGATTGAGAAATTGCGCGAACGGACGGCCGAACTGAAAACGCTGATTCAGAGCGCCCATGATAAGGCGCAGGCCGAGGCCGAAGAATCCGGGATGTCCGCCGAAGAGTTAAAAAAATACGTACTGGAAACCGAACAGGCCGTTCTGGAAGAGATACTCCCGGAAGCGTTTGCCATGGTGAAAGATATCTGCCGGCGTTTAATCGGGCAGGAATGGATGGTCTCGGAGCACAAGATCACCTGGGATATGATTCCATACGATGTGCAACTGCTCGGCGGAATCGTTCTGCATCAGGGCAAAATCACCGAAATGAAGACCGGCGAAGGCAAGACCTTGGTGGCAACCATGCCGGTCTATCTGAATGCCCTGACCGGACGCGGCGTCCACATCGTGACGGTCAACGATTACCTGGCGCAACGCGACAGCGAATGGATGGGGCGGATTTACACCGAACTTGGTCTGACGGTCGGCTGTATTCTGAACTCCATGGACTCCGAAGAACGTAAAAAGATTTACGCCTGCGACATTACCTACGGCACTAACAACGAATTCGGATTCGATTACCTGCGCGATAACATGGCGCTGGCGGCCGAGGAGCAGGTTCATCGCGGCTACTATTATGCGATCGTCGATGAAGTCGATAACATTTTGATCGATGAAGCCCGGACGCCGCTGATTATTTCCGGCCCGGTGCAGAGTTCCCGGCATGAAAAATTCGATGAGTTCAATCCGGCGGTCGGAACGATGGTACGCTATCAGCGCGACAAGATTACGGAAATTCTGGCAAAGTTCCCGGATTCGCCGGAATCGATTCCAGACAAGGAGAGCAACGAATTTGCCCGCTTGCTGTACGTTGCGTCACAGGGTATGCCGAAGAACCGGCGACTGCGCAAACTCCTGGAAGAACCTGGTTATCAGAAAATGCTCCAGACCGGCGAGAAAGAATTTCTACTGCTGACGAATGCCAAGACCGGAACGTCGATCAGCCAGGACGAGTTTTTTAAGGATTTATTCTATTTCATAGACGAAAGAAACCATAATATTACCCTGACTCCACTGGGCGAAGAGAAACTGGCTTCCCAACTCGGAATCAATGTCACTGAATTGATTATTCCCGATCTGGCCGAAGAGTTCGTCAGGATTGACGAAAATGACCAGATTGATGCCCTTGAAAAAGAAAAACAGAAACTGGTTCTGGATAGTAAGCATTCCGAAATATCGGACCGTTACCATAATATTTCACAACTGCTGAGAGCCTATACATTATATGAAAAGGATGTCGAGTACGTCATCCAGGAAGGCAAAGTCCTGATCGTGGACGAATTTACCGGGCGCATTTTACCCGGCCGCCGCTACAGTGACGGATTGCATCAGGCGATTGAAGCCAAAGAAAAGGTCAAGGTCGAAGCCGAGACTCAGACTTTTGCTACCATTACTTTGCAAAATTATTTCCGCATGTACGATAAGTTGGCGGGAATGACCGGCACGGCCGCGACTGAATCCGCCGAATTTGCCGACATTTACAAGTTGGAAGTCGTGGTCATTCCCACGAATAAAACCTGCGTTCGCAAAGACCATGAAGACCAGGTCTATAAAACCCGGCGCGAAAAGTATAACGCCATCATCAACGAAATTGAAACCTCATTTCAACAGGGCCAGCCGGTGCTCGTCGGAACTGTCAGCGTGGAAGTATCCGAGACTATCAGCCGGATGCTGAAGCGGCGCGGCATTCCGCACAATGTTTTAAATGCCAAGCACCATAAACGCGAGGCGGAAATCATTACCCGGGCCGGCGAACGGAGCGCAGTTACGATTGCCACCAACATGGCCGGTCGCGGTACCGACATCAAGTTAGGGCTGGGGGTGGTCGAGCTGGGCGGATTGTATATCATCGGCACCGAGCGCCACGAATCCCGCCGGATCGATTTGCAGTTACGCGGCCGCAGCGGACGGCAGGGCGATCCCGGCGCTTCGCGCTTTTTCCTGTCGCTTGAGGACGATCTGATGCGCCTGTTTAACAGCGAACGGATTGCATCCATAATGGATCGACTCGGAATTGAAGAAGGGCAGGTCATCACGCATGCGATGGTGTCGCGTTCCATTGAAAGAGCCCAGAAAAGGGTTGAGGAACGCAATTTCGGAATTCGAAAACACCTGCTCGAATATGACGACGTTATGAATCACCAGCGCGAGATCGTCTACGACCGCCGGAATTACGCTTTGAAAGGCAGCGATCCGAAAAGCGAATTGATGGAAATTCTCAATGAATGGACCGAAAACCTGGTAGAGAAATATGGCGCCCAGAGCAAGTCCTCTGACGAATGGCCGTGGGCTGAATTACGCACGGAACTGACCAGTAATCTCGGGATCGATCTGACGCCGAACGAGTTGTCCGAATTTACCCCAACCGCCATCAAACAAGCGATAATCGAGCGGGCAGTCCAATATTACGACCGAAAAGAGAAAGTATTCGGCTCCGATCAGGTGCGTTTCCTCGAACGTTTCATCATGTTGCGCACGATCGACGAAAAATGGCGCGATCATTTATACTCGATGGATCAACTCAAGGAAGGCATCAACTGGCGGGCTTACGGTCAGAAAGATCCTCTGCTGGAATATAAGGGCGAGGCCTTTAATGCGTTCGTCCTGGTCATCAGCGAAATGAATCAGCAGACTCTGCGGCTCTGTTTCCGGGCGCAGATCGGCGGCCCGGTTCAGGAAAACCGCCCGGCGCGGCGGCCCTCCGCGATGCGCCTGACTCATCAGGAATCGGTCGGGATGGGATTCGTGCCCGGCGCTGAACCTGAAAGCCAGGATCAGCCGCGTTATACCAGCGATGGACAACAACCCAAAGTCCGGCCGGTTCATGTGGAAGTGAAGGTCGGCCGGAATGATCCGTGTCCCTGCGGAAGCGGCAAAAAGTACAAACATTGTCATGGGGCCGGCCAGTAATTGGCTAAGATCTGTGAATTTTCGCAGAATTCATCAAAGACTTGTGACGGTATTGACCGGACTGACGGGTATTATCATTATTTCGATTCCATCTGTCCTTACAGGGACTGGTAATTCAATCTTAAAATGCCGGAATGTATTCTGTTCGCCTGGCGATACGACCGAATATGTAATTGTTGAACTGGATGGTGATTATTCGGATTCAACCGCCGGCATTCAATTTGATCTGTATGCTGATCCGCGCTATTTTACTCCTCTGGACAGTGAACCGTGGGATATATATGGTTTAAGGGGATGGCTGCATCAAACCGCGATTCGCAACGATTCGATGGTTGCTTTCATTGCGGCAGATTCACTGCTGAATGGATGGCGTGTATATGCAAATTTAGCCTACAATTATTATGTTGATAAAGAAACTCCTTCAGGCTTTTATCTCATCCAACCGGCGAGCGTCATGATTTCGGGAATCTCGGGAGACAGCGTTGGTTGTCAGGCGCAATCCGGAACGATAATTGTCGCAAAGGGAGATGTTTACGTAAAGATTGCTGACGATTGCGCGCGCGTTGGGCAGCAATCTGTTGTCATTCCGATCACTTTCGTCTCTAAAGAGGGAGCCCGTTCCTTCAGTTTCGAGATTGCCGATACAGCCGGAATATTAACATTAAGAGAAATATCGTTAGTATTGCCAATTGGATGGATTACAAATATTAACCAAGATTCCAGCGGAACCATATCTGTCTATGCCAGTTGTAATGCTCCGCCTAAAATGGGATATCCAATTGAAGCGAATGAGATCAGGACATTTAACCTGATCGTCGATATCGATCGGAACGCTTCTCCGGGAACTTATTTGATTAATGCCCAGAATGTATGTGTTGGAGATGCGATCTTTGATAGCGGCCCCTGGACGGTCGAATCAATCGCCGGACGATTGACGATAATCGATTCGAAAGCCGCCGTTCAATCCGCGCCTTTCCTGGCCGGACAATTTTCCCTTTCGCAAAATTACCCAAATCCGTTCAATCTCAGCACGACGATCGGTTTTACTTTAGCGCAACCGGGTACTGTCCAAATAGAGATCTATAATCTGCTCGGACAATCAGTAAGAACGTTCGCGGCTGGCAATTATCAGGTCGGTGTTCATTCATTAATTTGGGATGGACTGGCGGACAATGGAGCGGAACTCAATTCCGGGATCTATTTTTACCGTCTGAGCGCGGCTGGCCGGACTTTTTCCCGGAAAATGGTTTTAATCAAGTAAGTATAACGTCCCGATTTTTACCTGCTTATCCCGGTCAATCACTTTGGAAAATATCAGACGGGCGGTTATATTTAGGGCGTTTTTTGAGCCGCGGTGGCGGAATTGGCAGACGCGCTGGACTTAGGATCCAGTCCTGAATGGGGTGCGAGTTCAAATCTCGCCCGCGGCACATTTTGAGTGAGATGTTTAATTAAGGAATAACAATGAAAGCAGAACTGATAAATAGTGGTGCGATTGAAAAAACAGTCAAAGTCGTGGTCGAATGGGATGAAATTGCGGCGGATTATGTAGCAATTTTCGACGATCTGCGCAAAGACCTGAGAATCGATGGTTTTCGCAAAGGCAAAGTGCCTGAAGGCCTGGCGAAGCACATGCTCAAGCCGAACATCATGTTGAAATTCAGCAATCAGGTCATCGAAAAAACTCATCAGCAGGCTTTGAAGGAGGCCGGAATCGACGACTTCCTGGATATGCATATCGTCGATCTGGACTTCGATGAAAACCAACCGTTCGACTATACGATCAAGATCGAAAATGATCCGAAGATCGACTTGCCGGATTACAAAAAAGGCATAAAAATTACCCGCAAAGTCTATGTCGTCGATCCGGAAACGATTGATTTTCATATTGACGATTTCCGGGAATCGCTGGCCGAAGTTCAGGAAGTCACTGATGGCGCGCAGAATGGGCATTTTATTGTGTGCGACCTGCAGGGACTGGACGCGTCCGGCATGCCGGAGACTGATAAACGCCTTCCTGACCGGCTGATCAAAGTCGGTGAGGGTATTTTCGGCGGAAAAGATTCCGGGGGTAAATTAGACGGTGCCAAAGCCGGTGACCGGATCGTGCTGGAATTGAAATCGGCCAAGGGCGAACCGCTCAAATATGCGGTGAATGTCAAGCGGGTCGAGATGCATACCTTACCGGAACTGACCGATGATCTCGTCAAAGGACAATTAAAAGAGGTCCAAACCGTCGCGGAATTCCGGGAAAAGATCACCGAGAATCTGGAACATAAGTGGGAGCACCAGTCGGAGGATGAATTCGCGCGGGCTGTCACTGACTATTTCATTGAAAATACGAAATTCGATATTCCACCTTACCGCATAAATTTTTATCTGGAAAGAATCATCGAAAACCTGAAAAATTCGGCCAAGAATAAATCCGTTGACGAAAGTAAGGTCAGAGAAGAATATCAGCCGTTAGCCGAAAAAAATATCCGCTGGTTTCTGATTCAGCGTGAAATCCAGAATCAGGAAAATATTCAGGTCAGTGAAGATGAAGTTCAGTCGGCGATCGATCAGTTACTGTTGAGTGTTCCTGAAAACCAGAAAGAACAGGCCGTGCAATACTACCGGCAATCCCGCAATAAAATGGATATTAAGATGAATATGACGGACACTAAAGTTCTGGACCATATTAAGCAGTTTGTCAAAGAGAAAAAAGAAACCATTCATACCGGGTCACTCCGGTAGAAGGAGGCGATGATGGATATTAAAGATCAGGCCTATATTCCTTTTGTCATCGAGCAAACCGGACGCGGAGAGCGCTCTTATGACATTTATTCCCGTTTACTGAAAGAACGGATTATTTTTCTGGGATCGCCGATCGACGACCATGTCGCCAACCTGATAATAGCTCAATTGCTGTTTCTGGCGGCCGAGGATGCCAGCAAAGATATCTGCTTATATATCAATAGTCCCGGCGGTTCGATAACTTCCGGCATGGCCATTCTGGATACGATGAATTTTATCAAACCGGAAATGGCCACGATCTGTCTCGGAATGGCCGCCAGCATGGCTGCTATTCTCCTGGCCAGCGGCTCCAAAGGCAAGCGCTCGGCGTTGGAGAATTCCAGAATCATGATTCACCAACCGTTGGGTGGCATCGAAGGTCAGGCCAGCGACATTGAAATTCATGCCCGCGAAATTCTCCGTTTGAAGGAAAACACCAACAAAATTCTGGCCGGACTGACCGGACAAACTTTCGAAAAGGTTGTCAGAGACACCGATCGCAACTATTTTATGTCGAGCCAAGAAGCCCTGGAATATGGAATTATTGACGAAATTCTGCCCGCCCGACAAAAAAATAGTCCTTCCCTTCATAAAAAAGCTTGACAAAGCTGAAATAAATTTTATACATTTGAGCGAGTGAGGAATCGTGTGAGTTTTTTTATTATTTCTGTGAGGAAGATTTAAAAAGGAGGTCTAAAATGGTGCGACGAATGTCAGCTTTGCTGATAGCTATTCTTTTACCGTTAGCGCTTTTCGGCGGGACGGTTGGGAAAATTATTGGTGTTGCAATAGATAAACAATCTGGCAAACCCTTAATGGGAGTAAATGTCGTTATTAAGGGTACGTCGATGGGCGCGGCTTCCGATATTGATGGCCGTTTTTATATTTTTAATATCCCACCCGGTATTTACGAAGTGGAAGCTACTTATATAGGCTATGCCCGGACAACCATTCAGAACATCCGGATTTCAGTTGATTTGACGACTGATGTCAACCTGTCCCTGGAACGTGAAAATGTGGTCGGGCAGGAAGTGATCGTGGTGGCTGGGCGGCCGGTCATTGAAAAATCGTCGACCAATGAGCGGCGTATTGTACGTTCCGAAGATATCGAGAATTTGCCTGTCCGCGGAGCGACGGATATTGCGGCTCTGCAGACCGGTGTTGTCAAAGTTGGTACCGAGTTGCACGTCAGAGGCGGCCGTACGGAAGAGGTCGTTTACTATGTCGATGGCGTTTACCAGGTCAATGAATATAACCGGATAACCCGTCCGGAAGCCGGTGAGGTTTCCAGCTCAGCCCTTGAAGAGGTTTCTTATCAAGCCGGCGGTTTTGATGCGGAGTATGGTTCGGCGACAGCCGGTATTATCAATATGAGTACCAAAATCGGTAGTGAAAAATACCAGATGGGTGGTGAATTTATTACGGATGGATTTTTAAGCACTAAAAAGCCGATTCTGGGAACCTATTCTTATGGCTATAATCTTTATAATCTGTCTGGCGGCGGGCCAGTGCCCGGACTTGGAAAATATCTCAGGTTCTTCGGAAGTCTGGAAGTTCATAATGAACTTGACCGGCGTACTTCAGCCGGTGCGCATCCGGTCGGCACCTGGACCGGAGACACCGATGGTGACGGATTGAAGGATTACAATGAATTCACCTGGAAATCGGCTTACGGCCCTTTTCCGGATAATTCATCCAAGAAAATCATGGGCGCCGGTAACCTCATGCTGGATTTATCAGCGATAAAAGTCAAGATCGGTGGTAACTTCACAAGAGAAACTTACCGGGAGTACGACCTGGATTATGCGGTTTTTTGTCCTGAAAACGTTTCCCGCTGGGAGACCTTTACGGGAGCCGCTTATACCCGGCTGACCTGGACGATTAATCCGAAGACTTTATTCAATATTCAGGGTAGTTATTTTATCGATAAGTACGAGAATGGGAATAACAAATATTGGGATGATTTATTGAAAATTGGCGTCAAGGAATTGCCACTCGACAAATATTTAGAGATATTCGGTGGAACGATTAAGGATACTTCCAACATATATTCAAAATATGATATTAATCCCGCAAATGGATATATTATCGTTAATCCATATCTGCCGCAGAACGGATCAAATCCAACCGCTTTGAATTCTTACGCGACTTTTTATGCTCCCGGTACGCAGTTTTTTGATTATTTGAAAAATGAAACCGGCCATGTGGGTATCAATGGCGACCTAAAGACTCAGGTCGGTTTCCACGAACTGAAATTTGGATTCGAATATCGGGACTATACCATTCGCTATTACCGGTGCGCCGCACCCGAGCGGTTGGCTTATAATTATCTCGGAAATCCACCCTATGCTGAAGCGTTCTATGATTCTCTTAAATCCGTCGGTTCGGGATTATTGTCCGGTACTGATTCGGAAAACTATGGTCAGTATACGGAAAATTACTGGTTCCGGCTCTACAAAAATGCCTATGCCGAGAACATCGGCTACACAATTGATGGAAAAGATTATGTTGACGGTGATGTAACGGATAACCGGGATTCGGCGCGCAAACCTAAAGTCGGTGGACTTTACCTGCAGGACAAGATCGAAATGAAGGATCTGGTTCTGAATGTCGGTTTCCGATATGATTACATTTCACCGAACAATCTCAGATTTCGCGACCCGGCTAAAATTGTGCTCGATTCTTTAGGGCAGATAGCTTACCACATTTATAAAGATGAAGACGGAGAATATTCTTCCTATGCTCCGACAACCGATCTTCTGGGCAATGTCGTCGATAATGTGGGTATTGATCAGATGATACTGACTAAAAATTATCACATTATCAGTCCTCGTCTGGGTATGTCCTTCCCCGTGACTGACATGACCGTGTTCCATGCCCAATATGGTAAATATGTCCAGCAACCGCAGCTGAACCGGATGTTCGTCAGTTTTCTGCGTTTTGCCGCAAACTTAGAGCAGGGCAACTTCACGATTTCCGGTAATCCGAACCTGGAGCCGGTTAAAACTACGGCATACGAAGTCGGATTTCAGCAACAACTCGGTTCGGCCGCCAGTGTCGATTTAACTGCTTTTTATAAAGAACTGACCGGCTACATTCAGGTCCGGAATGTGGTTGGGGCGACTCCGGTGGTATATGCAACCTACGTCAATGGTGACTATGGTACCGTCAAAGGCTTGTCGTTCTCGTTTAATCTCAGGAGAACCGGTTATGTTCAGGCCCTGGTCAATTATACTCTGCAGTACGCCGGTGGCACCGGTTCGACTGCAAATACACAGTATAAAATAGCCTGGCAGGGTGGTAATTATCCGACTTTTGTCAGTCCGCTGGATTTCGATCAACGGCATACCGGTTCGATCAATCTGGATTTCCGGACCACCGATAAAGATAAGATCGGCCGGGCCGGCATGAACTTCCTGTTCACTTTCGGCAGTGGCCGGCGTTACACCCCGACCATAGTCAACAGCATCGTATTTCCGACGACTTCAGATGTCCCTGTAGCGGCTATGAACTCGGGAACGATGCCGTTCGTGTCTCAGCTTGATGTAAAAATCGATAAAACTTTTAATGTTTTAAGCTCTAATGTGACGGTTTATTTTTGGATAGAAAATGTGTTGAATACCAGGAATGTCAGATTGGTCTATACCGGGACCGGTATGGCTAATGAGGATGGTTGGCTCGAGACCGATGCGGGCAAGCAATGGGTTAACACAATAACCAATCAGGTTGCTTTGTACAATTTATATCAAGCTGATCCCTTTAATTACGAGACGCCGCGGATTATTCGTCTCGGTGTCAAGTTTGATATCTGATAAAAATCAAGGGTGATAACGATGAAAAAAAATAAATTCGACAGGTTTGGCGTTAATGTGGCTCTTATTTTACTGCTGGTAAGCACATTAATAGCCTTACCTACCAAACGTTTGGGGTTCTTACAGAAGCCGAGTACATTGGAGTATATCCTTTTTGATGCCAATGAAATCTGGTGCTATACCGGTAATAATGGTGAAATAGTCACCTCTTCCGTGACCGGCAACTCTGGCTTGTATTGGCCGGGAGGCACCGACCGGACTGCAGTATTTCAATCCGGTCTATGGTTCGTAGGTATGGTCAACGGAGAAGTCCGCTCGGCCGCATCTGAATATGCGTCCGAATTTCAACCGGGCAAGATCATTTACGATCAGGCTACCAAGGTTGGTTATGCGGATAATTCCAGCCTGGCGCGCTACCAGGTCTGGTCGATCAATAAGGGCGACTCACCCGACCCGGCCTCACCGAACTATAACCGTGAGTATGCCCTCTGGCCGGTGAGCGATGGCGCTCCTGCCCATGACGGTGAATACTTTACCGACGCCAACTCCAATGGAATATATGATGATGGAGAAGTCTTCGAGGATTATAACCGTGACGCTGTATATAATGGCCCGGATAGTCTCTTAGTCGAAGGTGAAGACCCGCCGCTCTTAATCGGCGATCAGGTACACTGGAGCGTTTTTAATGACTATGATGCTACCGTCCACGCGGCCCTCTGGAGCACTCAACCGCTCGGCATTGAAATTCAATCGACCGTTTTCGGCTTTGACCGGGCCGATCCGCTGGGCGACGTCATGTTTATTAAATGGCTGATAATTAACAAGAGTGGTCAGACTATCACGGATGCTTATTTATCCATGTGGTCCGATCCGGATGTTGGACAGGCTAATGATGATTATGTTGGATGTGATACGAATCTGAGTGTCGGTTACTGCTATAATGGTAATGCGGTCGACCAGGATTACGGCGCAACTGTGCCGTGTGTCGGATATGATTTCTTTCAGGGACCGATCGTCCCGTCGGTGGGCGACACGGCTCTGGTGTCCGGAAAATTGATTCCGGATTTTAGAAATTTACCGATGACCTCTTTTATTAAATATACAAATGGCGGTACGGTTCAGGATCCTGAAACCGCGGAAGAAGCTTATAATTTTATGAAGGGTTTTAAAGCCAAAGGTGAACTATGGTATGATCTGGATGGAAACGTGGTCAAATTCCTCTATCCGGGTGATCCGATGACGAGATCCGGGTGGACGGAGTACGATGATGATACTCCCCAGGATCGCCGTTTCCTGATGAGTTCCGGCCCGTTTAGTATGGTAACCTGGGTTGATTCGAATGGGGACGGTTATCCGCAGGTAGGCGAGCCAGGCGTGCAGGAAATCGTGGGCGCTATCGTTATTGCGGCGGGAACGACAAATCTCAACGCAATTTCGGCCATGAAATATTTCGATGCCTATGCCCAGAATGCTTATGATGCCCAATTCGATTTACCCAGTCCGCCGTCACCGACGGTTGCAACCAATGAATTGGATAAGCAAATTATCCTGACCTGGCAGGAAGGGGCCGATCAAATCGAAAATTATAGCAAACTCGGTTATAATTTTGAAGGTTATAATATTTATCAGGGCCAGTCATCCACTGGTCCATGGACCCGAATAACCACTTACGATGTCGACAACGCCCTGACGATTATTATTGATAAACTATTTGATGTCGAAACCGGTCTGATTCTGGAATCGCCGGTTCAATTCGGTTCGGATGCCGGGCCAAAACGTTATATTGATATCACGACCGACAAACTAAATGGAAATGCCAAATTAATTAACGGCCGTGTATATTATTATGCGGTCACAGCTTATGCCTATAATCCCGATGCGGCTCCCAAGGTGATTGAAAGCTCCATGAAGCCTTTTTCGGTGCGCCCGCATGAACCGGCTCTTGGACAAAAATTGTTGACGGCGACCGGAGATTATTTGACGGTTGAACATGCCGATGGCGTGAGTGAAACCGTGGTTCAAAGCGAAGTTATCAATCCTCTGCAATTGAGCGGAGCCGAGTATGCCGTAGTGTTTAGTTATGATAGTACGACCAGCCAGGGCAGCTGGAGCTTAGTTCGGAAAGATGAAAATGGTCTGGTGGTGGATTCTTTAATTAAAAAGAACACCACTCTGGATGGGTACACTTCTGAAATGATGGAAGGCTTTAAGGTAAGCGTGAAAGATGTTGCGTTTAATCCTCCGGTTGTTAATAAATCCTGGGAAATGACCAAGAATGTCATTCCGACATTGGTTGATTCAGCCGATTATATTTCCGCCGATATTTATCAGTCCGGAGTCGATACGACAGCTATCATCAATGGCGATACCGTCATGGTCGATTCGATCTGCGGACTGGGCAAATACTGGGCGACCTGGGAAAAAGTCACTTTTAGCGGAGTTGCCTGGTTCCGTTTAAAAAGGACAGTTTTGCATGAAGTCTCGATTCAGGGCTGGGCCAGTAATCTGGGCGGTAATAATGGCCTGGCGGCCGGCGTCGGTAAATTTGGTGATAAAACCAATAATAAAGGTATCCAGGATATTGTTCGATTACGGTCCGATATTGAATTACGTTTCACTGAAACTGGTCAGAACGCAATTTTTTGGCCTAAGAATAAAAATTTTAAAATGGCAAATGCCACTTTAGGCCATGTTCCTTTCGAGGTCTGGGATATTGAACGCAATATCCAGTTATGCGTCGGCATTGCCGACCAGGATAACGATACAACTATTTACGAAGAGACGACCAATCAAATGGATGCGGATTGGATTGTCACAATACACAAAGATTACTCCGAAGGTACTAACAGCACTACAATCCTACCAATCCTAGCCTCCGAGTGTACTTCTACCGGAAATCTGAATGATTATACCGGATGGTTGTTCTACATGAGCGCTTCGTCGATTTTTTCCGTCGGTGATACGCTTCGGATGAACTTCCTGAATCCGGTTGAAACGGGTGTAGATGAATTTACCTTTGTCGCAACCGAATTACAGACGGATCTGAGTAAGAAAGAAAAACAGGCCCAGCTAAAGAAAATCAATATATTTCCAAATCCTTATTTTGGTTTTAACGTCGAAGAAACCCAGCCGATCGCGCGATTTGTTACGATTACGCATCTGCCCGAACAAGGCGCGGTTATTCGGATCTTCAGTCTCGGAGGTCAATTAATAACCAAGATTGATCATAGCAACTCGGATTATACCGGAACGACATTCGAACGCTGGGATCTGCGCAATAAGTACGGTATTCCGGTGGCGAGTGGAATATATATCGTGCACATCGATGTCAAGGATGTGGGCGAGAAAATCCTGAAAATTGCCGTTTTTCAACCCGAAGAACGACTTGATGTTTATTAATACTTATCAGTAAGGAATAGAGATATGAAAAAAATATTCCCTTATCTATCAGTGGCCGTTATTCTGGGATTGTTGACAATTTCAGTAACTGATCTTAACGCCGGCAGTGCGCGGCGCAGGGGCACATGCGGTGCCCAGGAATTGTTATTACCGGTCGGATCGGTCGGGACGGCTCTCGGTGGAGCTTTTACGGCCGTTATTTCTGGTATTGAAGCGGCTGAATGGAATCCGGCCGGAGTAGCCGATATAACCGGTACCGGTCAGGCGATGATCTCGCACATGAATTATATTGCCGGAATTAATGTCAATTATGTAGCCGTGATGAGTAAATTCGGCCGGGTCGGGGCCTTTGGAGCGACTCTGAAATCACTTGATTTCGGAGACATTGCCGTGACGACTACCGATTCTCCCGATGGAACCGGAGAATATTATTCACCGACGTTTATAACGGTTGGCTTCCTGTATTCACGGGTTATGACGGACCGCATCCGGTTCGGTACAAAATTGAATATTATTTCTGAACAGGTTATGCGGGTTTCATCGACCGGGGTTGGAATCGATGCCGGGGTTCAATATTCGACCGGGCCGGGCGGATTTCAGCTTGGTGCCGTCCTGCGTAATTTCGGGCCGGAAATGATTTTCAATGGTCCCGATCTTGAACAGGACGTCGTTCCGCCGGGAACTGAACCGGGAACCCGGGCGGAAGCCTGGCGGGTACCCTTAGCCTCATTTGAATTGCCGACGCAGATGGAGCTGAGTGTTTCGTATGGTTTAATCAACAGCCAATTGCTTGATTTAACTGCCGGAGCCTCGTTTTTAAACGATAATTTTAATTACGATCAGTATCGCGTTGGTTTGCAGGCCGAGTTGATGAAGATGTTTTATTTGCGCGGTTCTTATGTGATTGCGCAGGACCCGGAGACCGACAAATTCGTCTCGATGACCGAGGACTTTATGTGGGGACCAGGAATCGGAGCAGGTATCAAACTGCATCTCGGCAACTCCCAGATAATGCTTGATTATGCTTATCGGCCAACTAAATATTTTGACAATAACCAATGGGTTAGCGTCAGATTCGGTTTTTAATTAAAAGATAGGATCAAATAATAAACACAACTTATCTGATGAAAAAATCTAAAAACAAAAAGGAGGTTTTTAATGATTAACAAAAAGTTGTTATTAGTCCTGACAGTTCTGCTGACGGTGTCAGTCGGTCTGATGGCCGCGGTCAGTGGAATCAACACAGAGCGCCCCGGAGAAATTATGCCGTTGAAATCCGGCGCTCCGGCCTACTTCGGTTCCACCCTGGCAAAGACCAATGGAGTGGTTACTCCGATGGGAACCCTCGACACGATGTTCTGGGAAATCAATCCCAACACGAACTTCGGTGGTTGGACGGACGATTACTTTGCTGAGTATTTTGTATTTGAAACTGAAGGTATTTTGCATTCGATCACTTTCCACATGTCGGATCTTCCGGCTGTAACCGGTGGTGGTATGTCGATCTGGCTGTTCAGCTCCAATTACAGCTGGCCTGAAATTAACACAATGGCTATCAAAGATACGTACACCAAAGGTTGCCACTTGGGCTATTATCAGACTGCATCCGGCAAGGAAGCCTACGGTGAACCCACGGAATGGGTCAAAGGTAGCATTAATACCTATGCCACCGGAGCTATCGCCGACAAGAACTACGATCCTTTGAAGGAACAGTTGGTACCGTTTGTCGGCGCAATCACGACCAATCTCGAACCGGCCACGTCCGACGTCGGATATGTTACCGTTCCCCTTGGTGATGATGCCTATACTTATGCCGCCGGGGAAACCCTCATGGTACTGGTACGCTTCAATGGATTTCCGACCATGGCTGATGGGGCTGATTACCGGATCGGATTCTATTCCGGTGCAATTAATGTGGAGCCACAGCCCGGTTTGAAGTTCTATGCCGCGACGGCAAATCCTCAAGGGCGGGATGCCAATGCGGCCACCGATGACTGGGGCTGGCATATTCGTTTATACGCCTGGGATTGGCGCCTTAATATCGAATGGACCGGCGACCGTTCACCGGTGATCAGTAACGTCACGGCTGACAAAGCCTATCTGGTTACTACTCCCATTCCGATCAGCGCAACCATCATCGATGATAATCCGAGTGGTGGACTCTCAAGTGTGGCTTGGGCGCATGTACATTATTCAGTTGATGGTGGCGACTTTGTCGAAGTGGCTATGACCAATGTCGGGGATGTCTATAGTGCTGAAATTCCCGGTCAGGCTCTTGGATCTACGGTGACCTATTATATTGACGCCGCAGATAATAATGGGAATGTCAAAGAGACTTTGGAATACAGCTATTACCTTTTCAAGAAAAATAATAAGGTGCTGTTCAATTATGACGATGGTACCTTATCCGTCAATTCTGCAAAGACCTATTACTGGTACGGAGCCGATCCGGATGGTAAGTTTACCCGCGACACCTGGCAGGCCGATTACGGTCCGATCAGTGATGCCCTGCTGGATGGTTATCAGATCATTGTGCATGTAATGGGTAGTGGGCCGACCAATCAGCCCGAAGATATCGGCGCGATTTATAAGAATTGGTTGGATGGAACCACGGCCCTCGCTCCGCGCAGTCTCTTCATTTCGGGGCAGGATTATGGTTATATCTCGGGCTTTGCCGATACGACCTTCGCCGCCGGCACATTTGAGAAAGATTATCTCGGAATTGAAACTCTCGGGACTCAGGATGTAACCGGAACCACGGCTAAAGCACAACAACCGTGGCGTGTAGATGCTGTGGCTTCAAATGTTCTCACAGGTGATTATGCTGCTTTCTGCGGTGATAGCCTGGCCTTATTCTATTATCCTTATTATGAATTAGGTTTTGCTGCTTGGCAGGATGATATTGTAAAAGTATCGGGCGCTGTTACGGATTTCACCGATCCGAATAACAGTAATGCTCCAATGGGTATCCATTATGAAGGTACTAATTGGAAAACAGTTTTCTGGACAGTTGATTATCTGGCTCTGGATTTCTGGAACAAGGCTGATACCGCCACGATGTATTATTGGGGTCTGACCGATGTCGGCAACTTACTTGGTAATGTGCTGACCTATTTTGGCGAACCGGTCGGTATTAAAAATGAAGTTGTGAGTGTTCCCAAGACCTACTCACTGAAACAGAACTTCCCGAATCCGTTCAACCCGACTACGGCAATCGAATATAACCTTCCCGAAAAAGGATTGGTTAAACTTTCGATTTACAACATGCTCGGACAACAGGTTCGGACATTGGTTAACACCAATCAGGAAGCCAATAATTACCGCGTCACCTGGAATGGTCTGGACGACAACGGTGTTGTGGCTCCGAGCGGAATTTACTTCTACACGATCAATGCTAATGGTTTCAATGCAACCAGAAAAATGGTTTTCATGAAGTAAGTTTGACTTTCATAGTGATATGAAAATTGCGGGGGGCGTCAACGACGCCCCCCGTTTTTATTTATATGTCGTAAAATGCTTACCTGAGACGTGGTCTCTATCGGATTGATCCGGGCAAAACCATTATAAAGGGAATTAAAGCCTAAAAAGGTCAGACCTCAGGCAGAGATTTTACCAATTACGATTTGAATAATATCGTTATTTGGAAAGCTCGATCAGGATTATTTGTTGATCGCAGGCTTCGATCAGTTTTTCACTCCGGCCGTAGAGCGGATGCTCTGCGCTTAAATTATAATTGCCGGGCTCAATATATTCAAAGACCCGCTCGCCGTTTTGATCGGTCGCCAATGGATACAGCGAGTTGAGCGTCAAGATTGTATTTGGTACTGGCTGACCTTCGGCCATGACCCTGACAGTCCATTTAGCCTGCGGTAAATCCGCACCGCCGATCTCCTTGAGAAATCCGAAAAAGATCGCATTGGCGATGCGGTTGAGGTCGGCCTCGTCGCCAATATTCGGATTGTCACCGGCATTGAGATGCAGATCGAGCGACACGGCCGCCCGGTTGGTGAGACGCACTTCCGGTTCCTCGGAAACGGCGATCTGGGCTTTAATCGGTACTTCAGCCGCGTTCAGGCGATCGGCGATGTTTTGGAGGATCTGCCGGCCTCTTTCGCTGCCGGCATAATAGCCGCCGTTGAAAACCGATGTCTGACCGGCATTATTTAAGTTCAGGCGCAGGTAATAACCGCCGCCGGGAATATTATTGCAGAGCTGAATCCGTTGTTCCCGGCTTAAATTGATGTCAGCGTCCCTCAATAAAAATACGCTGGCGCCGGCTTGATTAAACAGATTTTGCAGAATGCGGGCCAGTTGCAAATTGAGCTGGGCCGAGTTCAGGCCGGGACTGATTTTCGTGCCACTCTCTTGGCCGCCGAAGCGCGGATCGAGCACCACAATATAGTCGTGCAGGACGCCGCCGAATACCTTTTGCAGATTGAGGGTATCGATATTACTGATTCCGTCGCTGACCCGAACGGTCCGATTTTGACTAAAATAGCCGTCTTTTGAAAATTGAAGGTAATGCTCACCGGGTGTGATCTGCGGGAAAAAGTAAACTCCGTCTGAATTAGTGAACTGCCGGAGCGAATCCGGTAGAAGGGTCACGTTTACATTTTCGAGCGGTGTTTGTTCAGGGCGGCTCAGGCAGAATCCTTCGACGAGAGTCGTGTTTGTATCACTGAAAGCCACTGTCAAAGAGGATCGCGCCGTTCCCGTCGCGAATTTCAGGTTGGCTGTTCCCGGAAGCGGCGCGGCCAGCAGATAGAAAGTGGCTTTTCCGGCGCGGGCCGGCATTTTTCCGGTCATTAATCGCCCGTAATCGGTCATAGCGCCGATCGTATCATCGTCGGCCACCGCGAGGCTATCAGAATCGAGCGCGAAGGTGCTGATTCCGGTAAACGCCAGTCCGTCCGCCGGCAGACGATCACACCAGACCTGGGCATATAAATAGCAGGCCGGGACGGCGATCCGAAAACGGGCAATGCGCGGCAGATTGTGATTTCCAAAGTAATTAGTGACTTCCGCTTGAGCGGTATGCCAGCCGTTCAAGAGCGGTTTTTCGGGTGTATGGAAGATCAGGTTCCGGTCGCGATCCAGCAGGAAAGGTGTTGTCGAATCATCCAGGAAAAAAGTCACCTGCCGGCTGAAATATTGTTCGCGGGTCAGCATCCAGCTGCCTTTACGCTTATGCAGACCGTCTCTGATCTGCAGGCAGATCGTCGGTTGTTTGGACGTAATCGTCGTATCGGGATGGGGTTCCCGGAGTATAACCGTTGGAATACCGGCTGCCGCCCAGCGCGCAATTCCGAGGAAAATCGCATAGGCTTCCAGGCGGTTATAAGCCGGTTTGGCAAGCAATTTCTCCTCTTTTGGATTGCTGAAAAAGGATGATTCCAGCAGGATGCCGGGCACTGTAAGGTGGCGCAGAACCCCGAATCCGTCCGGATACATCAGATAATCAGACAACAAACCGGCCGGCAGCTGATTCGGCAAACGCAGATAATCGACCAGGCTTTGCTGGATATAGCGGGCCAGATCCAGGCTGACCGGCCTAAAATCGGCGTCACCGTGGTACCAGGTCGAAGCGTAATTAGTACGCGGATTATCGGTGGCGTTATGATGCAGGGAAATGAAAATATCGGCCTTCGTCAGAGTGGCAACTTCCGCTCGTTTATCCAGATCGATTTCAAAATCACCGTCGCGGGTCAGAATCACCTGAGCGCCGGCCTTTTCCAGAAAATCCCGCAGGTAAAAAGCCACCCGTAAATTCATCTCGGCTTCCCGCACGCCGGTCGGGCCTCTTTTATACAGTCCAATATGCGCATCCCCGCCGTGACCGGGATCGAGACAAATTTTCAGCCCTTTTAAAAACTGGGCATATTCCGGAATTGTATAATCCGGCTTGGGGATGCGGTACCATTCCGTCGGCCCGCGCCGGCGACCGTAAAAGCTGCAGGATTGTGTCAGACAGGTAATGGCAATTATCCAGAATACGATACGTTTTTTCATCACGGACTTTCTCATTGTTCTTATATAACGGCCTGAAATTAGATAGGAAAGCGACGATAGGCAAGGCCGGAATTATCGCGCCGTAGAAATTAAAGCAACTTTTTCGGATCGAGGGGTTCGACGATCAGACTTTTCTCGAATTTAATCGCAACCGCCCCGGCCGCGGCCTGACGCGGTTTCGAGACGTATTTGGACTGCGTGTACGCGACCGGCACGACCGCGGAATGTTTGGCTTTACTGTAAAACGCCGCCAGTCGCGCCGCTTTTTGGAGAATATGACCGGGCAGAGCCGCAACCTTGCCGGGATTGCGGACGATAACATGCGAGCCGGTCGTACCCTGGGCATGCAGCCAGAAATCGTGCGGCCGGGCGATCTTGGCGGTCAATTCATCGTTGTCGCGGGCGCTTTTTCCGATCAGGATTTCCCAGCCTTCCAGCACGATTCTGGTAAAAGGTTGGTGAACCGCTGCGCCGGCAGGGTCGGAACGAACCGCGCCGGGCAATTGATCCCCGATCGCGCGTAATTCTTTGAAATCGGTCGCGTTGGACAGGCGTTGTTTAAGGGCGGAGTAGCGCCGGATCGATTCTTCGGTTTCCGCGATCTGTCCGGCGAGTTCGCGCCGGGAAGCTTCGATCTGACGGGATTTTGCATAATAGCGCTGAGCATTGGCGATGGCTGACAGTTTCGGATCGAGCGGAATCGTAACCGTGGCCGGCAGGTCGGAATCGGTTACATCGTAACCCGGCATGCCGGTCAGGATCGGCAGGGTGACCGAGCCGGAGTGCGCCGGGACCGCCGGAGCCGCAGTCATCAGCGTGTCGGCCCATTCGCGGTAATTGGCAGAGGTCGGCAATCCGGCCAGGTCGTTTTGCTGTCGGATCAGTTTACGGCTGGCGGTGGCCAGCAGGATTTCAGCCTGCTGGTTGAGCGCTTTCCGTTTCTCGTCGAAACGGTCGCGACTTAAAAATGTCTGGATGAATTGGTTCTGGGCGGTGATGATGGCAGAAAAACCGATCGACTCCGTTTTGGCAAGCGAATCTAATTCCAGCAGGCTGAAAACCGGCGGCCCGGCCAGATAAATGCGCGGCGCCGGTTTTGCCAGGGCCGTGACCAAATCGCCGAGTACTGCGGCGATCCGAGTGGTCTGGCCGGCGTTCAAATTGATCAGCAATGTCTTGGGATTCAGATCGGTCAAAAAACAGAGTTCGGTGATGAATGTTTTCGGTAAAACCGGCTGCATGGATTTATTCAGAAACGTTTCCAGCGATTGATCGGGATGACTGTTCAGTAAATCCGCAAACCGCTCCGCATCCGGAAATGACCGGCCGCAACTTTCAAATTGATGCGGGTCGCAAGCGACTGCTTTTTTGACTTTTTTAAAGGAAGCGATGATATTTCCGGTTGTCCCGAACAGTAAAACATTCCCGTTGATGCCGTACAGCCGGATCAAAATGCGCAGGACGCCATCGTTGAGAGTCAGCAGAAGCTGGCGGTCATTTTTATGCCAGGCAACCTCTGTAATAATTTTACCGGTCAGATCAGTCAGGACCGCAACCTTGTGCCGGGGTTGCGGCAGATTAGCCTCGAGCGTTACAAACGGCAGCGGCGCCTGAACGGAAAAATGAAGCGACTGCCATTCCCGGGCGCCGCTCAGCGGGATATGCAGATGGTTTTTCTGGAAAGTAAAAGCCGATCCGCAGACCGCACCGATCAGCAGGTTTTGCGATTCACGCCCGAACTCTACGATATGAAACCAGCTGTTGAACACGACGGAAAATAGGTAAAATCCGTCTTTATTCAAAGCCCGAAAAGACTGCAATACAAAAATAAATTAATATTCAATTTCTTATAAAATATAGATTAAGTTGAAATTTTAAGTTTGACAGTTAGGTTCAGAATCACTAATTTTGCGTGCGTTTTAATGGAGATCGTATGTTGGAAAGTATGACAGGCTACAGCAAGAAGGAAAGTCGCTCCGGCGCGGATGTGATCAGCGTTGAGATTATGTCCGAAAACAATCGCTTTCTGGACCTGTCGCTCAATTTGCCGGAGCAGATGGAAGTGTTTGCCGAAGAATTGAAACGTTCGATTTCCGATGACCTGCGGCGCGGCCGGGTGCGCGTCGCCGTGAAAATTAACGGATCGAATACGGCTCCGGAAGTGAAGTTAAATACCGAAATGCTGAAAAAATATTACCGGTCTATGACCGACCTCGCCCGGGAATTGCAGATCGCGGAACCGGTTTCATTCCAGAATCTGCTCGGTTATCCGGAAATATTCAAGGTCGATTCCGTCGCGGTCAATGTTCCGGAAATTCTGGCCCAGGTCAAAGCCTTGCTGAAAACGGCGGTCGCCGAATTAATCGCCATGCGGCGGCGCGAAGGTGAATTTCTGCGGGCAGAATTGGAGAACTATCTGCAATTGATCCTGCAACAGAGTACGGAAGTTGAAGAACTGGCCCGCCAGTCGCGCCAGGAGTATTTTGCGAAATACAAACAGAATATCACGGAACTCTGCCAGAGTTGCCAAATGGATGAAAATCGATTGATTCAGGAGGCTGGCATCCTGGTTAAAAAATTAGACATCACCGAAGAATGTGCCCGCCTGCGCAGTCATGTCCAGCAGTTTTTGCTGCTGATCCAAAGTGACGAACCGGTCGGCAAGAAAATGAGTTTTCTGATTCAGGAAATGAACCGCGAGATCACGACCGCCGGCAGTAAGTCCGAGAACGCCGCCATCTCGCACCTGGTTGTCAGTCTGAAGGATGAACTGGAGAAAATCCGGGAACAAATTCAGAATATTATATGAAAAATAAAGGTCTGCTGTTATCCTTCGCCGCCCCCTCCGGAACCGGTAAAACCACGGTCTGCCACGCGTTACTCAAACTGAGTGAGCGCTTTGTCTTTTCAGTCTCCTGCACGACCCGCCCGCCGCGCCCGAATGAAAGCGATGGCGTGGACTATTACTTCATTTCAAAGGCCCAATTCCTGGCAAATATCCGGGAAGATAAAATGGCCGAATGGCAGGAAGTCTTCGGCAATTATTACGGAACACTGAAATCCGCCGTCACGGAGGCCCTGGACGCTGGCAAAATCCTGTTGCTGGACATTGAAGTTAAAGGCACCCTGAATTTGAAGAAATTATATCCGGAGCAGACCGTCAGCATCTTTCTGCTGCCGCCGACCCAGGACGAACTTGACCGCCGCCTGCAAAAGCGCGGCACCGAAGATGAAAATTCCATCGCCGTACGGAATGCCCGCATTCCGGAAGAAATCGCACTGAGCAAACAGTTCGACTATCAGATAGTCAATGACAAATTAGAAACAACCATTGACCAAATAATGTATATCATAGAGGAGCATGTCACCCATGACTGAAACACTTGCTTTTAGAAAATTAACCAAAAATTCGGATGACGTCTTCGAGCTGGCCGTCGTGGCTTCCAAGCGCGCCCGCCAGATCAATGCCCTGCGCATTGCGCAATATCCGCTGCCGACCATGACCGAAGATCAGGAGGAGACTTTCGAAGAAACCCCGCCCGAGATCAATGACGATCCGAATTGGGACAATTTCGAAAAACCGACGGCTCTGGCGGTCAACGAAATTATGGACGAGAAGATTAATTATCACTATACGACTCCCGAAGAAGAAAAACCGCTCGAGGAATTCGATAGTGAATTGTCCGAGTAAAAAAATCATCCTGGGTCTGACCGGCGGAATTGCCATATATAAATCCGCCAGTCTTTTGCGCCGGTTAGTCAACGACTACGGAGCGGATGTCAGCGTCGTCATGACTGCGGCCGCCCGCCAATTCATGACGCCGCTGATCTTCGAAACTTTCAGCCACAATCCGGTTCTGACCGACATGTTCGCCGGCCCGAAAATCGAGACCCGGCATGTCGATCTGGCCACGTCCGCCGATCTGATTTTGGTCTCGCCGGCGACCGCCAATATCGTCGCCAAGACAGCCCATGGCATCGCAGACAATCTGCTTAGCACCCTGATCCTGGTGGGTGGCAACAAGACCGTTTTTGCACTGGCCATGAATGCCGCGATGTATGCCAATCCGATCACCCGCGAAAATATCGCCAAATTACGCCAACTCGGTTACGAATTCATCGAACCGCAGGAAGGGGCCCTGGCCTGCCAGACTTACGGTCCGGGGCGACTGGCAGACGAGAAAACGATCCTCGCTAAAGTCGACCGGCGGTTGAACGGTCACGCCTGGCTCAAAGGTAAAAAAGTAATCGTCACGGCCGGCCCGACCCGCGAATTCATCGATCCGATCCGGTTCATCTCGAACCGTTCAACCGGTAAAATGGGTTACGCTCTGGCGGAGATCGCGGTGCGCGAAGGGGCCGACACGACCTTGATCAGCGGCCCGGCCGACCTGGCATTGCCGGTCGGCGCCCAAACGATCCGGGTCGAAACTGCCGCGCAAATGCAGGCGGCGGTTGCAGCCGGTGCCGGCGACGCCGATTTCCTGTTCATGGCGGCGGCCGTCGAGGATTTGTCTCCGGTCGCGCCGCTGGCGGATAAAATCAAGAAAGAGAGCGGCTTTAACGAATTGAGTCTGAAATTTACACCGGAAGTCATCCAGGCTTTCCGGGCGGTTAACCGGAGGGCCTGCGTGACCGGTTTCAGCGTCGAGATCGAATCCGGGAGTCAGCCAGGCGCCAAAGCCAGGTCGTTTGCCAAACTGCAGGCCAAAGAGATGGATTTTATCGTCTGGAACGACCCCGGAGTAGCCGGAGCGGCTTTCGCGCATGAAACCAACGCGGTGACATTATTGGCGCGGAATGGCGGCGAATGGACCTTTCCGCTCGACACCAAGCGCCACATCGCAGAGTCGATCCTGACAACCGTTCTCAATCAATGGAAAAAATAAATGACTGAGCCAAACACCGCAATTAAAACCTATTTCCGGCAACAGGCCGAGCTCTACCCGGAAGATATCTATCTGCTTTCCGAGGGTGAAAGCGCGCCCGATGAGACCCCGGAACGATTGCACCAGTTAGAAAAAGTTTGCTTAGCCTGTACTAAATGTCATTTATCGGCGACCCGCACTAAAGTCGTTTTCGGCAGCGGAAATCCCAGCGCCGATCTGCTTTTTGTGGGAGAAGCGCCGGGCGCCAATGAAGATTTGCAGGGCTTACCGTTTGTCGGACGGGCGGGCAATTTGCTGGACAAAATCCTGAGCGCCATCGATCTGCGACGCGAACAGGTTTATATTGCCAATGTCCTGAAGTGCCGGCCACCCGAAAACCGGACGCCGAACAGCGCCGAGGTCGAGCAATGCGAGCCCTACCTCGTGCAACAAATCGCCATCATCCGGCCGAAGCTGATCGTCTGTCTCGGCCTGACGGCCGCCCGGACCCTGTTGCGGATCGAATATAACCTTGAAAAAATGCGCGGTCAGATTTTCCAATATCACGATGTAGATCTGATCGTGACCTATCACCCGGCGGCGCTACTGCGTAACGAAAATTTGAAGAAGTTCGCCTGGGAGGATTTTAAAAAAATTAAAACCCTTTATTTAAACAAGACGGGAGAATAAATGGCCCAGAACGACGGCGAGTTTTTACGGGTTCCACCCCATTCTGACGAGGCTGAAGTTTCAGTGCTCGGCGCCATGATGCTTGACAAGGAAGCGGTCAGCAAGGCTTTGCAGTATCTCGATCACACGGCCTTTTACAAGGACGCCCACCAGCAGATTTTCCACGCCATGATCGATCTGTTCAACGAGGGACAGCCGATTGACCAGGTCAGCGTGATCGACCGCCTGAAACGCAGTAAAATGCTCGAAATGGTCGGCGGCGCTTACTACGTCACCGGGCTGGTGGAAGCCACGCCTTCAGCCGCCAATGTCGAGCATTATGCCAAAATCGTACTGGATGCCGCAATCTTTCGCCGTCTGATCGTGGCTTCCAATGAAATTCAGGGACTGGCTTACGAAGCCCGTGATACGGCCTTTGATGTCCTGGATACGGCCGAACAGAAAATATTTGCGCTCTCCGAGAACCGGCTGAGAGGCGGATTTAAAAATTTTGTGGATGTCCTGAACCAGACTTTCGAATATATCGACTCGATTCACAGCCG
>Ga0074199_1000544_pt1 | contig 55617 bp, 42 predicted proteins | sample EPASupsiteSAE347_FD_64528 | JGI IMG/M metagenome (GOLD analysis project Ga0074199, IMG submission 64528) | Bioremediated contaminated groundwater from EPA Superfund site, New Mexico - Sample SAE3-47 | ecosystem: Environmental > Aquatic > Deep subsurface > Groundwater > Contaminated ... | reverse complement strand
TGTGCATTTTGCCCTGAAGTATGCGCTTCGCTTAACTTCAGGGCAAAATGCACGCAACGATTGGTCAGAAGAGAACACGTGAGGAGAAATCCTGTCTCCGTGCCTCGGTGCCTCCGTGGTGAGGCTTGTTTTGTTTGGGTTGCGGGCATGGCCCGCCTTAGGTAAGAGGTGTTTTATGGCAATCAAGGAATTACTGAAAGAAGAGCTGGGCAATTCACTCCGCATGGAGCGGGATTACCGGCGCGCGCTGGGCAAACTGCCTCGCGGATGCCTGATCAAGAAGATCATCCGCGGGCGGGCTTACTACTACCTTGCGTACCGGGAAGAGAGTCGCGTGCGTTTTTTTTATAAAGGCCGCAAGATGGAAGAGCGGGAGATAGCCAAGTATCGGGACGCCAAGCGGTTTCGCGCGCAGTACCGCAAACTCCTCTCCGATGTACGGAAACAAATTGTTTTCATAAGGAAGGCGCTCCGTGCAAAACAAGCAGCATGAGTTATGCCTGAATGTTCTCCGCAAGCTGGAAGAAGCCGGGGTGCTTCAAAATTTAGTCCTGGTCGGAAGCTGGTGTCTTGTTCTATACCGCGACTATTTCCGGGGTGTTGGAGCTGTTCCTGCCGTGCGTACACGCGACATGGATTTCCTGGTGCCATCCGCGGCGGCAATCCGCAAAACGGTGGATGTTCCGGAGCTTCTGAAAGAACTTGGATTTATCACGGGATTTCGAGGCACACAAGGAGTGATGATGCTGGAGCATCCCGAATTGATGATCGAGTTCCTTGTTCCGGAGCGGGGCCGTGGCAGCGAGGATTTGCAAGATTTGCCAAAGCTCAAGATGAATGCCCAAGCGCTTCGATTCATGGGGATCGCTCTTATTATGAAGACCATTCGGCTTCATTTTGAGAATGTGCCGGTAAACGCGCCGCATCCGGCGGCGTTTGCTTTGCATAAACTACTCATCGCGCCTCGCCGTACAAACATGGAGAAAAAACGCAAGGACCTCGACGCTGCCACGCTGATCCTTGATCTGCTGAACAAGAAGAGAGAGATGCAAGTTGTCCGCGACCTTCTGGCCAAGTTTACGCCCACTTGGAAGAAACGCATCATCGCCACCTTGCACAGGGAAAACTTGGAAGCACTTATCGAACTAATCGCATAAGCTCATCGCAGGGCGCGCCATCATCCGTTTACACTCCACGTGCTTTCAGTCGTCCCGTCTTCACCAAGGCTTCGCCGGGCCCGCTGGTGTCTGTCGTCCGTCGTCCGCTGCGCCCTACCCGAGCCGCCCGCCAAGGCCGAATTGCAAATTGCCGAAACTTGAATACCCGCAACTCATCCTGCACACCCAAATGATAAGTACTAATTCGAGGACCTAATCATCCGTGACCCTAATCATCCTGAATGTGCGAAGCGCCCCCTTGCTGACAACATTCTAACAGTCTGCAGAATGTTAGAATGTTGTTTTGAGAAACGGCGGATGACGCGCAATGACACGATTTTGACGCGCAAATGACGCGATTTTCGGGAAGCAAATCAGGGAAGCACATAGTATATTCCGCGCCCCTGCCCCATGCGCCGCACCAGCTTCCTGTCTTCCAGCACCTGGAGCAGACGGTTGGCCGTGCTCTGGGAAACACCCAGCTTCTCCATGACATCCTGCCGGGTAACCTGGCCCTTGGCGGCCATCAGGTCCAGGACGAGGCGCTCGCGGCCGGGATCCGCTTCGCCGTCACGTGTTTGCCGGGTTTCCCAGACATATTTTGAAGCGCGTGATCCGAAGAAGATGCCCAGCACCTGCAGGCAGACCGGGACCAGGTTGAAGGGGGCCAAAAAGAGAAACCCCTTCAATTTGAACCATGGCGGGAATTGCAGGGCAATACGGGTGATGATCAAGGGGCAACTTTCCCCTTTTTGTACCCTAAACAGGCAAAACAGCACTATCGCAAAATTCGCAAAACAGCGAATGATCCATATTTATCAATGGTTTGGCGGGTCGGGGCGGTGGGATTTGAACCCACGACTTCCAGCGCCCAAGGCTGGCGCGCTACCAGGCTGCGCTACACCCCGCTCATAATTAATGCAGTTAAACTCCCGCCGCCACGGACCCTGGCGGGATTTGCTGCGGCGCGTCCCCCGCGCCTTGCCTTCGCTCACGCTCAGGGCCGGTCGCTATGCACCGGCCATTCCTCGGCGCGCCCCTACGCGCGCCTCGTAAAGAACCCACGACTTCCAGCGCCCAAGGCTGGCGCGCTACCAGGCTGCGCTACACCCCGTCATGCGCAATTCGCGCCCTGCTATAGCACAAGAAGGAGAATCCGGCAAGCGAACAGATCACTCATATTATTTCTTGTCACATTTCGGATTGTATCATAAAGTTTAATTTTACCTGCTTGCGAATGAACGCGCAATGGAAGGCATGCATTTGCCATGATCTTCGTCATTGGAACATTTTTCTGGGTTTTGGCAATGGCTGCCGTGGCCCGGCTATTGTACGCAAGCCGCACGGTGGTACGGACGTATGCCTGGCAATGGAGTTTGCTGGCATTGGTGGCAATCGTCCTGCTGTTTCGTCCGCATGAAGATATATTTGGCGGAGAGGATCCGGGATCTTACCTGAATTCCGGCGTTACCTACGGTCGGCAAGGTACCCTCTTTTATGTTGACCCCCTGCTTGCCCAAGTGCCTCCAGAGACGCGGAGCGCCTTTTACTACGGCCACGCCGGCTATGGAACCACCAAGGACGCCTGCCTGTGGGTGGTCAACACGGATGCGGCCTTGCTTGGCCCTCATTTTCAGCCCGCCTATCCGTTGCTGATCAGTGTGGCGGCGCGGCTGGGCAAAAACTCCTGGTCGCTTTATGTAGTCCCCCTGTTTGCCTTGTTCACGGGGCTTGCCTTGATGGTGCTGGCCTCGCGCCTGTTTGCGCACGCGCAAGCCGGGCTGATTGCGTTCGGCTGTTATCTGTTGAATCCCCTGACCTTGTGGCATGCCCGGTGCGCACGCCCGGAAATCATCGCCGGATTCATGGCCTTTGCCGGCCTGGCCCTGATATTGCTGGCCTGGCAGAAGCGCCCCTGGACGCGTTGGTTCGATATTCTGCTCGGGGCACTCTGTATCGGCGCCGCACCATTGTTTCATATTACGGCCTGGTATCTGGCAATTCCGGCGGCTATTGCCGTTGGATTATTGATCCTGCGGGGACGCGTAGACTTCCTGATTTATCCGCTGGCGGCGCTGGGTATGTTACTGATGTTTTATGTCGAGACCAGGTATGTCACGGATTATTATCATGTAAACCGGATTCTTGAAGCTACCCTCGATGCCTGGCCATTCCTGGCACTAAGCCTGATTTTCCTGGCAGGAATCAGTCTGGCAGGGCGAACCCTCAGGGTGAGCCGCGCTTCATCAGACGGCTCGGCGGGGACGCCTCGCCCTACCCGAACTGAAATTCCTATGCATGAATCCCCTGCTGTTTCCGGATGGCTGGCGGCTGGTTTGGCCATGGTTTGCGCGCTGTTTTTGGTGAATGTGTATTTCAGCCGCGAAAATATCGGCTGTCTTCCGATCTTGGGAAGCATGGTCCCAAAGTACAATTTACTGACCGACTGGCGAACTTTTACCAATATGGTTTCCATGCCGATGGCCCTGCTTATGCTAATCGGCTGGGTTGCTTGGCTGACCGGCGACCGGGCCCAACGACTGGAACGGATTTGGCTGGCGCTGACCGTATTTCCCGCGCTAATTTTGGCCGGCACGATGCGGGATTTCATGATGACCCGTTACCTGCTCCTGGCAGTTATTCCCATATCGGCCCTGTGTTTGACGGCACTGGCAACCCGCCTCCCGGAATGGCAGGGCCGGCCCTGGACCGGCTGGCTTGCTCCCGGCCTGGCCGCCATCATCTGCCTGACGGGCCTGACCCATCGTGGACACCTGATTACCCTGGTCGAGCACCGGGGTTTTCTGCATTTCCTGGCGCCGTTCGCCCAGACAATCCAACAGGATCATGGCATACTACTTGGCGAATATCCCCGAATCACGGCGCCCTTGGAACACATGTTCGGTGTTAGCGCCCTTGGACTTGATAACGAGCGCCAGGATGATTACAGCGCCGCGGAACGTGCTTGGGAGAAAATTATGCGCGCATCTCCGGATCAGCCGGCGTTTTTCATAACCCCCTTTCAGATACCGCGGAGCGACCGATTCGATTTTACAATGGTGAAGCAGGCCGTCTTTAATGACCGAAAATTACAGCAGGCCTACAACGCCCTGCCGACGCGCATTCAGGAAATGCCGCTAACGTTGAGCCTGTACCGGATGACACTTAAGGATGCCGCGCGGCCGGCTACGTTATCAACCAACATGACGGCGCTTTCGCTCGAGAGCGGTAATATGGGCTTGCGCCGGTTTGCCAATGTGCGTGGCGATAAGCCGGCTTTGGAAGGCATTGCGCTTACTACAGACGAGCAGGTCAGCCTGACTATCCCCAGTGATCTAAAACCCCGACTGTTGGAATTGTTTTTAGTGATGCATTCTTCAAACCCCCACCCCATGGCGCCCCTGGTGAACGGCGCGGGCGCGGTACCGGAAGGACCGGAGGGGCGTAACAACCTTCAATTCCAGACATTGGAAGACCACTGGTGGTTATATACATGCCGGCTGAATATGCCGGCCAACTCCAATATATTGGCGATCACGGCCCGCTCCCCGCTTTTTATCGCCGCCGCGCTGGGCCGAACCCAAACAAACGTGATGTCCATCTCCACCGGTTTTTCCAAGAACATGCGCAAAGAAGTTTTGCCGCCGCTGAAAGGCCGATGGGCGCGCGCGGATGCCGCCATGCTGGTGCCAGCCGCGGCGCCGGGCTACATGCTTCTGCTGGTGTTATGCCCGGATGGCACATCGCCATCGCTGACGTTTCTTGATGAAGCAAGCCCGTGGCACTCATCCGTATCTTTGCATCCTGGTGTTTGGCAATGGCTGATCTTGCCCTTACCGCCTGAGAAAAACCGCGATGCGTGGATGCGCATTCAAGTCCGACCGGCATGGAATCCCCGCAAAGCAGGATTTCCGCCCGACCTGGGTGTTTTCTTCGGCAAGTTAATTGTGGTGCCGGACTAACTGTAAGCGTAAGAAACATTCCAACATTCTGCAGAATGTTGGAATGTTATTTCCTCCGCGTGGCAAGTTTACCAGCCGAAGTCGATGCCGCAGGCGGCCAGGGCCACATGGTTTTCTGGCGAAGAAGGATGATCAGGTTCCGAGAAATACCGGGCGGAGGTGTCGTTCCCACAGGTTTTCCGTCACGTTTTTTGCGATTTCCCGCTCAAACTGCGCCAGTGCATCCAGATACCGGCCACCCATTTCGGCGGCAATCTTGTACCCGACATGCAATAGCTGGCGAAAATGCGGATTGTAGTGCGGGCACCGTTCATCGTGCCGCAGGGCCGCGGCAAAACGTTCACCGTTCCAACCCCGCACCTCGGCTATCGCCGGCAGGCGGCGTTGGTCAACATCAATGACCGTGGCATACGGCTTGCACAGTTCGTCGAACCGCGCCAGCGCCTGCTCGTAAATATCCCCGGCCAATGTCAGACCTTCGCCGCCGGCCGATGCCAGGCCGATTAATTCCTCCAGCCAGGTGGTGCCCGCCGTCTTCAGGTGCAACCCCGCATCGAACTTCTTCAAGGCACGATGCATGGGGGCATACAATGAAAACTTGTCGCTCCCCGAATGGACACTGAGCTTCAAGGACGCCGGCAGCCCCAACTGCTCGCGCGCATACCGCACCACGGCCAAATCCATTTCAAACTCGCGCGCGAACTGCTCTACATCGCCGACATAATCCACACCCTTGTTGAAACGCCCCGTGAATTTCGGGGCCAGGGTATGTACCGGCACTTTTTCGGCCGCCAGTGCGGCCAAGATCAGCAGGAGTTCCAACGGAGACTGGGGTGCATCGCATTCATCCATGGACACCTCAGCCACAAAGGCGGACGTCCCTTTGGCGGCGGCAATGTGCCGGTAAAGACGGGCGGCTTCCTGCACCGCAACCAGATATGTGTTGCCAACCTGTTCGAGTTTGGCCGCGGTAACGTCCATGTTCGCGTCAAGGCCGGGAATGGTCAGGCGGCCAATAAACCGTCGCTGGGCCTCGGTAAAGGCAACCAGATCCACTGGATCCGGCAGTTGGCCGATTGCTTCGGCCACATCCAGCGTGAAAAAATCGCAAGCGTCAAGAAAATGGTCCACGTTTTTCAGACTAATATGATCGGCATCCACAAAATACTTACCGGACCAGTTTCGGCCAAGCACCGCCTGATCGGCGGCCCGGCGCGTGTCGGAGGGCGTCGTCCCGATGATCTGATGCTCACGGTTCGACTTGTTCCATACCGGCGTGATGATAACGCCGGCCACCTGCGCCCGCAGGAGGGCATCCAACTGGGCCGCCCCCTGCCGCCCGAACCGGTCGCCAATGCCAATAGAATATTTTTCAAGCGTCATAAATAATCCATGATTCCAACTTTTGTTGCCTGATTCAGTGTACCATTACCATCGTGCCGGCCGGAAGAAATTCATAACAGCCCATATCTACCTGCCGGTAAAACCTATCGATACGGGACCGTCCGTCGAAATCGGTTGCGCCACCCATCCAAGGCATGTTTGTCCCTTGGTTGATGCACGGCGAGCCGGCTTGCAAATGATAGTTGTTGTTCGTGACATTGGCGTATAGCGGATCAACTTCGATATTTCCCGACCCCACCACGCTCGTCAATGGCGCGACGCAACAATTCGTGAAGGTAAAGTTGCCGGCTTGAATAACTACGTTGCTTTTGCCGGCCGAACCCGAATTGCCGAAGATAATCGAGTTCAGCATTACCGAGTTTGTAATTGCCCCAATAAAAATACCGCCGCCGCCGTCTGCGGCGCTCCCAGCGGTATTGGAAACAATGGTCAGATTTTGGCAAACTAATGCATTCGTACCATCGGCAAAAATGCCTCCGCCATATCCAGTCGTGGCCTTGTTGCCCGCAATCAAGCAACCGGTTATTCTGCCGCCGCCTCGCGTACAGATGCCGGCGCCGGCGCGGGCATATGTTGCCGTGTTTCCGCGTATCACGCAATTACTTATGTAAGAGTTCGAGGACGAGCCCAAGGAAATCCCTCCCCCTTCAGAGCCGGATGAACTATTATCGGAAAATGTGCATTGATTGATAACAATCTTCTTTGACCCGGACTGGCTGCCCAGGATTCCGCCGGCACCAACCGACGTCACATTACTTGAAATCACGCATGCCTGAAAAAGGGTTTCATCGAAAAATCGCCCTGCTCCACCAGATCTCGCGGTATTGTTTATTATTGTGCTGTTTAACACCCTGATAGGACCTGCCATATACATTGCCCCGCCATCGGCATAGTTCGTATTATTACAAATCACACAATTTGAAACTATCAATGTGCCGGTCGCATCCGAACGCAAACCGCCGCCATGTGAAGTACTAATGTTGTTGCTGATCACGCAGTCTGAAATGTACATATCGCGCACATACTGCGCATAAACACCGGCCCCGACATTCGTCGCCCCGTTGCGGATGGTGAACCCGGTCAGACAGATCGGATTGCCGGCGCTGTTTACGCCCATCGTTACACAACGCCTCGCCGCCGAGCCGTCAATGATTGTTATAGCGCGCCCATATTCGCCCCGGACATCAAGCGACTTGTTGATGTTGACAACCTGGGCCCCCGATGCAATCGTATAGGTGCCGTTCGAAACGAGGATCGTATCGCCGTCCGTTGACGCATCCACCACCGTCTGGAGGTTCGTGGCCGCGCCCGGCCAGTTGGTGTAGCCACCGACGGCGTCATTCGTGCCGTCCAGCGAGACATAACGAGTCGTCGCCGCGACGGAACAGGATACCGCACCGAATGTAAAACAAAAAATCAGGATCATCGGATAAGCGCGCATAATTCACCCCTGCTTTTTAGTGCTGGTTACAAACCAGTTTTTAATTTCATAACATTGTTCGCACAATTTGTCGAGTTAATTAGATTTTGCACTATAATGCCTCATAAGTTATGAGGGCTGATTGTCATTCCCGACCTGATCGGGAATCCAGAAATATTTAATACTGCTACTGGATTCCCGCTTTCGCGGGAATGACAACATTGAAAACTGCCATCGTTTTGCCCTCACGTAATTGAGGTTACTTTGCACTTCTATTTTTGGCTATGTATTCGACGCAAGGCCTGTGAGCGCCGTTAATCTCTTTAAACCCGACAACGCGGGTTGGGTCAACATATTGGCAAGACTATTGGTAATTGAAATCTCCAGCTTGTTTTCCCCTTTTTGCAGGGCATCGGTCACATCGAATAAATAGGGGCGCCAAGGCCGACAGCCCATATCCTGTCCGTTCAACTTCACGCTGGCTATGCCGCCAAATACATCTGCCTCAAGAAAAACAGGTGGTTTTATTCGATTTAATACAATAGTTCCTGCATAGAGGGCAGCACCCGAATAATATGGATAGCCGGCCTTCGTCCAGGAGCCGAATCCGATCTGTGGGCGCATCTTCCCGAGGCTTGAGTTGTGAACCGCGAAGCTCCCGATGAGATACAAAGGGCCAAGTTCAGACCGGTCATATCCAAAATTTGCCAAATCGGTCTCATAGGCCGGCTCATCTATTTCGGCCTCAATAATATTGACGCCCTCCGATGCCCACGGCGTAATGGCAAGTCCAAAACTGCTCTCATCGAGATATCTATTGGCCTTGCCCTTTATTTTCATAGTTTGCCCATTTATCGTCAGGCGCTTCAATCGGTCTCTCTCATAGACAATACGCAGATCGGATGGAACCGCCCCTTCTATGGTAAAAGATGTCTTTACCAGATAACCGCTGCGGCCATGAATCGCCGGCGGTAGTTTTCCCTCCTTAGTCGGATACCAGACATCGGGCTTGGCTTGATCCGCCATCTGCCACTCCTTGAATCTCAGGGCATTAGGCTTATCAAGATGAAACTCCCACGTTTTTGGATAAACTACGGCTTCACATTCAACAAGACGTTTATCCAACGCGGATTTCAGAGAAACGGCTTTCTGAAAATTATTACGGCCATCGTTAACGGCCAGGCAGAGGCCCGTATGCCCATTGATAAAAATTGACGCCCTTCTTTTGTCGCCGGACACCTCTGTTCTAATTGGGCCGTATCTTTCCTTTTCGGCATCATAAATCGAGATATTATCGCCGCGGCCAAAGTAAGTTTCGATTTCCAAATCATGCGGGGAGGTATTGAAAAGCATATAGCGCGAGGATTTTCCCTTCACCGTTTTTGTCACCAGGACATCCTTGGCCCGTTTTCCCGTAGACTTTTCAGTTATAATAAGCGTTACGATTCCAAGCCGCTCGGCGGCCTGACGGATATCGTCTTCAAAGACCGTACAGGCGGTTTCATTATCTTTCCGAGAAAATACCGGTTTAATTGTATAAAGCTCTGCGCCCGACTGGAAGGCCGAAAGGGATGAAATTAAGCCTCCTGGCTCAAGGATGTCTTTATCCGGCATATATAAGGCCTTGTCGGATTCGCAGGCGACAATCCTCCCTCCTCCGCGAATGAACTCCCCAAGGATTTTCAGCCGTGATCGAGGCATAAAACCTAACGGCGGTATAAACAACACTCTGTAGCAAGCCTTGCCTAATATAATCGAACCATTTTCGATGCGCGCCTCATCCAGCGCCTCTTCTGAAAGCACCTCGAATTCCACCTGTGAACGAAATAGAGCGCGGGCAAGCGCAAGATAAGCCCCCGCGGTTTCGGTCAGATGGTCTTTAGCGCACAGAAATTCCGTAAGCGGATAAAGAATGGCACAATTTGTTACGGAAGCGCCGGATCGCAGATACTTATCCAAATGATGGCAATAATCCACAAACACCTTGGCGTATTTCCACCACGGCGCCTGGTATGAAAACACTCCGGGCAGAAGCCGCCTTCTACATCCCTTCAGCGAATAGTTGGAGGGATAAAAAGTGATTATATCCATGCCCATGAAATACTGCCAGTCGGCGTAGTCCTTCATTTTATCGAGCGTGATATCCGGCAGTTCCAGACCGAAGGTTTCGCAGAAAGTCACCGCCTTACCCTGCTGCCTGGCGGCGCTGGCAATTGACTTCGCATTCAGGAAATCGTCATTATGAGTGTTCTTATGAGTGTTCGACAGACCTGATATCCCATAACAATAATCTGCGCCAGGGATATGAATAGCCTTCATTGCCCTATAATAGCCGCCATGCGCCCAGATACTATGCGGCTCCTCTCCCAGGACATGCGCGACCAAAAGAAGGTCATGCGCCTGACACCATCGCGCTATCTGTGACGCATAGTTTTTATAATAAAGTCCTATGGCAACATCCCATAGGTCGTAACGGAGTTTTGGCCCTTTATGATCATCTAATAATAAACCCAATGATTGGGTAAAATCGTAGCCTTTTATTTTTTCAAACTCCTCAAAGAGCATCGCGGTCCAGGGGAAAGCCCTGAAAGACACCCAATCCGGAAGGGCCGGTCGTGGCATCCTCATGAGACAAGCCTCATCGGCGAATATCCCAGGCACAACAGACCCGAAGTATTTGCCGATATGTCGGGCGTAGCTTTCATGGGTCATATTGATAAATTCCCGAACAGCATCAGGATTCATGAAATCAAGATAGCCCTTGGTGCCTTTGGACCAGGCGGATCCGGTAACAAGAAAAACTCTTATCCTGGAAAGGAGAATCTGGACTATTAAAACCTCCCATTTCCCTGCAGGCACCCCCCAATCCAAGCAGAAATTGCTTATCGCTCCCCGCAAATCAACCCTCCTGCCATCACCGGCATCTGCCTGCGCCAGCAACACTTCCCCTTCATCCAATTTGAGGGATAGACGCGCTGTTTTTGTGCTATCTACCGTAAATGTCAAATACCCCAAGGATTTCGAACGATACTCAGGGTGTTCTTCTATCACCCGACCGCCGGCCATACCCGTGGGCCAGTTGAACTCATCGTATAGCCACACCTTCAGTCCCATCTTCGCGGCCATCTTGCAGGTGAAAGCAACTTTTTCAAAATACTCCTTTGACAGATACTCCACCTCTAATCCTGAGCAAGGAAAGATATAGAAGTCTTTTATTCCCTTATCCTTGAATTCCTGCATCTGCCGGAGGATTTCCTCCTCCCGCATTTCCCCATTCCAGGCCCACCATGACTGACAACCTCCAGAGATCTTTGGATTAGCCATATTACCCATCCCACTGTATTTTCATCGATCCCGGAACATGTCCTGATATCGGCCCTGCCAATATGCCCATAGCCAGTTTGCGATGGAGTCGCCGCTGAGGTAACGTGTCATGAATCTTTGCTTGGGTTCAAATCTTTCCGGATTGTCATAATAAGTCATGTCCTGCACGTCAATTTGCGAGAGGACATTCGCCGCGCCTGCCTCCATGTCAGCGCGTTCGGGATAGTATTTTGCGGCCATGACCGCTCCCCTGGCCACCATTGTGCTCCATCCTCCTTCACATCCGGGTGGTCCATCTTCCTTGCCATAACCTTCCGGGCGGCGCGTTTCTCCAGTATCCATATCAACAAGCACTTGGACATAAAACTTCCCGTTGGGAGCGAGCGTGATTTTGGCCTCCTCCCACATGGTCAGGATGCCGTCCTTCCACTTGGTGCACAGGGGATTACCGGAGTCGTTGTTTATGAGACAGTCGAAGTTCATCACATCCATCGTTAGGCAGTCAGCCATATTGCAGATTAAAAACGCGCGATGCTTGTTTTCGTATTTAGAAATCCCGGTCAAGCCGCCCCTTTTCATGGTGAGTTGCGCGAATTCCGGCGTGGCGGTGAAACCCAAGCCAAGGAGCCGGTCATATTCCTTTTTGAACATTGCATTTCCGGAATACTTGTAAGCCAGGAGCAGAAACGGCGGGAAACGCATCAGGGGCCAATGCTTGTCCTTCAAGCCCAAATACGGGTAGATGTAATTCCGTTTGACCCAGAAATTCACCATGGCGGGAATCATGCCGGCAATTTCCTTTTTTTGCTCCTCCGATGCAAATTCATAAAAATGATCCAGCGCCCGGACGGCATAGAGCACCTGGTCGGAACTCGTTTCGCGGGAAGCGTGGTTGTAGATTTTCGAAAAAAATCCTTCTTCAAGCGCCTTCCCCATGTCATAAATATGTTTCAGCGCCAAAAAACAGCGCGTCATTTTCTCAAGAACGCCCGGGGGTTTTTCGGCACGGTATTGGAAACAAAGGGATTGCATATATGCCCCGGTACACATGCCGCAATTTTCATAGGCGGAACGTTCGCTCCTGGTATAATATCCTTCCACGCAACCATCCCGATAGCTCATGCCCGGCTCAAACTTCGGGAAAAACGATTCTTCCGGCGGACGCAGGGTATCTTTGTCCAGAAAAGAGAACACGACATTATTGCGGTCAAGAAAATGGGTGGTCAAAAAATTCTCAACCGCGCCGGCCTTTTCACGTAATTCATTTGCGGTCATGGCGTCCTCCAGGCCGGTTATTCTTCGAACTCCGTGGCGGCATATCCCTGTTCCAGCTGCATCCCGTCGAACCAAGCCGTCCCCACGCACTTTAAGCGAATTTGCATCTGATTTCGAGTCGCAACACGGGCCGGAATTGTCATAGGCAGGTCATACCGCTTCCATTCGGATGTCAAGGTAAACCATTTGGCACCCCCGTCCGCGTTTATCCACGTTTTCCCCCCGTCGCTCGGTCCCAGTAACCATAGTTTTTCCCCGCCCTTGGCGCCCTTCGCCCAGAACGACCAGACATAAGGCGTCTCCTTGTCATGCCGCGGGCAGCAGTTCCAGCCCACGCTTGCATAGTATTGCGCATTGGTATTTACAAGCTTCAGGCATTTTTGGCCGAATTTCGCGGTAGCCGCGTCGGTAATAAGAGTTACATTGCCGGGACCTGCGAAATAATAATCCGCCAAGCCCTTCGCTGTTTCCTCCTCAAAACTGGGGTTCGGCAACACGTTCTTCTTGCCCATGCGCGCATTGCCCGGCCAGGCGTTCTCCGGCGGAGCTATCTGCGCCGGTAGCAAAGACGCAACGATCACTTCCACGGGTTCCTTCAGCGCAGCGCCCAGACGATAGGCGCGCACCGCAAACGGCTCCAGCGGTTCCGTGAATACCCCCTCCTTGACCGGCAATGCGGCTCTGCCGAACAACGGCTTGATTTTGCCGTCAAGTCCGCCAACGGTGAACGTCGCCGTTACCGGGTAATACCGGCTGTTGGCCGCCAGCAACACCAGGCCGCCCTTTGGATCCCTGAAAATCCGCCCTTGGACGTCAGGAAACTCATCTTTCTCCGGGTTAAACGCCGCTGCCTTGTATTCTTTCTCCGGCTCGACCGCGCGGAGATATTTGACCTTCTGCGCGACCTTGGGCTGAACCGCCATCGGGCCAATGACCTTGACCATGGCCATGGATTCCTTCAGAATTTCCCAGCAGACATCCGGCATGGGGTAGACGTTCCAGATCAGGCCTTTAGCACCGTGGATGATCGCCAGAAAGTTCTGACAATGCTGTTCGGGACCGGAAAGTACACGCTTGCTGCGTATTATGCCGTTCCATGTCGAACCCACGGGTATAATCCAGACCGCTTTCCGGAATTTAGCTGCGCGCTGGTCGGTCCATGTTACGATTTTGGACACGTTATTCGGCGTGTGCAGGCAAGGAACCCAGTAAGGATCGGTGCAGAGAATGTCACAGCAGGTCACGTATTCATCGCCTTCCGGAATGTGGCTGGAATAGTTCAGCATCACCGGGTGATAGCCGTCGGCGCTTTGAGCCAGACGGTAGAGGCGCTCCAGGGACCGCACCATGTTGAATAAGGAGCTGTCAAACGGCTCGTCGATCGAGAAGTAACCCAGGAAATTATCGGCATCCTTAACATCGGCAATTCTTCGCTCGACCGAAGGAATGCCTTTCCCGATGTATTCTTCAAAAACCGCGGTCTTTGCCGGGGTTGGCGCCTTGGATCTCATCATGTGACCTCGTATCGGGAAGGCGCCCATTCTGGTATTATCGGCGGCTATGGTAGCGGCTTCTTCCGCGCTCAGCAGTTGTCCGGGAGTTTTCAGGTCAGCTTCTTTCGGACTCGGGAACTCAGAATCCAGCGGCGCAATCAATTGAAGCCCGTATTTTTTCGTTGGCAGTAGATACGCACTGGCATCCTTTGGCACAAAGGAAAACTCCAAAAAAGTGTTGCATCCGGCATCGGCTATCGTCTTGAAATCGGCCTCGTTTCCCGGGTTGCTCTCGCTCACCACCGGGCCAAATGGGAAAAACGGCACACCGTCCCTCAGGACAACCCGGTTGATCTGGTCAATCTTAACCTCCCGGCCGGGCTTTGGCTCGCGTTTGACTAATTCCGCCGAGATCGAGCAAAACGGCGCGCCGTCCGCACGTTTCAGAGCGATCTTGATCAAATGGCTTCCGACCGGCATTTCCTTGAGCGGGAACCTGACTAAAGTTTCGCGCTCTGCCGCAGCCGACCCTAAAACCTTGCCTTCAATCTCGACCGCCACAGTCATGTCCTTGAGCGTTTCCTCCGCCAAGGCAATCTCCGCGACGGTGACCGCCTCTGCTTCCGTCGTGTAGTAATTCCGGTCGAGATAGGCATCCATCACTTTTAAACAGGCCGGATTAACAATCGTGACGCTCTGGAGCGTCTCGCCGCCGGTGGTGTCCCGGATCGCAACCGTGATGGAGCGCTCTGCGGGTGTCGGGGCGGGAATGGCAAGCGACACAACCAGGGGTGTCGAACTTTTAATGGCAACCCGTTCCCGAACGGTCTTTGTTTTGCCATCGCCAACCGGCTGGTCGGTCACGATCAGCTCCACCTCCCCGGCAGTGGGATTGGCGCCTTTAAGCGTGATATCCAATTGATAACAGTTCGTGCCGTCTTTCATGAAATACGGCTTGATCGCCACGTTTTCCAAGGAAACGAGGAATGGCACAACCAGTTTCTCCGGCTTGATCGGCGCCAGCGTGCCAAAAGCCTCCGGCTCGTGGAAGGAACTCTTCACCGGCCGCCAGACGCTGGGCTCCATGGTATCGTGGGTGATTACGTTGCAGGCATCCATGACCGGACAGCGCCGGTTGCGGGCGATGTTCAGGCGAATATGGTCAAGGTCCCCGTACTCCAGGAAGACATAAAGCGGAATGGCGATCTCGGCCGTCCAGCCTTGCTCATTGATGGCCGTCGCCGAGCGCCAGGGCAGGTTCCACGTTTCCCGTTCCCGCGCCCCGTTGAGCAAACGCTGCTCGGCCTTGACGTTGAAACAGCTCAGCATGAAATGATAATAGGTTTTGCCCTTTTCATCGGATGACAAAAACAATTCCACGGACTCGTCCGCGGTGACCGGGCCGTCATGGTTCCTGGTTTTCGGCGCAAGGATGAGCTTCTGGAGGGGATTCTCGCATTTGAAACCGATATAAAGCCAGGCATTGTCGTAAGCCAGCTTCACTTCCGTATCGTCCGTTGCTTTGCCCTTGTCATCCTTGTCCCACAACTGGAATGGCCCAAGCGGCTTGGCGGTCTGCCAGAACGGTTCATCCAGCTTGCCGTCGAGAATGGGCGGGTGATCGAGTTTCAGGGCTTCCGCATCCGGTGTTTGTGCGCCAAAGGCGGACGTGGCGATGATAGTGGCAAGGGTTATGACAAGTGTAAGCAGCGCTTTTCTCATGAACTTCCCTTTCCTTAATTATTTCAAAGTGAGTGTCACGATTTTCCAAGATTGATTGGGCGCGATGTTTTCAACGGTTGCCTGTTTATCTTTTGTCTCCGCAGTGATGGCATAAGTAAATGTTTGAACATCAGGTTTATCGGGGGTGCCGGTCGCGGTTTTAATATACTCGGTCAGCTGAAGGGCGCCGTCCTGATTTTTCTCCGGTGTTCGTCCGTCAAGCCCGGTTTCATATTTGCGGCCTGGCAGCAAGTCGCATCCCGCCTGTTGCGCCTTGAAGGTGACGGTTACATTTTTGACCGGCTTGCCGGCGGCATCCAGAACCTCGACCACGACATGTCGGCGACTGGTGAACTTCGGGTGCTGGACTTTTCCCACCGCGTTCGTCCAGGAGCGATACATATCCCCCTTGTGCGGCGCATCCCAGGTGCAATCAATACAGGTCAGGCCTTTATCCGAAGAGGTCAAAGACCAATTGTGGTCGTTGCCCTGGAAAACGCAGTCGGTCAACTCGGCGTCTATATCGCCTTGATCCATGACGGCCGTGCCGCAGTTAATAAACTTGCAGCCGGACATCTTCTGGGCGCCGCCGGCCAGCGGCACACCGACACGCTCAAAAATTGCGTTCCGGATCAGATTGGTAATGCACGGCGCCATGCGATACAACATGCTTGCGACGCCGGAGATCAGCGCACCATCAAAAACCGTGGAACAAACGCCCTGTTTACCGACGCTGATCTCGCAACCCGGAGCCGGGTCCAGCGCAGCAATTTGGCTGTTAAAAACATACACCCCGCTGCCCCGTTTTTTATTTTTGTCAATCCAGGGCACTTCGCCGCAGGACAGCGACCATTTATTGGTCGGCGTGCAGGCAAATTTCAACGCCGCCTTGATGGTTTTATTAGTGGGGTTGCCGAGCATGATGGCGTTCATTTTAGGCGCCTGCCAAGATTTTTCCGCATTGCCGCCTTGGATCCAATATGGCGCCACATAAAGATTGCCGCGCATGACAAGCGTTTCATTCGTGCGCTCGGCCGATCCGATTTGCAGAACGGTTTCCGAGCCATCGTTGGATCCGATGACCAGATCGCCGACAACCACGCATATATTGGATGCCTCATCGTAAGAGACGCGCCCCCAGCCCAACGCCCGATCCGCTTCCGCCAGGCGCGTCAGATCGCAGGGCGCCTCAGGCGGATAATCCGTAACGCGCAGCACATTACGCTCCTGATCAAAAAAAACACCGCCAATGCCCAAGCGAACGCCTAACAGCACAACTATAATACAGCAAATATCTTTGCGCATCATGAGAAAAACCTCCGCAGCCCCGATCACTGGGCCTGATTTAATGTAACCTCAGCCATCTGAGTTAGTCCGTCATTCCCGACCTGATCGGGAATCCAGAAAAATCAATGCTGGATTCCCGCTTTCGCGGGAATGACAGCGTTGAAGATCACAACCTCCCTCCTTATAACTGAGGTTACGATTTAATCCCGAACCCATGACAAAATTGCCTGCCAGATGGTTATTCTTCGAATTCCGTGGCCGCATACCCCTGTTCCAACTGCATGCCGTCAAGCCAGGCCGTCCCCACGCACCATAAGCGCACTTCAAACTGAACGCGACCGTTCACCGCATGGGCCGGAACTATCACAGGCAGATCGTACCGCTTCCATTCGGACGTCAAATAGCACTCTTTGACACCACTGTCCGTGTTAATCCATGGTTTTTTTACGCCATCATTCGCCCTTAACCAGAGTCTTTCACCGCCTTTGGCGCCCTTGGCCCAGAACGACCAGACATAAGGTGTTTCATTGTTATGCTGCGGACGGCAGGACCAATTCACGCGCGCATAAAATTTCTCATTGGTATTGACAAGCTTCAGGCATTTTTGGCCGAATTTCGCGGTAGCAGCATCGGTAATAAGAACCACTGCACGTGGGTCTGGCTCGAAAAAATAATAATCCGCCATGCCCTTTGCCGTTTCTTCTTCAAAACTTGGATTTGGAAACACGTTTTTTTTGCCGATGCGCGCACTGCCCGGCCAACCCGTTTCCGATGGCGGTATTTGTACCGGTTGCAGAGATGCAATGGTCACTTCCACGGTTTCCTTCAACTTATCGCCCAGACGATAGGCGCGCACCGCAAACGGTTCCAGCGGTTCTGTGAATATGCCTTCTTTGACCGGCAATGCGGCTCTGCCGAACAGCCGCTCGATCTCCTTGCCGTCAAGTCCGGCAACGGTAAACGTCGCCGTTACCGGATAATACCGGCTGTTGGCCGCCAGCAGCACCAGGCCGCCCTTCGGATCCCGGAAAATTCGACCCTGGACGTCAGGAAACTCATCTTTCTCCGGGTTAAACGCCGCTGCCTTGTATTCTTTCTCCGGCTCGACCGCGCGGAGATATTTGACCTTCTGCGCGACCTTGGGCTGAACCGCCATTGGACCGATAACCTTGACCATGGCAATGGATTCCTTAAGAATGTCCCAGCAGACATCCGGCATGGGATACGCGAACCAGAATAACCCCTTCGCACCGTGGATGATCGCCAGAAAATTTTGACAATCCTGTTCGGGCCCGGAAAGAACACGCTTATTACGCCTTATACCGTTCCATGTCGCACCCACGGGGATAATCCAGACAGCTTTGCGTAATTTAGCCGCGCGCTGGTCATTCCAGGTTACAATTTTCGACACGAAATTCGGCGTGCGCCTGACACCCCACGACGCGTCTCCTCCAGGGGTCCAGTAAGGATCGGTGCAGAGAATGTCACAGCAGATCACGTATTCATCGCCTTCCGGAATGTGGCTGGAATAGTTCAGCATCACCGGGTGATAGCCGTCAACGCGTCGCGTCAACTGGTAAATGGCATCCATGGATTTAGTCATGTCCAAAATAAGGCTATTACATGGTTCATCGAAAGAATTATACGCTACGAAATTTTCGGCGTCCTTGACGGAACCAATCATACGCTCGGTCGCAGGCATGCATTTCTCGATATACTCGCTATAAACCGCGGTCTTGGCCGGAGTGGATGCCTTGGACGAATACAGATGCCTCCCCCCCCGCATGTTAAGCTCGCTATTTCTGTGACTGGATGTTATTTTCGCGGCTTCTTCCGCGCTCAGAAGTTGCCCGGGCATTTTCAGGTTGGCTTCCTTAAAACTTGGCCACCCGCTTTCCAGACGGGAAACGAGTTGAAGCCCGTATTTTTTAGTTGCCGGCAGATAAGCGCTGGCATCTTTGGTCGCCCAGGAAAACTCACAGAAAGTGTTGCATCCGGCATCGGCTATCGTCTTGAAGTCCGCATCGTTTTCCGGATTGCTCTCGCTCACCACCGGGCCAAACGGAAAGAAGGGCACACCGTCCTTCAGGACAACCCGGTTGATCTGGTCAATCTTGACCTCCCGGCCGGGCTTTGGCTTGCGTTTGACTAATTCCGCCGAGATCGAGCAAAACGGCGCGCCGTCCGCACGTTTCAGAGCGATCTTGATCAAATGGCTTCCGACCGGCATTTCCTTGAGCGGGAACCTGACTAAAGTTTCGCGCTCTGCCGCAGCCGACCCTAAAACCTTGCCTTCAATCTCGACCGCCACAGTCATGTCCTTGAGCGTTTCCTCCGCCAAGGCAATCTCCGCGACGGTGACCGCCTCTGCTTCCGTCGTGTAGTAATTCCGGTCGAGATAGGCATCCATCACTTTTAAACAGGCCGGATTAACAATCGTGACGCTCTGGAGCGTCTCGCCGCCGGTGGTGTCCCGGATCGCAACCGTGATGGAGCGCTCTGCGGGTGTCGGGGCGGGAATGGCAAGCGACACAACCAGGGGTGTCGAACTTTTAATGGCAACCCGTTCCCGAACGGTCTTTGTTTTGCCATCGCCAACCGGCTGGTCGGTCACGATCAGCTCCACCTCCCCGGCAGTGGGATTGGCGCCTTTAAGCGTGATATCCAATTGATAACAGTTCGTGCCGTCTTTCATGAAATACGGCTTGATCGCCACGTTTTCCAAGGAAACGAGGAATGGCACAACCAGTTTCTCCGGCTTGATCGGCGCCAGCGTGCCAAAAGCCTCCGGCTCGTGGAAGGAACTCTTCACCGGCCGCCAGACGCTGGGCTCCATGGTATCGTGGGTGATTACGTTGCAGGCATCCATGACCGGACAGCGCCGGTTGCGGGCGATGTTCAGGCGAATATGGTCAAGGTCCCCGTACTCCAGGAAGACATAAAGCGGAATGGCGATCTCGGCCGTCCAGCCTTGCTCATTGATGGCCGTCGCCGAGCGCCAGGGCAGGTTCCACGTTTCCCGTTCCCGCGCCCCGTTGAGCAAACGCTGCTCGGCCTTGACGTTGAAACAGCTCAGCATGAAATGATAATAGGTTTTGCCCTTTTCATCGGATGACAAAAACAATTCCACGGACTCGTCCGCGGTGACCGGGCCGTCATGGTTCCTGGTTTTCGGCGCAAGGATGAGCTTCTGGAGGGGATTCTCGCATTTGAAACCGATATAAAGCCAGGCATTGTCGCAAGCCAGCTTCACTTCCGTATCGTCCGTTGCTTTGCCCTTGTCATCCTTGTCCCACAACTGGAATGGCCCAAGCGGCTTGGCGGTCTGCCAGAACGATTCATCCAGTTTGCCGTCCAGGACCGGGGGGCGGTCAAGTTTTAAGGCTTCGGCGTCCGGCGGTTGCGCACCAAAGACGGACGCGGTAATGAACGTGGCGAGACCGGCAACAAGCGACAATAATGTCTTGTGCATGGTTTTTCCTTCTGCTATTTGATTTTTTCATTCAACTCGCGCGCCCAGGCGTCATGGCGTGCCTTGATCTGCTTGCACCCGCCGCCCTCAACCACGGGGATTGCCGTAAGACCGGCGCGCAGTTGCCCCAGCTCCTGAATTGACGTATTAATATTCTTGATGTCCTCCTGAATTTTACCGGCCTTTTCAGGAGCGCTGATGTTTTTATCGGCACTGTGCCGGCACAAATCACGGCTTTGCTTCATGATCTGTAGAAATGTTGTAAGATAACGGTTCTCAAGCAAGACAGACTGGTCAGCGACTTTTTCCGCCACGGGCAACGCTTGTTTGCACTTGGAAAGCATTGACTGGATTTTTTCGGATTCCGGCAGCTTGGTCTTCCAAACCCGGTTTGATTGCCCGTTGTCGGATACCACCGCAAATTCCAGCCACTCCGATGTCGGCCTACCTTCCCAATATTGCGCCAAACTTTCGACCGGCCGGACTATTTCAATCCATTCGGCAAATTGTTCCGGATGGGCGAAATTATTGAGCGTTGCCCAAGCCTCGGCGAATTGGCACACATCACGGCCTTTGGCGTTCCAGCTCCATTCGGCAACCGCGCTGAACTGGTAATTGCAGAATCCCTTTTCCCACTGGTTGGATGTATTACCGCGCCCCCGACTGAATAATCCGCTATATTTGACCGCATGGTATTCCTTTAAACCTTTTATTATTTCGTCCGCCATGTAACGGATCGAAAAATAACCGGGCCCCAGCGGTGCACCGCTATAGCTTACAACCCAGTGTCCGTCGGCCGCGAATTTGTCGAATATCCTGTTCCGGCTGTAAACCTTTTCAACCTTGATGTCCGGAGGCAGGATGGCCAGGCAGTCGCTGCTATCCTTGACTACATCCCCATAATTCATGGTAAAAAAAATACGACCTTGCAGGTCCGGATATTTAATCCGCGCCGCTTCGATCGCCTCAATGCCGGCCTGGGTCTCCTTGAACATCTGCTTGCACCCATCTTTCAGGCAGGCGTTGCACTCGCATTGGGCGGTGCATTCCGAGAGCCAGAGGCTGAATTCCCGTAGTCCCTGCCCGGCGGCACTCTCAATCCATTCCGTAACAAGACGCTTTATCAACGGGGTCGCCATGCAAGGATTGCGGGCCTTCGCATTCCACGGGTTACGCGCTTCGTCACCCTTGCCCGCCAATTCCGGATATACGGCATCTGCGCCAAATCTGAAAAAAAAATCATAATGCGCAAGATGTGGCATGAGCAGAAAAGCATGATCGCGCGCCTGATTGATCAACTCTATCGGCAGTTTCGGGCATTGGGCTTTTTCGTCCTTCTTGAGGACAATCCCGGTTCCGTACGAGGTGAAATTCAACTTTAATGAAGCCAGCCACGGAATAAATCCCGGCGCTGCGTAGCCGACATTCCAGAACCCGCGCTCGTCCATATCCGGCCAGTCCGTAATCGTTGCCAGGGGAACGGCAACGGAATCTTTACTGATTTGCCGGCCCAACAATTGCCGCAGTGTTTGCACTGCATAGTAAACACCTTTAGGATTTAAGGCTGCCAATACCAGCTTATTTTCCCCCACCGGTTGAATCAGGTAGGCCTGATTATTATTCGGCACCCCCTTGAGTTTTGCGGCATCTTCCACCGGGATTCCGCAGACCTTGCCGTCCTGGTCTAAAACCCCGGCGACAAATTCATATTTATTGCCGGTCGGTTCGGTGCCGGTTTTTTCCTTCAAATACTGCGCTAATTGAGCGGCCGCGTTTTTCTCGATCACGCCCGCTGTCTCCGGTAACTTTATCCCGATATCACCCGGAGCGACATTAGCTTCCTTCCTGATCGAAATTTCATGGGGCAAAGGAAGCGTATAGTTCAGCCATTGCTTTGCGGTTTTCTCGTCCACGTCCTTGACTCCCCCCCAGCATGCTTCGGCAAGGACTGCTGACAAAATTATTGCGACAAATTTATTTTGCATGTTTATTATCCTTTGGGTTAGTTTTAACTCGACCTTATCGACCGATAACACATGCTACAAAAGCAAACGTTTGGTGTCATGCATCAATCCCCCAGAGCTCCGCAGCGTTGCCCCGGAAGATCGCCACCACGTCGGCATCGCTCAGGCGCTCCGACCAGCAGGCCCATTTCAGCGCCCGCAAATGCTCCAGACCGACCAGGACCGGATGAACCTGGAGATGCTTTTCGCCCCAGACAGGCTTATCCTGATAAAGCCAGATAAAGGAATCCGCCACCGCCACGGATCGTCCGCGATAGTGGCTGACGTGAAAATCAGAACCATAAAGCAATTTGCGCACACCCATAATGCGTATTATGGCCGCCAATGCCATGGGCTCGCAATTGGCGCTGCTGTCAAAATATAGATTATCCAAGCCTGCCAATGCGGGCAAACCACGGAAATTGTGCTCCGGCTGAAATCCGCGCGCCGCATGCGCCAGGATAAGCTTGATCCCGGGATAGCGCCCGCAATAATGACGAATCCAGTGCTGATTAACCGGATCGGCCACAGCATGGGCTTTGACCATATGCAGGGTTATGGTCCATTTTTCCCGATCGGCCACGGCCACGATCCGTTCCGGAAGATAATCGGGAATGTCCGCTTCCCATGTCGGCGTCCTTTTCGCCAGGACGTGATAACACTTTAACCCGCTCAACCCCAAACGCCGCACTTCGCCGCACACCCATTCCGGGTCATCGTCCGGCCTGACCAGGAACGAGCCCCGCGACTGGGGATCACAGGCCACCTGGCGCGCAATCCATTCCGATTCATGCAAGGAATGCTCCGGGCATATTTCCGGCATGAAATGACCCGCCAGCTCCCGGCCGGGATGCAGGCAATCAATCAGCCGCCGGTATTCGTTATAGCCCATCGCCACCCCCTGAAAGCAGGCTGGCAGGATCTTCCGCCCATGCGCTCCGCATGAAAACTCGTCGCTCCACAGGTGACAATGCGCGTCAAATATCCGCCGGGGAACGAACGACGCCAATTCGCGCTGGAAAAAGGCCTTGTCTTCTTCGTTCGCCGCAAACACGTCGGATAGCGGCGCGGGAGTCTTTGTTCCCTGACAATGCGCCGGGCTTTTTTTCATGACCTTACTGTAGCATTCATAAGGTCAGGCGCGAAACGATTTGTTCTGGCTTATTTTGTAAGCCAGTTTGAGGATGGGGCGATCAATGGCTGGGCGCCGGACCGAGCGTGCCTTCCGGCATCAGGCGCGGCAGCATCAAGGCGCCGGCCGTTATCCGCCCGGTTTGCGCCAGGCGCACCAGCAGATGGGCTATGCGCCGCGCAAAAGCCTCGCGCGAGAGCACGTAACTGGCAATAGGCGGCGTGGCCCACGCCAACGTTTCATCGCTTTCCTGGCAGATCAACGAAACATCCTTGCCCAAGCGCAGGCCGCATTGCATCAGACCGCCGGCGGCCGTAATCGCGCAATAGGGATGAGAAACGATCAGGGCCGTCGGATACCCCGGCTTGCTCCAGCGCTTGCGGATCAGGCGCCGCACACTTTCGGCGGTCAAATTATAATGCCAAATATCGCCACGAACATCCGAAGGCGGCGCTTCGTTAATTCCCTCGCGAAAACCCTGTTCGCTGAAGCGGTCGCCCGCAAGGCGCTGGCGCGGTATCAGCAGAGCAATATGACGATGGCCCAGACGCATAAGGTGCGTGACGGCGTGCCGGCAAATGGCGCGGTTATCCGTATCAATGGCTGGAAGCCGGACACCGGGAAAACAATGGCCGATAACCAAGGTGGGAATATGATGCATCATAAACCATAATTGGGTTTCGCGCGGCACCGAGTGAATCACCCAACAGGCGGCCTGTTCCTGTTGCACTAATCTTGCCAAACGCCTTGACGATGTCGTGCTCTTCAAGGTCATCATGCTGTAGAAACACAATTCAAATCCTTCGCGCAACAATATCCGGTCGACTTCGCCATAGACTAATTGAAACCACGATGGCAAGCATTCATAGGCTCGGCGCAACAATATGCGAATCGCTTTTGACTTCGGGCGCACAACCCGCGTCTGGGCCATGCATATCTCATATCCCACCCGCGGCAAAGACCGGATCAATCCCTTCTTTTTAAGAAGATCCAGCGCCCGTTCCAAGGTCAAGCGAGAAACATGCAACTGGACGCAAAGCCGGCGTTCGCTCGGCACCCGTCGCCATTCCCCACGCCGGATAGCCGCTTCCAGAACCACTGCCACACGATGGATCAGCGATTCCCGTTTCAGCAATTCGAGCATGTTCCCCATAATCCTTTTCGACATGTCGTATCCAGTCCAAAAACGAGAAAACACAGTCTCAGCTGCGTAAGCGCCGTCAGTCGACGGACGAAGGCGGATGGGCGATACAGGACTCGAACCTGTAACATCTACCGTGTAAAGGTAGCGCTCTAGCCATTGAGCTAATCGCCCGTTAAATATGCGTCTGACACTCTATCGCCGACCGGCGACAAGTCAAGAAAGACTAACGACTGTAGACCGCAGACTGTGGGCAAAGGCGGGATAGGCCCGCAACCCAATTATGTTTCATTTCGGGCAGTGTGGTGAATTTGGTTCGCAAAAAGCGGCGGCGATCTTGGGTCGCCTGCGGGCTTGCCGCGTTTGCGCATACACGCGTATAGCGCCGCGCGCGGCGCGCCCACATTCGACCCAAGCTGGCCTTGTTTTTGCGAAGTCCGTCCGGCCAAGGCCGGACGCACACCCAAATTCGCCACACGGTTGCATGCCGCCCAATTGCCTTCGTTAGAGGGGGAGGTCAAGGCAACGTTTAACTATCTCCGCAACAAACATTTCGGACTCGGAGTTAAATTTATACACGCAAAAACGTGTGTCTTTACAGAAAAGTCGCTAATGAAGCGGAAAAATATTTAGTAAAACAAAACACTTTCCATCTCTGCTTTATTTGCGTCTATTCGCGTTCATTCGCGGTTCATGTTCTTGTTTTTTTCAGCGGTTCCTGCAGTTTAAGGCACTGACGCTCAACGCTACACGCTTTACACTAACCGCTCTTCATGGCTTGCAGACCCACGGCCTGGATGGTATGGTTGTCGCGTTATGAAGACACAACCAATCGCTGTCGCGGTGCTGGGTTCGGGCCGCGGCACCAATTTTCAAGCGCTGGCCGAGGCCATCAGCGACGGCCGGTTGGATGCCCGGATTGTCTGCGTGCTATCTAATGTGGAGAATGCCTTTATCCTTGAGCGGGCCAGGCAGTTAAACATCCCGGCTGAATACGTGTCCCCGGCGCCCTTCAAGACCAAGCTGGATGGGTTGGCCGAACAACAGACCATTGACCGCTTGCGCCATTATGGGACCGAATTGATCGTGCTGGCCGGGTTCATGATGATCATTAAGCCGCGTCTGCTGGCGGCATTCGCAGGAAGGATTGTGAACATTCACCCTTCGTTACTGCCTTCCTTTCCCGGTCTGAAGGCCTGGGAGCAGGCTTTGGCCTATGGCGTCAAAGTCACCGGCTGCACGGTGCATTTTGTGGATGAAGGCACGGATACGGGGCCGATTATTCTCCAGCGGACGGTGCCCGTGCTGGAGAGTGACACCGCGGAATCGCTTCATGCGCGCATCCAGGAACAGGAACACCTCGCCTACCCCGCCGCGGTCCAACAGGTCATCGTAAAAATCCGCGGGCAACGACGCACGGATAATGGTTAATGGATAATGGATAATGGTTGATGGTTCATGAATCGAGCCAGACAGAGTGCCGCAGGACCACGAGACCTCGATCGGCAAGGTAAGCTCAGGGTCTTGATGGTTCGTGAGTTACGGTCTTTCACTCCGGGTTCAAGCGTGCTTCGTCAGGTGTAGCGACATTCCCGCCGAAGGCGAGTCCGCCTATGGCGGAAACCATTAACCCTATACCATCAACCATTCCCGATCAGCGCGTTTACGCGCGAATCAGGGTGATCACTTTCGGTATGGACAAGACGTTTGCGCGCGATATAATGCATGTAATTTTTCGATGACCCATAAACGAAATCAAGGCATTATGAATAAATTGATCATTGGTTTACCCAAAGGCAGTCTTCAAGAAGCGACCTTTTTGCTTATGAAAAAGGCCGGGTTCTCGGTCGCGGTCGGTTCGCGCTCCTATATTCCGAGCGTGGATGACCCGACCATCGAGGCGCGGCTTATCCGCGCGCAGGAAATCAGCCGCTATGTCGAACACGGGCTCCTGGATGCGGGGATCACGGGCTATGACTGGATCATGGAAAACGATTCCAAGATCGTTGAAATCGCCGACCTGATCTATGCCAAGCAGGGGTTGCGTCCCGTACGCTGGGTTGTGGCCGTCCCAAACGATTCCCGTATTCGCACCGTGGCTGACTTGCAGGGCAAACGGATTGCCACCGAAGCCGTCGGCCTGACGCGCCGTTTTCTGGAACGCCGGGGCGTGCGCGCGGATATTGAATTTTCATGGGGCGCCACGGAAGTCAAGGCGCCGGAACTTGTGGATGCCATTGTGGAATTGACGGAAACCGGTTCCTCGTTGAGGGCCAACAATTTGCGGATCATCGCAACGGTATTGGAATCCACGACAAAATTGATCGCCAATAAGGCCGCCTGGAAAAACACGTGGAAACGCGCCAAAATCGAACAGCTTGCCATGCTATTGAAGGGCGCCCTGATGGCGGAGACCCGCGTGCTCTTAAAGATGAATGCGCGGCGCAAAGCCGTCCGGGCGATCGTCAAGGTTTTACCGGCTTTGCACGCTCCCACCATCAATCAGCTAAGCACAACGGGTTGGATCGCGATTGAATCGGTGGTCGAGGAAAAAATCGTGCGGGAAATCATGCCCCGATTGAAGGCCGCCGGCGCGGAAGGGATTATCGAAATTCCGCTCAACAAAATCATTGTGTAAAAAAGAAAGGAAGGTCACATGGGCTCCCTGAAGAAATGGCGACGTAAAAAAATGTCCAAACACAAACGCCGCAAGCGGTTGAAAGCCAATCGCCATAAAAACATCAGCAAATAAGATCCGCCGTCCGATCTCAGCATGGGCGTTGTTCCTATTGGGAGCAGGGCGTTGCTTTTTTTCAGGTTGTCTGTCGTCCGGCGTCTGGCGCCTGTCGTCCGCCCTTCTGGGGGCGGGGCTTTGCTGTCTTTCAAGCTGTCAGAGCCCCGGTTTGCGGGGATCTGACGGCTCCTCGGCAGTCAAGCCCGTTGTCATTCCGGAAGACTTGACGCTCAGTCCGGATCATGCGGCCACGGCAAGGGCCCTGGCTTATTTCGGCTTTGGAATTCTCAGGGAGGGGCTGGCAAACACGTCGGCCCTGGACAGTTACCGGAGCGCGCTGGAGGAAAAGCCGGATTACGATGCCCTCTATGTGCGCGCGGCGGTCCTTTACATCAAGCAAGGGCAGGCCGACAAAGCCATAGCGGTCATGGAGGATGCCTGCCGGCGTAACCCCCAGTCGGTGGAAACTTGTCTTTATCTGGCCCAGATTTACCAGGCGCTGAACAAGTCGGCGGAGGCCATCAAGACGGCCCGGCGCGCTATCCGCATTGATGACGCTAATTCCAAGGGCTACGTCCAGCTGGCCTATTTATATCTCGCGGCGCGCGACGAACCACGCGCGCTTGCCATTCTGGAAAAAGCCCGTAAAAAAGCCGCTGATAAATTGCTGGTGCTTCGGTTCCTGGGCGACCTGTATGCGCAAAAGATTGTGGATGCGCTGGTCATTCCCTCCCCCCATGCGGCCAAGGCCATCGCCTATTACGAGGAAGCCGCCGCCCTTCCGCCGGATGATGCCTCCCTGCAGTATCAGGAACGCCTGGCCGATCTATACCTGCTGAACCGGCAAATGGACAAAGCGCTGGCATCATTCCAGAGTCTGACGGTGCGCCTGCCGGATAACATTCAACTGCAGAAGAAACTGGCCATGTGTTATATAGCGCTTGACCAGAAGGAAAAAGCGGTTGAAGTTTTGAAATTAGTGGTCGGGCGGGAACCGGATAATTCGCAGATCCAGTTTTATCTGGGCGAACTATACGAAACGCTGGAAAACACCAACAAGGCCGTGGCCAGTTTCCGCTCCGCCGTCGATACAATCCCGTCCAACTCCGCTCCCTACCTGAAGCTGGCGTTTTATTACATGAAAACGGAGCCGGAGAAGGCCGGCCAAACGCTGCAAAGCGGCCTGCAGAGATTTCCGCAGGATAAAAAACTGCTCGAAATGGCGGTGCAATATTATCTACGGAACCAACGGCCGTTGGATGCGCTTAACAGCTTTGTGAGTTTGCAGAATCTTCTTCAACGCGACAACGAGCGCTTGTCGGATTCCAGGTATTATTTGATTTTCGGGATCATCGCCCAGCAAAATCAGTTGTACGACATGGCCGTGGCTTTGTATGAAAAGGGGCTGGAGCAGGATCCCGACCTGCTGGAAGCCTACATCCGCCTGGCTTTCCTTCACCTCAGCGCGCATGCCGTGGATGACGCCTTGAATGTGATGGACGAGGCCGTGATCTCGCATCCCGAAGATCCCATTGCCTGGTATTATTGCGGTCTGCTGAACAATCGGGCGGAGACTTACCTGGCCGCCATTGGCGCTTTTGAACGCGCTGAGGCGCTGGCCGCCCGGTTACCCAAGGCCGGCCTGTTGTTGGACACCGTGTTTTATTTCAATTACGGCACGGCATGCGAGCGCTCCGGCCGGTTCGAGCGCGCCGAAGCCCTGCTCCAACAAGCCATGCGGTTGGATACCGAAAATGCCGAAGCGTTCAATTACCTGGCCTACATGTGGGCCGAAAAGGGCATGCAGCTCGACCAGGCCTTGGAATACAGCCAACATAGCCTGGATTGCGAGCCGGATAATGGCGCCTTCCTTGACACCCTCGGATGGATTAAGTATAAACAAAACCAAGTTGCGGAGGCCCTGATCTGTCTCCAAGCCGCATATTATTTCATGCCGGACGACCCGACGATCCTGGAGCACCTGGGCGACGCCTGGCTCGCGTCAGGCAATGAATCCCAAGCCGTTGTGTGGTGGGAACGAAGTTATCGCATCAACGTCAACAATAAAAAACTGGAGGAAAAACTGCGGAAGCACGGCGTAAACATCGAGGCTTTGCGCCAAAATGCGCCCGCACCTTAACTATCATGAATGCCGGCGCCGCCCGTATTGACATTACACCCGATCATGACGTCTGGATGGACGGCATGCTGCGGGCTCATCGCTCCACCGGGGTGCACGATCCGCTGTATGCCAAAGCGCTCGTTTTATGTGAAACCGATCTACAGAAGGATGGCGTAGCGTTTATTTCCGTGGATGTCTGTGACATCGGCACGGCTGACAACATGGCCATGCGACTTCGCCTTACCCAAAAAACCGGCATACCGACCGACCGCATCATCCTGGCGGCCACCCATAACCATTCCGGTCCGGCAACGGTCGGTTTTTTTAATCCCAAGGAAGACGATTACGTCAAAGAGCTGACCGAAAAAATCGTGGCGGTGGCGGACAGCGCCATAAGATGTCTGGCGCCCGCCGCCATTAGTTGCGCCTCCGGGCGCGAGGACACGATCAGCCATTACCGGCGCCTGCTGGCCGACGATGGGCACGTGGTCATGAACTGGGAGCCCTGGCCGGCCGAGCGGATCGTCCGCACCTTGGGCGCGATCGATCCGGAAGTCGGCATGCTGAAGGTCGTGTCCGCCGGCGACACCGCAAAAACAATTGCCCTGCTGTTCAATCACGCCGGCCACCCCAATGTGCTTTCGGGCGACAACTACCTTCTGACATCCGATTATCCCGGCTTGGCAGAGAAAATACTCGAAAAAAAGTTTGGAGGAACGGCGCTTTTTTTCAACGGTGCCCAAGGCTCAATGGATATTGACGGGCTTAAGGATCGCGATTGGGAGGGACGCGACCGCGTGGGGCAAGCCCTGGCGGATGCCGTGGCCAAAACGGCGCAAAGCGCAAAGCCATTGGCGCATGTCAACCTCCGCGTCGCATCAATACGTTATGAAGTGCCGGCCCGCAAGATCAGCGCCAAGGAACAGGCGTGGGCCGATCGTATTTTGGAACAAACCGGCGGCGCCATCAAAACCGTGGCCGACGGTGTCGGCGACGACTACAAGGCCACGCTCTACCGGGAACTACGCACGCACGAACATCAGCCCATCAACCTGGAGCAAATTGGCGTTGCCATTGACAACAGCGCCTTGATCAGTTTTCCCTGCGAACTGTTCACCGAGATAGGCCAGCAGATCAAGGCGCAAAGTCCGCTGAAGCGCACCTGGTGCCTGGGCCTGGCCAACGGGCATATCGGCTATGTGCCTACCCGCACGGCGATCAGCCAGGGCGGCTATGAACCCGATACCCGCCGATTAGACGATTCCGCGGAAGAACTGATTATCGCCCACAGCCTTGAGCTCTTGCGGCGCCTGGCCTGAAGCGAACTATGCTGTTGCGATCCGATTATTGATTTTCGGCATTACCCGCCACGCCGCCATAATACACCTCATTTTCTGGCGCGAATGATGCGTGTGACAACGCAGTTACGTTGGGGGCATGGCGGCGGTAAAGCCGGTTTTACACCGGCTATAGCCGACATAAAGTCGGCTCTACACCTATGTAACTGAAGCATTACTAATGTGTGAATATTATTATTGACATCATCTCGCAATGGTTATATTGTTATAACCATTGACCACTAAAGGCCTTGTTTGGGCGATACTGGCTAACGGATATACACCCATGCGCATGCCGATCACAGCTTATAACCAGATGGCGCAAACCCTGCGGGAATTAATTCTGTCCGCGGCCTGGAAGGCCGGCGCGCAGTTGCCGACCGAACGGGCGCTGTGCGACCGATTCGCCGTTTCCCGGATTACCGTGCGCCGGGCCCTGCAAATTCTGGAGGAGGAAGCGCTGGTGCTCCGTCGCCAAGGCAAGGGCACCTTTGTAAATGCACGGCCGTCCCGAAAAATACCCATTGTCAACGGCAATTTTTCAGCCAGTGTTTTACGGCATGCGCCTGACCTTAAAAGATCGGTCCAGACCATGCAGTGGCAGACGGCGCCGGCGGAATTGGCCCGCGCGCTCGGCATTCCGGTCGGAGAACGCGTGCTGTTTGTCCGGCGTTTGGATATTCTGCGCCAACATCCGATCGCCGTGGATGAAGTGGTGTTAGTCGGACGGTATGCCGAAGGGTTGTCAAAAAAGGACTTTCAGGCCGTACCCTTCGAGGAACGCTGGCAGGCGCGCCAGCACCTGGTGTTGGATTATGAAACCCAGATTATCGAAGCTGTGCCGGCCGTGAAGCCGGTGACCGCCTGGCTGAAAGCGCCGCGGGGCTATCCCCTACTCAAGGAAACTAATATGGCAATCCTGTGCGACGGCCAAGCGGCGGGACTCTTTACCAGCTTTTATCGCCACGAATATTATCAATTCCATTCCATCACGCGGATGCGGGGCCGATCACTAAACACAAGTAATATTAACAGCAAAAGGAGGAAGACGCCATGACCCAACTGGCCATTGACGGAGGACAACCGGAGTTGCAGCGGGCCGATTACAAGAATTGGCCCATTATCACCAAGGATGACCGGCGCCTGATCAAGGAGGTGCTCGACAGCGGCATTGTGGCCGGTGGCACTGCGCCGCAGGTCAAAGCCCTGGAAACGGAATGGGCCGCCTATACGGGCGCCAAATATTGCCTGACCACCTGCAGTGGCACGGCAGCATTGCATATGGCCCTGGCGGCCTGCGGTGTAGGACCGGGCGATGAAGTCATTACGGCAGCGTTTACTTTCCTGGCCTCCGCTTCTTGCGCCATTCACCAGAACGCCATTCCGGTTTTCGTGGATATTGATCCACGGACCTATTGCATGGATCCGGCGAAGCTGGAAGCGGCCATTACGGAACGCACCAAGGCCATTATTCCGGTGGATATTCAGGGTATGCCATCCGACAAGGATCCGATCCTCGCGATTGCCAAAAAGCATAAACTGTTCGTGATCGAGGACGCCTGCCAGGCGCATGGCGCGCTGTATAAAGGCAAGCACGTCGGCACCTTCGGCGATATCGGCTGTTTCAGTCTGAACAACTTCAAGAACCTGTGCGGCGGCGAAGGCGGCCTGTTTATCACCAACGACGAGAACTTCATGAAAAAAGCCGCGCTGGTCCGTTGCTTCGGCGACGAAGTGGATGAGGTCAGCCATCGCCGGATATACAATGCATCCATCCTGGGTTACATGTACCGCAACCAGGAACTGCCTGCGGCTCTGACGCGGGCACAACTGATGCATCTCGATAAAAACAACAAGGCGCGCATTGCCAACGCTAATTATCTGACCCGGGAACTGAAAAAGATTCCGGGCGTGATTCCGCCGTATTGTCCGCCGGATTGCAAGCACGTGTACTTCATGTATAACGTCAGATTCGATCCCAAGGCGGCTGGCGTGAATTGCGAGCCGCGCCGCTTCCGTATTGCCGTCGAAAAAGCCCTGTTCAAGGAAGGCATGCTGGTCGGCCAGTGGCAGACCCTGCCCGTGCCGGCCCAGGACCTGTTCCAAAGCAAGCTGGGTTATGGCGGCACGGGATACCCGTGGAGCGTCAACGAGGCCAAAGGGATCAAGTACAACTACGATCCGAGCCAATTCCCGGTGGCTCAATCCCTGTGCGATACCTATACCGTCGTGCATGGGATTCACCCGCCCAACCGTAAGGCGCTGATGCAAAAAATCGTGGGCGCCTTCCAGAAGGTGTTCAGCAACCTGGATGTCGTGCTGAAACACGCAGATGACGTCATTTACCCCGGCGGCGACGCCAAGCTGTACGGTGCGAGCTGATCTTTCAAATACACGACTGTAGACCGTGGGCTGTAGGCTGTAGACCATAAACTGTTAACCGTAAAGGCGACAGTCCACGGTCTACGGCCTGCGGGCATCGGTCGTTCACGAATAGTAATTTCAAAGTTTGGACTGGATTCCCGCTTGCGCGGGAATGACATAGTCGTGGCGTATAATTGTCATTCCCGATCTAATCGGGAATCCAGAAAAGTTGCCGCCTTGGGCTAATTTAATGCATAGGAATTTCAATCCGAGTAGCCGCGCCCGTGAGGGCGTGGGTCCGGCCAGCAGCCACGGCGTCACCGCCGCGGCTACATGAAAAAGTCGCCCCGTTCCTCGGGGCCTAATTTATTACTAAAAGGGGGAATTCATGAAAAGCAAGGGACTGTTCGGCAAAAAAGGCCTGCAGATTGAAGAACGCCTGCAGGACATTGGCGCCCCGGGACCCAATCATGTTATTATTAAAGTTCAGGCTTGCGGAGTCTGCGGAACCGATATCAACTTTGTCCGCGACTGGCCGGATCAACCCATGGCCCTCGGTCACGAAATCGCCGGCGAAGTGGTGGAAACCGGAAAGGAGGTCACCCATGTCAAGCCCGGGGATCGGGTAATCGTGGAAGATTGCTCCATGTGCGGAATCTGCGAGGACTGCAAAAGCGGCCATCCCGAGTTCTGTCGCACTATGTTTAACCTGGAAAATCAGCCCGGCATGGGACAATACCAGTGTGTGCGCTACAACCTGCTCAATCGCTTTGAGGACCTGGACTATAAAATAGCCAGCCTTACGGAGCCCCTGGCGGTTTCCCTGACTTCCGTGCTGATTGCGGATATCCCATTAGGCGGGTCGGTGATCGTACTGGGCAATGGTCCATTGGGTCTGATGGCGGCGCGCCTGGCAAAACTGCGGGGCGCGGGATTTGTCGGTATTACGGGATTGACGGCCGATTTGCCCATGGAAAAAGCCCGCTTTGCGCTGGCGCATGAGTTTGGCTGCGATCTGACCATCGAAACGCGCAAGCAGTCGGTCGAGGACGTGATCAAGAAAAAGTTCCCCAAGGGCGTGGACCGAATTATTGTCAGTTCGCCGCCGCACAGCATGCTGGACGCGTTTAAGATCATCCGTTTTGGAGGCGTAATCACCTTCTTTGGCCTCCATTTTGGCGGCAAGAACAAGATCGAAGTGGATGTCAACGACATGATCTTCCGCAAGATTACCTTGCGCCCGGCATTTGCGGAGCCGGCCATCAATTTCCCGGTCGCTTTGCGTCTGCTGAAGGAGGGGCTGGTGGATGGCAAAAAGCTCGTTACGCACACGTTCGGTTTTGCAAACGCCAAGGCCATGTTGGCCGGCATCGTCAATGGGGATCAGCCCGTGATCAAAGCGGTTATGTTGCCGCAATAAAACAGACTGTAGACCGTAGACTGAAGACTGTAGGCTACAGAAAAAATCTTCGGCTAAACTATTAACTCGGGATGACGCATCCATGTCGAATCCATTAGTCAAACAGCCCGTTATTCGCCTGGCCATGCTGGGCATGGTGGATGGCAACGGCCATCCTTATTCCTGGAGCGCCATGTTTAACGGTTATGACCCGCAAGCAATGGCCAAGTGTCCATATGCCGGAATTCCGGCCTATCTGAATAAGGAACCCAAAGAAACCCTCCAGATTCCCAATGCGCGGGTCACGCATGTCTGGACCGACGATCCGATGGATGCGCCACAGGTGGCCAGGGCTTCGCTGATACCGAATGTGGTCAAGAAGGCTGAGGATGTGATCGGCCAAGTGGATGCGGTGATCGTGGCGACGGATAAAGGGCATGAACACGCAGAGCGTTGCCGGCCATTCGTGGAGGCGGGCCTGCCGATATTTGTCGACAAGCCGATGGTGGATAACGAAGCTGATCTTAAGACTTTCTGTCAATGGGTGGCGGAAGGCAAGGCGATCATGTCCTCCAGTTGCATGCGTTATGCCAAGGAATTCATGCCTTACCGGATTTCGACCCATGAGTTGGGGCAAGTCCGGTTTGCATGCATCACGACGCCCAAGACTTGGGAGCGCTATGGCATTCACGCCCTGGAAGGTATTTATCCGATTCTCGGGCCGGGGTTCATTTCGGCTTGCAACACCGGCTCCAGCGAGCGTAACATCCTTCATTTCAAACACCAGAGCGGCGCGGATGTAACGGTGGCGGCGATTTCCGACATGTATGGATCGTTTGGCGTGCTATCGCTGTGCGGCACCCTTGGTCATGTGGAAGTGGCGTTTAACGATTCGTTTTATGCCTTCAAAACCCAGTTGGAGGGATTTGTGCAGTATCTGCGAACGGGCATTCGTCCGTTCCCCTTCGAGGAAACCGTAGAGTTGATGAAAATGGTGATTGCCGGAATAAAGAGCCGCGAAACCGGCGGCCGTGAAATAATACTGAATACAATTACATCATAGTGCGACCTCTGGTTTTAACAACCAGCCGTGGAGATAAATGACATGACGATTATGGATTGTTTTTCGCTCAAGGGAAAAGTGGCGCTGATGACGGGTGGCGCCGGACTGTACGGGCGGCAGATTGTGGCGGCGTTGGCCGAGGCCGGCGCGCGCACAATTATGGCTTCCCGCAATCGAGAAGCCCTGCAATTGGTGGCCGATGCGCTGAATGCCAAGGGATACGATGTCCATGCCCTGGCGTTCGACCAGGGCAACGAAGCTTCCATCCTGGCCCTGCGCGATACGGTACTGAAAAGCTTCGGCCCCGTGGATGTGCTGGTCAATAACGCGGTCTTGCGCCCCATGAAGAAAGGATACCAGGACGAGGCCAATGCCTTTGAGGCCAGCATGCACGTCAACGCCACGGGTTTGTTCCTGATCACCCGCGCGTTCGGCAACCTGATGGTCAAAACGAAAACCAGCGGCTCGATCATTAACATCGGCTCAATTCAGGGCATGATCGGGCCGGACCCCGCGATTTATCGCGGCACCACCATGAGCGGTTGGTATCCGGATTATTTTTTTCACAAAGGCGGCATGATCAATTTCACCCGATTTGTCGCCAGCTATTATGGCGCACATGGCATCCGCTGCAACTGCCTGGCCCCGGGCGGCTTCTGGACGGAGAATATGCCGGAAGCGTTTGTGAAACAATACAGCGAACGCACCTTTCTGGGACGCCTGGCTAACGACACGGATTTAATGGGCATCGTTGTTTTCCTGGGCTCGGATGCTTCGCGCTATATTACTGGCACCAATATTCCGGTGGATGGCGGCTACACGGCAAAATAGCGAATCCATTCAAATACTCCAATGCAAAGCACTCCTTTTTATGGATATCGGCTCTCGCGCTTGATGCTCGGTACGGTCCAATTCGGCCTGACTTATGGCATTGCCAATAAAATCGGCCAGCCATCCTATCGCGCCGTATGCGATATTTTGGCCTGTGCGGCTGAGGGTGGAGCGAATTGCCTTGATACCGCCTCCGCTTATGGAACCAGCGAGGAAACTTTGGGCCGGGCTCTGGCCGAACTTAAGCTCGCCGATCGCATGCTGATCGTAACCAAGGTGGCCGCCATCCCGGATGAGTCATGGTCCCACGCCGCGATTGAAAGCCATATCGAAAAATCGGTGCGCACCTCGCTCCAGCGTCTGAGGCTGGAGGTTTTGCCGGTCTGCCTGTTTCACAGAGAAGAAAATTGGCGTTATGTGAATATATTGCTGAAACTTAAAGAACGCGGTTTGATTCGTCACGTGGGATGTTCGGTCATGACGCCCGCTGCTACGCGGTCAATCATCGAGTCCGGACAGGCCGAAGCCATCCAGTTGCCGGTTAATTTGCTGGACCAACGCTGGCGTCAGGCCGGCATTTTCGAAGCAGCCGTGCGGGCGCATGTTCCTTTGTTTGCGCGCAGTGTCTATCTGAAAGGGCTTTTGTTGCTGCCGGAAGCCGAGATCCCCGCTGTTCTGGCGGAGGCCATTCCCGTCCGCCGCCGACTCCAGGCCTTGGCCCAAAGCTCAGGCATATCGTTCCCGGAATTAGCCGTGCGCTATGTCATTGGCCTGGAAGGAATTACCTGCACGCTGGTCGGCGTGGATTCAGTCGAACAAATGCGCGAAAATCTGGACTTGTTCTCCAAAGATCGTTTGCCGCCGGAAGTGACTCGGGAGATAAACGGGATTGTGCCGATTTTGCCCGACATAATTTTAAAACCCAATCTCTGGCCGGAGCAAAAATGAGGGCCACGGTTTCACAGTCAGAAGTATTTTTTTTCGGATAGGTGCAAATTGACTCGCAGTAAAACATACCGGAGGTCCTTACATGCAACAACGCGGTATTATGCGTCCTAGTCGAGTCTTGGCCAAACTTCGTGCTGGCCAGGTGGTTTATACCTTCAAATCGAATCTGGATTCCGCCCGGGCAGTGGAAATTGCCGCAATGGCAGGGTTTGACTGCGTTTGGACGTGCATGGAACATGTCCCCAACGATTTATTACTGATCGAAAGGCAGATTAACGTTGCCAAGGCCTGGGATGTGGATGTTATTGTCCGGGTGGCCCGCGGCAGTTACAGCGACTATATCCGCCCGCTCGAACTGGATGCCGCCGGCATCATGGTGCCCCACATCATGAGCCTGCAGGATGCAGAAAACGTGGTGCGCATGACCCGCTTTCACCCCATTGGCCGCCGGCCGGTTGATGGCGGCAATGCCGACGGACAATACTGCACCATTGATTACTGCGAGTATCTCAAGCAGGCCAACGAACAGCGCTTCGTGTGCGTTCAGATCGAAGATCCGGAACCCTTGGCGGACTTGGATGCCATTGCCGCCTTGGATGGGATTGATATCATTTTCTTTGGGCCCGGCGATTTCAGTCAAGGCATTGGGGCGCCGGGAGTGTGGGACCATCCCAAAATAACGGAGACGCGCAAACGGGTTGCTGAGGTTGCGGTTGCCCACGGGAAGACGGCGGGGACCGTCGGAAATCCCGACAATGCGAAAGATTTGATTGCCATGGGCTACCGATTTATCAATATCGGCGCCGACGTGATCGCTATGAGCGACTATTGCCGCAAATTGATTGCAGGCGTTGATCAAAAACCGCCGCAGAAGATCGGCAGCCTCTATGGGAAGACCTAAACCGACGCAAAAAGCCAAGAACGAAGATTAAGGTAGTGCCTGCGCATCTGCCTTGCGCTTCTGCGCCTTTGCGTTAATTATGATTCCAATTCCCGCGCCCAGGCAAATTAGAATGCCAAGCCATTGCCAGATCAATTGCTTCTTGGCCGGGGCATATTTCAGCACGACTTCATGCAGTCCCGGCGATGGCACCAGTATCCCCTGGCTAATAAAATCTATGCGCCGCACGGGAATGGACTGCTGGTCAATCCAGGCGCGCCAATCGCGGTCATATTTCTCCGATACTCTCAGGATGGCCGGTCGGTCGGACGAAACTTTGAGCTTCATATACCCCGGCCGGTATGCGGCCATTTGAACCTGGCCCACGATGCCGGTGCCCGTCGGCTCCGGCAACCCTTCGGCATCTTCGGGTGCCACCAACGCCTTTTGGAAGGGGATAAAATCCGGCGCCGCCATCTGCTGGAGCGCTTCGTCGTCCCCGGCCTTCTCCCACCCGGCAATCAACGCGAACCGCGGGTTTGGCTTTTTCAGGCGCATGATCACGTGTTGCCCCGGCGCGCTGGGTGTGGCCGGGATGACCTTCACGCCCATTTCTGCCGGCGCGACATTATAGGCATAAACAATTTCAAAAGCGTCTTTCATGGCCGGGTCGCCTTGGATCTGGCCCCAGAGCTGGGCTGGCGCCAAAACATAGCCGACGGCCGACAACTGCCAGTAACGGAGCGCGCGCCCCCCGACGGCTTCCATATAGCGTTTGTATTCAACCGGCATTCGCGGCATCTGGGTCACATTCATGGTGAGAATGTGATGATAAGGAAACACAAATGTAAGCCAGAAATTGTAAAAACCGTCCTGCGACACTAAAGCCACGCGGTGTTCCGGCATATCGGACTTTAGGATCCGGATGACGTCATTTTCTTCCAGTACCGACATCGGCATGGTTTTGATGTAGTGACGTGAAAGCCAGAGGGCATCGCCGGCAACGATCAAGATCAGCATCCAGGCACAAATCCGACCCGCGGCCATGGTGCGCCAGCGTGGCGACGTGAGGATCCACAAAAAAACGCCCGCGCCCATGGTCATGAGCGCCGCATGCCATAGGGCCGTCGTTTTATTGCCGACAATGGTAGCGGCATATTGCCCCCACCCCATGGCACTCATCCGGGCCGTGTCCTCGCCGGATGTGCCCGTTTGCATCAGAGCCCAGACGGCCAGAATTCCTCCCAGGATGAACACCGCGCCGACAAAATGCCGGATCCAAACCGGACATGCGGCTATATCATGCGATGGATTCGATTTGTCCGGTTGATTCTTTTTTTTCATAATACCCGCAACTATAGACACCGAGCACGCAACATTTGATAAAATACGACCAACCACCCATATGATTAAGCGAAATATAGTTTATATTGGGATGGAAACAAGCGTAAAAGACAATGCAATGTCAACGAATATTGACTTGACCCCAAAGCCTGCGTTGATGACAATTACCGACAAACCCCAAAATCCGTCTTGTAATTATGCGGGAGGGGACACCATGCTATCATTAGAGTCTGGAGATACCACCCGTGAAATTACTTGGACTTGATGAACTGGCTAAAATAGTTCGAACGTTAAAGTCTGAAGGAAAAAAAGTGGTTTATTGCCACGGATGTTTCGACTTGATGCATCCCGGCCACATAAAATATTTCCAGGCGGCAAAAAAAATGGGGGACATTCTTGTTGTAACGGTTACCCCCGATAAATATGTCGACAAAGGGCCGGGCCGGCCTGTATTTTGCGACATTTTGCGGGCTGAGTCGATCGCGGCGCTGGAATGCGTCGATTACGTATCCATAAACAAATGGCCGACCGCCGAGGATACCTTGAGATTATTGCGCCCGGATATATATGTCAAGGGGCAGGAGTTTGAAAATCTTGAGGATAAGACCGGTAAAATTCAACGGGAATACAAAGTAATCGAGGAAATCGGCGCTGAAATAAAATTTACGCGCGAAATAGTGTTTTCTTCAACGGAATTGTTAAAAAAACATTTTAAAACTTAAGGCAATCTGAATTGAAAACTTCCATTAAAGGCAAGATATTACTTTTCGACGACCTGATCGGAAAAGTTGGCGAGTTGAAAAAGTCGGGAAAAACGGTGGTTCAAAGCCACGGCATATTTGACCTTATTCATCCCGGGATCATAAATCATCTTACGGAGGCCAAAGATCAGGGCGATGTGCTCATTGTCACCGTCATTAAAGATAAAAATGTAAGGCGCGGTTCCGGCCGGCCTATTTTCCCGGACAAAATGCGGGCTTCAAACGTGGCTTCCCTGGAACAGGTTGATTATGTATGCATCGTTGACGACGAGGTCCCGTTTGAGTGCGTAAAAAAAATCAAGCCGGATATATTTGCCAAAGGCCGGGCCTATAAAGAACGCCACCGCATGATTTATCAGAAATTATACGAAGAAGAGCGCGAATTTTATTTTGGAAAGAGCAAAATCTATGAAACCAAAGGTTTTTCGTTCAGCTCATCCCACATAATCAATAATTTTCTGGATATATATCCCGAAGAAACCAAGCATTTCTTGAAACAACTGTCGGCAAAGCATACCTTTAAACGGATTGCCCAGTGCATAAACGATTTAAAAGGATTAAAAGTCCTGGTTTTCGGCGATGGGATTATTGACGAATATCATTATTGCGAGTCAATGGGGAAGTCGGCCAAAAGTCCGATTGTCGTCAACAGGTATGTTGCGCACGAGGTCTTTGCGGGTGGAGCTTTTGCCATCGCGAATCATATCAGCGGATTGTGCGATGAGGTCCATCTTGCGACTTTATTGGGCAAAGACGATTCAAGGAAAGATTTCGTTTTAAAAAACCTCCGGCCCAACGTTGCCGCAAAGTTGTTTTACAGGGATGACGGCCCAACGATCGTAAAAAAAAGATATATCAATCAATATTCCAACCAGAAGTTGTTTGAGGTTAATTACCTGAACGACAAGGATATTGACAGCGCCTGCGAGGCCAGGGTGCTGGAGCACCTGAAATCCACGCTACCAACATATGACCTCGTTCTTGTTTCCGATTTCGGGCATGGATTTATTACCAAGAACATCATACATGTGATTGAGAAATATTCGAACAAGTTTGCCGTGAACACGCAAACCAATGCCGCCAATACCGGTTATAACATGATAACGAAATACAAAAACCCCCATTTTGTATGTCTGGACGAAACCGAGGCAAGGTATGCGACCCAGAACAGGTTTGGGGACATAGAGATTATTGCGAAAACCATTCTGGAAACCATAAATGCCGACCATCTCATAATTACGCTGGGCAAAAATGGATCGATCGGGATTGATAAATCGGGGGCGATTAATAAAACCCCGATCTTTTCCACAAAGGTGATTGACACCGTGGGCGCCGGAGACGCTTTTTTCTCGTTCACCGCACCTTGCTTTGCGCATGCCATGCCCCTGGACCTGGTTTCCTTTGTGGGCAATGCCGTGGGCGCTTTGGCGGTGCAAATTATCGGCAACAAAAAACCGGTTGAGAAACATGAATTGCTTGAATTTATCCATGGAATTTTACGATGAAAAAATATTCCTTAGAGAAAATGGCGCAGAGTTATTACGCCGATCTTGCGGCGCTGATGAATTCCATCACGGCTACAAGCAACAAAGGCTTGCACATCGGATTTCCCAAAGGCATCGCGTTGGCCAGCCGTCTTTTTTTGGCAAGAAACAAATCGGGGAATAAATTGATATTTATCGGCAATGGGGCCAGCGCGGCGATGGCAAGTCATTTGTCGGCCGATTTCTGGAAAAATGCCGGAATGAAGGCGGTGGCATTTAACGATATCGCGCTCCTGACGGCGGTCAGCAATGACTGCGGCTATCAACACGTCTTCGAAAAGCCGGTTGAAGTGTTCGCGGACAAGGGCGATGTGGTTGTGGCAATCAGCAGTTCGGGAAAGTCGGAAAATATTTTGAAGGCCGTAAAAGCCGCGCGCTCCAAACGCTGCGATATTATTACATTGTCAGGCTTCAAGGAGGGAAATCCTCTCGGGAAATTGGGTGACATTAACTTTTACGTTCATTCCTGTTCTTATGGTCCGGTCGAAATCATCCATCATTCCATTTGCCACTGTATTCTGGATACGATTATTCAATTTAAACAATCCAATTCCTGATATTTTGGGATTGAGGAATTTAAGGATTACAAAACATAATTGAGGAATTGTGAATTATAAAACTTTCGAGGAACTTCCTTGCTGGCAAAGAGCAAGGGAGCTGTGCCTGGCAATATTAAAGATCGTAAATCAAAAAAGGTTTCACGAAGATTTTAGCCTGAGGGATCAGATATGGCGCGCAGCAGGCTCGGTGATGGACAACATAGCCGAAGGCTTTGATGACGGCTCATCGCGTGAATTCACGCGTTTTTTGGGTTACGCTCAAAGATCTTGCGGCGAAGTCCAATCTCAATTATACCGCGCCTTAGATTGCGAATATATTGACAAAAACAACTTCGATAATGTATATGATCTTGCTTCGGAATGTCGAAAGCAAATTAAGGGTTTTAGAAAATATTTAAGGAATTATGGAAAGATTGGAAGTTGATAAATTCAGGAATTGGAAATTCAGGAATTAGGGAATTATGAAATTCCTCAATTCCTTAATCCCTTAATCCCTTAATCCCTAAATCCCTCAATTCTAAACAGAGATCATCATGAAAAAGGTGTTTGTCACAGGCGGGGCTGGATATGTCGGTTCTGTTTTAGTTCCGAAGTTGCTTGCTCGTGGCCACCAAGTAAAGGTTTTTGATTTATACCTGTACGGCGATGATGTTCTTGACAGCGTCAGGAATAACCCACACCTTGTACAGGTTAAAGGAGATATCCGCAACGGGAACCTTCTTGCAAAAGAACTTGCCGGCTATGACACGATAATTCACCTGGCCTGTATCTCCAACGATCCCAGTTTTGAACTGAATCCCAAGTTGGGAAAATCCATCAATCTGGACGCCTTCCCTGGCTTGGTAAAGGCGGCGCGTAAGGCCGGCACACGGCGTTTTATCTACGCCAGTTCTTCCAGCGTGTACGGGATTAAGGCGGAGCCGGATGTCCGCGAGGATGCCGCGAAGACACCGCTCACCGATTATTCGCTTTTCAAGCTTCAGTGCGAACAGATGCTGATGGAAGGGGCGGATGACGGCATCATGACGAAAATCATCGTGCGCCCGGCCACAGTATGCGGCTATGCACCCCGTATGCGCCTGGACCTGACCGTGAATATTCTGACCATCCACGCCCTTGTAAATCATCGCATACGGATTTTCGGCGGGGCTCAACTCCGGCCCAACCTTAACATCCTGGACATGGTCCGGGCCTATGAGCTGTTTCTGGATGCACCCCCTGACAAGGTCCATGGAGTTCCATTCAACGTTGGCTATCATAATTATTCGGTTGAAGCGATTGCCGGAATGGTGAAACAGACGCTGGGGGATGAAACCATTCAGATGGAATATGTGCCGACCGACGACAATCGGTCGTATCATATCAATTCGGACCGTATTCGAGAGTGCTTAGGGTTCCAGCCGCGTTATTCGGTCGAAGACGCCATTCGAAGTATTGCCGATGCTTATCGCCAGGGACGGCTGGTGGAGCCGATGACCAACCCGCTGTATTACAACATCAAGCGAATGCAGCAGTTTGCCATAAGATGAGAAGAATGGTCAATGGTTGATGGTAAATGTCTCATGGTTTATTACGGAATTCATAATCTTGCTGAAATTTTCATTGACCATCAACCATTTCCCATTAACCATAATAGATCGGTGAAAGGCGGCGGGATTGCATATCGGTATTGATTTCGACAATACCCTGGTCAACTACGACGCGTTATTCTTCCGGTGTGCCCGTGAACGTCACTTGATTCCACCGGATCTGACACCTACCAAGGCGGCTGTGCGCGCATGGCTTTGGCGCCAGCCGGACGGCAACACGCCCTGGACGGAACTACAGAGCGAGGTGTATGGCAGGTGCATGTCGGAGGCAGTCTGGTTCCCCGGCGTAGATACATTCCTTACTTTCTGCCGGTATCGCGGGTTTCGGGTTTCCATCATCAGTCACAAATTGGAATATCCGGCCTTGGGCTTGCGGGTCAATCTTCGGAAAGCTGCTTTGGCCTGGATGGAGGCACTTGGTTTTTTTGCCCCGGATAAATTCGGATTGGATCGGGCGTGTGTGTGCTTCGAGGATTCCCGCGAGCAAAAGCTCGCGCGCATCACTGAACTGCAATGTACCCATTTTGTGGAAGACTTGCCGGAAGTGTTGCAGGCCCCGGCGTTCCCTTGCGGTGTTATCAAGTTGTTGTTCGATCCGGCCGGGGCCGTCGTAAAAATGGAGCCGGATATTCACGTGTTTCGCGCATGGACCGATATCCAGCGGTATGTGGAGGCCGTAGCGTCATGATGCAGTCGATCATTAAGGCCGTTCGGGAATCGGCGTTAGCCGCATTTGCAATCCTGCCGGAACGCACCGAGCCTATAGTCGGCGGCGCCAACAATCTTGTGTTCCGAGTAATCGTCGGTGACCGGAACATCCTGGCGAAAGCCTATTTTAAACATCCCGGCGACGATAGGGATCGGCTAAGCGCCGAATTCGGCATGCTTGATTTTCTCTGGAAAAACGGCTTGCGTTGTATTCCGAAGCCGCTATATGCCGATTCCGAGCGCCACATCGGCTTGTACCAGTATATTGAAGGTTGCCGGCCGCGACCGGATGAAATTTCATGGCCGGATGTGGAACAGCTTGTCCGGTTTTTGGCCGATCTGTGGAGCTTGCGGAAGAGACACGGCGCGGCGGCCTTGCCGCCCGGTTCGGATTCCAGTTTTTCCATGGCCGGGTTCCTTGGTAATGTTGAAGGCCGGTTCCGGCACGTCGCCAATGCGTTGGCGGTCGAATCTGCGCTTGGTGAAGTCCATGAATTCGTTCGGCATACGCTGCCCCCTACACTGGAAGCGGTTCGAGCATTCATCGAACAGGGCGCGCGTGATTCCAAGTTAAATCTGGATGCCTGCCTGCCCTTGGATCAGCGCACGCTAAATCCGGCTGACCATGGATTTCATAACGCCCTGCGTGGTCATGATGGGCGTCTCACATTCCTCGATTTTGAATATGCAGGTTGGGATGATCCCGCCCAGATGATCTGCAACGCGTGTCTTCAGCCGGCTGTGCCAATCCCCGCGTCTATGCAACGGCGCTTTGTAGATATCCTTTTGGGACGTTTGGGGAATCCCACGGGCCTGGCTACACGCCTGCGGCTTCTATATCCGCTCTTTGGACTTAAATGGAGCCTGATCATGCTGAATGAGTTTCTGCCGGTATCCCGGGAACGGCGCCGCTTTGCGGGTACCAGGCCGGAAGATCAGGACCGGCGGCGGGAGCAACTGGCGAAGTCGAAGCGCCAGGTAAAGGCCGTGCAAGCCTACCTCGCCGCGCCTATTTTTTTCGATGGACTTGCCTGAATAACAGATTAAACTGGCATCTGTTTGCCGGAAAGCCTGAATAGTGGACAAGAATATAATTGTTTCGTGTTCTTGTTTTGCGTGGTTAGCGGGATGTCATGAATAATGCATCGTTAGATCAACGGTCAAGGGAACAGCGCCGCGACATTCTTCACATTCTGGAGGTCGCGCGTCGGGGCCATATCGGTTCCACCTTTTCACTCCTGGAAATTATCAGGGTTTTATACGATCGCGTCTTAAGGGTGGACCCGCTGAATCCGTGCTGGCCGGAGCGCGACCGTTTCATTCTCAGCAAGGGCCACGGTTGTCTGGCATTGTATCTGATGCTGGCCGAGAAGGGGTTCATTCCACGCGAGGAACTGGGACGATTCTGCCAGTTTGAAGGTATCTTGGGCGGGCACCCGGAATACGGCAAGGTGCCCGGTGTGGAAGCCAGCACCGGGTCCCTCGGTCATGGACTCTCCATCGGTATTGGTATGGCGCTGGCCGCCCGGATCGATCACAAGACCTATCGCGTGTTTGTGCTCACAGGAGACGGCGAATGCGACGAGGGAAGTGTATGGGAAGCGGCGCTTTCGGCCGGCAAACACAAGCTGAGCGCTCTGACCGTGATTGTGGATTATAACAAGATGCAATCCTACGGAAGCACGGCGGAAGTTCAGGACCTGGAACCGTTTGCGGATAAATGGCGCAGTTTCGGGTTTGCCGTGCAGGAAGTGGATGGGCACAACGTGCCGGCACTGGAAAGTGTGCTTGGCGCTTTGCCGTTTGAAGGTGACAAACCCAACGCCGTCATTTGTCACACAGTCAAAGGGAAGGGCATGGCGGCCATGGAAAACAATCCCGACTGGCACCATAAGAGTAAAATCAGCAACGAAGAATTTACCCGGCTGTATGCCGAATTGGGGTTCCCGCGATGAGAAAAACCTGTTTGCTGAGCATGTACGAACTGGCCCAGGTTGATTCCCGCGTGGTGTTTATCGGGTCGGATATCACCAAACGTGACTTGGATAAATTGGCGGCGGACTTTCCGGACCGGTTTTTTATTGAAGGGATTTACGAAGCCCATATCATGGGCATGGCCGCCGGCATGGCGTTGAGCGGTAAAATACCGTATGTCAATACTATTGCCACGTTTCTGACGCGCCGATGCTACGAGCAGGTGTTGATTGACGTGGGGCTACATAACCTGCCCGTGCGTTTGATTGGCAGCGGCGGGGGTGTGGTATACGCCCCGTTGGGGCCGACTCATCTGGCAAATGAGGATATCGCCATTATGCGGGCGATTCCGAATATGGCCATTGTGGCCCCCTGCGACAAGGACGAGATGACTCGCCTCATGCCGCAAACATTGGCATGGCCCGGGCCGATTTACATCCGTTTGGCCAAAGGTGGCGATAAGATTGTGTCACGCGCAGACCGGCCGTTCCAGATCGGCAAGGCGATCCAGTTGCGGGAGGGGGCGGACGTTCTGTTTGTAACCACGGGCATCACAACGCAGGTTGCCTTGGAAGCCGCTGACTTGTTGGCGCCGCTGGGCCTTTCATCCGCGGTCCTGCACATGCACACCGTAAAGCCCCTGGATACAGATTCATTGCTGGCCTGTGCCAGCCAGGCGCGGGTGGTGATCACGGCGGAAGAACATACCTTGATGGGTGGACTGGGCAGCGCCGTGGCGGAAGTCCTGTTGGAATCCCGGCTGGCCGGCGCATTCCGGTTCAAACGTCTCGGATTTCCGGATGTGTTTACGGAGGAGTTGGGTTCGCAGAACGATATTATGAACAAATATGGTATCAGCGCTGAAAATCTGGCGCACATCGCGCAGGATCTGACGCGCAAATAGGAGGTCGCCCCATGCAGAAGCAGATTGATTTTCTACAGAAATACAATATGTCGTCCAAGCGCGACTATGTCGGGCGCGTGACGCAATACGACAAGGCCGCCTGCGCTGAAAAAGCCAAACAATGGGGTTATGACTATTGGGACGGCGAACGCCAATACGGGTATGGCGGTTATAAGTATGACGGGCGCTGGCTGCCGCTGGCCAAACAGATCGCGGAATATTACAAAATCAAGCCGGGCGACCGGATTCTGGATGTCGGGTGCGGCAAAGGATATATGCTGTTTGAGTTCACGCGGGCCGTGCCGGGCGTGGAAATCGCGGGTCTCGATCTTTCGCAATACGGCATTGACCATGCCAAGGAAGAGGTCAAGCCGTTTCTCGTACAGGGCCATGCGCGTAAACTCCCGTTTCCCGACAAGTCGTTTGACTTTATTTATTCCAACACGACGTTGCATAATTTACCGCCGCAGGATTTGTATCCTGCCATCAAGGAGATCGAGCGCGTCCGCAAGCGCGATGCCTGGATTGGCGTGGAATCGTTCCGCAACGAACGCGAAAAGGCCAACCTGCTATACTGGCAATTGACCTGCGAGGCCTTTTTCTCCGTGGATGGCTGGCGCTGGTGGTTCGAACACTGCGGATATAAGGGAGATTACGGATTCATTTACTTTGAATAGCAGGGGATTTTTTATGAAAGCAACGGCTGCGATTTTGGTGGAGAGCAAAAAACCGCTTGTCTTGGAAGAAATCGAGATGCCGGCCTTGACCTTCGGCCAAGTGCTGGTCAAGGTGCTATGCACCGGTATCTGCGGCGCCCAAATCAATGAGATTGACGCCGTTAAGGGGCCGGATAAATTCCTGCCACATCTACTGGGCCATGAGGCCACAGCCGAAGTGCTGGCGGTAGGGCCGTGCGTAAAATCCGTGGCGCCGGGCAACCGTGTGGTCATGCACTGGCGCAAGGGCGCCGGCATTGACGCGCCGGCGCCGAAATATGCCTCGCGTCTGGGACCGATTAATGCCGGCTGGGTGACCACGTTCAACGAAACAGCCGTGATTTCGGAAAACAGGGTGACAAAGGTGCCGGTGGATTTCGATCCCGAAAGCGGCGCCCTGATGGGTTGCGCCGTGACCACGGCGTTTGGCGTTCTGAACAACAATGCCCATCTCAAGATTGGCGAATCCATCGCTATTTTTGGCGCCGGGGGGGTGGGACTTAATATTGTCCAAGGCGCCGCCATGGTGTCGGCTAATCCCATCATTGCCATCGACCTCTTCGATAACAAACTGGAACTGGCCGCCAAGCTGGGCGCCACGCATTGTATCAATGCCGCCCGTGTTGATCCCGAGCCGGAAGTGCTGAAGATTGTGGGCGCGGCCGGTGTGGATGTGGCGGTGGAAAATACCGGCAACGTCAAGGTCATCGAAAAGGCCTATCGTGTGACCGGCGCCCGCGGTCGGACCATACTGGTCGGCGTTCCTCCCAAGGGCCAGCAAGCCAGCATCTATACTCTGCCGCTCCATTTCGAAAAAATCCTAAAGGGCTCGCACGGGGGGGATTGCAGGCCCGAATTCGATATTCCCAACTATGTGCGCCTGTGCCAGACGGGCAAACTGGACCTGAAACCGCTCGTCGGCAAACGCTACCAGTTTGAAAAGATTAACGAAGCCATTGACGACATGCGTGCCGGGCGCGTAGCCGGCCGCTGCCTTGTGCATATGAAGCAATAAAAGACAACGAAAAGATATTCAGCGCGAGCATTGAGAGGCGGGGACAGGACGTTTGGCTTTCGCCAAAATGTTACAGGCAGCCATCCATGGACTTTAAGCGAAAGATTTTGTTATTAGGCGGATCTAGTTATGTCGGACGGAATATCGTCAAGGCTTATAATTCAAACGGGGTTGTTGCCACATATCATAGTCAACCAATTGATAGCGGTGTTCATTTTGATGCGTTATCAATGGAATTAGCTGATATTGTCGAAAATCCTTCAATATTTTCGCATGCTTTTGTTCTGCTTGGCGATACCAAGCCTGATAGCTGCGCAATGGACCCGCAAAAATCACGACTGCTGAATGTCGTCAGTATTGAGCGGGTTATAGATCAATTAAATGATTGGGGCGTAAAACCGGTATTTTTCTCAAGCGAATATGTGTTTGACGGCCAAAAGGGTAATTATACCGAATTGGACGAGCCTAAACCGGTCTTGCTTTACGGCAAACAGAAGCTTGAGATCGAAAAATATATCCAAAGTAAATGCCGGAATTATTTGATCATTAGACTATCTAAAACGTATGGTTCGACCTTGGGAGACAACACATTGTTGACTAATTGGATGGCAAACATCCAGGGCAAAAGCATTATTAAATGTGCCGCCGACCAGGTTTTCTCGCCCGTATATATCGATGACGTCGTAAAAAGCGCAATCCGGCTTACAGAGGGCGATTTCAACGGCATCTTTCACGTTTCGGGAAATAAGGCCTTTAAGAGAATAGAACTGCTCGAGATGCTCCTTAACTGTATAAAACGAAGAACGCAACTGAACATACGGATAATTCCATGCAGTATTCACGATTTCAAATCTATTGAAAAGTGGCCGTTGAATGTCTCGATGATCCCGCGGAAGCTCGTTGAATCCACCGGAATTATGATTGCAAATATCGAAGATATTTGCACTGAGATCGCAGAAAGGAATTTTTAAAGGATGAAAAAAAGACATGGCGCCGACGATAGACCAAGGTTGTCCTCGGTGATTTTAAATGACACCAATTCGGTATGGGTTGACGACGGGAAAAAGTCTGTGGCGTATTTCTGCAAAAAGGCGCCGGTAAAAGTTGATAATGTTTTGATTGCCACGTTAAAAAACACCTTTACAAAGATTGGAAATAGAAATTTAAGGCTTTGCCTTCACCCTGCCCCGGATGCGCCGCTTCACGAAATGATAATATTAGAGCGTAAGGGCAAATATTACAGACCGCATAAACATTTGACGAAGGGGGAAACATTTCACATTATAGAGGGCACGTTGGGCGTTTTCTCCTTTGATGATCGCGGGAATATAATTGACTCCTGTATTTTGGAGCCTAACAGCCAGATTATTTATAAAATCGCAACAAATATGTATCATGCGGTAATGCCCCTCTCCGACCTGGTGATTTACCAGGAAACGAAGCTTGGCCCTTTCACGGGGGAAACGGACAGTATATATCCCCCTTGGGCTCCTGACGGACAAGGCGCCGATGCGATTGAGGCATATAACATTCGCATGAGCAAAGCATTGGAAGGTTGAAGATAATGATTTCCAATATTGGCAAGATGAAGGAGTATCTGGTCAGGCGCATCAGTCCGGAAGAGACTTATGCGGACTTGCTTAAATTTCCGAGATATCTGGAGGTGGAAACGATCAATAGTTGCAATGCCCGATGCCCAATGTGTCCGAATGTAGAGCGCCCGCGCAACATGAAACCGATGAAAGACGAGCTTTTTAAGAAAATTGCGGACGAAATAATCGAACACAAAGAGGAAGTAAGACGGGTTACGCTTTACAGAGACGGCGAACCGTTGCTTGACAATAAATTGGCCGATCGAATCGCTTTATTGAAAAAACACGGTATCAAGGCTACATCAATCAGCACAAACGTATCCTTGTTAACAGAATCGAAGGCTAAGGATTTATTGAATGCGGGGATAGATATTGTCATCATGTCAATCGACAGCCTGGACAAGGCCTCATACGCAGCAATTCGTTGTGGCCTTGATTTCGATGTGGTTATTAAAAATGCGCTAAAGTTTATCGAAATTCGCAATAAGACCAGGCCGGAAACCCAAATCTGGATGCGCATGATCCGACAGAAGAGTAATTACGGCGAATGGCCTGCGTATCGCAAATATTGGTCGCGATACTTATCAAAGAGCGATCGTGTATATTATCACGATATTTTCAATTGGGGAGGCCAGTTGAAGAACTTTAAGCCCATCAGCAAAAGCTTCGAGCCGAATCTGCCATGCGTGGCATTGTGGTCATTATTTGTTATTTTTTGTAACGGCGATGTGCCGCTTTGTAACGTAGACTACCGAAACCTTTATCCCTCGGGAAATGTCAAGGCGACTTCGATAGCTCGAATTTGGCGCTCCGAAGTTTTTAACGAACGGCGGCGCGCGCACCTTGCCGGAAATAAAAATCGCATCAGCCTCTGCGGAAACTGCAATGTATGGAACGAATCCGTCGACGGCAAGAACATATCGCTGGATTATGCCCGAGAGGTGGATATAAAAACGCCTTGAGCCATACCTTGTTTATCGAATATTGAAGTCGCTGACAATATACCGGACTTGCAATTTAACTACACATCATAATTCGACATGAAACAAATAAATAAAGTTATGTTGACACTGCCCAACACAAGTTGGTTTGGGCTGAAGAAATGGCACACTTTCCCATATTCCATCGGGATCCTAAAAGCAATGCTTAGCAAATCCGGCTATGAAGTCAGTTTCCTCGACACCGATCTTTATGACATGGATTATAATGAAGTAAAATCTGCAATAGCAAAAGAGGCTCCGGATGTTATCGGGATAAGCTGCATGTCGATGGAATATGCTCAAAACTTCAGAAAAATGGCTGAGCTTGTAAAATCGGTATCAAAAGATATTATTACAGTTGTCGGCGGCATCTATCCAACGCTTTTGCCGGACGAGCTTATTAAAGACGACAATATTGACTATGCCATTTTGGGTGAAGGCGAATATAGATTTCCGAAGTTATTGGAATATCTCGGCAAAAGAAATGTCGCCATCGAAGAAATCGATGGATTAGCCTATAAAAAAGGAAAAGCGATTGTAATTCAAAAAGCGACAAATTACATCAACGATCTGGACGCTTTGCCGTTTCCAGATTACGAAGGGATTGATTTTGACGCCTATTCATCCAAGGCCAATAAATACAGCTATTTTATCTATCCCCAGAATTTTCCTTATGCCTTTTCGATGACTTCGCGCGGCTGCCCTTTTAGTTGTATATTCTGCAGCAGCAAGTCTGTCAATGGCCCGAATATACGATACCGTTCGGCGGAAAATGTGTTAAAAGAGGTCGATTGGCTTGTTGAAAAATACAAAGTAAAAGAAATTATTTTTCTGGATGATAATATTTATTTGGACAGAAATAGAACGAAATTGATTCTTCAGGGTCTTATTGAAAGAAGAAAAGTATATGAGCTTAAGTGGAAATCTCCTAATGTTGCATTGTATGCCTTAGATGATGAAATACTCGAAATGCTAAAGGCAAGCGGCTGTTATCAGATTGCCATTGCAATTGAAGCTGGAACAAAAGAAGTCCTGAAACTGATGAGAAAACCTTACAATGATCTCGACAAGGCAAGGCGCATTGTAAACAAGGCCAAATCGCTTGGGATTGTTGTAACGGCGATGTTCGTTATAGGCATACCTGGAGAAACATGGGAGCAGATTAGGCAGACATTCCGATTTGCCGAAGAGCTCGAATTGGATTATGTTTCTTTCAGTATTGCCACTCCGCTGCCAAAAACAGAGCTTCTTGACATAGCGCAGAAAAACAATCTTTTGCCAAAAGACTTCGGTTTTAACCATATAGACTTCAAGGGCTTTGGAAAAGCCGCCATTACAACAAACGAATTTACACCGGATGAGCTTGTAATTATCAGAGGATTTGAATGGGACCGGATAAACTTTAAAAATAAGGACAAATTGCCCTTGATTGCCGAAATGAACGGAATCTCTTTAGAAGAGCTTGACCAATGGAGAATATCCACACGAAGAGGGCTGAAGCTTCAATAAAACAGTGTTTATATCGAATCAACGACCCGTATTGGTTGCTTGGAATAGATGTCGCGATGCGTGATCTTGACTTCGCAATACAGCTTAATAAATGAGACAGCGACATCGAACGCATTTTTCAAGGTCAACGCACTGCTTTTCTGAACGCGTGGGTTCATATAACTGCCAAATTCATAGAATGTATGACCGCGCAATAATGTTTTTACATTTAATTCGGCGGCTATATTATAACGCTTCGATCGGATGGATATTTCCCTGAGAACGGCGGTCGGATAAATTCCAATACAGCTTACATAAATAAGGGGCAGATTAAACACGAACTTGTAAATGGTTGTATAAAGGATTGAAAAATATACTCGCCCCTTTTTTCTGACCTCATTATTAATGTGATAATGCAAAACAATGTCCGCCTTGTATGCATGCAATAACATGGTTTTCAAGGTCAAAAGCGAATAAATGTTGTCACCCGGGATAAAGCATATTTTATCGCATGTCGAGGCGTTTACAACATCCCTGATGGCGGTACCCATGCCAGTGTTGGTTTGATGTGTAATGGATTGGATGTTGGGATGTTCATGCTTTAAATCGGCTATTACATGTTCCGTTTTATCGGTACTGCCATCGTTGACAATAATGATTTCAAGCGGAATGTTATTCGCTAATGCGGCGGCTTTAATGGCCGATTCGACGGCATGCCGCAAATTATCCTCCTCATTATAGGCGAATACTCCCATTGTTATCATAAATAGTGCCCTTGATTAATATTGATGCACCACTGTCCAGATGTATGTCATACGCACCCGTGTGCCTTGGGCCAGAGCATGCAAATGTTTGGACAATATCGCAAAATGAAAGTCGGCGCAAGAAGTAAAAGACATAAGCCATGAATAAAATATTGCTTCTAAATCCCCCTTTTCAGCAAAATATATCGCGAGATTCCTTGTGCCCGCATACTTACAAAAGCGACTATGCGTGGCCGGGCATGGATCTTGTTGCTATTAGCGGAATTCTATCAACGGAGGATTTGGAATACATTGACTGCTTAAAGGAAAATATACGTTTGCAGGATCTAGGACCGCGCCTACAAGCAATTAACCCGGATTTTGTTTTTATGCTCATATCATCGCTATCCGAGAAGGATGATATCGCCGCAGTAAAAGCAATAAAACGAGCCACCCATGCGACTGTTTCGGTTTTAGGCGATATCGCAACATTTGATACCGCTCGCATAGCAGCTATGCCTGAAATTGATTTCGTTATCCGGGATTATACGAATGCGATCGCAATCCGGAAAATATGCAAAATGGAGCAACAAACCAAGGTCATTGACTTTGCCGTTGGGAATAATTTTAAAATCGGCATTCCAAGGCATGAATTATTTCAGAAATATAATTATTATCATCCGTATTCGCTTTATGACCACGCAACGCCAGTCCTCGCAAGTTACGGATGCCCGTTTAAATGCAAGATGTGCAATTCGGGCAGTCTCAAACACAGAACCAGGGATGCCGATGAAGTAATGCGGGAACTGGCTTATATCGCGCAATTAGGCATCAAGGAAATATATTTTAAAGATTTCACATTTCTTGTTAAGAACAACAGAAACACACTTCAGTTTATGATAGATCGCAATCTTGGATTGCGGGTTTCATGCACTACGCGAATCGATACGGTCGACAAAGACGCGCTGGAGTTGTTAAAAAGGGCGGGATGTTATCTGGTGTTTTATGGCATCGAATCGGGGTCGGATGCGATCCTGCAATATATGAACAAAGGATTTACCGCGGAGCGCGCCAAGGAAACAATTGCATTGACGAAATCGTTGGACATTGAAGTTCTGACAAGTTTTGTAATTGGTTTTGAGCAAGAGACAGCGCAAGATATTCTGGATACGACGAACCTGATCTTTGCAGCCGATCCCGACTATTTATCGCTGAATATATTGGAATCG
>Ga0074199_1000542_pt1:52500-55951 | contig 55951 bp, 46 predicted proteins | sample EPASupsiteSAE347_FD_64528 | JGI IMG/M metagenome (GOLD analysis project Ga0074199, IMG submission 64528) | Bioremediated contaminated groundwater from EPA Superfund site, New Mexico - Sample SAE3-47 | ecosystem: Environmental > Aquatic > Deep subsurface > Groundwater > Contaminated ... | reverse complement strand
TGGCGACAAAAAAACACCTTATACCATTCCCAAAAAGAAATGTCGTATTCCGTAGGGCGGATTAGGTGCTTTCCACCGTAATCCGCCGAAAAAAATACGTCTTTATTTAATGGAATTGGTATTACTACCCTAGATTTCTGATTTGTTGACAAGACATTAGCACCCATTATGGTCGGCATTCGATATGTTTCGAAATGCGGCCAAACCAGTAGCTCAAATACATATTGATAGACCCGAATAAATATGACTTAAGAAGAATGGTCAATATATGAGGTTTTGCAAGCTTGAATTTTTTGCCCTTTATGAAAACATTTGGGTTTCCGGCTGATCCTCGGAGATGCTCAAGAGCGGTAAAAAGCGGTAAAAGACAAAAAACTCGGATCTTAAGCTGTTTTTTACCCATCCTTTTTACATATTGCAAACCGCGTTTGAGAAAGTAAAACGCATCTTCGGTCATTTCATGTAAAACCGCCATCGCTTTCTGCAATTTTTCCCCTTCGATAAGGCTTTCATATTGCCTGAATCCATGTTTTTCCAAAATTCGCGTCGGCCAGTATTTGCGGTTCTGAAAAATATCATGCGCGATGTCCATCAACAGGTTCACCTTCTGCAAGGCCAAACCGTAGTCCCTCGCCAACGGCATTAATTCAACACAGTCTTCATGGCTTAAACGTCCGTTGTTGAAGAATAATTCATTGAAAAATTGCGCTACAACTCCGGCTACATAGTAACAATATTCATTTTGATCCGAAAATGTTTCGATTGGAGTTGATAAAAAACGATACATTCCTTCCGCCATCAATGTGGCATATTTTAGAAGAGATTTGCGATCGGGACGAGGCGTATTGAAGTAAAGCTTAACCATGGCCACGAAATTATCAATCAAAGGTTTTTCATATGTAAAATCGATGGCAGCGATAAATTTTCTTTGATAATCCGCGGCGGATTCCATATTAAATGAATTTGCATTTAAGATATTGATAAATTCAACGAAAAAATATTTTTTCTGATCTTTTGATGCTTTTGAATCTTCTATCGTATCTATGAATCGAAATACAAGATAAGCAAGCATCATCCTCTCATCGATTGGTTTTGGTAATAATCTGATGCAAAGAGAAAAGTTGCGCGATACAGCCGGAAGAATGCTCCAGCAAACGGCTCTTTCATTCATAATTTAACTTATTCTTCTTGAATTTGGAGCGTCCCGGTAAAACATAATACCAACTCGATTCACCGGGTTCGCATCCTGTGCAATTACTATACCCTTATGAAATCAGTTTTTCCAGAAAATTGTTTGACCATGTCAAAAAAGTGTATTAATATCAAGCCGTCTTTTGGCTTATAGAGCCAAAATTGGAAATTATACCGATATATTCTCACTATTGGTTCCGAGGCATCAGAGGAAAAATGATTTTTACGGAAATGATTTACGATGTAATCATTATCGGAAGCGGCGTCGCAGGCTCCACATGCGCCAAAACTCTTGTTGAAAAAGGATGTTCAACACTCGTAATTGAAAGGAAAGCGCTTCCCAGACACAAGTCATGCTCTGGAATCCTTTCTCCTCGAGCTTGGAGATTTATCCAAGATAACTTCGGAGAAATTCCCAAGTCATCTTTTAGTAAACCGGATTATCTTGCCGGAGTCAATTTCTGTTTTCCCAACGGCATGCAGATGCCTGTTGATTTCGTCGAATCTGAAGCTCCGCAAGTTTGGCGCAAGGAATTCGATTATTGGTTGTTGCTTCAAAGCAAAGCAGAGATTCATGACAATACAAATTTTCTGAATTTTGAAGAAAATCCTGATTATATAAAGGTTAATTGCATTTCCCACGATAAAAACGTTTCGTATCGTTGCAAATATTTGGTCGGAGCCGACGGCCCGTTTTCTAATATCGTGCATCAACTCTATCCTGAATTCCGCAAGCGTTTTCCTTTCGTTTTTGTGGGACAATACTTTTACGATGCCGATCTGGAGCTTGCACAAAATAGATTTCATTTTTTCGTTAACCCGAAATTGGGTTATTATTCGTGGTGTAACAAAAAAGACCAATTTTGGAACATCGGATGCGCGCCGTTGAAACCCGGGCGATTCTTGGAATTTCAGCGCAGAGTTGAAGAACATCTGAAGAAAAAGCACGGATTAAAAATACGACGGATTTTGCATGCCGACGGATGCTACGAAAACGGAGGAATGTCCGCAACCAATCACTACCTCTTTGGTAGGGGAAATGTTTTAGTGACGGGGCAAGCAGCCGGATTTCTTGATTTTCTCGGCGAAGGCATGACCCCTTCGATGATCAGCGGAAAACAAGCCGCAAGAGCAATTATTACCGCGCAAGATACCGGTCAACCGCTGATTAATCTTTACGAAGAGATGACAATGGCCGAAAGAATTCACTGCTCCGACACATGGAATCCACTGCAATTGCTCTCCGCCAAACCGCTCGAAGCCGATGTGAAAAAGGCGATAATGAAATTACCGGCCGTCGATATACTATACGTTCTTGGCGGAATTGCTAAATTATGCAAGAATTATTACGGTCTCGGCTGGGGAATTCCAATGATTAAAGCTATGTTGAAACGTTTCCTTACAGGTCACTATTAGAGACTGTAAAATTTCCTCGTTGTTTTTGAAACTGTAAGAAGTCAGCGGATTTTATCCGATTCAAATGAAAAGCGCCCGGGAAGATTATTCCCGGGCTTGTCAAATATCTCTAATTCAGCAGTGAGCGCAACACTTTTCTGCTTTTTTATCTTTCAGTTGCCAAATTTCTTCAATGGCCGCAAGAACTTCATTGATGTCTTTCATCGTCAACTCGCCCATATGGGCGATGCGGAAAGTTTTTTCCTTCAGATCGCCATAACCGTTGGAAATATGCATCAATTTCTGCTTTAATTTTTTATTGAGATCACTGACATTCAACCCTCTTGTGTTTTTAATACAAGTAACAGTATCGGAAGATGCATGGCGCGGAGGGTATAGTTCAAAATGTTTCTCAGCCCAATCGCGTACCCTTTCCGCCATATCCGAATGTCGTTTGAATCGATTATCCAAGCCTTCCTTAATCATTTTATCAAGTTGAGCATCTAAGCCGTAGAGAAGACTTACGGCCGGAGTCGCGGGAGTCTGATTTTTCGCGTCGTATTTGGCATAATCTATGAAATCAAAATAGTAGCCGCGCGTCGGAATCGTTTTCGCTCTTTCCATGGCTCGTTTGGAAATCGCCGCAATTGCCAATCCCGGTGGAAGTGCGAAACATTTTTGCACGGATGCTACCAGAAAATCGATACCTAACTTATCGGTTTCGATTTTAGCGCCTGTCATACCGGAAACCGCATCGACACCCCAAATTACGTTGGGATATTTCTTCATTATTTTCGATAATGCTTCGAGATCGTTTTTCACACCGGTTGATGTTTCATTATAAACGGTCGTTATGGTGTCGTAT
>Ga0074199_1000542_pt1:0-47500 | contig 55951 bp, 46 predicted proteins | sample EPASupsiteSAE347_FD_64528 | JGI IMG/M metagenome (GOLD analysis project Ga0074199, IMG submission 64528) | Bioremediated contaminated groundwater from EPA Superfund site, New Mexico - Sample SAE3-47 | ecosystem: Environmental > Aquatic > Deep subsurface > Groundwater > Contaminated ... | reverse complement strand
AGGTAGGATGAAGGCATACCGTAAGGAGTGCTGGACGAGGCGGAAATGAGAATGTCGGAACGAGTAGCGATAAGACGGGCGAGAAACCCGTTCGCCGTAAGCCTAAGGTTTCCTGGGGAAGGTTAATCCTCCCAGGGTTAGTCGGTCCTAAGCCGAGGTCGAGACGACGTAGGTGAAGGGAAACAGGTTAATAATCCGTACCATGGGTGTACTTTTTTATTGATGGGGTGACGCAGTGGGGTATGCACGCACGGTTTGATAGTCCGTGTCGAAGGGTGTAGGAGTTCCGGGCAGGGAAATCCGCCTGGATAATCTGAGGCCTGACAGGCTCCCGAAGTTAGTAGGGGGAAGGAGCAGATCCTGTGCTGCTAAAAAAAGCCTCTAAGAGAGGTGCATCTGTGACCGTACCGCAAACCGACACAGGTGGGCGAGGAGAAAATCCTAAGGCGCTCGAAAGAACCCACGTTAAGGAACTAGGCAAATTGACTCCGTAACTTCGGGAGAAGGAGTGCTTCGGTAGGGTGAACCTGACCGTCTTTGAGAGATCATGGATGACGAAGGAAAGCCCGAGGAAGTCGCAGAGAATAGGCTCAGGCGACTGTTTATCAAAAACACAGGACTCTGCTAAGGCGAATAGCCGATGTATAGGGTCTGACGCCTGCCCAATGCTGGAAGGTTACGGGGAGGGGTCAGTGGTCGTAAGATCATGAAGCTCCGAACTTAAGCCCCAGTGAATGGCGGCCGTAACTATAACGGTCCTAAGGTAGCGAAATCCCTTGTCGGGTAAGTTCCGACCCGCATGAATGGCGTAACGGTCTGAGCACTGTCTCAACGTGGGGTTCGGCGAAACTGTGAACCGGGTGAAGACGCCCGGTATCCGTATCAGGACAAAAAGACCCCGTGGAGCTTTACTGTAACTTGATATTGGATTTTGGCCTTGTATGTAGAGCATAGGTGGGAGACTATGAAACTAGGGCGCTAGCCTTGGCGGAGTCGTCAGTGGAATACCACCCTTATGAGTCTGGAATTCTAACCGGCGCCCCTAGATCGGGGTGCGGGACAGTGTCAGGCGGGCAGTTTGACTGGGGCGGTCGCCTCCCAAAGAGTAACGGAGGCGTCCAAAGGTTCCCTCAGCGTGATTGGAAACCACGCGTAGAGTGCAAAGGCAAAAGGGAGCTTGACTGTGAGGCAAACGAGCCGATCAGGGACGAAAGTCGGGCTTAGTGATCCGGTGGTTCCGAATGGAAGGGCCATCGCTCAACGGATAAAAGCTACCCCGGGGATAACAGGCTTATCTCCCCCAAGAGTTCATATCGACGGGGAGGTTTGGCACCTCGATGTCGGCTCATCGCATCCTGGGGCTGGAGTAGGTCCCAAGGGTTGGGCTGTTCGCCCATTAAAGCGGTACGTGAGCTGGGTTCAGAACGTCGTGAGACAGTTCGGTCTCTATCCGATACGGACGCAGGAAATCTGAGGGGTGTTGCTCTTAGTACGAGAGGACCGGAGTGAACGGACCAATGGTGAACCAGTTGTTTCGTCAGAGGCATAGCTGGGTAGCTAAGTCCGGAAGGGATAACCGCTGAAGGCATCTAAGTGGGAAGCCCACCTCAAGATAAGATTTCCCATTCGATCGCAAGACGAAGTAAGGGGCCATGTAGACTACATGGTTAATAGGCCGGAGGTGTAAGCGTCGTGAGGCGCGTAGCTGACCGGTACTAATACCCCGAGGACTTATCCTAAAATAAATTCAATCGAAGATCTTGTTTGTTGATTTGATTGGTATCGTGGGGCGGGTCTATGACCCGCCCGTGCGATGGCCAATGAATACTTTTCTTGGTGGCCATGGTGCCGGGGAAACACCCGATCCCATTCCGAACTCGGTAGTTAAGCCTGGACACGCCTATGGTACTGCATGGGAAGCTGTGTGGGAGAGTGGGTCGCTGCCAAGATAATGAACCGCCTGAGTGAATGCTCGGGCGGTTCTCCTTTTTAGCTTACAAAAAGTTATCACAAAAAATATCATCACGATAAACGACTCCTTTACGTTTGTCTCAGTAAAAATAAAATATCAGAATTTTTCATATACTTAACAAATGATTAAGTTTGTGATAGTATCTAATTAATTTAATCTGGTTTTTCCGGCTTTGTTGCTAAAATAGGTGTGTAATAATCGCCGGAAATGCACAAGGAAGCAGAGCTTCCGGCTTTTTAAGAACGGAGGAATTTACCATGGGTGGCTTACTTTCAAGATTGAACGAAGAAAAGAAATCTTCTGAGAAATCCGGCATTCTCGAATCTGCGGTAACCCGTGAAATTACCGGATTTGAGCGCTTAAAGGAAAAGGTTCATACAAAGCTCATAGATGATATGCCCCAGGCTATCATGACCGAGCCGAATCCTGAAAAAAAACGATCGATGCTTCGTGACAGAATAATTCAAGTCACTGATGAAGAAGGCCCGAAGGTAAATGTAATTCTTTCTCCACGAGAGAAAGACTCGTTGGCTCAGATTCTACTTGATGATATGATCGGTTTCGGTCCGATTCAAAAATTATTGGATGAAGAAGATATTTCGGAAGTCATGGTAAACGGGCCTTACCAGATCTACTTCGAAAAGAAAGGGAAACTCATCCTTTCCGATATAAAATTTAAAGACAATGACCACGTAATGCGAATTATTGAGCGAATTGTGGCACCAATAGGAAGAAGAATAGATGAATCGGTACCATATGTTGATGCCCGTTTGCCTGACGGTTCACGCGTTAACGCAATTATTCCTCCGCTGGCATTGAACGGCCCCACGATTACAATTCGTAAATTTAAAAAAGAAGCACTTGGAATCGCCGACATGGTGCGCTTTGGTACATTAACCGAAGATATGGCAAAATTTCTTGAAGCTTGTATCAAATGTCGACTTAATATCGTAGTATCAGGCGGAACCGGTTCAGGAAAAACCACCACTTTAAATATTCTCAGTTCATTTATTCCTGAAGACGAGCGTATCATAACTTGTGAAGATGCCGCTGAATTGCAGCTTCGCCAGCCGCATGTGGTTCGACTTGAAACTCGACCCGCAAACATAGAAGGAAAGGGCGCAGTACCGATGCGGGAATTGATTAAAAACACCCTACGCATGAGGCCTGAACGTGTTATCGTCGGAGAATGCCGTGGCGGAGAAGCCCTCGATATGTTGCAAGCCATGAATACAGGTCACGACGGGTCTTTAACAACGGGTCACGCGAATACACCAAGAGACATGCTTGCTCGTCTCGAAACGATGGTTTTAATGGCCGGCATGGATTTGCCCGTAAGAGCTATTCGTGAGCAGATATCTTCCGCAGTACATATGATAGTTCAGCAATCTCGTTTGAAAGACGGTTCGAGAAAAATTACGTATCTTACGGAAGTACAAGGCATGGAAGGTGATAAGATCGTCATGCAGGATATTTTTCGCTTCGAACAAACCGGTATTGATGAGAAGGGAAAAATAGTCGGGCGCTTGAAAGCAACAGGAATCAGACCGAAATTTGCGTCTAAGTTCGAAGAAAGCGGCATCCATTTACCGCCGAACGTTTTTACAGACAGTTCAAAAGGATGGTGAGCGCTTGGAAGCAATTTTCGTAGTCATAACCGGCATTTTTACGTTGATGTTCATCCTGTTGATATTTTCCATCTTTGGTCGACCACCGGGTGAAGACGTCAGACATCGCATGGAACAATACCTTGTTGAATCGGAAATGGCTGCGAAGTCTTATATCCCTGAAGACGAGGAAGCTCCGGTTAAGAAAGAAGAACTCGATGCTGAGGCATCGGAAGATGATTGGATTAGAGAAGCGCGTGGTGAAGCCGGCAGCGGTGGAGCAAAGAAAATTCTTGCCAACCTTGGAACCATTCTTACACCGAAAGGAATGGCGATCAGAATTGCCGATAACCTTGCAAAAGCAGATGTCCCGCTGAAAGCCAATGAATTTGTTGCAATCCAATTTTTGGCGATAATGATCGGGTTGATTGTGGGTATGCTTTTTTTTAAAAGCTATCTTGTCGGAGTAGTAATCGCTTTATTCGGCTATCTTATTCCGCAGATTTGGATATCGATGATGAAATCCAAGCGGGTTGCCGCTTTCAACACACAGATTCTCGATACGCTCGTAATGCTGGCAAACGGTTTGAAAGCAGGTTACTCTTTTTTGCAAGCCATGGAAATGGTTGCCAGAGAATCTCCCGCCCCTATGTCTACAGAGCTGAAGAGAGTCCTGAAGGAAAACAGCTTGGGAATGAATCTGGAAGACGCATTACGTGGTCTAAATGGCAGGGTTGAAAGCGAAGATTGGGATTTGGTGACGACGGTTGTTTTGATACAGCGGCAAGTCGGCGGAAATCTTGCGGAGATTCTCGATAAAATCGGTTACACCATAAGACAACGAAGCAAGATCAAAGGTGATATTCAAACGAAGACGGCTCAAGCAAAAGTGTCGGGTGCTCTTGTCGGAGCTCTTCCGCTGGGTATAGGTTTCATGATCTATTTGATCAACCCGAAATTCATCACTAGGCTTTTTACATTTGAATATGGCGCTTTTAGGGGATGGTTTGTAGTAGTGTTCGGGGTAATCTGGGAATGCATCGGTATGTATATAATCATGAAAATCGTTGATATCGAAGTCTGAGAGGAGATAATCCATGGAAATTCTTTTCATGGTCGGAATAGGCGTCGTAATTTTTCTTATTATCTTGGTATTGTTCCCGTCAGGTTCTCAAAGCGATATTCAGAACCGTCTGGCTCAGCTGGAAGGCGGCGCACCGGCTCCGGAGGTTATGATAAAGGACGAAGAATTAAGCAAGCCTTTCGTTGATCGTGTTATCAGACCATTCCTTTTAAATCTTGCGGGAAAACGCGATCCGAAAGAAATGCGTAAAGCAGCGAAAAGTTCACTGCGGAAGATGCTGGCGCAAGCAGGCTATCCGGGCGGATTGACGGTTGGAGAGTTCGTTGTCATTCAAAATCTTTTTCGTGTGGTATTTCCGGCTTTGTTGGCAGCACTCGGACTAATCGCGAAATGGAAAGCAAATCAATTGGTGCTTGCTGCCGCCATCGGGCTTGTATTGGGAATCCTGCTTCCCCGAATATATTTGCAACGAAAAATTGCCGACCGTCTTCATGGCGTTCAGAAGCAACTTCCCGATGTTCTCGATTTATTAACGGTTGCCGTTGAAGCCGGATTGGGTTTTGATGCTGCTTGCGACAAAGTAGTAGAAAAAATGCATGGGCCGATTCCTGATGAATTCAGTCTCACTCTCAGGCAAATGCGTATGGGGCAAGCGCGCAGGGATGCCTTCAAGGAGATGGGAGAGCGGGTCGGGCATCCGGATATGTCGGCATTCGTTTCGGCATTGATTCAAGCTGATCAACTAGGTGTTTCAATAGGCCAGGTTCTTCGCATTCAATCCGATCAACTTCGAGAGAAACGACGCCAAAGAGCGGAAGAAGAAGCGGCGAAAGCTCCCGTCAAAATGATGATTCCGCTGGTTTTTTTCATATTTCCCAATGTTGGTATTGTTATCGGTTGCCCGGCAATTTTTCAGATTGTGGAAGAACTTTCGAAAGCCAATCTGTAATCATTGTTGATGAATTTTCGGGTTGTCAGGACCTCTGACGGTCTTGTAATCGCACAAAGCGTCATAATTGCCGATACGTTTTTTCGACGCCTGTTGGGATTGATGTTTAAAACCCAACTTCCCCAAGGTGGTGGATTAATAATCAGCCCTTGTACTTCCATTCATATGATGTTTATGCGTTTTCCTATAGATGCCGTTTTTCTTGATCGGGATGATATTGTGGTTGCTTGTTATCAAAACTTGAAGCCGTGGTGGGGTTTTTCGGGATGGCATAGGACCGCCGAAAAAGTTTTGGAGCTTAATTCCGGAATAATAGCCCGATCCGGTATCATTTGTGGCGATAAGCTTGTTTTGGAAACCTCGTAATAGTGGTGTCGGAAAAAGGAATGTTTTGTTTCATCATTCCGAACTGGACAAAGCACCTTGTTGAGGAATATCATTATTTTATCTGGAGACCTTTGAAGCTCTTCGGCTTTATTTTGAGATAAGACCAAAACTTCGGTCGCTGGAAAACAATCGAAGGAGCTTTTGTAGATGATTGTCCGTCATCTTCTCAAAAGGGAATCTTATTTTGATTCGGTGACCCTAATGTTGATCAGCGGCGAAATAAAAAAAATGCCGGGGATCGAAAATGCTGTAGTCGGGATGGGCACTGATTATAATCTCGACAGTTTAAAACGCCTTGACATGTTTCTCCCTGAGTTCAAAACCGTGACTCCGAGCGATTTAATAATTTGCGTCAAAGCCGTCGATGAGAATCAAGCTCGAGAAGGCGTGGCAACAGCCGAAAGACTTCTCAGCGCCAAGAAAACAAAAGCTTGCTCTGAAGCAAATTATGTGCCTCCGACTCAAGAAGCAGCCGAGAAAATGTTTCCGGAGGCCAATGTAAGCCTGATTTCCGTTCCCGGCGCTTATGCGGCTCGCGAGACGGAAATCGCCCTCGATAAGGGGCGCCATGTAATGCTCTTTTCCGATAACGTGACGATCGAGGAAGAACTCAAACTTAAAGAAATCGCGGAAAGAAAGGGGTTGCTTGTAATGGGGCCCGATTGCGGGACGGCAATTATCAACAATGTTCCGTTGGCTTTCGCTAACGTCGTAAAAAAGGGTGATATCGGATTGGTGGCGGCGTCCGGAACGGGGCTTCAAGAGGTGACAAGTATTATTTCTCGACTTGGTTTCGGTATTACTCAAGCAATCGGAGTGGGCGGCCGCGATTTATCCGAGAAAATAGGCGGAAAAATGACGATCATGTCGGCACTTGCGCTTGCCGGGGATGCAGCGACTAAGGTCATCGTTCTTATTTCAAAACCGCCGCATCCCAAAACTCTTGATAAGTTGTACAAAGAATTGAAGTCGGTTAAAAAGCCTATTGTCATTTATTTTATCGGAGCTGATCCGGAAACCATTTCGAAAGCAGGTTTTGTTGCCGCCGCCAACCTGGAAGACGCCGCAATAAAAGCCTGTGAACTTTCCGGAAAAAAAGAAATTGAAGAGTTGATTCCCGAAAAAGATATTGCGGAAAAGGCTAAAAAACTGAAATTATCCGGGAAATTCCTACGGGGATTGTACTCCGGCGGCACTTTGTGTGACGAAGCTCAACGTCTGTTGCAACCGATGCTTGGTGAAATCTACTCGAATACTCCGGTGAAGGGTTGCTTACAATTGGCTGACGTGTACAAGAGCGAAAAACATTGCATAGTTGATTTGGGTGATGATGAATTTACCAGAGGAAAGGCTCATCCGATGATAGATCCGTCTTTTCGTCAAGAACGAATTGAAATCGAAACCGCGGATACCGATGTCGGAATGATAATTTTCGATGTGGTGCTGGGGTTCGGCTCTCACGCGGATATGGCCTCGGAAATGGTTGCGGCGATTGAAAAAGCCCGGGGGAAATCCGGGAGAGATCCGGTTTTTGCTGCCGTTCTTTGCGGCACATATGATGATCCGCAAAATTACAATAGGCAAAAAGAGACACTTGAAAATGCCGGAGTTATTGTTTTCCCTTCCAATGTGTCGCTGGTAAAATTCACGCAAAAATGCTTTATGAGGAAGAAGACCAGATGAAACCGATCAACCGACTTTTCAAAGAGCAAGTAAAAGTGATAAATATCGGCATTCCCAGTTTCGCGGACGATTTGAAAAGACAGGGATTCCCTGTCATTCACGTCGATTGGCGACCTCCCGCCGGGGGAAATAGAAAAATTCAAGCACTACTCGATAAAATAAAACAGTGGCAGACATATCGTCCACGGATGGTGTAGATACCCGAAATGCACCCGGATGGCGCGGGTTTTCGGGTATGTTTTCTTAAAACTGGAGGTGAGGCATGAAAGCCATTGATATAAACAAAGCGAATAAAGAAGCCGTTTCGCGAATTCAATCCGCGCAACCTGTATTGGTAGGGGTGGGGTTGGCCCGTGATGTCGTTCCCGGAATGCATGATAAGCTTATCCTTCATGCCGGTCCTCCCATTGCGTGGAATCGCATGTCGGGTCCGATGCGGGGTGCCGTTATCGGCGGACTGATATTTGAAGAATTAGCCGGATCACGAGAAGATGCGGAAATACTGGCGAGTTCAGGCAAAATTGAATTTTCTCCGTGGCACGAACATTCCGGAGTTGGTCCGATGGCCGGTGTGGCGACCGCCGGTATGCCCGTTTGGATCGTTCAGAATAAAACCCATGGAAATAAAGCATTTTGTACCATGAATGAAGGTTTGGGAAAAGTGTTGAGATACGGAGCTTTTTCCCCTGAGGTTATTGAACGCCTTAGATGGATGAAAGACGTGCTGGCGCCAATCATGAAAGAATCGCTGGCGATAAAGGGAGAGATTAATCTTAAAAGTCTCATAGCGCAGGCTTTGCAAATGGGCGACGAGGTTCACAACCGCAACCGCGCGGCAACTTCCCTTTTCATTCGAGAGATTGCTCCCGCTCTTGTGGAAACCAAGTTTCCGGAAAAAGACAAAAAGAAAGTTCTCGAATTCATGCATGCCAACGATCATTTCTTTTTGAATCTAAGCATGCCCTCCGCCAAGGCGATCTTGGCTTCCGCTGAATGGATCGAGGGATCTACGATTTTAACCGTCATGGCACGGAACGGCACAGACTTTGGAGTTCGCGTTTCCGGTTTAAAAGACAAGTGGTTTACGGGGCCGGCTCTTTTGGTGAAAGGGCTTTTATTTCCGGGCTTTTCCGAAGCGGATTGCAATCCCGATATCGGGGACAGCGCAATTACGGAAACATGCGGCTTAGGAGGGTTTTCCATGGCGGCGGCGCCGGCGATCGTAAAATTCGTCGGCGGTTCGGTTCGCGATGCATTCAATTACACGAATAAAATGTATGAGATAACGAATGACGAATCGGCATCCTTTCAAATACCCAATCTTGATTTCCGAGGTGCTCCGACCGGAATCGACCTGATAAAGGTATGTGAACTGAATATTCTTCCGCAGATCAACACGGGAATCGCCCACAAAGAGGCCGGAATTGGTCAAGTCGGCGCCGGGCTCGTGACGCCGCCGATGAAGTGCTTTGAAGACGCCTTGGAAGCTTACGTGGAAACCTATTGCGGCGATTGAAACTTCATCGTCAGAAAATCAATTCAAGGAGATTCGTGATGGCAAAAGTTAAGATGTACGATCTTACCCAAAGGCTTAGTATTCATACTCCCCCTTGGCCGAGTTATATGCCTCTGCAGGTTCAATATTTCAAACGCCTTGCCGGCGCCCACATGGGGCAAGGCGCCAACGGGCAAATCATCAAAACTAGTAATCACGTCGGAACCCACATCGATGGTGAGATTCATTTTGTCGCCAACGGTAGGACCATCGGCGATGTGCCGCTTGAAGAATTTTGCGGTGACGGCGTTATCGTTGACATTTCGGATGCGGTAAGCGATTACTCCCTGTATTCTCCAAAAATGCTCATGGATCGCGCCGATATTCGAAAGAACGACATTTTAATAATCAACACCGGATATCATCGCTACGGTTGGGATCAAAAGCAGGCGGACGAAGTTCGCTACATGGTCAAGCACCCCGGCCCCGATCCCGATTTCCACAAATGGGCGACCAAGATGAAATTCAAATGGATCGGTGTTGATTGCGGTTCAGCCGATCATCCGATGAATACGATTTTGCGGACATGGCATCCGCGATTGTTTCAAGAAGCTGAAGTCAAGCTTAAAAAAGATTACAAGAAAACATGGGATGAAATGTTTCCCTACGAGGAATATTACCAGGTTATGCATCTGAAGATGTTTCCCATTGGAATCATCCATGCGGAAAATCTTGGCGGCGATATAGATAAATTAAATAATAAAAGAACCTGGATCGGTCTTTTTCCGTGGCGCGCGATCGAGTTGGAGTCCTGCATTTCACGCATTGTTGCTTTCGAATTCGAAAAATAGGGAAAAATCTAGGCAGTCGGGAAATCCCGGCCGGGTTGGGTTATTACCGGTCGGTTTGTGTTGAAATAGGAATGAGATTTACTGCGGAGGCGTGGAATATGAAAACGGCTTTTTTGAAATCGTTCGTTATCGGAGTCGTCATGTTTTTCGTTTATTCCCCGCTATTATTCGCGCAAATTATTACGCCTGAGCGTGTTGCCGATATTGCCGTAGACGACGCCAAGACGATAAATCCACATGATGTACCATTGCGTATTTTTGCGGGGGAAACCACGCGTTTTCCAGGAGTCATTCGCGTTCAACTGTTGAGTCGTAAAAGAGAAGACGAATTTCCCGGAAAACCTTATGCCGTTTATGAATTCGACGCTGAAAACGGAAAAGTGATTCGGCGGGATTTTTTGAATTCCTCGTTGGTTCCGAATTCCGTCGTCAATAGCGTTGATGTTCGCGCCGATCAAAATTCATCGTCACAAATACAAATTCATGGTGTGATGCGAAATCTTCCCGGATATATTTTGAACGTGAGTGATTTTATTTCGCGTTTTCAAGTCTGGGCGGAAGCCGGCGGGCGTGTGGTCGCCACGGAGACCGAATTAATGGGGACGACGGCTTATACTCTGAAGGGTGTTCCGGTTGCCGCCGGGACGATTGTCATCAAAGCAAAAATCAGGGGTTATGACCTTCTGACTTTGCATCCCGGCGTGATTATCAACGCATCTCAGCCCGTCGGAACCATCGCCGGGATTGATGTGGATTTTCACAACCTTAACCCGATTTTGCGAAATGTGAGACTGGTGATTCGATCGAAGTTCGATCCCGATAAGCCTTCTTTTCCAAATGGCAACAGGGCCAGAGTTTATGCCAAGGAAACCGGGCAGTCGGTCGAAGTAGTTTCCAGCAATGGTTTAGCTGAAGCCGTTCTTTCCGATATTCCGACAGGGTGGCCCCTCAATTTTCTGGCTGTCAATCTTGACCAGGGATATTTTTCCGGACAGCTTGGCCCTGTGACGATTCCTGAAAACGGCGGCACCGTTTATACCGACACTATTCTTATGCAGTAACCTATTGATAGCTGCAAAATAAAAGCCGGTTTTCGGGTACCCGAAACAGCATGATGAGAAACGGGGCCATGTCGGAGCTTTCAAGATCGCCCCACGAGGGAATTGCCTATGCGCGTGAAGCTGGGCTGTATCCCTATTTCATGACGGTTGGCAGTGATGAACTGCTTCAGCCGGAGCGGTTTTTTCCCTTTATTCAATATGCCGGAGAAAAAGGAGCATTGGAGGTGCACCTAATCGAGCCTTCGGCGGCCGGTCGTATTCAGGGAAAAACGCATTCCTCTCTTGAAAGCATTCTTGATGTCATGAATCCGTATTTTGCCAAACCACGCACGTTTTGCATCGGGAAGATCGTAAACACAAGCCCAAAAATCACAAGTTTTCCCACCCCGCCTGAAATATCCCACGCCATATGTAAGGAATGCCTTCCTGAAAGCTGTGAAGAGCCGAAGTTTTTCCGAATTCGTCAGGAAACGCTCAAAGATGTCGGCCGGACTGACCTTCAATCCGCCTATGATCAGATTCATGGAGACTACAATGAATTTTGGGTCTCTGAAGCGGGAAAACCTGTTGCCGAGTTGGAATGCTCAACCAGCGCCGCTCTTCAGAGAAATCCTTTTCGGTCGTTCACGAATACTTTTCCGTAATTGCCCGGAAAACCGATTGAGAGAGTCTTAGCGAAAAGAGCCCGCCAAAGCTTTTTCCATCTGCGCCTCAATCTCCTCGGTATCGCATAAAAGACCGATCCTTATCGAGGTTTTGACGGGATTGGAACCCCATGGCCAAAACGCGCAATAAAGAGTCAGCCCCGGCCCGATGTCTTTGCGGAAGAGGGTTTGATCGGTTCTTATGCCTCCGACGCCCTTCACGAAAGAGTCAAAAAAATTCATGAAAAAAGCCCATTTTCCGGCGGGTTTGTAGGCTTTTCCAAAAGTTTTTTCTACTTCGGGAGTGAGTTGGGTGATGACGTTTGAAACCGTCACTCCGGCGAAAATGAGCGACTCCATTCCGTCTTTGTTCGCTTGAACGTTGAATTTAGCCTTCAACTCTCCGATTAATTTTAGAGCTTCCTTGATCTGGTTAATTTTTTCCTGCATGAAACCTGCCTTGAAGCTTTAATTGAGAATAAATAGATCCTAACATTGATTTCACCTAAAAATATAGATAAATTCGCGTTTTTTCAATCAGGTTGTAACTTGCTTGAGTATGTGGTTTCGAATTTTTCCGATGTCTTCGCTTCCTCGACCGAAATCACTTAATGCCGCATTGGGTTGTCCTCCGGCTGATAGAGGATAACTGTGAATCCGGACGGAAAATTGATTGGAAGTTCCTTTAATCGTTGCTCCAAGATATTGTCCGCAGCTTCTCAACGACCATCCGGAAGTTCCGAAAATAATTTTATCTTTGATATTCCAGAATATTTTCTTGACTCCGTTATCAAGAAATGACTTATACAGAATATTCAGTAATTGGTTAATCGTGATTCCTTGGAATTCGAAAAGATCGCCTTGATGATGAGATAAAACCTTTTTGTTTTTCAACTCCGAGAAGGTGATTTCGTGAAGTTGAAACGATTGATAATAAGTCTGCAGAAGATTGGGCCGAATCTGCTCGTTGAAAGCCCGAGAATTCAATAGGCCTCTTATTGCCGGAGTTATGTCGGGGCCTTCCACGAAGCCGAGTTTAACGTTATCGGCATGATGAGAAAATTTGAAACTGAACTTGATATTCGTTTTATCCGATTGCTCGAATAAACTTGTTTCCAGCTCCATTTCTTGGGCTGGGGCAGGCGGAGGCGGAAAATACTTGGCTTGAAAGACGTGTTTATAGGTATTCCAAGCTATGTTGCGAAATCCTGAATCGGAGAATACTTGGAAAAGAATGGGAAAAACCCGCTCCTGCTGGAGGTTGATCACGAATTGGCCGTTATCCAGGCAATTGAATACAATCGGTTCGACCTTTTGCGATGCATCGGAATCGCTTTCGTCACGGGTTTCAAAATTTCTTTTTCTGGAGAAATGCCGACAAAGGAAATCGTATGCGATGTTGATCTCTTTTATTCGTTCCTCGGCGATCAAATGCATTCCCGGATCGTCAGGAAAACGGTCAGGATGCCATCTCCAAACCAATTTTCGATATGAAATTTTAATATCACCGGAAGTGGCTGATTGACTTAGGTCAAACATCCGCAAATATTTTTGGATTGCACTCATTCTTCTAAACGGTGATGATTCATGTCTCAAATAATCGAAGCTGTGGATCACCGGTATTTTGCGCCGGCGGTTTCAGTCCCAGATATTCATAGGCTAGTTTTGTCGCCACGCGTCCCCTGTTCGTTCGTGCCAGGAAACCTATTTGAATTAAAAAAGATTCGTAAACATCGTAAATAGTGTCGGGTTCTTCGCCGACCGATACCGCCAATGTGTCGAGACTTACAGGACCGCCGTTGAAGCGCAACAAAAGAATTTCGAGAATGCGTCGGTCGATGTAATCAAGACCCATGCGATCGACCTTCAGCATTTCCATTCCCTTATCAACTGTTTGCGGAGTAACCTCTTTTTTTCCATCAACTTGCGCCACATCACGCATTCGTTTGAATAGTCTAATCGCTACGCGAGGGGTTCCGCGTGATCGACGCGCAATTTCATTGGCGGCGACATCAACAATGGGGAAATTCAGTCGTTTTGAAACCGACTGAATGAGGGGTATCAGTTCATCTATTTTGTAATAATCAATGCGGGCTACGACGCCGAAGCGCCCTCGGAGCGGAGCTGAAACATCGCCTTCGCGGGTTGTGGCGCCTATAAGCGTGAATGGTTGCACTCTCAGACGTAAGCTTCTGGCGGTAGGTCCCTTGCCGATCAAGACGTCGAAATGGTAGTCTTCCATGGCCGGATAAAGAACTTCTTCAACGGTCTTGCTTAAGCGGTGGATTTCGTCAATGAATAGCACATCGCCGGTTTTCAAATTCGTAAGTAAAGCCGCGACATCTCCGGCGCGATTCAATACCGGTCCCGATGTGATTTTGATTTGCACGCCCATTTCGGCCGCGATGATGTTGGCCAACGTGGTTTTTCCCAAGCCGGGGGGACCTAACAGCAATGTGTGATCAAGGGCTTCATCTCTTTGTTGAGCGGCGGAGATAAAGACCTTCATTTTGTCGACGATATCGCGTTGCCCGATGAATTCAGAAAAATGTTTGGGGCGCAGGGAAGGAGGAAGCAATTCCTCTTCATCGCCCAATGTTCTCGGCGTAAGAATGGATTTCTCGATTTCTTTATTCGGTTCGACCGGGTCAGGTAGCGGAGAAACCTGTCGCTTTTTCACGTAATTAGTATTCCATATTTAAAATCTCGGGTCATGTGATCGTATAATTGATTTTCTCAAAACGCCGGCGGCCTTTTGAAATCTTCATTTGTTTCATGATTAATGGTTCAACCGGCGAAAGACCTTAATATGGTTTCAATTACTTCTTGGATTTCGGCATCAGGTTTAATGCTTGGAGCTATTTCCCTTAGGGCTTTTTCGATTTCGCGGTTTGTGTAACCCAGGTTCTCAAGCGATTCTCTTACTTCATTTTCGAAGGGAAATTCCCGATGTCCGGCTTCCGAAGACGTTCGGATCTGCGCGGTGCCGATACCGAGTTTCGCGATCGGCTCCTTCAATTCCACCACTAATCTGGAAGCAAGTTTATTTCCGACTCCTTTTAATGCGGTCAGACCATGAATGCTTTCGGTGAGAATCATTTCAACTATTTTTTCCAATGGTGCGGCAGACATGATGTTGATCGCCAATTTGGGGCCGATCTTGTTGACTTTCGTCAAAAGGCGAAAGAACGCCCGCTCAGATTCACCGGCAAAACCGAAAAGCTGGGGTCCCTCTTCCCGCCAATGGAGATGACAGCACAACTTGACTTTTGAGCCGACATCTTCGAGTGTTTTGAATGTGGAAAAAGGTATAAAAATTTCCAAGGATAAACCTTGCCATTCAACTACCACTCGATGCGGCAGCTTTGAAACGAGAACACCCGATATTTCTTCTATCATGTTAAAAATCAGAAACAATAATACGGGAAGACATACAAGAGACGATCGAATAATGCAAAAACATCAAAAAAAAACATTTGTTAACACAAAACGCGGATCTTCAGAAGTAAAAAAAACGGCTCCATGAAAATCCGCGTTTTGTCTTCAGGCTTCGGCAGCCGCGGCTTTCTCCATGTCTTCATCGGAGATCTCTGCGTTGTGGTAAGCATCCTGAACATCTTCATTTTCTTCGATATTGTCGATGAGTCTCAGGACTTTGGGAACGTCTCCGCCTTTTACCGCCACGGTGCTTTTGGGGAGCATCGTGACCTTGGCTTCCTCGATTTTAATCCCTTTCGCTTCAATTTTGGGGCGAATGTCCGGAAAGGATGAGGGATTACAGGTAATTTCAAATCCATCGGAGGATGCTTTATAATCATCGCATTCGCATTCGAGTACCAGTTCCATAACGGAATCTTCAGTTAGCGCAGGATTGGTTTCGCTGGGTATGAAGAAATAGCCTTTATTGTCGAACATGAACGAAACGCATCCGGGAACTCCCATGTTGCCTCCGCCTTTGCTGAGGATCTTGCCGATTTCCGCAACGGTGCGATTCTTGTTGTCGGTGAGACAACGGATGATGATGGCTATGCCTCCCGGCCCGTAACCTTCATACGTCATTTCTTCATAATTTACGCCCTCAAGTTCGCCGGTTCCTTTTTTTATAGCTCTTTCGACGTTGTCTTTGGGCATGTTGGAGTCCTTGGCGGCTTGAAGGGCCGATCTCAATCTGGGATTGGATTTCGGATCCCCTCCACCGTTACGGGCGGCGATAGTAATTTCCTTGATGATCTTAGTGAAAGCACGGCCTTTGATGGCATCCATCTTGCCTTTGATATGCTTCACCTTGGCCCATTTATTATGACCTGACATCACAGCCTCCTGAACAATGGGACATTGGGAATTGATTTAAACAGTATAACATGGATAACCCTTTTAAGGGCAAGGATAAAATTGAAAAAATGAAATAATTAGTGAAAATTATTATCAAGGTATCATTGATAATAATCATCGCGACGATATTTGTTGCGTTAAGACCAAGACTGCTTATTTATTTTCATGTGTTCAACGATTATCGCATTTTGATGGCTGTTTGTGAAAAATATCACGATCGTCGGGTGTTTATGATCAACATTTGATCATTGAATTCGATTATCATGGCAATCATGAAAAAAAAATTCTTCCGTGTTGGACGATGTTAATATGGGTGCAAATGGAATTCCGCGAAACGGTAAGCCGGACTTGACGGATACATCTTGGAAGCAAATCGTAAATTCAGACATTATCGATAAAAAAGCGAGATGGATGGCTTTTCAAACCGCGGCGGGATATGGTATTGCCGGTATTCTCTGGATATGTACCTCAGATTCTCTTATTCATGCTGTTTCTTCAAGCCAAAATATGTTGTATCTGATGTCCATATACAAAGGGTTTCTATTTGTAATCGTGACCGGCGTCATTCTTTTTTTCTTTCAAAACTGGCAGCTCAAAAGCGCCTTGAAGGTTGATCAACAATTTCGGTTATTCATGGAATCAAACAGTGATTCCATAGCCTTCTATCGTGGCGACAGCTTTTTTTGGATAAATGAAGCTTTCGCGAGACTTCATGAAGGCACCGGCGAACAGATATACGTTCGCAAATGGATTGATCTTGTTGCTCCCGAAGATCGGCAAAAAATTTCTTCCATTATCAGTGACGGAACCAGAGAAGATATGGCGTATAAGTCTTTTCAGTATAAGGGGCTTAGTTGTACAGGCCGAGTTCTGATTCTTGAAGCAAGTATGACTTCGATAAACTTCGAAGGAGAAGAAATGACGAAACTTCTGCTCAGAGATGTTTCAGATCGCGAGTTGGCCCTTGATAGGTTGAAAAATAAGAGTCGAATATTAAACACATTGTTTCATATAAATAGTCTTATTCCCTATGCTGAAGACAAACTTGTCTTGATGAAAAAGATATGTAAGATCCTTGTTGAAAACGGTAATTATGCCGTGGCATGGTATGGCGAGGACGACGGGAAAGGCAGCATTATCGAGGTGGCTTCCTACGGAGACTCGACGGGTTTCTTGAATGGAATAAAAGTGACCTGGGATGATTCCCCTACAGGATCGGGTCCCACGGGGACGGCATTTCGTACAAAAGAGATACAATTCGTAGTTGATGTTTACGGGGATAGTACGATCAGTGCTTGGAGGGATGCGGCCATCGTTGCCGGATATCGTAGCGCGGCTTCAATGCCGATATTGGCGGATGGGAATATCCGGGGAGTTTTAACTGTTTATTCGCGGATTTCGGATTTTTTCAATTTTGATGAAGTCAGTTTATTGACCGATTTATCCGGTTGTCTCGGTTATACATTTAGAAAATTTAAAATTTAACTCGGATCTGTTCAATTCATGATGGATTACATTTCGACGACTGCTTGTTTATCCGATCGTCTCTCGGCGAAGATATTATCAATTTCACGCATTTGCCCTATTACTACAACGGCAGATGCCACAGCGCGGAGAACAGGGGGGATGGAAAATTTTGGAATATTTTTCAAACTTGCTCTGTGATCTGGTATGTTTAAATTGTGGCAATTTAAAGAGAAACTGAAGGAAATGCAGGTCTTCGTCTGCATCGACAGCACCATCCGAGAACGAGCCAGTCTCAACTGTGTATCAACCAGGAAGAATCCACCTCTCATTTCTCGGGAGACCTTGCAGTAATCCTTATTCAGGAGATAAAAAAATTGACTTAATCCAACTCCCTATGCTATTTTCCCCAAGTTTAATATCGCTTTTCTCTGGCAATCGCTCAAAAAAATCGGGATGACCGACTTAATTTTAAAGAATTCCTAATTTAGTATTTTGGACGGATAAAACCGATTTTAAAAATCCCAGGTTTTTTAAAGGGAGTTGTTTTCTATTTTGGGAAGGAGGATTCATGCGTCGATCTTCTTTGATCGTAGGTTTGTTAATTGCACTTTTTGGAATTCTTACCGGTTGCCGATTGGGTAGCAACGACCCGATCGGGCCTCAATCATCAACTCAATTAACCGGTTCGGAAAACCAAGCTTTAACCAAAACAGTTCGGTTTCAGATTGAAAAACCAAACCAAACTTCCCAAGCTCAGGAACGACTATCAATCCGGCCTTCCGCGACAACCACAGCCTCTCCAAGCGTTACTGTAACGCTTACATTAATCAATGAGGGAGTTGCAACCCAAACGACCACGGAATATGTGAAAACAGTTCTGGTTGCTTCAGATGGTGTGGCAACTCTATCCTTTGAAGGACTTCCAGCAAAAACAGTTCTTGGAGAATTGGACATTTCAGGCGGGAATATTGACGGTGCAACCGGTTTCCATGGCGCAACCGATCTTTTACCTGGAGTCGATAACGTTATTTCAGTTGCTTCCCGATCATCCAAACTTCTTTCTGACGTTGTTGCCGTAACCCTGAAAAAAGTAATCAAAGATTATTTTTCCAAGATTTTCGATCGAACCGCCGCAAGAATTTCTCTTGCTTCCGCGGACCTTGCCACAACCTCTTCAACCTTGTATGAGGACGCCTTAAACGAGTTTCTCAAGTTAACCGAATCAAAACTCGGAATTAAAACGGAAACGGATCTTCCGGGAACAACCGTTTCCATTGGAGCATCAGGGGGTAAAGCGTCTATTAATGATTCTGCAAGCCCGCTAAATGGTTTTGAAATTAATGTTCCAGCAGGGGCATTTTCGGGAACAACAAATGTGAAGGTTCGTTATGCGAATATCATTTCGCACACTCTTGGAACCGACATCAAACCGATTTCACCCTTGATTTCTGTTGACACAGAAGGAAAACCGGCAAGCGGTGGACTTTCCATTTTTGTTCCCATTGCTTCTCCAACTTCCGGATTTCCAATCGTAATGTTTTATGACGCTTCAACTGGTGAACTTGAGGTTCTTCCAATCACCTCAGTTTCAGCCAACGGAGTTACGGTTTTTACTGAGGATCCTTCAGGAGTAAACTTCGCGGCAAGTCACGTTCGACAATCCGTAAAAGGTTCAATTCGTACCTCATGGCTTCCAGTTTCTACCGGGATATTCGCGGCCGATTTTGCGCTTGGACTTGTTCCCAACGACCTTGATACTGAATTCCGCCCGGGGGTTCACACTTGGAAAAATGTGAACTACGGGTCAATAGTGGCTCCCGGAGGACATTGTGCAGGACAGACGATTTCAAGTATGTGGTGTTTTAATCGAAAGATCAAACCCAATGTTTATGGAAAATGGGACCGTAACCAGACGAATACGATATCCCGGGATGACGCCGACGCCATTAGATTGGCTTCTATGGTTCAAATTAAAGACATTGACTGGGCAGGGCGTGAAAAAGCGGTTTACGGCTGGGCTGAAGCCGTTTCCGATGAAACCACCTTTAAATTGTTCCAAGCCGCGATTTACTTAACAAAAAAACCGCAATATATTGCCGCCAGAAAAGCAGGGGGGGGAGGTCACGCTCTGGTAGTCTACCGAATTGAAGGAAACAGGATGTATTTGGCAGATCCGAATTATCCAACCGAAACAAGATATATTGAACTTGTGAATGGAAGTTTCACTTCGCTTTCCACACGGCTTAATGCTGAGGATGATGACAACTCTTTCAACCAGTTCAGATATTTCGGAATGACTGCGCTGATAAAAGAATCAGCCCTGGAACAACGATGGAATGAGTTTAAAGCTGGAACAGTCGGCCAGGATTTTTTTCCCAAATATACCTTTCATGTTTTCGATCTCGCAACCTATGTCGAGGATTTAACAAAAGAGTATTGCACTTCCTCACCTTCGATTTGGCTTGGTTTAAAAAAGGTTGGAAACTCCAGTTTTTTAAATGTTTGGGGGCTTTACATTCATTCAAAAACTCAACAGGAAAATGAATCTCCAAAATTACCCGACAGATTTATAACATATCCCGAAGAATTTCGAACCGTATGTGAAATTAATCTTCAACCCGGTGCCAACGTCTTGGGAATGGAAATAAGGATTTCTCCTAGCGGGACAGAAAGCCGTCGTACGGACACTGGAGTTCTGAAATATCAAAACCCAGGTTCAACTGCATGGAAGCATTCTCCATGGGCTGATTTCCAATGGTTTACGATATATTGCCGCCAATTGGCAAGCCTGACTATCAACCCACAGGAAACCACCCTTTTGATCAATAAGACGTATGAACTAAAAAACGTAAACATAACAGCAAACTATACTGATGGTACAAATGAAGCTCTTTCAAAAGGTTATCAGTGGGTAATTGGAAGTGGAGAAGGAACTCTGAACAATAACGTATTTACCGCGCCATCCAATGCCGGAGTCACCACTTTGATTTGTTCTTATACCGAAAGTGGAATTAACCGGACAGCTACTTTGACTGTAAATATCCTGGATAAAGTGAAGGTAACGAAGATACTTAGTCGTGGAAGCCTTGCAATGGCCCTCAAGAATGACGGCACTATCTGGATGTGGGGTTTCAATTCCAATGGAGAACTTGGCAACGGAACAACAGTCTGGGGTCTCAAGCCAACGCAGGTTTTGAATATCACAACCGCCAAAGATATTGCTCTTGGAACAAGCCATGCTTTTGCCATTCTTCAAGACGGTTCAGTTTGGGGTTGGGGATCCAACTCCGGCGGAAAACTAGGAATTGGAGATGAGAGTATAGCGAATTCCAAGATTCCCGTAAAAATGAAAATTTCATCATCAGCCAAGTTGGTTGCACCCGGGGAAATATTTACAGTTGTTGTCGATACCTCCGGGGAAGCTTACGTAATGGGCGCGAATTATGGTGTTGGAGCATTGGGTCTTGGTTACCCTGCGGAACCACCAGGATATGTTGGAGGTACATATCAGAAACAAAACTATTGCCAGCCGGTTCCGGAAAAAAATGGTTATTTGACCGGAGCAACCCATGTTGCTTGCGGATATGCAATGGGTGTGGCACTCATCGGAGGAAAAGTATATTCGTGGGGTGAAAACAGTCTTGCCCGCGAAGCAACTCCATATTTCATTCCCGGATCAACCGGTTCCTTTTCCGATGCGGACCGCCCGAAGCCAACAATATACACTGGTATTAATGTTGTTTGCGGAAGCAGTTTCTGGATGACCTGGGGTGGAGACAGTGTTTATGCGGCTGGAGTAAATGTATTAGGCTCTTTTGGAGACGGAAAAGATGTAAGCCCTTCGAGCGCAGAGGCTTTTCAGACATTAACCGGACTATCGGGCATAAAACAAATTGCACTTGGTGTTGATCAAGGAATTGCACTTCTAAATGATGGTCGTGTTTTCGGATGGGGAAACTTTAAAGCAAGGACTCCTACGTATCAAAGATCTCCAGTTGAAGAAACCGGTTTCGGAACCAGCGGCAATGTCATTATGGTAAGTGCCGGGAACCACTACCGAATGGCTCTGAAGGATGACGGCACGGTTTGGACCTGGGGTTTCAATGACTACGGCGTGCTCGGAAACGGGTATGGATCTGGTTCAGTAGCCTCTCCAACTCAGATACAGTTTTAATTTCCAGAAACTTGAATCCACTGGCGGTTAAGAAATTCCTGGACCGCGATCTGCATCGAACGGTAACAGATCGTGTGAGCGCTCAGGGGATCGCAAATTACCTTCGTCAGGGTATGCGTCCAGCTGAAGTCCCATTTGAGGATTCGCAGCCTGAATACAAGAAGAGTTGACCCCAATGAGTCATTTTTTTTGGACCCCCTTATCAGAACAAAATATGGATAATCAAGGGAAATCACAATCGATGCCAATCAAAGGTTTGGAAGCAATGAAGCGCCTCAACTTGACTGAAAATGTTAGGTCATTCTTCGTCCGTGGAAATTCAGGCTAGGGTTTTGCCATGGGTGTTGCCACGTGAGGCATTTTGGCTTATACTTGGCCGGTCGCTTGATTTGTAAATTTTCAGATTGATTTATTTGCGGGGGAATTATGAAAAAGAAAATATTCGTGGCGCTTTTTCTGGTGGTTTTTTCTTGCTTCAATACGCCTTTGACCAGTGGAGAACCTATTAAAATCCTATATGACGATACTCATGGTCAAAAAGCGGGGAATGCCGATTGGGTAATTACGGGTGCTTATTCAGAAATGGCCGATCTTTTGAAGGCAAATGATTTCACCGTTATTTCATTAAGCCAGGTTTCCCCGTCGAAAAAATTCACCGTTGCGATCATGTCCGAGTATAAGGCGATCATCCTTGCCGAGCCCAATAATCCTTATGATACCAACGAGCAAGAAGCCATGGTTGAATTCGTAAAAAATGGAGGCGGTGCTTTCATTATCGGAGATCACGGTGGAGCAGATCGTGATCACGATGGTTGGGATGCCGTTAAAGCTTTAAACGCTTTCTGCGGTGCTTTCGGATTCAAATTTGCCGGTGATTTCTTTTATGAAGCACCGGTTTCAGGTTCCATGAATAAAGAACACCCTGTTATGTTCGGGGTTAGAGGGGTGGGCGCTTGGGCGGCCTCGACTTTCATTTTATCGCCGACTGCGGAAGCCCAGTCGGTATCGCTGCTGGAAAGCCGCAGAAAGAAAGCTCCGTTTATCGTGGCGTCCGAAGTCGGAAAAGGCCGTGTAGTCGCCATCGGCGACAGCTCTCCTTTTGATGATGGAACCGGAAGCGGGGGCAAAAAGCAACTTCACGACAGTTATGACTCTTTTATTTATTCTCATCCCCAGTTGGCGTATAATGCGGTTACCTGGATAACCGGCCGAACCTTGGGAAAGCGAATTCCCTCCCGAATCGTTGCCTACGCCAACGATGCAAAAATGGAAGAGAAAGCCGGCAATATTCTTATTGATGCGGCTCATGGAAACGCCGCATCCGACAAGATGGAAACCTTTGAAAAGCACATGAACAATCTCGGCTTCAAAGTTTATTATACTCTTAATCTCATTACTCCTGAAGTGTTGAAGAAATTTTCGGTCACGATGCTTCCCGATCCTTCGCTTCCGATACTCGATGCCGAAGCAACCGCCATAGAAGAATGGTTTATGGCCGGAGGCCGTCTTGTAGTTGCGGGTGATTGGGATTCAGCCGACCTGCAAGGTCGTGAAACTCTTAATAATCTTTTGGAAAAGCTGGGTTCCGTGATACGTCTCAATGATGATCAAGTATGGGATGACAAAAACAAGACCAACAAACCATGGGGAGTTTTAGCGCGGACTTTGAAACAAGGGCATCCGATAATGGAAGGAGTTAAGACGGTTATCTCTTGGGGAACCTGCTCCTTGATGGCAAGAAATCGAAAGCCTCTCGTTGAAGAAGACGGTATTGAAATTCTGATTTCGGGAAACCCGAGCGCCATCAATAAAGATGGGAACAAGAAAAACGATGCTTTCATCTATCCGGCGGGAACTCCTATTCCCATTATGGGAATAGAGAGATTGTGCAACGGAATTTTAGTGGTCATCGGCTGCTGCAATTTTACCGACTATCAATATCCCGACAGCGATATCAATGCGGCCAAGTCGGGCCCGTGCCCATTCACTCATGAGACGCCGGCGATGTACGACAACTTGGTGAAATTCCTCGCAACTCCGGCGAAATTTCGAGTTTTGATCACTCCTCGCCCCGTGCGATCTGAACCCTAGTAAAAGAGCGGTGTCTTCGATGGCCTCGAAAAAAAACGTGGATTGGGGTGTTTATGGATATCTGACGCCCGTAATGTTGATTCTATTGATATTCCACGTTCTTCCCATTTTCTATTCGCTGGCGGTAAGCTTCTACAGCTGGGATCTCATCGGAAATCCCGAATGGGTGGGCGGGGAAAACTTTTCTCGTCTTCTCGATGATCCGATGTTTTATAAATCGATTTTCAATACGCTATATTATGTGATCGCCAGCGTACCACTTTCTATTATTTCAGCTTTAATGGTTGCAATGCTTCTGAACAACCCGATTTCCGGAATCGGACTTTACCGGACGATATACTTTATCCCGGTTATTACCTCCATCAATGCGGTCGCCATCGTTTGGAATTACATCTATCATCCTGACTACGGCTTATTAAATAAACTTCTGGCGCTTTTTAGCCTGCCGGCGCAAATGTGGCTGCAAAGCCCGCAGTGGGCGATGCCGTGCATCATTTTGATGAGTGTTTGGAAGGGGTTGGGTTATAACGTCATCATCTTCCTGGCGGGGCTCCAGAACATTCCCAAGCACCTTTATGAGGCGGCCCGCATTGATGGCGCTACCTGGTGGCAGCAATTCCGTCATATAACCTGGCCGCTTTTATCACCGACGACGTATTTCGTTTTTGTCATGTCCGCCATCAGTTCTTTCCAGGTCTTTTCACAAGTCTACATGATGACGCCGCGAGGCGGGCCTCTTAAAAGTACAATGGTCATCGTTTTTTACCTTTATCAGAAAGCGTTTGAAAAATTCGAATTCGGTTATGCTCTGGCCATGGCGTTTGTTCTTTTCATAATCATTTTCGGGATCACTCTTTTCAACAAGCTTTATGTGGAAAAGAAGGTTCATTATTCATGATTCATGAGAATGTCCGCGAACTTATGAGAAATGGAAAAAGATGAATAATTCCAAGTTTTTCTGGATTCACGCCGCTCTGATTGCCGGCTCGGTTTTTATGTTGTTTCCATTCGTTTGGATGATTACGACTTCCTTCAAGAGCGAAGACGAGATTTTGAAAACCGGAAAATCGATTGTGATCCTGCCGGATTTGATTCGTCCCGGTTTTTTAAACGGCGCGGAAGACATGGAGCGAATCAAGAAACATGAGCAGCAATGGCGCGACTGGAATGCTCAACAACAAAGTTCGCCGGCCTCCGATACGGTTGTTTCCACGAAGAAAATCCAAAAGCCGTTCGAATTCTGGGATAATTTCAACGAAGCCTTGGCGGCACAACCTTTCAAAAGATATTATTTGAACACTTTTTTTGTTTCTATCACGATAACGGTGGTTTCACTGTTTTTCGCATCGATTGCCGCTTATGTTTTCGCTTTTTTCAAATTTCCTTTCAAGGATACGATTTTCTTGGGTATGCTCGGAACCATGATGATTCCGCAACAGGCATTGCTGATTCCCGACTATATCGTGCTTGCCAAAATCGGCTGGATCAACACTTTTGCAGCATTGATAGTCCCCTGGCTGGCATCGGCTTATTCCGTATTTTTTCTGCGGCAGTTTTTTTTGCAGCTTCCCAAGGATCTTTTTGAAGCCGCGGTTATCGACGGTTGTACCAGATTTCAATTTTATTACAAGGTGGTTTTACCTCTGAGCAAGCCTCCAATGGTGACTTTGGGTATTTTCTCTTTTTTAGCCAGTTGGAACAGTTTTGTTTGGCCGCTCATTGTAACCAACGACACCAACCTTCGCGTTATTCAAGTCGGATTAAGTTACTTTTCGAGCGAAGCCGGAACCAAATGGGGTGCTTTGATGGCTGCATCTACATTGACGATTTTACCTCTGGTAATAATGTATTTCTTGGCACAGAAACAGTTTGTCGAATCTCAAGCCATGACCGGCATGAAGGAATAAGTCGTGCGTAACTTTTTGATCGGAACGATGATTTTTTGGGTTGTCGTATCGGCCATGATCATCAAGGAAGATCGCGATGATGTCTCGCATGCGACCTCTTCCTCATCCAAAGAAAGAGTAGAAATCGTCTTTTGGCACGGCATGGGCGGCCCACTGGGGATCGTCATGGATGATCTGATAAAACGTTACAACACGTCGCAAAGTCGTTATATAGTCAAAGGTGTAGCCATGGGAAGCTATGATACATTGCAAAAAAAATTGTTGGCATCACTCGTCGCAAAGAGTGCGCCCGATATATCTCAAAATTACGAAACGCTCACCAAAAAGTTCATTAAGCACCGAAAGATTGTTTGTCTCGATACCATATTGGCATCGGAATCGGAAGACATAAAAGCGGATATAATTCCCATATTGCTGGAGAACAATACATTTAACGGGAAACTCTGGTCTTTCCCTTTCAATAAAAGTGTTCCGGTTATGTATTATAATAAGGAGCTTTTTCGGAAAGCCGGTCTTGATCCTGAGGCTCCTCCGAAAACTTTCGATGAGCTGGCTTCCTACGCGCGACATTTGACGAAGGTTTTAAATTCTCCTCCGGGAAATATGAAAATATACGGATATGCAACCGGAAAAGGCAATGTCTGGATGTTCACATGCCGCGTTTTACAAATGGGCGGGCGAATTCCGACCGAGGAAGATCGGCGCTCGTATTTTTCCGAACCCCCGGCCGTTAAAGCGGTCGAATATATCCAAAATATGGTGAAAGAGGGAATCGCGGCCGAAGGTCAAGGATATGACCATCAAAATGATTTTAAAGCGCAGCGTGCCGTTATAATCGACAACAGCATCGTCAGCAAGGTTCATATGGAGTCCGGAATCAAATTCGATTACGGTATTGCTCCATTACCGAGCGGCGCAACCGCGGCCGTAATATTGGCTGGTACAAACATCAACATATTTGACAACGGAGATCCTGAGAGAATCAAGGGTGCCTGGGACTTTGTCAAATGGTTTACATCCACCGAAATTGGAGCTGAATGGGCCATTAGAACCACTTACATGCCGGTTAGAAAGTCTTCCCTACGAACCAAGCTGATGCAGGATGCCCTAAGTAAGGATCCTAATTTGCGGGCTCCCTATGCCGAGCTTGATTATTGCCATTTCGAGCCGCGATTGGGTTGTTGGTTCGAAATTCGCGATCTTATGACCGATTATCTTGAAAAATCGACTCTCGAAATGGGGTCGGCACAAGAATATATGAATGAAATGAGTAGAGACATTGATGGAATCCTCCGCCACGTTACAGATTGATTTTACCGATCAGCTTTCCGAGGTTGTAGCCGCCATACAAGGCGGCAGCAGCTTTCTTGTAGTTTCTCACCTCAGACCGGATGGAGATGCGGTGGGGTGCGTTGGCGCTCTTTCCAAATCGCTGAGAAAAGCAGGGAAGTTCGCGACGATCGCACTTGCCGACCCCGTTCCCGAGCGATTTAATTTTATTTTAGAAGATGAGATGATAATTCGATCGGGAAATCTGGAATTGACGCAGGATGTCGTTCTTGTTCTGGATTCCGGCGATTTGGCGAGAACCGGCTTTGAATCGGAACTGGAAAATTCCAATGCTCTTTTGGTGAATATAGACCATCATGCCAGCAATACTGTTTTTGGAGACATCAATTTCTTGGATTCCAAAGCCAGCTCAACATGCGAAATGGTACTTGCGCTTATAGAGAAGGCCAAATTGCCGCTTGACCCTGAAATCGGGGAAGCACTTTACTTGGGCCTTGTGACCGACACGCGGTTTTTTCAAAACGAGCAACTACGTGCTTCAGCTCACCGCGCAGCGGAAACGCTTTTGTCGGCGGGCGTGAACACTACACGGATTTTGAACACACTCAACGCCGGTCGTTCGCTTGCCGAGTTGAAGGTGCTGGGGCTTTGTTTATCGAAGTTGCAACTGGCATGTGATGGTCGGCTTGCTTATTTCGTGTTTTCCTGGAAGGATTTCTTGTCTTGCGGCGCGTCCATGGAGAATATATTCAGCAGTGGTGTCTTTGGTCACATGGTATCGGTTAAAGGCGTCGTTGTCGGAGTGGGCGTTTTTGAGGACAGCACCGGTAAATCGTATTGTGAGTTCAGATCGAAAGGCGGTTTCGATGTTAAGGAAATCGCCGTTGAAATGGGCGGCGGCGGTCATCTTGCCGCTTCCGGTTGCAGCAGGAGCTTTCCCGTTGAAGATCTGGCAAGCGAGGCGGTCGGTAAATTGACGGCTAAACTGGCGAATTTTCAGGGAAATTCCACCACTAAGTGCGGGTGATATCGCCTACGGATGGCGTAGATACCCGAAATGCGCCCGGATGGCGCGTTTTTTCGGGTGTATCGCCTACGGATGGCGTAGATACCCCTTTCGGTGGCGGGCCCAATGGGTGGACCTGCGCCTGGATGGTGTGTTTCATCAAGACCGGAAGCATGTGATGTTCCTCGATGGAGGCGGCTTGTGAGAGATGTAAGTTATTCCCGCGAGTTGTTGGATAGTGCTTTCGCGCGATTTCTTTTGATCTGTTTCCTTTGTCTGGGAAATGCTTTTGCGGTGTCGCCGGTTTTAGAGCAAAAGAGTGGGGCAAAGTCGTTAAGACTGGAGATCGAGGGTGTCGGAGTCGTCATCGCCAAAGCCCCCGCGCATGAAGGGGAGACGGAAGTTTCGCAGCTTTTACTGGAAAAACCGGGTGGAATGGTTAAGGTAATCGCAACATGCGAAGGAATTGAATTTTGTGCTCTTTATCGGGCCGATCTTTCAGGAAACGGTGAAAGAGAGATCGTCATTATTGCCCGCAGTAAGACGGGTGAAGATTTTATGCCCTATATTTATGAAGCAAAGGGTGAATTGAGACGAATTTTTCCCAAAAACGAAGAAGACAATTCAATAATCGGGAAGGAAATCACTTTGGTTGTCGATAAAAACGGCGATGCCTTGTGTGTCAAAGAACTGGTCAACATCCACGATTACGGCCCCCCGGATTTGCTGCAATCGGAATATTACAGGCTTCAAGCTGGAAAGCTTGTTAAAATCAAAGAGTCGATTCCGGAAGGAAAACATTTCAATCAAGCTTTGAATCTGGCCGGTTTGATTTTTCAGAACGGAGATTATTTAAACGCTCTTAAACGCTATGAAAAGGTTTATACCGATTTCAAGGATAAAATGCCGCGGCTTGCTATTGCTGAAACCTTTTTTTATCAAGCCGAATCAAGAAAATTTCTTAAGGATTTTTCGGGAGCAATTTCCATTTACAAGAAAATAGTGAAGGAATATCCGGAATCTCCTCAAGCAGGAATTGCAGATACCGAAAGTCGATTTCTCTCCGCCAATTTGGGTGTCAACTCGACATTGTCGTTGTATATGGACGTTTCCAAGTTCCTGAAAATGGAAAAATGGTCCGAAGCCTTGAATATGCTTGATTGCAGTCCTACCAAGATTGCTTCCGGTCCCATGGCTGATCATCTCATGTTTTTACGTGGTGAGGCATTGGTTTCGCTGGGTAAAGTTGACGAGGCGATTAAAGTGTACAAGCTTATAAAATCCTTATTTCCAAATTCGGCGTTGATTCCCAATATAGATACTAATCTTCAGGAGTTAATGGGGAATCCCGATGAATCTCAAGGGACTGAATGACGGGAAGAATGCTTGGGTAAGAAGACGAAAGATTGGAAACCGGTAACTGAAGAAGGTTTTACGCCTCTCCAAAAAGTTGCGATTATCGCGATCTTGGCGTTTATTCCATTCTTTATTTTTATTTTGCTTCCCATGTTGACAAGAAATCATCTTATCACCAAAATGAATATTCCCGAGGATCTTCTTCTTGGCGAACCGGAATTGATTCATCTGGTCAAAACAAAAAGCGAGGAAGGTGAAATTCCGGCCATAAGAGTCACGATTCACGGTACCACTTTTGCGATTCCTCGAAATTATACGCCGGTATCGATCGATGGGTACACGGCTTCCTTCCGAGTCACTCGACGACGAGCGGGTCGCACCATATCTGTTGCCGCTCTGGAAAAAGCCAATCCCATTCCTGTACGGGCGACCGGGTTGCTTTCTTGGTTTATCCCCGAGAATCCTTTGGATTTTCTTGATTATTCTCTTTGGGCGAATTGGCATCCGGTTCGTCTTATATGTAAGGCGCAATTGATACTTTCACAAGGAATCTCAGGTAAGGTTTTCTATACATACTGGGATTTGACGCAAGCCCACAAAGGCTATATTTTTTCTTTTTCCGGTAACTCCGGCTATTTGGGGCGAGTTTACGGTGTAAAAACTCCGGAATATTTTGAATTCGCCATGAATGATGAAGTCAGACCGGTAACTCTTCGAGAATGGGTTAATTGCGCGCTGAAAATCAGACCGCCTTTTGTTACCGGTGAAGAAAAGGATCAGCCCAAAGTTCGGCTTTCGCTGGCGGATACCATCAAGAAAGCTAATTTGGGCGAAGCCTTTCAGGCAGAGGTTTTGGAGACTGCATTAAATCAATTTTATGCAACCGGGCAACCTTCCTGGATTTTGCCCGTGGCGATCGTGGATGAGAATCGCGGTTTTTGGCGTGAAATGATCGGGCTTTATCGAAAATATGCTCCATTTTCGAAAGATATCAGCGATCAAATGGCGATTTGGAACGATTTGCTCGATCGTTCGATTAAAAACGTAATTGCAATCGATATCGATCCGCACTTGCAGCAGAATAAAATCATGATTTACTGTAAGAATAAATCGGATTTTGCCATCAGAAAAGTGGTCATTCGCATTATTTTTGCTTTTCCCGAAGGAGATCGCAGCTTCTTAACCACTATTTTCGATCACGAGACTCTTTACGGAGGGATCGAAAAAAATCTGGATATAAACCCGCCTTCGGACTTTTCGGTTAGAGCTGCTCAGGGAATTTCATATCGGGTTGAAGACATCGAAATTTCCGACTAGAAGCCGGTGTGAAGACTCCCAAAGTTACTTCCTTGGAAGCACCGCTTGCCGCGGGAATGTTTGAAGGTATCCCTTTTACGAATGCGTATCCGAGCGCTGCAAATGCCATGGCTTCACGCGCTGATATCGGAACTCCGAATTTATCCGATTTGACTATTTCGCATTGGGAAGCTAATTTTCGGCACAGCCTTCTACAAAATTCTTTGTTTAATGCTCCGCCGCCCGCTATAATCAGACTCGAAATTTTTCCTTCCGGAAAAACGAATTTTTCCATGGAAAGAGCTATCGAATCGACCGTAAAGTCGAGTAATGTCGACATTAAATCTGTATTTGAAATCCGTGATGAAAGCTTTTCGCGGATGCTTTCAAGGCGGGTCGTTCCGAATCTGTCTCTTCCGCTTGATTTCGGCGGTGGAGCTGCTATGAAAGGATCCTGCATCAGGGAATGAAGCAGTGCTTGATTGGTTTTTCCGACTGCCGCGGTTTTTCCGTCTTCATCGAATTCGCTTTTTCCGTTGCTGATTATGCGGGCTAAATCGTCCATCAGCATGTTGCCGGGTCCCGTGTCGAAAGCTTGAGTTACTAAGGGTTTGACGCGTCGGCGAATTATGGTTACGTTTGCGATTCCCCCGACGTTTAAGACGCCGAAGTCCGAGTCAAGGGCTTTGCCGAAGAAAATCAAATCCCCGAATGGAACGAGTGGTGCTCCCTGACCGCCGACCGCCATATCCCTGATTCGAAAATCTGAAACCACGGGTATATCCAACTCTTCCGACAATATGGCGGCATTAATGACTTGCATTGTTCCGGTCACCTTGATTTCATCCCATTGGAGGGGAAGCGGATGGTGAGCGATGGTTTGTCCGTGAGCCGCAAGCAGGTCTATCGGTTCCTTTTGCCTTTTAAAAAATGTTCTCACTGCCTTGGCGTAAAGCTTTCCCACGTAAGCAGCGGCAAGAGCGGCTTCATCGGCCGAGCATTTTCGCATCAAGTTACGCAGCCTCAGTTTTGTTTCCGGGGAAAACGGATAATACTGATGCCATAGAAGCGCGAATTCGCCGTTGGATTTAAAGCTTACCAAGGCTCCGTCAATTCCGTCACCTGAGGTTCCGCTCATTAATCCAAGGATGTTGATGGATTCCTCGTCGGCGTAAATATCAATCATTACTAATCGACCTTTCAGATTTATTCGAATTTAATAAAGTTTTCCCCGACTCTTTTGACCGGGTGATTGTATTATGCTATTCTCAAACACATATTACCAGAGGAGGAACCTTTATGTCCGATTCCCGCCAGCAATTATCGAAAATGGCTTTGGAAAAACAAGCCGAAAAACAAAAATCACTTGATACCGCTATTTTAAACATTGAGAAGCAGTTTGGTAAAGGCTCCGTCATGCGCTTGGGTGATTCTCGACACCTGCAGGTTGAGGCGATACCGACCGGATCGCTTTCCTTGGATTACGCACTTGGAGTGGGTGGTTTTCCCCGAGGTCGCATAATAGAGGTTTTCGGACCCGAATCTTCGGGTAAAACGACGATAGCATTGCACGCTATTGCCGAAGCGCAAAAAACAGGAGGCCACGGAGCTTTCATTGATGTCGAACACGCTTTCGACCCCGCTTATGCAAAAATGCTTGGCGTCGATATTGAAAATCTGCTTATTTCTCAACCGAGCGGTGGTGAAGAAGCGCTTGAAATTGCTGAAATGTTGGTTAGAAGCAACGCCATTGATGTGTTGGTTATCGATTCCGTTGCGGCTTTAACGAGCAAACATGAAATCGACGGGGAAATGGGCGATGCCTCCGTAGGTTTGCAGGCGCGACTAATGTCGCAAGCGATGCGAAAACTGACTCCGGTGGTCAGCAGATCAGGCGTGGTGTGCATTTTCATAAATCAGTTGCGTGAAAAAATAGGTGTCATGTTCGGAAATCCTGAGACGACGCCCGGCGGCAGAGCGCTCAAATTCTTTTCATCCGTTCGTCTGGACATTAGGCGCAAAGAGCAATTAAAGGAAGGCGACGAAGCCATCGGTTATACTACCGAGATCAAAGTCGTGAAAAATAAGGTGGCTCCTCCATTCAAAAAGGCTCATTTTGACATGATGTTCGGCAAGGGAATTTCAAAAGAGGGTGAGATTCTCGACATGGCGGAAGATGCAAGCATAGTATCGAAAACCGGTTCCTGGTATTCTTACGGCGATGTTCGCATGGGTCAAGGTCGCGAGAATACGAAAGATTTCCTCACTAAAAATCCCGATGTTTTTTCTGAAATCGCGATGAAGGTTAAGACTACGCTTGGTCTCATAAAACCCTCCGCCGTGCCTGTCGAAAAAGAAAAAGCCGCTTCCGGCGAGAAAGAAAAAGCTTCCGGTGAGAAGGAAAAAACGAGCCCAAAGGGAAAGTCTTGAAAGAGCAACATTGATGTTCGGCGGCGTGAATTTTGCATTCACCGCCGCCGGTCAGTGGCCTGTCGATCTATATCTTCTTTGTTGGACGCAGCGGTTAATCTTTGGCCAATATTCTGGCCGCTTCGATAAGTGTTGTTTTTCCGGAAATCACCAAATCGAGCGCGGATTGCCTAATCCTTCTGAATTTTTCGTTTTCGAGAAATGAAGTGATTTGTTTCATATCCTGCGCCAGAACGATGTCTTTAAAATCCTTTGAAGGAGTATAAATTTCAAAAATCGCTATTCGTCCTCTATAACCTGTTTGATTGCAGTATTCACAGCCGGTTCCCTCCACCAAGGTTTTTTCGAGGTTTTTGTCGATTTCGAGCAATTCCAATTCCTTGGATTTGAGAGGTGTTTTCAAAGGCTTGATGCATTTGGGGCAGACTTTTCGCACAAGTCTTTGCGTAATAATGCCTGCCAATGACGAAGCGATCAGATGCGCAGGAACGTTGGAACTCAATAGTCTTCTGATGACATCAACAGTATCGAGAGAATGAAGAGTGGCAAAGACAAGGTGTCCGGTTACCGCTACTTTCACGGCCAATGCCATGGTTTTGTCGTCCCGTATTTCTCCGATGTAAACCACATCCGGGTCGTTCCTCATGATCGATGCAATTGCCGTCGGAAAATCCAATCCGATTTCGGGTCGAACTTGAATTTGGGTTGTACCGTCAATGATATATTCCACAGGGTCTTCCGCCGTAGCTATCGCGACTTTATCGTTTTTGACTATGGCATTGAGGGCGCTGTAGGCCGTGGTTGTTTTTCCACAGCCGGTTGGGCCTGAAACAACTACTATGCCGTAAGGTAAAGATGTCAGTCGGGAGAAGACCTCGATATCCTTGGGATCTTGAAACAGATCTTTCGGATCAAGCGTTATTTCATCCTTCGAGAAAACGCGAAGGGTTACCTTTTCTCCGGTGACTGATGGTAGAAAACCTACTCGAATGTCAAAATGTTTTCCGTTGTGATCGATCTGCATTCTACGATCCTGAGGCAATCTTTCCTCACCGAGATTCCCGTCGCACATGAACTTGATTCTCGCAATGAGAGGCCTTCTCCATTGTTTTTCCAGGGATTGATGCAATTTGAGAGTGCCGTCAATTCTAAAGTGAACTTCCAAGCCGCTTACCGTAGGAACAATATGAACATCGGAGGCTTTCGATTCGAAAGCTTCACTCATTATTGTATTGAAGAGTTTTACGACTTCAACCGGGTCGACATCGGCATCATTGGCCTGCTTTTGCGACGAATCGGAGGATTCACCGGCAGGCAGCGCGATTAATCCGCTTCTGAGGCCTTCGGCTATTTTGGGAAGCATTATGTCCAACGTTCCTTGACTTTCCGATGCGCGTATCATTCCGATGTATGATTTCGAAAAAAAGTTGGGGTATTCTTCCATTGCTTGAGAAAGCCTTTTGCCGTTTTTGATCAAACTTTGAATGTTGCGGATTCCTTCCGCGAATTGCGGTATTTGTTCCTCAGCCGCCAGAATGTCCAGGGTTGAAAGAAGGGGAATGCCGGAATTCAACAAGTGTCCCATTTTTAGAGAAAACTTTTCGAGATGCATTAGAGTGCTGTTCATTTCAAACCTCCAGTGTTTATTATCAATATTATTCAGTTGTTTGGACCTTAGAGCCTTGTTGGAAAATAACCGGATCGTCTAGTTGTTTTCTTACAGGCTCTTATGGCCGGAAATCCCAGAAATTCGTTACAGTTATTGCTGACAAGGCCTTAGATGATTTCTTTGCGCAATCGAAGCGAATGAACGTTTTCAGTAGTTTGATCGGCTGACCTTTTCTCAAGATCGCGGATGAATTTTTCGAGGGCGGGCCGTCTTATTCGAATGTTGCCGTCGAAAATAAAATGAGGAATTTCATGAAGCATATTTTCAACATTATCTACGGAAACCTTTAAGTGAACCGCAACATCTTCCATGGTCATGATTTCATTGCTTTCAGCTGAAGCGGCTTTAAAGGGTTTCATCGTTAAGCCCAGAAAACCTGAAGCAGCCTTAACGGCTCTGTCTCCGCCGTTTGGAACCGGGAGGTCAAGCTTGGTAAGAAATTGGGATATCTCGCGCCACTTAGCGGAGCAAATCGGGCAATTTTCCATGTGAAGTTTCCAAGACCTGTCTTTGTCGGTTTCCTCTTCGGAATAGAAGAGCTCGTAGATTTGATCTTCCGTCAGGCAAATTTTGTCGTTCATGATTGAGCTTCTCCCAGCGCGTCTTTGAGCTTCTTGGCAGCGAACAAAACCCTGGATTTAGCTGTCGGCACGGGAATTCCCTGCAGCTCGGCAATCTCATGGAATTTCATTCCCTCGAAATGTTTCATGACGAAGGCTTCCTTAATTGTTTCCGATAGGCCGTCGAGAATTGTTTTAATTGCCAGAATACTATCCGTTTCTGTTTTGCTTTCCTGAACCGGGCATGTTTCCTGAGATTGAGGTGTTTTCATCGGCAGACGTATTATTTTTCCCTCTCGCCTTTTCCATTCCAACAATTTGTTCCTTGCTATTGTAAACGCCCAGGGAAGGAATTTTTTGTCGATATTATAGGTTTTTGCTTTCGAGAAGATCAGAATAAATGTTTCTTGCAGAATATCTTCGCTCAGTTCGATATTGCCGCACATGCGATAAAGATACGAAAACAGAGGCGCCTTGATCGTCTGGAAGATTTTTGCCATGGCGATTTTTTCTCCGCCGAGAAATTTCTTCATGAGCATTTCGAGATTTTTATTTTCGTTCATGGTTCTAATATATATATGAAAGAAAAAGTAAAAAAGACTGATATGAAAAAAAGGTGAAGCCCGCATAAATTTTTTTTGAAGTAGATTCGGTGACATCGCCTTTTCGCAGTCTCATTCAAGCTTTTCAGTTCCCGTCTGCAATTACAGCCAGGGAATTCATGTGGGACGGCGATGTGTCTCCTCGATAGATTATTCAACAATGTTGTGGTATTTCTCGTTATATCCTATTAGGGATTGGTATATTGATGGTGAATCAGGTATTTTCGGCATTTGTGAAATTGTAAGTTTCTGAGGTTTTAGAAAATAAGGAGCATTAATTATGGCAAGCGGAAATATAGTGCATAAATGGTTCTTCGGATGGCTTATCGCCGGAATCATCGTGAGCTTTTCTCTACCTTGTCGAGCTGATTTGCTCAGCGGTTTTTTTTATCAAAAAGTTTTGAGAATTGTTGATTCTCCCCCGAAAGGAAGTATTGTGGAAAACGTAGCGGTTGATTCGACCGAATTCAAGCAAACCGGAATTGAGAACGGAATTCTTTTCCAAACTATGTATATAAAATCAGGTGACGGGAAATATTATGAAGTAAAACGGTATGTAATCACTTCATCGAATGATTTGGACAAGGTTATCGGCTCCGAAACGAATGAAAACCAAAGAAACATTAAGAGTTTCTACGACTATTATCATGCTGACAAAAAGCAGGCTGAACTGCAAAATATCTGGAGCGAGACAGGGGAAAAAAAACAGCCTTTATTGATTGTTTATACTGACGGCGAGGCTTTGAAAAATTCATCCGACTACGATAAGATGGCGGAGGACTTCACACCGCATTGTTGCGGAAGATTGATTCAACTAAACACGGCTTACCTCAATGGTCGGAGTTGGGTCGACATAAAGAATATCTTCGAACACGAGTTTGGTCACTTCACCAATCTTCTATACGATGATTATCTTGGGCCCGACGGCGATCATTATTTCAATGAAAAAACCTCGCCCCAAACTGCATTTTGTGAAGGATGGGCTGAATTTTTAGCTATTCGCCGGGAAATAAAAGAAGGTACAAGGGCGAAATTACAGAAAATACAAAAAGCTGTTTTCGATTCATGGTTTTTTATTTTCAAAACAAAAGATGGAAAAATAGGCGTGGAAAATTCTGATACGGCGGGACAATATAAGAATTACAACGCTGATTCGCTTTCCGCCGAGGATCTTCTGCAAGTTGAAGGAGTCAACTCTGTAATTCTTTACAATTTGTGGGCCGCTTTCGGTAAAAATGGAGATTCCATGGTTTTTAAGACAATGGCTGATTGCGGAGCGGAAAGCAATATTTCGGATTTCATAAGGAAACTCATTGAAAAATATCCTGAAAAAACCAAAGTGATTCGAAAAGCTCTCAAGAATGCTACTCAAAATTCTTTGACGGATAAAGACATCGATAAGATTTTGACTGGTTCAGCTTTCGCGACGCAAGAAAAATCCGTGGGAGTTGTCAGCGGCAAGGTGGCTTCCCCTAAATCGACCGCCGAATCAGGCAAAGATTCTTCGTTAGGCTCATATTGGGGCGACGATTAAAAAAAGCCATAAAGGCGATTCATCGTGTCTTGTAGGTAAGGCCGTTTTGCGTTATATTTGGGCTTCATTTCTTTGAGAAATTGGAGCGTAAAAAATGGCCGAACAGTATATTTTCACGATGATGGGGTTAAGCAAGTTCTACGGGCAGAAACAGGTGCTCAAGGATATCAACCTATGTTTCTTTCCCGGCGCCAAAATAGGTATCGTGGGTGAAAACGGTTCGGGAAAATCCACGCTTTTGCGTATCATGGCCGGCATTGACAAGGATTTTCAAGGTCATGCCGAACCTGCGAAAGGCGTCAAGGCCGGTTTTGTTCCTCAAGAACCTCAACTTGCTTTGGACAAAACGGTTCGCGAAAATCTTGAAATGGCTTTTACGGACACGATGAAGCTTCTCAAGGAATACGAAGATCTTTCGAATAATATGGGTGAAATGGAACCTGATGCCATGGAAAAGGCCATGGAAAAGATGGGAACTCTTCAGGAAAAAATCGATGCTTGCGGTGGTTGGGAAATCGATACGCGTCTGAATGTGGCTTCCAATGCGTTGGTTCTTCCGCCCGACGACATGATTGCCGCAAAATTATCGGGTGGGGAAAGACGAAGAGTGGCTCTATGTAAAGCATTACTTGAGCAACCCGACCTGCTTTTGCTGGATGAACCGACCAACCATCTTGACGCGGAAACCATCGATTGGCTTGAAAACCATCTTAGAAATTACCCCGGCACCGTCATTATTTCCACGCATGATCGCTATTTCCTCGACAATATCACCAAATGGATTCTGGAACTCGATCAGGGGCGCGGGATTCCCTTTGAAGGCAACTATACATCATGGCTTCAGCAGAAACTTCAGATTCTTGCCCAACAGGAGAAAAAGGAATCGCATAAAAGAAAGTCTCTTGAACGCGAGTTTAAATGGATAAAGATGTCGACCGCCGATCGCCATAGCCTTAGCCGTGAAAGGATTTCTCAGTATGAACAACTCGTGGCAAAGGAAAAAGCTTCAATGCAGCAAGATGGTACGGTTATTCAGATTGCTCCCGCCATGCCTTTGGGAGACCAAGTGATCGAAGCGCATTCGGTGGATAAGGGTTTTGACGGCGGCAAGCTGATGGATGGGCTTTCATTCAATCTTCCCAAAGGAGCGGTTGTCGGGATCATCGGCCCAAACGGTACCGGCAAGACCACGCTTTTTCGAATGATCGCCGGCCTCGAAAAACCCGATAAAGGTAAAATCGTTGTCGGTTCAACGGTAAGAATGGCTTGGGTCGATCAACATCGCGATACGCTCGACGGAGAGAAAACGGTTTTCGATGAGATCAGTGAAAACCAAACCGATATCATATTCGGTAAGCAAAAAATTCCTGCGCGGGCATATTGCGGTCGTTTCGGATTCAAAGGCAGCGATCAACAAAAGATCGTAAAAAATCTCTCCGGCGGCGAAAGAAACCGTGTGCATCTGGCGAAGATATTGAAATCGGGCGGCAACCTGATTCTGCTCGATGAACCCACGAACGATCTGGATGTAGGAACCCTTCGCCTGCTTGAAGATGCGATTTCGGAGTTCAGCGGATGCATCATGGTAATCAGCCACGACCGATTTTTCCTCAATCGAATTTGTACCAATCTTCTGGTTTTCGAAGGTGATGCCCATGTACAGTGGTTCGAGGGAAACTATGAAGAATATGAATCCATGCGCCTGAAAAAAATGGGGTCGGCTGCGATGGAAAACCGTCGATCCCGCTACAAGAGATTTACTTTGCCTTGAATATCGATTTGAACGCAATATAGCTTGCGTCGATTGATTGATATTCCGGCAATAGCGTTGTGTGTTGGCGAGTCCGGTGAAATCCGCACCAAAAATCAACCGTAGGAAGCTTGAATTCCTTTCGTAATCGCGCCGGGAGCGGCGATGTTCAGTCGTAGCGTCAACCCCGTTATCTGGTGAATATCATCAATAGCGATTATATTTAGCGGATCGGCCATGGCGACGATCAAAGTTGGTCCGATTTTATTTATTGCAACCACCAGATGCTTTTTAGCTATATGTTCCGGGATTAATTTGGCCGTCACCGGATCTATAAGATAATCATTCAAATCAATAAAATCCAACTTCAAAAATTCAGCGTAATTTTCCGCTACTGTTTTTTCCGGTAGAAGCTGTTTTTCATAAAGGATCGCGTGAAACTCCTTCTTTTTCAAATGAACTTCAGCCCAGATGTCACGGATTTGCTCTTCGGTTAAAAGCTTCTTCTTCAATAAAAATTCGGCAAAAGATTTCTGCTTCACAGATTTTCCTCCTATATTTTCGAAATGCCGGTAAATTTTCTTAGAGCCTGTAAGAAAATAACCGGATCGTCTGGTTGTTTTCTTACAGACTCTTATGGCCGGAATCCCAGAAATTCGTTACACTTATTTGCTGACAAGGCCTTACCATACCCGAATGAGTAATCCCATAATGAAAACATTCGTTCCAATTGAACTCTGATGTGGTCAGAGGCCGGCGGTTTCGTGGAAGACTTGGTTCTTCCAAGCGGAATACTCGCTTTCGGAAATTCGACCTTCGTGGAAATTCCGATACATTTCGCCGTATTTTTCGGACCCGAAAGCATAGAAAGTGGTTTCGAGGATGACCTTCCAAAGGTTGCTGCGGTACTTTTCGAAGGAGGGATCTTTGATGAGGGATTTGACGAAAGCTTCGAGCGAGTTGTTCTGCTCCGAATGAATGGTCGAGTAAAGGCGGAGGAATGCTGGCTTGATAAGCTTGTTCCAATCACGACATTTTTGGAGATCAACCGGGGCACCGTTTTCCTGGGTTGTGATTTCACCGACTAGTGCCAGAAAAAGCGTCGCCACAACTCCTTCGCTACGGATCATGTCATCGAATTCTCTCAACTCCTTCTTCGAAAGGAAATCATCCTGGTAGAAGGCCTCTCCACCTTTTTCCTTGAGGATTTTCGACAGCCGGGGCCAATCGTTCCAGTCGGCCCAGACGAAGAGGTTGTGCTCGGTTCCAAAGGGGCGAAAACAGGCGAACTCCATCTTGTACAAGAACTGTTCGTAGGCGGCGAGGAAATTTGGAGTCCCGTATTGAGGCATTCGTTTCTCGAAAAAGATTTCATGCAGTTCTGCAAAACCTTCATCAAAAGCGGTTTCTTTGCTGGATAAGGAGGTGATTCCGTTCGACTGATAGGCGGTGGGATAGTTGGGGACGAGGTTGTGAAGGATGATGTGGCCGATTTCATGGAAGAACCCGCTCTGGAAAACTCCCGTTTCAACACCTTTCTTGTTTCCGTCGGGATCGACGATCGAAAGGTGGAAGATCATACCCCCCATCTTCTTGTCATCCAGATTGAAGAAGTTGAACCCGTGCCCCGAATAACACTGCATGAAGGGAACACCATAGGGTGACGGCTTTTCGTAGACCGCTATGAATATGCTCTTTGCTTCAGCATCAGGGTTGATCTCGGTCGATGCCTGGAAAAGCTCCTCCATTTGGCGAATTTGCTCGTCATCCTTAAGGGCGTCTATCAGGTGGCGAATTGGAACCTCGTTAACCTTCGTCGTAAACTCTGCCGATGGAAACCTGTCGTCGAGGGGAGAGATGAATTTGACCAGCTCTCCTGCCTGCGCTTCGAAGGTCGAAATTCCGAAAAGCAGAAGAAAAGCGATCGCTAGGCGTGTAATTCGTTTGTTCATTTCTGATTCCTTTCCCATGGTTGGTAGTAAATCTTGGGTGTAAAAATATTACGTGTCAGGATATTTAAATTTGTTATTCCAATGCGATGGAAGACTTAAAATTAAGCAAAAGATATGCCGGAAGTGAAAAACACGGAAATTCCATTCCCTGAAGAGCAATGTGTTCCTTCATTAAGAAATTTTGCTGAAAAACCAGCAAATTGATGGGCAATTCGAATAAAAACCGGCAAAATCAATGGAATTTCAATTTACCAGTAGATTTCCAGTCCGTTTTCTTGTAATTCCATTCAGCGATAGAAGGCATTCGTGGTGATCGGGAAACTTTAATGCGATTGGCCTTGGCCGATCTTGTCGGAAGTTTACTTTATATTTCGTTTATGTTATAAAGCCGATATCTGAAGGGGTTGCTCAAAATAGCCGAATGAGTCGGAATTTTGTGATTCGAGAAAAATTGCGGCCGATAGTACTTTGGATACTGTTGGTAAGTATTGTTTTCCCTTTCGTTCCCCATTTTCATTCGATTCGTTGCCATTCTGACAAACCGACATTGGCGATGCCGGATCACGCGGATACCTACTGCCCTATATGCTTTCATTCCGTTCAACCCGGTTACGGAGCCGCCATAGCGCAATACGTTGCGCTGTTCATGGGTGTTGGTATTTTCGTTTTTTGCTTAAATTTGATTTTTTCAAACCCGTCGATAAAATTTTCGCTGTTTCCACGTCCTCCGCCTTTTTTCCTCAATTTCCAATAAAATTTCCATGGGTTAACAATAACCGAAGCGCTGTTTAAGAGCGGTTTTTCCGTTATGTTCTCCAATCGTTCAAAAACAGCAATTGGAATTGAGGAGATTTATGAACCATAAATTAATATTCGTTGTTTTACCGTTGATCTTGTTTCCGATTTCCGCTCTGTCGGCTGCTGAAAGCAGTCTCGCCGAAGTCAGCGAACTCAAAAGTCAAATCGCGAGTCTTACAAAGCTTGTGGAGACTCTTTCCGCACGCGTTGAACAGTTGGATACAGCCAAACAGTTCGAAGCTGAAATGGCCAAATCGGCACCGGTTGCAACACCGCCGCGGGCGCAAATTTCTTCGGGCGGGGGAGTGAATCAAAACCAAAACCCGGATATAAGCGTCGTTGGGATGGCTATCGGCAAAGTTACCGGCGATAAGCTGGATCCGGACAGAAACTCTTTCGGTCTTGACGAATCCGAAGTTGTTTTTACAAAAAACGTTTCACCATATACAAGAGCGAATCTTACTCTCGGCTTTCGCGATGATGAAGCTGAGGTTGAAGAGGGCTATGCCGACTTTTCGCATCTGCTTCCAGCGAAGGTTGAGGCGCGCGTGGGAAAATTTCTCACACCGGTCGGATATTTGAACACCGTTCACTCTCATGATTGGCCGATGGTTGCGCGACCCTTGCCCCAGGAATTTTTTCTCGGGAATGAAGGTATGAGTGAAAAGGGTGTTTCCTTCAGCAAATTGATCGATCTGAAGAGCAAGACCTACGTCAAAGCCGATGCCGACTTTCTTAAAGGCGAAAATCCGATTCTTTTCAACAACGACCAAAAAAGGGTTTTTGGCGGTAGAATAGTTTCCAACACTCCGTTGAATGACCGCGACGACTTGAATCTCGGAGTCGATTTTCATGAAGGCTCCTGGAATACCGAAGGTGATCTGTATTCGAAGTTGACCGGTTTCAACATGATGCTTCGCCGCAGATTCAATCAGTTCAACAGGTTCGTATTATGGGGAGAATGTTTTCGGAACGAGAGAGAACAGCTCAACCGTTCATCGATCACATCAATGGGGTATTATCTCACCGCCCTGTACAAATTCAAGCGCGATCGCGATTGGCATGTCGGTTTGGAATACGACTGCTCGGAGAAACCGGGTGATAATCAATACAATGCTGTTGCCAAGTCCATTTTCGTCGGATACTGGCTGACCGAAAATGATCGTCTTCAGCTTCAATTCAGGAATCTGCGTGATCCGTTCTCGGAGCGCGCCAACAATGAAGTTCTCCTTGAGGTAATCTGGGGAATGGGTCCACACAAAGCTCATCTGGCCAATTTCTAAATTAATGAATGTTTATTCAGGAGAAACGAATATGAAAAGTAAAATTCGAGTGCCGGTTTTTATTTTATGTTTATTGTCGGTTACGATCTTTCCGTCGCAACTTTGGGCGGCCATGGATGTGGTTACGACGACCACCGATCTTGCGGCGATAGTTCGTGCCGTTGGTGGCGATAGGGTAAAGGTTTCCGCCATCGGGAAGGGAAATGAAGACCCCCATTTTATCGAACCCAAACCGAGTTTCATGATGATGCTCGGTCGAGCGAAGCTGCTTTTCCTGATCGGATTGGAATTGGAGATCTGGTTGAAACCGTTGATCGAAGGTTCCCGCAACCTTGCGATTCAACAGGGTGGTCCGGGTTACGTTGATTGTTCGCAATCCGTGGAAGTGAAGGAAATACCAAAAACGCGAGTCGATCCGTCCATGGGCGATGTTCATCCATTCGGGAATCCGCATTACTGGCTTGACCCGGAGAACGGTGTTAAAATCGCCGAGTTGGTGGCACGCAAGCTTGCGGAAGTTGATCCCGCGGGGCAAGCAATATTTCAGAAGAATTTGGAAAGCTTCCGAAGCGAAATTTCCGGCAAAATTCCCGGATGGAAGACAAAATTCGCGGCATTCAAAAATAAATCCATTGCTTGCTTTCACAGCTCATGGATTTATTTTACCGAAGCATTCGGTCTTGAAATCCTTGGGTATGTAGAACCCCGTCCGGGTGTTCCCCCCACCGGAAGAGAACTTGCATCATTGGTGGCGGTAATGAAGGCAAAGGGAGTAAAGGTGATTCTTCGCGAACAATATCATTCCGATCGGTTCGCGAATATGGTTGCCGATAAAGCCGGCGGCAAAGTCGTCATCATGCCCGCTTCGGTTGAATCCATGCGTGAAATCAAGACTTATGCGGATTTGATCGAATCGGTGGTGTCGCTTGCCGCCGATGGATTGAAAGCGCAGCAATGAATTGGGTCGAATTTCAAAGCACCACTCTTGGTTACGGTAATCAAGTGGTTCTTGAAAATTTTGATTTGACCATACCGGTCGGGCAATCGATCGGTATGGTTGGACCAAACGGCGCCGGCAAGACGACTCTTTTGAAAGCCATGCTTGGGCTTTTACGACCATTACAAGGGAAAGTCACATGGCAGTCGGGTGATCCGACCAAAGTGGGCTATGTTCCGCAAAGAACACAACTCGATGAGCTTTTTCCATTCACCGTCGGAGAGATCGTGGAAATGGGCCTCTATGGGTCTCTTAGCCCCTTTCACATTCCCGGAACAGCACATCTTGAAAAAGTTCGGCAAGCTCTTGAGAAAGTTGGTCTGTCGGAAATGAATGCCAAGCCGTTTCGCGAGTTGTCCGGCGGACAAAAGCAAAGAGTTTTGTTGGCGAGGGCTTTGGTTTCGGACCCGAACACTCTTGTGCTTGATGAGCCGACCCGAGGTCTTGACCTCGGACAAACCAGGGCCATTTTATCGCTATTGGATCTATTGGGCTTGGAAAACAACCTTACTTTGATTATCGTCTCCCATATTCTTTCGGACATTCTCGAACATACGCGGTTCCTCGTTTTGATTCACGAGAAACAACTTGCATATCAAGGTCCGACGCGGGAATTCACCCAGGAAATATTGGGGAGAATATACGGTTTGAATTCGGTTAAGACCTTATCGACCTCCGATGCAAAGGAGGCTTAGCTAATGGGACAATCTCTTCCTGAACTGATAATATTTTTCCATGATGCCATTCTGACCGCGCTGTTAACAGGTCTGATTTTATCTCCGGTCGGGCTTTATCTTCATTTACGTCGCGGGCTTTTTCTTGGAGCGGCATTGCCGCAACTGGCCGGATTCGGGTTCGTCGCGGCCGCGGCGTTTACGCTTCCCAATTGGCTGGCTTCCATCGCGGTTCTTGTAGTTTGCGCCTGCTTCTTCGCGATTCAACCGGCTTGTGAGGATAGCGGTTTAACTTTGGAGGCGCGAATCGGCATCGGATATGTGGTGGCCATGGCGGGTACGATTTTAATTCTAGCATTAACCGGCGCGGAATCACATGCGGCGCAACTTCTTTTAAATGGTAATGTTTTGGCGGCAAATTGTAACGACGTTCACATTTTAACCTTTTTCGGATTGCCGCTCGTGGGTTTCCTTTTGCTGTTGCGGCGTCGCTTGATGTTGGTATCCCTGGATTCCCAAATGGCCAAGGTAATCGGTATCAATGTGTGGTTTTATGAGGGAATTTTATTTCTAGGGTTGGGAAGCGCCATCACGTTGACTTTGACTGCTGCGGGGGCGATGGCTTGCTTCGGATTCTTACTTTTTCCGCCGCTTACGGCTCTATGTTTATGCAATCGTGTCGGATATCTTTTCCTGATTGCGCCTGTCGCGGCGGCTATCGGAGGTTTGTTGGGTTTAATAGGCGCGCTGGCCTGGGATCTTCCTGCCGGACCTTCCATGGTGATAGGTCTTTTGTTGACCTGGCTGACCGCGATGACTTCAAAAAAAATATTCAAATTCTAATATTGGAGGGCCAAACTGTAGTTAATCTTCGTTATCAACGATAACAAACTTAAGGAGAGCGGCCTTTAAAGCATGTGCGCCAACTTAATTAGAGAAAATGATCTGTATTTTGTCACTTCCCAGTTTTGTTACATCAAGGTTTTCCTTAAAATATTTGCCGACACCTTTTATCAATCCGATGCAAATATCAATAAGTCCTCTATGGGATTTGTAGGTTACAACAAGGGTTTTATCGTTTTTCCACTCATATTCAAATCGTGGAGGATGGGCGTCCGATATACTTTTTGTTACCTTCTCATGAACGCCATCCATTTTCAAAAGAAACTCCTTCGCGGAATTAGAACCTTTGTAATACTCACCGTATAACTTTGGTGCGTAGGTATTAACCCAATAACTCCCAAAGGCATCTGCTGCCTGGGCAGGGGATATTTTCAGAACACCGCATACCGACTGTATGACTTTTATAACACTTGCGTCCTCAACATTTTGGCCCGGCATAAAAAATGCTTTTCTGCTTATTCCGGCTTTCTCCAAGGAATCTTCCCACTTATCATTCCCATAATTGCTCTTTATAAGCTCGCCCAGACAATGCATTATGGCACCTTTCATGATTGATTCTCCTGTTTCCGTTGTATTAAGAAATCGCGTCGAACGATCATATCACAACTTCGCGTTCTTTGGTTCTGGAAATTAAAACATCATGGTATTTTTTAAAAAGGGCAATAAGATCCTTTTCGTAAGCAGGTTTTACAAGGTAATTTTTCATTGCTACAATTACTTCCCCGTCATTTATTTTTGCCGTTCTCAAAGATCGATTCAATTTTATTTTTCAATATATCGGGAGAAAATGGCTTTGCTATAATGTCGGTTACTCCAGATTTTTTAGCTAATAACAGGTCTTTTTCAGAGGTATTGCCGATTATAATAATAAACGGAATTTCCGTTCCATCGGGGGTGGAACGAACCATCTTCAGAAGATCCAACCCGGTATTTTCAGGCGCATTCCAGTCGGAAATAATTAAATCGAATTTTTCCTTTGTCATTACTGCCTGAGCACCGGCTATATTCCCGGCTTCTTGAATATGAATGAAACCCATTTGATGCAGGATGTCAGCAATGATTTTTCTCATATACCCATAATCATCCACAATGAGGATTTTAGCTTCCGTGATTGTCATTCTCTGGAAAGCGCCTGTTTTTTCTGGTATGGCGGCTTGAACCGCTGATTTCTGGGCATTAGGGATTTCAATGGTAATGATAGTTCCAGTTTCTTTAGAGGAATGGAAGCACAGTTTCCCACCCAACGTTTGTGCCATCAAGCGAGCGGAATAAACACCCAAACCTGTACCACCCTCTTTTCCAAAGGTCACATACCTTCCTAAAAAACGATCACGAATCGCCAAGGGAATCTCACCTTGGTTTTTTACTTCAATTAGATAGTCCGATCGGGAGTCAAGGATGACGCCTACTTCTACTCCTTCCGGAGAAGCTTCAAGAGCATTTTTGACTAAATTGGAAAGCATTGAAAAAAACAAATATTCCTCACCGTTTAGGAAAAAGGAAGTTTCAGTGGTAGGAGCTAAACCATTGACTAATAGAGAGGTCCGAATTTTTTTTCTAGAAACTAAACTAGTTCTACAGTCGTACTTCTAAATTTGTACTTTTTAAAGCTTGGGCTTATTATACCCTTCATGAGATTTTTTTCAAGGAGGGAACAATTGGATACCCGTTATTCCAACGCTGAAGATCCACAAAT